>Ga0209487_1003025_pt1 | contig 13390 bp, 9 predicted proteins | sample Poulit2012_FD_187524 | JGI IMG/M metagenome (GOLD analysis project Ga0209487, IMG submission 187524) | Agricultural soil microbial communities from Georgia to study Nitrogen management - Poultry litter 2012 (SPAdes) (version 2) | ecosystem: Environmental > Terrestrial > Soil > Agricultural land... | reverse complement strand
TAATTAAAAAAGAAGAATTTCATTTGCAAGTTTAGCTTTTGCTTAAAATAAGTAACTAATTAAAGCGAAATGCTCGACCTTAAGAGATTACAAGATGAGAGTTAAAAATGTGCTTCCTAGGATAATTTATCGGGGTTACTATCTATCTTTTAACAAGAAAATGGTGGGATCCATTAAAATGAGATGACGTAATTTCCCACCAATATATAAAAACAAAAAACTGCACCTTCTAATTGCTTTATCACAATTTAGATGTGCAGTTTATATACTTATAGATTGTAAAATTTAAGCCAACCATTTACTTTCAAATAAACTTTTTTCTAAAGGTTTATCAAATAAAAATCCTTGACCTATCATACATTTTACTTTTTTCATCAATTGTAGTTGCTCAATCGTTTCAATTCCCTCTGCAACTACTTCGATTCCCATTTTTTCACCCATCGTTATAATTGCAGAAACAATTGCTTCAACCTTCTTATTTTTATCAATTAAATTAATAAAGGAACGATCGATTTTAATTCGATTAATTGGAAAATCAATAATATATCCTAATGATGAATAACCCGTTCCAAAATCATCAATAGCAATATTTACACCTAATTTTTTAAGTTCATTTAATTTCACAATTGCTTCATCTATGTCATGAATAACAGCACTTTCTGTCAGCTCTAAACTAATACTATCAGGGGATATCTTTGTATCCTTTAGTATATTCTCAATACTCTGTACTAAATATGGATCTTTAAATTGATTCATTGATAAATTAATACTTACGTTAATATTATGACCAAGATCATTCCATTTTCTTAAATGGTTACAAACATTTTCTAAAACCCATTTCCCAATATCTTGAATGAGACCAGTTTGTTCTGCAAGTGGAATAAACTTACCTGGGGAAACAAGCCCATCTGTTGGATGATTCCATCTAATTAACGCTTCTAAACCAGTCAATTCATTTGTTTCTAATGAAACTAATGGCTGGTAATATATTTCAAATTCACCTTTTTCTACTGCCTTTTGTAACTCAAGCTTCATTATAAAGGAGCGATTTGTTAAACCCATTCGTTTTTGATCATAAAATTGATAAGCCAATCTATCGTTATTTGCTGCCTTCATTGCTTTATTTGCTTTTGACAAAAGTTCAGTTAAACTCGTTCCATCGTTTAAATACATACTAATTCCTATATTTAATTTTATATCTACTTCAATTCCACTAACAATAATCGGTTTGGAGGTTATCGCTATGATGTTTTCAACAAAATCAGATACATCTAATTTTGAAGTTACTTTCTCTAACAATATAACAAATTCCACTCCACCCCATCTAGTTAACGTACCATACGATGGAAATTGATCATTCAATTTTTTTGCTAATGTTTTTATTACTGTATCTCCAAAGTGAAACCCATACTCTTCATTAATCATATGAAAAGAATCTAATTCCATATATATAATTGCAAACGTCTCTTTCGGATCTTTTAAAAATTGGACGGTTAAATCAAATAAATTTTCTAAAAAAACACGGTTCGGCAACTTTGTTAACAGATCAATGTAAGAGGAAGAAGGGAATTCCTTTAATTCTTTTAAATCGCTATATAATAAATCAGTATATATGTATATAAAACTATTAAATTGATTTTTATCATCCTTAACAGCAATGACCTTTAAAGCTTGTAAATATATTTTACCTAGTTTTGACCTATTCCAAACTTCACCTTGCCAAACACCGTCTTGATTTAATTCCTCTACAATATCTTTATAAGCAACTTCATCATATACACCTAATTGAAAGACTTCTGGTGTTTTTCCTTCCAGTTCCTTGGATAAAAAACCAGTAATTTCTTCCAACTTTTTATTTGTATAGATTATGTTATTTTCTTTATTTGTAATCAAGATGCCTTCATCTACATAGTCCATTGCTTTTTGGATAAGTTGTTCATTCATATTATGTTGCATAGGATGGTTTGTTTTGTCCATGTTCACACCTCTATATGATGGCAATTAAATATAAAGCTTTTGGCCTATACTTTTTGTACCATATTTTTAGCGTACAGTCAAAAGTTTTCTGTATAAAAAGTAGCTTTTTGATATTTAACTGTATAAATCGATTTATCTTAACTATATAAAGAAAAATCCTATCCAAAAAAGTAGGATAGGATGACTTCTAAAAAAAGTTTAGCCTAACTTATGCTCATCTTGTAACAATATTTCATAACTGTTAGTTTCATGAAGCTCAAAAATGATAATTTCATTCTTCCCTTCTTTTAAAATTGGTCCAGGTACATATAAAGTTTTTTGAGGACCAATTTTCCAATACCTTCCCAAGTTAAAATCGTTGATTAAGACAAACCCTTTTGTCCACCCAGGTAACTCCAAAAATGTATCGCCTATTTCATCTATATGAAATTCACCTCGATAAAATCTTGGTTCTGTTCGCTCATTTGCAGTTTTATTTAGATTTTGAAATTGCAATTGATGTAAATTATCCATCGGTAAATTGAAAATTTCCCAATCAAATAAAAATTGTCTTTCTAATCGAACACCTCGTGTAATTCCTTTAGCATCATACATACGAGGTCCATAGTTAATTCGTCCCATATTTTCGACTAAAATAGTTAAAAATGCTCCTTCTTTCGGAATTTCAATCGGTACTGTTTGCTGATCCCATCGATCAATAATACCTTTATATTCATCATTTAAAAAGACTAACGCTCGATCACGAACATCCTGTATCGTTAAAGGCATTTCTTCTAAAGGACCATTAATAAAAGTACGATAAAGGATAAAACCATATGACTGTCCCAATTCCTCCATCGTAAGTGGATGCGTCGTTTTAACTGGCGTACTTATTTGGTGTAACGACTGAAATAATGGAATAGATTGTGATAGTTCAATTTTACCATAATTTTTTTTCTCGATCGGCATTGGTAGGTGGCATTCTTCTGGCTTTTTATATTTTTTAATAATGTCACGAACAGCATAAAACTTCGGTGTCAAATCACCTGATTCACTTATCGGACAATCATAATCATAACTTGTTACGGTTGGAGCATATTTATCATCATAATTTGCACCATTATAAAAACCAAAATTTGTTCCACCATGAAACATATAAAAATTTACGGAATCCCCATTTTTAATCATTTCTTCAAAAGTATTAGCTACATCTTCATGATCGCGTACATGGTGCTCCTCTCCCCAATGATCAAACCAACCATTCCAAAATTCCATAACAAAATTAGGTGTGTTAGGAAAATACTCTTGAAGCTTGTCAAATGACTCTTTAGGTCTCGATCCAAAGTTAACAGTCGCTAATGTATTATCGATCGTTCCACCTTGTAACATTAAATCTGTCGGTCCATCCGAAGTAAATAATAGTACATCCATCTCCCTTTGAATCATTGCATCTTTAATATAATTTAAATATTGTTTATCATTTCCATAACTGCCATATTCATTTTCAATTTGCATCGCAATAATTGGCCCACCATTTGTTTGCAAAAAAGGTTTTAACCTTGGAAGTAATTCATCATAATAATGATCCACCTTTTTTAAGAATGGTTTGTAATAAGAACGAATTCGCATATTTCGATCTGACAATAGCCAAGCTGGTAACCCTCCAAATTCCCATTCTGCACAAATATATGGGCTTGGACGAGCAATGACATATAAATCTAATGAATCTGCAATTCTAATAAATTCCTCAACATTTGCGATTCCTTCAAAATTAAATTTTCCTTCTACTGGTTCATGTAAATTCCAAGGAATATATATTTCTACACAATTAAACCCACATGCTTTTAATTTTAATAATCGGTCGACCCAATATTCTGGTACAATTCGAAAATAATGCATAGCTCCAGATATAATTTGAACCGGTTCGTTATTTATGTAAAATTTATTACCTTTCACAGACAATTTCGACACATTGTCAGCTCCTCTAATGTAAGTAAATTATCTTACCAAATTGAATAAAAATTATCGTTTATGTGAATTTTCGATTATAATTCCAAACTAAAAACAGCAATCCTGAAAGGCCGACTAATTGCATAAACAAATAAAGTTTGCCTACTGTTTTTTGACCATAAAAAATTAAAAATAAACAAAATAGAAAAAAGAAAACTTTTAATACCGTCATTACTTTTTCATTCATTCTAAGTACCTTCCTCTCACCTTGCTCAAGACCTAAGTTTTGAAAAGAAGCCCCATCATTAAGACCTTTTTACCTTTTACTACATTATCCCTTTACTCCTCCTGCTGTCATTCCTTGTGTGAGGCGCTTTTGTACTAAAATATATAAAATTAACGTTGGTAACATAACGATAACCATTCCAGCATACATTGGACCATAATTAACGGCCGCTCTTTCCGCTGCCATTAAATTCATTAATCCAACTGGTAATGTTTTATTATCACTTGGCATTAATGTAAGTGCAATAATATACTCATTCCAAAATAATAAAAAATTAAATAATATAATGACAATGATGCTCGGTCTTGCCATAGGAATCATAATAGATACCATCGTCTTGAAATATCCTGCACCATCTATGAACGAAGCTTCTTCATAATCAGCAGGTAGTGTTTGAAAATAGCTTGACAAAAGATAAATCGTAAACGGTAATGCAGTTGACGCATAAATAACGGCTAAAACAACACGATTGTTCAAAAAGAGGCCATCCCCTAAAAACTGAAAAGTAGTATTCCATTCCAACAACATAAGGAAAATTGGAACAACGATATAACTTACATTAATAAATAAACCTGCTTTAATAAATGTACTGACAATATTTCTTCCTGGAAAGTCATATCTAGCAATGACATAAGCAGCAGGAATAGCTACAACGAGCAATATTAGTAAAGAAAGTGTAGTTACCATGACAGAGTTGAATAAATATTCTCCCATTTTTGCATCATGAAATGCTTCAATAAAGTTTTGAAAATAAAATCCATTTGGTAAAGTCCATGGATTTCCATAAAACTCTTTATTTTCTTTAATGGAGGCTAAGAAGACCCATGCCACAGGTACAAGGATAGATATTGCTAACGTTATAAGAGCTACGTAAATAAATATTTTGTAAAGTAAGTCTGTACGAATTTGTTTTGATCTCTTCAAACTTTAAGGCACCTCCCTAGTACTCCAACACATCACGTTTTGTAACAAAAGAAACGATTGCGGCTAATGCGAATGAAAATGTAAATACAATTACACCAATCGCCATTCCATAGCCATAGGTTGAATTTGTATAAGCTTGATCGTACATGTAGAATAAGAAAACCGAGCTAGAACCATCTGGTCCACCGCCAGTCATTGTTTGAACAAGTAAAAAGCTTAAATTAATCGTACTTATAATAAAAAAGGTTAATGTAGTTCTAAGATTATTCCATATAAGTGGAAGTGTAATATCTGTAAATTGTTTTATTTTTCCCGCGCCTTCTAATGAAGCTGCTTCATAAAAACTTTCCGGTACACTCGACATGCTAGCCATATACATAACCATATAATATCCGATTGCTTGCCAAATTAGTGCAGCTGAAATACTGTATATAATTATATTTTGATTACCTAACCATAATTGACGCCAATTATCCAATTGTAATAAACTTAAAATACTATTTAACAACCCTGATTCTGGGTCATAAATAGCTGAAAAAATACCAGCAATAACGACAATCGATAAAATATTTGAAATATAAAAGACGACACGGAAAAAATTAGCTCCTCTAATTTTTTCTCTCGTCAATACCGCAGCAAAAAAGAGGGAAATACATAAAGTCGCAATGGTTACTATTACAATAAGTAAGATTGAGTTTTGGAAAGAGCGAAAAAACTTCATATCATTCCACAATATTTTAAAATTATCCAATCCAATAAATTCTTGGTTATTAGAAAAGCCGCCCCATTGATAAAGTGACATCCTGAAAACTTCAATTGTTGGAACTGCCATAAAAGTTACTAATAATAATATTGCCGGGGCTAAACATACAAAAATAAATAGATTTCTAGATTTTGTTTTGTTCAAGTAATACCACCTCTTTTTTAAAAAAAGAAACTACATAGGGGAACACACTTTAAAGCTGATAGCTTACGTGAATTTCGTTCACATAAAAATACAGTCCCCCATATGAATAGGATGTTACTAAGTTAGGCGTCACTTAACTCCCAAGGATGGAAGTGTCAGCAACGCCATAATCATTTCCTCTCATTATTTAGCAATATATAATATTGTTAAACCGCTTACTTTTAAAGCACGTCTGAGGTTAATAGACTTTTACAAGCCCGGATATATATTGATAAAATAGATGATTTAACATTTTTTTATAGCCTTAGAATGTTAATTTAGTTCATTGCTGGTCTTAACTGATCGCTTGCCTCTTGAATACTTTTTTGCCACTCTTCAACTGATAAATCTCCGCTTGCTATACTATCGATTTGAAAATATAACGTTTCTCCAATATTTACACCTGGTACAGGATCGGTCGAAGCAAATGATCCCATTGCAGGGAGTGCACCTTCATCATAAATTTGGTAAAACACTTGATCATGACCTTCAAGTTTATCAGTAATCCCTTCAATTGGCTGAACCGCTCCTGCTTCTAAGAAAATATCAGCAGCCACATCAGAATATACGAACGTTACAAAATCTTTTGCAGCTTCAATATTTTCAGCTTCTTTAGGAATCCAGATTTGTTCAAAGAATGTAAAGGCATAACGATCTCCGCCTTCTTCAAAGGCTGGTACTGCTATCATACCCCATTCGAAATTATCAACTCTTGGAGCTTCTTCCATTTCACCAACAACCCAAGTTCCATTCGGCATAAATAGTGCCTTATTATCTAATATTAATTGTTGGTTTTTCGTAAAATCATTTGGATTTGCATTTGCGACTGTATTTGGATGTGCATACCCGACTAATTTCTCAACTGTTTCTAATACTAATGTTGCTTCCTCTGTTTCCCAAATGCCTTCTTCATATGTCATAGCACCATTATAGAAATTTGGACCACCAGCAGCATACATCATCGATCCAAGTAATGTGTCAAAATAACCAGCAACAGGATACGTAAAGAGAGAAATATCTTCTTCTGCCGCTATCTCACCTAATTCAAACATTTCATCCCACGTTTCTGGAACATCCCAACCTTTCTCCTCAAATAAAGCAGCATTATAAAACAAACCAGTCGGACTATAAAACATTGGTGCTAAATATGTGTCACTATCTGCATATGGATTTGTTGCTAATGTATCGGTAAATCCATCAAGTAACTTTTCACCTACAGAGATATCTTCCCCATATACTGATTGAACTAATAAGTCTGAAATATTTTCTACCGCATTTTCTTTAATTAATGTTTCCGTTAAAGCCTCTTCCCTGTCTGTAGCAAGCATGACTACGTCAGGATAGTCTCCAGCTTGCATTTTTGGACGAAGAACTTCCTCAATATTTTTAGCAAATTCTAATTCGACTGTTACATTTTCATTTGCAGCTTCATATGCTTCAGCAATTTTCTCCCACATTTCTGCACCATAAGCTGATTCTAAACCTGCAACATGTAACGTAGTCGGTTCAGCACTTTCTTCCTCCTCAGAAGCCTCGTTTTCATTCTCATTTTCGTTCTCTGCATTTTCAGAATTATTAGGACTTTCAGCCTCTGTTTCCTCAGTATTCCCACTTCCACCTCCACATGCCGCTAGTAACAACAATAAAAAAATAGCGAAACAACCAATTAACCATTTATTTCTTTTCATTTCGTTTACCTCCCCTTTACATAAATTTTACAATTATTAAACCGCTTACACAATAAAGTTCTTGTTCACTTTTTTATATATATTGCTTTTTATTCCAATTTCAGCTACTATTTATGAAAGGAAATTTATAAAGTAGGTAGTTAAAATGTCCCATATTATTTATAAAATGAAAGATATCGATATTAAAAAAATGCCTGTCAAACTCATTTATGTTACTCGTTCGGAGTATGGTAAAGACTGGCATAGTATACCGCACTCTCATCCTTTTACAGAACTATTTTATATTGTAAAAGGTAAAGGATATTTTCTATTACCAGACCAACAAATTCCTGTAAAGGAAAATGATTTAGTTATTATTAACCCATTTATTGAACATACTGAAAAATCGAATCAGCAAGATTCCCTTGAATACATTGCTTTAGGTATCGAAGGACTTGCATTTTCCAATCAAAATGACAACGAATTACAACAAGAAGGATTTTATATATACCAAGGATATAAAGAAGATGTTTTATTTTATTTGAACAAGTTGCTGGATGAGATAGAAAATGGTAATAGAGAATACGAAGTTATTTGCCAAAATATTTTAGAAATTTTAATAATTAAATTAGAACGTGAAAGAAATTTAAAAGTTGAAAAAAGTAAACCAAAACGAATAAACAAAGATATTGCGTTAATTAAACAGTACATCAATCAAAATTATCGATTAGATATTACACTTGATAAGTTAGCCGCCCTAAAACATCTTAACAAATATTACTTAGCTCATTCATTCAAAAACAATGTTGGTGTTTCACCAATTGAATATTTAAATCAAGTGAGGATTAGAGAAGCACAAACGCTTTTAGAAACTACCGACTATAATATTGCTAACATTTCCGGAATGATTGGATTTTCATCTCAATCTTACTTTACACAAACATTTAGACGTCATTTAAACGAAACCCCATCCGAATATCGAAAACGGATGAGGGTGAATGGATGAAGAATTTATCATTGTTGCTCATATTTAGTCTAATTTCGGCTGTCATTTACACTAAATAAAGCGAATAGATGTCACAATAGTGATTATTCAAGTAAATTTCGTAATTTTTGTAAGGAAGATAACAACCCCATTAGTTCTTCAGAAGCTAAATGTTTATTATTCTTTTCAAAAACATGTGCATTAAATGCTTCCATTTTATTTTTATAAAGTAATCCTTTTTCTTCTAATTCAATAGAATAGAACGTTTGTCATCTGTATATTGCCTTCTAATAATATAACCCTCTTTTGCTCACTATTGACTTAACGGCACTTTTGAAAATCTCTTTTATTTTAAAAGCTAACTCTGTTAGAGATAAATATGGATACCGAATAGAAAAATAGACTGGATAGAAATTTATTATCCACTATATTAATCGACTAATATAGTTTACAAGCTCCCTTTGATTGTGATTTGTATTTTCTAAACATTTTGCCAAGTAACCCAGATTTAATGATTTTAACAAAACAGATCCCATATATTCACCTGTTGTAGGATTATTGATATCTATCTTTTGAGTGATAGCTTGTTCATTTAATGTAGGATAAACAATTGTCGCTGACTTTTCTACCTCACTACTTAACGTATAAACCGAAAGCTGATATAACATATCGCGAGGTAATGAGGTCTCCCATAAATCTCTATATTTAGCATCGATTAACTTTTGCATCTTCCTACCTTTCATAATAGCAAAATCTGGTCTTGGTGTAGGTGATCTTCTATTTTTAGGATTATAACCATGCGCATATGTAAACATATCGTGTAAACTGAATTGGTCTTTAACAACATAATTTGGTGCAAAATCTAGCAGTAATTTACCTACCAACGTTTCAAAAAATCGATTCATGTCAAAAAAGAACCCATGCAATTTAATCTCCTGAGTACTTTCCTCCATTTCTATCCCTTGGTTTTCTTGTAAGATAGATATAATCTCAATTAATGGTCGGTACCTTTCCGTTAATCTGTTAATATTATTTTTTGCTTTTTTAATCGTTTGTGTAGTTAATGTAATGTCCGAAATGTATTGACCAAGATACGAATAAAGTTGTTTTAAATGTACAATTAGATTTACATCACTCGTTAATGAAATGCACATCTTTAAACCTGCAAGCACGACTTGATTAAGTAAATGATCTTCATTTCGTTCATAATATCGGCTTGGTAATGTTGCCTTTTTCAAATGATGATTTTTAGCAAGTTTATTAAAGTCTAATCTTCCTTTTGGAGAAGCCAAATCTTCTTCTTTTCTTATATAATCTCTATGAAATCCTTTAATAAATAAATCATCCGTATGGACATATAATTGATAGATTAATATTTCCAAAAACGAAAAGGACTGAAGATTAAAGCTAGACTGATGAATCGTATTTAAATCTTTTAGCTGATACGCATAGTTCATTAACGTAATTAAGTCCATTCCTTTTATTTTTGGCATAATGTTTAATTGAATGTTACCTATATAAACAGAACCTACAAAAGAATTGGTACTAATGCTTAAACCATCTTTTAGCTCGATTATTTTTACTATTTCTTTTTCTGATAACAGTCTAGCAATTTCTTGTTCGTGATTCGTTTCTAATTCAAGTCCAGGAATAAACTCATTTTGCCATTCTCTTAACATTATTTTCATATTAATCAGCCATACTTTCCTCAGTTTCTTCCACTTCGTCTTCTCCATTATCATCTTCATTATTAGTAGCGAGTGTACTTAACTCTGGAGTAAGTTCTAGAAGTGCATTAATAAGCGTATCGATACTATCTTCTTCAAACAACTCCTCTTTTACGGTTTTGTTTCTTAAATCAACGATACCATTACCTAATATTTTAGACATTAATGAATAATCACCATAACAATATTCTTCAATCAATGGCACAATATCTTCTTCAATTACTTGTTTAAATTTATTCGGATTTACGATTGGTTTTTCTTTTTCTAAAAAATATGAATGACCAATTTGGAGGTTTCTACCATCTTGTCCTAAATACTCTACAATACGTAAATTTAGTTCTTTTAACCATTCCCCTAATGGTAAGTTTCCTATTGAAACACCCTCTAATAAATCATATTCTGGTAAAAGTTCGATAAAACCAAACCTTCTACGTAGAGCAACATCTAACAGTGCTATTGATCTATCTGCAGTATTCATTGTTCCAATGATATACACATTTTCAGGAACCGTAAATAATTGATTAGATAATGGCAAAACTATTTCTTTTCCTCTTTTATTATTCTCAATACTCGTTATTAATTCACCAAAAATTCTCGATATATCCCCTCTATTAATCTCATCAATAATTAAATAATAATGTTTATGAGGGTTGTTTTTTGCATCTTCACAAATAGATTTGAAAATACCGTCCTTTAATTCAAATAAGGTCGATTGATTCACAATTTTAGGTTTAATTCCTTCTAAAAAATCTTCATACCCATAGGAAGGATGAAACGTACACATTCTAACTGTTCCTCGTTCTTGCACAGTCCCTGTTAATGTTTCTTTCTCAAGCTCATTTAGTTGGTGAAAACTTTTTTTATAAAGCTGTCGTGCTGATAATTCGTAACTTGTTTTTTCCGCATGATATGTTTTACCTGTCCCAGGTGGACCATAAAGGATAACTTGTTTTTTTCGTTTCAAAATCTTTTCTATTTTACTTGCAACACCGGTTAACTGGCTTAACTTCTCTTGTTGTTTTTTATCAACTGGATCTGCCTCTATATTAGATAGCCATTTTTCAATCATTAACAAATTTTCTACGTTTCTTAACGTATAAACGGTTGTTTGTAATCCTTCTTTAGCATGCGGTAATTTTTCGTTCGGTGTGTATAACCATTCCGTTTCAATTGTATGTGGAAAATCTTTTTCCTCTAAATACTGATAATTACCGGTTATTTTTCCTACACCTAATATTTGCTCACCGTCTGCTGCAATTACAATTGTCCCTTGTTTCAATCTAGTTAAAAATGTTGTAACTTGGGATGTCCACCTGCCAATGACTTGCGGTGTTTTAGAGTAGTTATCTTCGTATATTTTCTTAATTTCATTTTTCATTTCATTTATTTTCATGTTATCAAATCTACTTAAATCACCTAATTCTGGCCACCCAATTGCTACATATCCTTCTGAATACATTTCATGCCAATAACTTTTAGACCCTGTTGTTGTCCCTATTCGAATATAGTTATGTGGTCGCCCATATAGTTCATTAATTGACTGGCTTAACTGATTAACATGGATTTCTAACTCACGAGACAATAAAATGAGTTGGCCAGCCATGGAGTAAAGCCCTTCTGGAGAAGAAGGCTTTATTTGTAACTTTATTAGCGCATTTTTTTGTAAATCTTTATTATGAAAATCATCTATTATATGTGGATAGATCATATGATAATATTTATGTACCCAGCCTAAATTATTCATATTAAAATCAAGTTTATCGTCAAACTCATTTTGTAATAAAATATAATCAGACTCAGTGATATTTTCTTTATTTACTAGACTTTCTATAATTTCCGTCCCTTTTACTAAATTATCTCGTACACTTCTAGCTTTATTTATTGCTTCAGCCTCTGTTAATTCAATCGGCTTCTGACCACTACCTGTCACCCAAACGCCATCACTGCTTCGTCGAAAGATAATAAATTTGTATGCACTACCTCCTGAAATACTTCCGTATGGAGTTGTTTGAAATTCATCATCATTTTTGAATTCTAACCAATATACTAAACTATCCCGATTACCTAGATTAAAAAGCGTATCAAGTAGTAGTTCACCATCTAACGTTTTTAAAATATCTGGACTAAATTTTTCTCTAAATAATCGATATCCATCGTCTAATTGCTCTTCTGTAGGCATTTTTTTCTGTTGCAATAGACTTTTTCTCGTATCTAAAATTTTATCGTGTAACATAAAAAATTCTCCCTCCGTTATTTTTCTTAAACCAAAAAACTTCAACAGCCTTTTTGCTCGATGTTTTGTATGATTTTTCACACAGAAATGACTTTATCTCATGTTAAAAAGGCTTGTGATGATCAAGCAAATCTGTAGGATAATTTATTATATTCAACATATATCTACCTAAAAACAATTGTAATCACTAAAAAAGGACTTGTCCATGAAACAATATTAGCTAGAATTCATGATAGATAAATATTTTCACTAAAATCAGTCCCTTTTGTCGTTTCTACAATTAATACAGGAATTTTTTTATCTTGCTTTCTTTCCTGACAAAGGTACAAGATTATGACATCAATTATTATTCATTTTACTTATTTTTATAAAGGCTATATACTAGCATTGTCAAGGTGAAAATGGAATGTTATTAAAGATGAAATGTATTAAAATACTAATAATCATTTCCATTTACCAACATTTTAAGTAAAGCCTGAAGCATTATATGTGCAAAAAATGGCGTGTAATTATATTAAGGAGGATTTTAACATGGCACAAGATCGTTATGAAAAAGGTATGGAGACATTAAAGCAATTTATTATAGCAGACAATGAAAATCCTACCGGTCATATGGATATCGGTGAAGGATTTAAAGATATTGCACCTGATTTAACTGATTTTGTAGTTGAATTTGCATTTGGAGATATTTATGGACGTCCCGGACTAGATAAAAA
>Ga0209487_1003024_pt1 | contig 13390 bp, 13 predicted proteins | sample Poulit2012_FD_187524 | JGI IMG/M metagenome (GOLD analysis project Ga0209487, IMG submission 187524) | Agricultural soil microbial communities from Georgia to study Nitrogen management - Poultry litter 2012 (SPAdes) (version 2) | ecosystem: Environmental > Terrestrial > Soil > Agricultural land... | reverse complement strand
AACATTCCAGCGGTTGCCTATGACGCCTTGAATGGGATACGAGTAACGCGTTTGGGCAAGCGCCATCCGTCGCAACCCGTGGTGAAGACCACGACACCTTATGGTGAACCGGTATACTGGATAGGGCCTGTTGGCTCTGTTTCCGATGCCAGTGCCGACACGGATTTTGGGGCAATAGAACAACTATCCGTCTCCGTGACGCCATTAACCTTCGATTTAACCCACCAGGCTCAGTTACCCCATGTTACCGATTGGACGGCTGACTTATGCGTAAACCGATAAAACAACCTTATAATTCACAACCAACAGGCACGAAGAATCGATTTGGACGTTCCCGTCTTGGTGGAGGGTTTAGCGCAAAAAATAGTAATGCTCGCATTGTATCGGCGCCGGGCTCAAGTTCCACACCCCCGAATGCTCCCCAACGGCCAGACAAAAATCTTGGGTTGAACTCCGAGCGGATGCGCCAACATCTCATCAAACGGCTGGAAAGTGATGGGAACTTTGATGGTCGTGTGTTGCAGGCGATGGCGCAGGTACCCCGACACGAGTTTGTTGACCAAGGGTTGGCAAGCCGTGCCTATGAGGAAGCAGCGCTTCCCATTGGGTTTGGGCAAACGATATCTTCGCCGTGGGTGGTTGCGCGTATGATATCAGCAGTGATAGAAAATAAGCAGCCCACTAAAGTTCTGGAAGTTGGAGGCGGCTGTGGCTATCAAGCGGCGGTATTGGCGCATATTGTGCCCCAGGTGTTTGCCGTGGAGCGCATTCGCGGGTTGTACGAACAAGCGAAGCAACGATTGGCACGGTTAACCTTGCCAAATCCAATACGGTTTATCCATGGGGATGGCATGGCGGGCTACCCGGAAGCTGCACCATTTGATGCCATCATCGTTGCGGCGGCGGGCTTACGCATTCCCGATGCCTTGCTACAGCAATTGGCCATCGGGGGTCGGCTTATCGCCCCGGAAGGGGATAGGTTACAGCGCCTGGTGCTTATTGAGCGTCAAGGCACCGGACGTTGGCATCGAACAGAACTGGAAGGCGTACGCTTTGTTCCTTTAAAGGCGGGCGTGCTCGGTTAACTTAATCATCTGCTAACAGTGGAGTGGTACATGGAAACTGCAGAATCTCGTTTTTCAACGATTCTATGCTCAAGAAAACCACGCGTGGGATCCTTCTTACTAGTGTTTGCGTTGTTGCTTAGCCTTGGGTTGGCGGGCTGTGCGTCTCGTACGGAACGCGCCCCTGTTGTTGATTTGAATACGGATAGCAAAACATCGCAGGCCAGCAGCAAACCCGCAGCGCCTAGTCATTCAACCAAGGCCGCTCCGGATGGCACATACGTCGTTAAACGGGGCGATACTTTGTATAGCATTGCCAAAAGCAATGATATGAAAGTGGCATCGCTGTCGAAACTGAATGGCATTGTGGATCCTGGAGAGCTGAAGGTTGGCCAGGTGTTAAAGGTTACGACCGATGCCTCTGGTGAGTCAGCTGACACGGAATCACCCACCAAGGAAAGCCCCGAGAAAGCGTCCACCGTTGCGACGTCAACTCCGGTTGGCGTAACCAAGCCTGCACAAGCGGCTGATGCGGACACAATCGATTGGGGTTGGCCATTACGTGGAAAAATCATCCAAAGCTTTAATAGCAGTACCAAAGGCATTGATATTGAAGCGGATGAAGGAACGCCGGTAATTGCCGCCGCCGATGGTAAGGTCATGTATGCTGGTAACGGCGTTCGGGGCTTGGGCAATCTTATTTTACTGGGCCATAGCGATGGTTTTATCTCCGCCTATGCTCATAACAAAGAGTTACTCGTAGAAACGGGTACAACCATTGAAAAGGGCGAGCGTATAGCAACTGTCGGGGATACGGATACCTCTTCGCCACGCCTGCATTTTGAAATTCGTCGCAAAGGCACACCTGTGGATCCCATCAGCTATTTGCCGCGGGGCTAGTAATACATTGAAAAACAGCCGGCGTTTCTGAAACACGCCGGTAATACGCTGTTGGGCATAGTGTGAGGGCATTCTTTTTTATATATAGGTGACATGATGCAACAGCGTAATTTTTCAAAAGTAATAATGGGCGTGCTCTTTACCGCGGGTCTGGTGGTTGCGGGGCCGTCTGTCGGGGCCGAGGCAGGTGCCAAGACGACGGTTGAGCACCATCATAGCGCGCGTCACTCGCACGGGGCAAAGCATTGGCATGGTAAGTCTATGCATGGTCCCAAGGCACATCGACGTGGGCATCGTCATAAATATGGTAAGTATGCGGGGTCAAAACGCCATGCCCGCCGTGGTGGCAAGTATCAAAAACGTTACCACACGATGCCAAAACAACGGTAAACAGGTAAAATACGAGCGCTTTACATCCTATAACATTGATGAGGGTTATGGAGTCAATATTTGACGTAGAATCGCTTGATATAAAAGGTCAAGGGGTGGCGCATGCCGAGGGCAAGGTTGTCTTTATTGAAGGGGCCTTGCCAGGTGAGCAGGTGCGGGCGAGGCGGGTTCGCTCAAAGAAAAATTATGATAAGGCGGTTTTAACGCAAGTCATGCGTCCGTCTTCTTTACGGGTTACCCCGGCCTGTCCTTATTTTGGGGTATGCGGGGGTTGTGCCATGCAACATGTACAGCCCAGCGCGCAAGTTGCTATCAAGCAACGGGTCTTGGAAGACAATTTAAAGCACATTGGCAATGTTCAGCCCGGGCGCATGCTCGCGCCCATGCACGGGCCAAGCTGGGGTTATCGTTATCGTGCGCGCATGTCGGTCCGTCTGGTACAGAAAAAGGGCGGGGTATTGGTGGGTTTTCGGGAACGCCAAAGCCGCTACGTGACGGATATGTCATCGTGTCTGGTGCTCCCGCCTTTCGTTTCTGATTTGATTCCGCATTTGCGGGATTTGATTGGAGATTTATCGATACCTGATCGCATTCCACAAATTGAAGTGGCGGTAGGCGATGCGGTTACCGCGTTAGTATTGCGGCATCTCGAGCCACTCAGTACTACTGATTATCAAAAACTTGAGGCTTTTGGCAGCCAGCACAATGTTAGCTGGTGGCTACAAGCGAAAGGCCCCGACTCTGTCATTCCTTTGCTTGAGGGGGATGAGGCGCGTTTATATTACGATTTACCGGAGTACAACCTCCGTATGACGTATCGGCCAACCGACTTCACCCAAGTCAACACGCAAGTCAATCGGCGTTTGGTTGCGCGTGCTTTAGCTTTATTGGCACCACAAGCGGGTGAGCGTATTGCAGACATGTTTTGTGGCCTGGGTAATTTTAGTTTGCCGCTTGCGCGATCCGGCGCACATGTTGTGGGCTATGAGGGGTCTACAACCCTTACTGCTCGTGCGCATGCCTTGGCGCAGGCCCATGCCCTGGATCAACGTGCCTCATTTATTGCCACAGACTTATTTGAAGTTGATACCGCCTGGTTACAGGGGCAGCCATTTTTTGATCGCCTATTGCTGGATCCTCCGCGCGAGGGGGCCGTGGCGCTGGTGAAAGCCTTGGCAGAATTGGCGCCAGAAGCGCGCCCGACTCGCATCGTTTACGTTTCTTGTAATCCGGCAACATTGGCTCGTGATGCCGGAATTTTGACGCATGTGGGTGGCTATCGTTTACGTGCGGCGGGGGTCATGAATATGTTCCCCCATACCAGTCACATTGAGTCGATTGCGGTTTTTGATTAATTGGTATTGCCCAGAAGTTGCTTTGCCTGGCGTCGCACTTGTTCAGGCGCCGTGCCACCCTCATGATTGCGTGCCGCGACGGAACCCTCGAGCGTTAATACGTCGTATATATCTGCTTCTATGGTGTCGCTAAATTGCTGCAGTACATCGAGCGGGAGCTCGCTGAGGTCGCAATTATGCGCTTCCGCGCTACGCACAGCGGCCGCAACGGTTTCATGGGCATCCCGGAACGGAAGCCCTTTTTTGACCAGGTAATCCGCCAAGTCAGTTGCTGTGGCATAGCCTTCCTGAGCCGCCTGACGCATGGCATCCGCATTAACCGTTAACCCTCCCATCATGTCAACAAATATGGTTAAGGTATCGCGTAAGGTATCGGCCGCATCAAACAAGCCTTCCTTATCTTCTTGATTGTCCTTGTTGTAGGCGAGCGGTTGACTTTTCATTAATGTGAGCAAGGCGATTAAATGCCCATTCACACGGCCGGTTTTGCCCCGGGCCAATTCCGGCACATCCGGATTCTTTTTTTGTGGCATGATGGAGCTGCCCGTGCAAAATCGGTCCGCCAATTGGACAAAGCCAAAGCGCGGGCTCATCCACAGCACAAGCTCTTCTGATAAGCGTGAAAAGTGCATCATAATAACTGCCACGGCTGCGCAAAATTCGATTGCAAAGTCACGGTCCGAAACGGCGTCAAGGGAGTTTTTGCAAATACCATCAAACTCTAGTAGTTTGGCAACCTGCTGGCGGTCAATGGGAAACGATGTTCCGGCCAGTGCCGCTGCGCCCAGGGGGAGTTGATTAACACGTTTGCGGCAGTCTTGCAGGCGCTCTATATCGCGGCCAAACATTTCGGCATAGGCCAGCAAATGATGCCCGAAGGTGACCGGTTGGGCCACTTGCAAATGGGTAAAGCCTGGCATGATGGTGTCCGCGTGTGCCAGTGCCGTGGTGGCCAGTGCGTGGCGCAGTTGGTTTAGTAACTCACAAGCACTGTCAATTTCATGGCGTAGCCACAGTCGAATGTCGGTTGCCACCTGATCATTACGAGAGCGTCCCGTGTGCAACCGCTTGCCTGCATCACCAATCAGCTCAACAAGTCGGCGTTCAATATTTAGATGGACATCTTCCAACGCTAATGACCAGGCAAAACGTTGCTCGTCGATTTCCTGTAGGATGATGTCCATCCCGCGTTTAATGTCGGCGAGTTCCGCATCGGTAAGTATGCCAATACTACAGAGCATCGTGGCATGCGCAAGTGATCCCTGAACATCAAAGCGGGCCAGGCGTTGATCAAAATTGACGGATGCCGTATAACGTTTGACTAAATCAGATACGGGTTCGGAGAATCGGGCCGACCATGCTTGTGATTTTTTGTCGAATTGATTCTTCATAGCGGTGGGTTTTTTATCGGACATAAGCAATAAATGAGTGACAATATAGGTTTTTGGCTAACAGTATACGCCTGCTGGCAACGTTACCGTTACAATGCCTGCCTAAGGTTTTCATAGGTTAATAAAAGATGAAGCTTATTACGGCCATCATTAAGCCGTTTAAATTGGATGAAGTCAGGGAAGCCCTGGCCGATATTGGGGTAAGTGGTATGACCGTTACGGAAGTTAAAGGGTTTGGTCGCCAAAAGGGTCATACGGAGCTCTATCGGGATGCTGAATATGTGGTGGACTTTCTTCCCAAAATTAAACTTGAAATCGTCGTCCCGGCGGTGTTGGTAGAAGACATGATTGACGTTATTATCAAAGCCGCTTTTACCGGCAAAATTGGTGACGGTAAAATTTTTATATCCCCGGTAGAGCAAGCCGTACGCATACGTACAGGCGAAAGCGGAATTGATGCGTTATAGCCATGGATAAGGTTCGTATTTCCAGGTTGCTGGCTCAAAAAGGCCTTTGCTCACGCAGGGAGGCAGATGCATATATTGCCCAAGGGTGGGTGGAGGTTGATGGTCAAGTGGTGCGGGAGTTGGGCACGAAAGCCTACCCGCACCAGCATATTAGGCTGAACCCACAGGCATTGCAACAGCAACAACAGCGCGTCACCATTCTGCTCAATAAGCCCATAGGCTATGTTTCCCATCGTACTGAGAAACGTTATAAGACCGCGCTTAGTCTAATTACCGGGGCGCGCCAGTTTCGCCCGGACAAGGCGCCGCAAGCGTTTCTGCCTCGTCATCGACGTGGTCTGGCGCCTGCAGGTCGCTTAGACATTGAATCGCAAGGTTTATTGGTATTAACACAAGATGGTCGTATGGCGCGTCGCTTGATTGGCGAGAACTCAACCATTGAGCGTGAATACCTGGTGCGCGTCACTGGCTCATTGGATGGTCAAGGGCTCGCGTTGCTTAATCATGGTTTGGTTTTAGATGGCCAGGCATTGAAGCCGGCAACGGTTGAATGGCAGAACCGGGATCAATTACGCTTTGTATTGACAGAGGGAAAAAACCGTCAAATTCGGCGCATGTGCGGCGAAGTAGGGCTTACGGTAACCGGCTTAAAGCGGGTGCGGATTGGGGGCGTTCGTTTGGGGGATCTGCCAGAAGGTCGCTGGCGTTATTTACGGCCTGATGAAGCGTTTTAAAGTATTTGGGTTAATGGTGGTAATTGCATCCGTAATAATGCCATGGCAGCCCCAGTCGAGTAACTCTTGAGCCCGAGCGCGCTCATTTACGGTCCAGACGATTAGCGTGTAACCTTTGCGTAAAATTTCCCCGGCCAATGCCTTGGTAACGATGCTTGTATTGAGGTTAAGGCCAATGCAACGTAACTGGGCGAGTTGATATTCCCAATCGTGAGGTAGTTCCTCCTCTATGAGTAGCGCACGCGGCAGGCCAGGGGCGGCATCCAATGCACTTTGCAGGGCGTTTGTGGAAAATGATGAGAGTAAGGGCGGAATGGTGATTGCTTGCCATAGCTTTTGTGCCGTTTGCGCAATGGCTTTCCCCGTAATACCGTCCATGCCGCGACTGGGCTTGATTTCAATATTGCTGTGGAGTTTATAGTGCTGGGTGTAATGGGCGATGGCACGTAAGGTTGTGATGGATTCACCGGCATAAGCCGGGCTATGCCAACTGCCAAAGTCATAACGGAGCAATTCTTTTAAGGTGAGGTCTGCAGCGTTTCCCTGGCCGTTGGAGGTGCGTTTGATGTCATCGTCGTGTAAGAGAATTTCGATGGCATCTTTGCTAAGCTTGACATCGTATTCCATCATGTCAAAACCAAATTTGACACCTGCTCGAAAGGCGGCCATGGTGTTTTCCGGGGCATAATCGCCACCTCCCCTATGGGTGATTAGGCGTGGCCAAGGCCAGTTTTTGGCATTGATAGCACAGGTTTCGGGGGAATATTTCATAGATTTGGCAAGTTATATCGTGTCAATAGCCGAGAGGTGGTAAACTTCAGCCTAGTTTTTATGCTGTACCATACTAAAAACAGATCCGGTATGGTTGTTGATGTGGGTCAGTAGGTTATTCAATGTTTGATTTTATCCGTTCCCACCAGCGGTTGATGCAATTTCTCTTGCTGGTGTTTGTCGTGCCATCTTTTGCTTTAATTGGCGTAAGTGGCTATAGCACCTATGTTTCGGGCGATCATGATCTTGTTAAAGTTGGTAAATCCGCCATTACTCAGCAAGATTTCGATAATGCGCGTGCCAATCAATTGCGTCAATTAGAACAGAGTAACCCTTCCGGGTTCGATCCTGATATTCTGGACGAGCCCGCCGTACGGCAAGAGTTGTTGGAATCATTGGTTGATCGCCGCGTGGTCGCTACCATTGCAAATCAAGAACGTTTCAACGTTTCAGATGCTCAATTGCGCCGTGCGATCGCAGCGATGCCCCAGTTGCAAGAAGATGGTAAGTTCTCACCGGATCTTTATAACGCTTTGGTGAACCGATTGGGCATAACAACCCGCGACTTTGAACAAAGTCAACGAGCAGAAATGGCGTTAGATCGTGTTTTAACGCCAGTGCTAGCAAGTGCAAGCGCGCCTAATGTTACCGTTAATCACATTCGTCGCGCCCTCACGGAAACGCGGGAGCTCCGGCATCATAGTTTCCAGAGCCAGGATTATCTGGATACCGTTGAGGTGAGCGAGGATGACATTGCCAGCTGGTATGAAGAAAATAAGGAAAGCCTGGAAATTCCAGAGCAAGTCAGCCTAGAATATTTATTGCTCAACGAAAATGCAGTGATGGATACTTTACCATCCCTTAGTGATGAGGAATTACAAGAGTATTACGAGCAAAATAAATCCCGCTTTACTCAGGAAGGGCGGGTGCGACTTCGCCATATCTTTGTAAAATCAAGTGATGAAGCGGCAGACGAAGCTGCTGCTCTCTACGCCCAACTTGAAGAGGATCCACAAACGTTTGCGGCGCTTGCACGCGAGCACTCCGAGGACTCCGGTAGCGCTCGGCAAGGCGGTGAGCTCGGCTGGGTCACCCGTGACAATTGGAGTGAGAAGCTGGCAAAGGTAATTTTCGACCTTGACGAAGGGGAGATCTCCGAGCCTGTTGAGGGTGATGGTGGCTACCATATTTTTCTTGCCGAAAAAGTGGAGCAAGACCAGGTCGAGTCTTTTGAATCCGTTAAAGCGGAAATTGAGGAAGAAATTAACCATCAGTTGGGTGCTGAGCGATTTGCCGATATTGCTACGCGGTTAACCAGCTTAGTCTATGATCACCCGGATAGTATGCAGGCTGTGGCGCAAGCAGTCGGTATGGAAGTGAAAACAGCACATGGTATTGCACGAGATCGCTTATTAACTAAGCAAGAAGCTGGGGATGGTGCGGCGATTGATGGTCCGGATGCTGAGGTGCTGGAAGATGCGCGGGTACGACGCGCAGCATTTTCACGCCAAGTGTTAAACGATAAGCACAATTCTGGGGTTATTGAGATTTCTTCCGATACCATGCTCACGGTGCGTGTTGTGGACCACAAGGATGCTTATATTCCGGAATTAAAGGATGTGAGCGCACAGGTCAAGGAGATCTTGCAACACGAAAAAGCGGTTCAGGCGGCCATCCATGCTGGCCAGGAAGCATTAGAGCACTATCAAGCACATGGTTTGGACGAGGACGCTAGCGCCGCTTTTGGAGACGCGTTAACGGTAAGTCGTATTAATCCCAATGGCATCAATAAAACAATTCTTGATACAGCATTGGGCGTGTCTTTAGACGATACGCCTACCTTTGTCGGGGTTGAAATCCCGGAAGGCTTTGTCGTGTTGAATATTGAGGGCGGTTCCGAAGGCAGTGACGACAGCAACCTATCAGCGGGCTTGTCACAAGATTTGCGTCAAGTTATTGGTGAAGCCGAAGAGCATGCTGTTTTAAATGCTTTACGTGATCAGGTGGGTATTGAGCGCCTGCCGGATGCAGAAAGCGCAATTTACGCAAAAGAGGGCAGTGACAGCTAATCAGTTGCCGGTATTAGGCCAACTTTCGCTAAGGTACGTTTGAGCTGTTCGGCGACTCGTTGTTGCCCCAATGCATTGGGGTGGATGCCATCCTCTTGAAAATAGGTGGGATCCTCTGCAAAACCTTCAAATAAAAAAGGGTGTAGGGCGATGTCATTCTGGGCGGCGAGCTCCGCATATATATTGGCAAATCCATCGGCATAGCGCCGTCCGTAATTGGGGGGTATTTGCATGCCAATTAGCAGTACCTTGGCGTTCGCATCGTGCACCCTATCAATTAACGTTTGTAGATTGTTTTTTATCAAGGCGAGTGGCAAGCCGCGTAATCCATCATTTGCCCCCAGCTCTAAAATCACCCAATCCGGCTTGTATTGTGCTAATGCTTTTGGCAGCCGTTGTACACCGTCATCGGTAGTATCACCGCCCACACTCGCATTAATCAAGCGAAGCGCTGGTTCGGTTTCCTGCAATTCTTGCGCCAACAAGCTTACCCAACCCTGTTCCTCATTGAGGCCATAGGCGGCCGATAAGGAGTCTCCCACAATAAGTACAGTGGTAGACTGGGCGGCTTGTAATGGCATGGCGCTGAAAATACCAACGCACAGCAGTAATGCGTAAATGATGACATGACAGCGCTTGCACCAGCTTTTTAGATAAGGTATACGTGACATCATGATAGCAATTGAAGTTAAGCAAGTAAGCCATACCGTTATGGACGGGCAAAACCCTCTTACCATTCTTCACGATGTTTCGCTTACTGTAAATCGGGAACAAACACTAGCGGTTACGGGGTATTCCGGTTCCGGCAAATCAACCTTGCTGGGCATGATGGCAGGGCTCGATGTACCCACCGCTGGTGAAATCTGGCTGATGGGACGTGAAATTACCCGCCTTAATGAAGAGCAACGTGCCTTTTTGCGTGCCAAGCACGTAGGCTTTGTGTTCCAGGCCTTTCAGTTATTACCGAATCTTACGGCATTGGAAAACGTGATGTTGCCCCTGGAGTTAACCCAGCAGGAGGCTGAAGCACCGGCGAAATCCATGTTAGCCCGGGTAGGTTTAGAGCAGCGCTATTCACATTACCCGCGGACGCTGTCCGGTGGAGAGCAGCAGCGGGTGGCACTTGCCAGGGCTTTTGTCATGCAGCCCGACATCCTGTTTGCCGATGAGCCCACCGGCAGTCTCGACACCGTGAATGGCGAAAATATTATTCGTTTAATTTTTGAGTTGCAGCAAGAGCAGGGAACAACCGTAGTTTTAGTCACCCATGATATGGAGCTGGCATCCCGCTGCCAGCAGCAGTTCCATTTGCATAACTAAAAGGGACCAATTAGCCTTTAACGCGCACAATTTTTTGGATTTGCGGCAAGTGTCGAATGGCGCGAATGACCTGCGCAAGGTGGTTACGACTGTCTACTTGCAAAGTAATATGTAAAAGGGTGGTGGCTTCTGCCTTATCATGCATGGATAAATGAATAATGTTTGCATTGGCCCCGCCAATTTCCGCCGCCAAGCGTCCTAATAAGCCACGTTCATCCCGGGTGGTAATATCGAGCCGGGTAGAGAAATGTTTGGCGGTATTTTGTGCCCACATAACGGGCACCCAGCGTTCCGGCTCACGGGCACGTTGACGCTGTGCTTGGGCACATTCTGCCATATGGACCACCAGGCCGTGCCCAAAGCGGATACCACCGATAATGGCATCGCCCGGCAACGGGCCACAACAGCTGGCGAGTTGAACCGCCTGACCTTCATTGCCCTGAATTTGTATGGGTGCATTGCGGATGGCGGTAATTTCATCGACGGCTGCTGCAGTCGTTGCCACCAAGGGGTTATCTGGGGCAAATCGCCGGGCCACAACGGCGGCCAGGCGTTTACCTAGCCCAATGTCTGCCAGGATTTCTTCGCGGGATTGAGCCCCTGTACTTTTGGCCAATTTGTGCCAGTTGGGGTCATCTGCCTGGGGCAATGGCAATTCCATTTGCTCGAAGGCTTGATTCAGTAAGCGTTCCCCAAAAGCAACCGACTCTTCATAGCGGACGGTTCGTAGGTAATGGCGAATTTCTGAACGCGCTTTGCCCGTTCGTACGTGATTGAGCCAATTGGCATCTGGCCGGGCAGAGGGTGAGGTGATAATTTCCACAGCATCGCCGCTTTTCAATTCGGTGGACAGTGGAACAAAGTCGCCGTTAATACGGGCACTCACCATTTGATTGCCCACATCGGTGTGAATGGCGTAGGAAAAATCGATGGGTGTGGCACCGCGCGGCAGGGACAGTATTTTACCTTTGGGGGTAAACACATAAACTGCATCTGGGAACAAATCAACTTTAACGTGTTCCAGAAACTCACTGGAGTCGCCGGTTTGGCTTTGAATGTCCAGCAAGGATTGCAGCCATTGATGGGTTTGTTTTTGCAGGTCGTTTAGTGTGACATCATCATCTTTATAAAGCCAATGGGAAGCTACGCCTTCTTCGGCAATACGATCCATGTCGCGGGTACGGAATTGGAACTCAACGGGCGTTCCATAAGGCCCCACAACGGTAGTGTGCAGCGATTGATAGCCATTGAGTTTGGGGATGGCGATGTAATCCTTGAACTTGCCAGGAACCGGTCGGTAGAGCTGATGTAGCGTGCCCAGGGCGAGATAGCACTCGGGCAGGGTGTGAACAATTACTCGAAACCCATAGATGTCCAGGACATCGGAAAAGGTTTTTTTCTGCTCCACCATTTTGTGGTAGATGCTAAACAGGGATTTCTCACGGCCGGTAACTTCGGCTTCAATACCCGCGGCAGGCAATGCCACTTTCACCGCGTCGGCAATTTTTCCAAGCACTTCACGCCGGTTGCCACGTGCCGCCATCATGGCTTTATGCAGCACGTGATAGCGATTGGGATAAACCGCCTCAAAACATAGATCTTGCAGTTCCCTAAATAAGGCATTTAGCCCTAAACGGTGGGCGATGGGGGTGTAGATATCCAGGGTTTCCTGGGCGACGCGACGACGCTTATCTGCACTGACTGCCCCGAGTGTGCGCATGTTGTGTAAACGGTCGGCAAGCTTGATAAGAATAACGCGCACATCACGCGCCATGGCCAGGAGCATTTTCCTAAAGCTTTCTGCTTGCTGTTCCGCCTTGGTGGCCAGTTCCAGGCGTTCAAGTTTGGTGACGCCGTCCACAATTTCAGCAACGTCTTGTCCGAATTGCCGGGCAATTTCATCTTTGCTGACATCCTGGTCTTCAATGACATCGTGTAAAAGTGCGGCACACAAGGAGTCGACATCAAGCTTCCAGCCAGCGCAAATTTCTGTAACCGCAATGGGGTGCGTAATGTAGGGATCGCCACTTGCGCGCGTTTGCCCCTGGTGCGCGTGATCCGCCAATTCCCAGGCCGTGGTAACTTTGTGGATCTCGTCGGCGTTCAGATAGTCCTGAATAATACTTACTAAACTGGCAATTTCAGGGGGTTGCGTAGTACTGTCACTGCCATTTTTTTGAGTGCCTGCTGCCGTTTCAGGGGGGTTGGGGAGCTTACGATTACGTGTACGGAACCCAGGCGTTTTTTTCAGGGCAGCAAGCAAACCTGATGACGCGCCTTTTAGTCCGGAAAAAGCCATAACACCCCCATTATCCTATTGATTCAAGTAGGAACCTTACGTAGCATTTCCAGGCCAGTAACCCCTGCCGCGATTTCCCTTAGGGCGGTTACCGCCGGCTTGTTACGGGTTTCAAGGCGTGCTTCATGACCTTGTGCGAGCTCACGCGCACGGTAGGTTGCTACCAGGGTCATTTGAAAGCGATTAGGAATCTGCTGCAAGCAGTCTTCAACAGTGATACGGGCCATAAGTGTGTGCCTAATAAGGAGTGGGTTTAACAATAATATTTAATTGATGCCAAGCTCAGAAAATAGCTGGGCATGTTGATGCGCCTGATTTTCATAGCGCAAGCGAGCCGTACGAATAATTTGTGAAAGCTGTTGTACTGCTACGCTAAATTCTTGATTAATAATAACATATTCACATTCTGAGGCGTGAGAGATTTCGCTGCCAGCCGCCAGTAAACGTTGTGCAATTACCTCCGGGGAATCTTGGCCGCGGGTCTTTAAACGCGTTTTGAGGGCCGCAATTGATGGCGGTAAAATAAAGATGCCAATCGCTTGCGGATAGTAAAGACGTACTTGACGCGCCCCTTGCCAGTCAATCTCTAAAAGGATGTCCTGACCATTTTGCAAGGCGGTGTCAATGGCA
>Ga0209487_1003022_pt1 | contig 13403 bp, 11 predicted proteins | sample Poulit2012_FD_187524 | JGI IMG/M metagenome (GOLD analysis project Ga0209487, IMG submission 187524) | Agricultural soil microbial communities from Georgia to study Nitrogen management - Poultry litter 2012 (SPAdes) (version 2) | ecosystem: Environmental > Terrestrial > Soil > Agricultural land... | reverse complement strand
GTCCGGGCCCCGGTGCATGACGCTGCCGTCGGCGATGCGCTCAGAGCTGACGACCTCGTGCAGGTCGACCAGCCGCTCAGCAGGCGCGCCGAACTCGTCGGGCAGGGTGCTGAGCGAGGCCAGCTCAAGGTAGCTCAGCTCGTAGGTCTCTGGGGCCTCCGCCACGGAGGCAAGGTCGGTCAGCGGGTCCCAGTCCCAGGCGATCTCCCCAAGATCCAGGGCACTGGGTGGGTGGGGCATCGCCAACTGGGGTGCCCGCAGCCCGTTCTGGGTGACCGTGACATCGACCTCGCGGGTCTCCAGCTCGTGGGCCTCGTGGAGCATCTGGTTGATGGTGTAGATCCCGGTCTCACCCAACGGTGCGGAGAGTCGCGAGGGCTCCTGGCTCTGCCACTCGCCGTCGACGTAGTCGGTGCTGACGGTGACCCGCAGCGGTGGCGGGGAGCTGGCGTCCGTGCGGTAACGGATCACCGGCGTGGTGGAGCGGTCGGACAGGTCCTGGGCGAGGTCGAGGGTCTCGGTGAAGCTCACCGAGCCCGGCTCGTCGTCCCCGGCCCGCCCGATGCCGTCGAGAACGGACGTCGTGGGCAGGTGGGGCAGCACCCCGGGCAGCGCCACGGCCAGCACGAGGGCCAGCAGGCCCATCGAGCGGGCGACGAAGCCGAACCGCCGCCGGTTGCCGCGTTCGGTCACCGATCGGTTCACGCTGCTGGAGACCGGCCCGCCGGCCGCGCGCCACTCCTCGAGCACCGAGCGGTTCTGCCGGGCCAGCAGCACCAGCCAGCAGGCGGCGGCGATGAGGAAGTAGCGCGGGTCCAGCGGCTGGCCGGTGTTGGAGGCGGACAGCCCGGACAGCAGCAGCAGTGGCACCCCGGCCAGTGCCGCCGCTCGGAAGGTCACCGCCACCGCCTCCACCAGCCAGGCGACCAGGACCATGCCGGTGAGCACGACGAAGGTGAGTCCGGGGGTCGCCGGGGCCGGCACCATGTAGGTCTGGATCGTCCAGATGCCCTCGTCCACGAGCGCGGTGGCCGCTGCGAGGGCGGAGACCGGCTCGGTGGCGACGGCCGGCGGGCGGACCCACCAGCTGAGCGCGGTGAGCCCCGCCGTCAGCTGCAGCAGCAGCACGATCCAGCGCGGCGCCGCGACCGTGCGGGCGACCGAACCGGCGACACTCACCAGCACCAGGGTGGCGATGAGCGGAGCGGTCCAGGGCCGCTCCGCCACGAGGTCACCGAGTGGCCAGGCGACCGCGATCGCGGCGGCCATCGCGAGGAGCGACTCGGTCCAGCGGCCGCGCGGCAGCATCTCGTCCCAGGTCATGGGCCGGCTCCCGCCATGGCACGCAGGTGACCGGCGCCGTGGGTGGCCGCCGCCCACGCCCCGGGCACGGTGTCCCCGTCGCGGATCGTGTGGGGGCGCCAACCGGCGGCCGAGAACAGTGCGGTGAGGCCCGAGGGCTCGCCGTCCGCGCCGGCGAAGGAGGCAGTGTCGAGCACGAACGCCACCCCGAGGCTGCCGGGGGAGCGCACGGCCGGCACCGCGAGGACCGACTCGGGATCCTGGTCGGAGACCACGGCCACGACGACGGCGCCCTCGGTGGTGAGCGTGTGCGCGTCGCGTACCAGCGGGTGCAGCTCCTCGGTCGTGGGGGACACCAGGGCGAGGTCGCGCAGGATCGCGCCGAGCTCGGTGTCACCGGGGTGCCCGGCGCCGACCACGTGGACCGCGTAGCCGTCCCGGGCCAGGTGGACGGCGACCGAGGCGACCGCGCGCACCGCCCACTCGAAGGCCGCCGGCGCGGCACGGTAGGCACCGGCGCGGGAGTCGAGCAGGAGGACCGCGCGGCGCCGGGCGGGCCGGTCCTCCTGACGCACCATGAGCTCACCGCGGTGGGCGGTGGTGGGCCAGTGCACCCGGCGCAGGTCGTCGCCGTCGCGGTAGGCGCGGATGGACACGTCGTCCTCACCGTGCAGCGCGACCATGTGCGGCACCTGACCCTCGCGGCCCAGCCCCCCGCCGTGCACGCGGTCGGCCCCGAGCGGGTCGACGGGCGGCAGCACGACGAGGTCGGTGGTGCCGGCCACCGCGATGCTGCGGGTGGTGAGCCCGAACGGGTCGCGGCGCTCCAGCTGCACCGGGCCAAGTTGGTGGGCGCCGCGCTCGGCGGAGGCCACCCGATAGCTCACCGTGTGCCGCTCGCCGGGGTCCATCCGGGGCAGCAGGAAGCGCGGGCCGGCGCCCAGCCGTGGGTCGAGCTGCTCCTCGGCGATCTGGAGTGCGCTCAGCCGGCTGCCCCGACCCTGGAAGGTGAGTTCCACGTGGGCGGGGCGGGCGGAGGCGACGAGGGCGGGGTGCACCTGCCGGCGGACGTTCAACGGCGGCGCCGGGCGCCAGCCGACGACGACGGCGAGCAGCGGTAGGCATGCGACGAGCACCCCGACCCGGGTGAGGTCGGGGTAGCCGAACAGCGTGCCGATGACGACGACCACGAGCCCCAGGCCGAGGAAGATCTGTCCCCGGCTGGTGAGGTGCGGGCGTCTGCTCATCGGACCCCCGCGGGAACCGGCACCTCGCCGAGAAGGTCGCGGACCACTCGTTCGGCGGTGTCTCGGGCCAGCTGGGCGTCGTTGCTGAGGATGACCCGGTGGGCGAGCACCGGCACCGCCAGCTCCTGGACGTCGTCGGGCAGCACGTGCCGCCGCCCGGCCAGGGCCGCGTGCGCCCGGGCGGCGCGCACGAGGTGCAGCGCGGCCCGCGGGGAGATCCCCAGCCGCAACCGGGGGTGAGAGCGGGAGGTGGTGGCCAGGTCGATGACGTACTGCAGGACGGCGGGGCTCGCGTGCACGTCCCGCACCGCCTGGACGAGCCGGGCGACCGTGGCGGAGTCGGTGACCGGCGCCAGCTCGGTGAGCGGGTCGGCGGCGGAGTGCGAGCCGATCATCGCCAGCTCGGCCACCGGCGCCGGGTAGCCCATCTCGATGCGCGCCATGAACCGGTCCCGCTGTGCCTCCGGCAGCGGGTAGGTGCCCTCCATCTCGATCGGGTTCTGGGTGGCCATCACCATGAACGGGGTCTCCAGGCCGTACGTGGTGCCGTCGACCGTGACCTGGCCCTCGGCCATCGCTTCCAGCAGCGCGGACTGGGTCTTGGGAGAGGCCCGGTTGATCTCGTCGCCGACGACGATGTTGGCGAACACGGCACCGGGGCGGAACTCGAAGCCCCTGGTGTCCTGGTTGAACACGCTCACCCCGGTGACGTCGCTGGGCAGCAGGTCGGGGGTGAACTGGATGCGTTGGACCGAGCAGTCGATGCTGCGCCCCAGAGCCTTGGCCAGCATCGTCTTACCGACGCCCGGAACGTCCTCCACGAGCAGGTGGCCCTGAGCGAGCAGCACCGTGACCACGGTACGCACGACGCCGGCCTTGCCCTCGATGACGCTGGACATCGCCTGTTCGATACGGCGGGCGACCTGCTGGAGCTCGTCGAGTTGATCCACCCCTCGATCCTGCCTCATCCGGGGGCGTCGCGTGCAGCGACCGGGGGTCAGGACCGGGCGAGGAAGTCCAGCCCGATGCGTCGTTCGACCGCCAGCACCTTGTCCACCGCGTCCGCCGCGGCCTTCTCGATCGGCCTGCCGAAGAGGGGGATCGAGGCGGTGATGTCCCCGGAGAAGGACTGCACGGTGCCCGAGCCCTGCGGGCGCAGGTTCATCACGCCGGTCACCCGCACCGGCGCACCGACGATGTCCAGGGAGATGGTCCCGGCCCGGCTGCCGTCCTCGTGCGGCGCCGCCCAGGCCTCGACGAGGCGCACGTCGAGCCGCTGGCCCACCAGGGAGCGGAAGGAGGCGGGGACCTGGTCGGTGGGCAGCCCGCGCCGGGTGGTGATCGTGAAGGCTGCGCCGTCGTGGATCACCTCGTGCGAGGAGTCCAGGGCACCGGACGCCTCGAGCTTGCGCCGGATGAAGTCCTCGTCGGCGAGCATCGCGGCTACCGTGTGCACATCGGCTGGGTAGTCGATCGTGGCATCGAACCGCATCGGTGCTCCCTTCCGGGGACGCTCGGCTGGCATGGGCAAGGGTAAGCCTCGCATACGCTGGGGCGGTGTCCACACTCTCCGAGCTGATCCAGCACCGCTCCCGGCTCGATGCGGCGAGCATCGACTGGCTCCACCAGCTGGTCGGGGACTGGCAGGTGGTCTCCGACCTGTCGTTCGCCGATCTCGTGCTGTGCATCCCGATGGGGGAGGAGGAGTTCCTCATCGTGGCGCACTGCCGGCCCTCGACCGGCGCCACCGTCTACTACGAGGACGTCGTGGGCACCCTGATCCCGTCCGGCCGCCGCCGCCTGCTGCGCCAGGCGATGGAGCGGCGCACCTCGGTCCGGGCCACCGAGCCGCGCTGGATCGGGTCCTACGCGGTGCGCGAGGATGCGGTGCCGGTGATCCATGACGGCGAGGCGATCGCCGTCATCTCCCGGCTGGCCAACCTCGGCATCACCCGGACCTCCAGCCGCATGGAGCTGAACTACGTCGAGGCCGGGGACGCGATCTGCGCGATGATCACCCGCGGGGAGTTCCCCCAGCCCGGCTCGCCGACCGGCTCGCGCCGCGGCGCTCCGCGCGTGGGGGACGGCTTCTTCCGCCTCGGCCTGGACGGTGAGGTGCTCTATGCGAGCCCCAACGCCCTGTCCGCCTTCCATCGCCTCGGGGTGATCGGTGACCTCACCGGCAAGGTGCTGGTCGAGACGGTGACCGACCTGCTGGACAAGCACGCACCGGTGGACGAGTCACTGCCGGTGGTGATGACCGGCAAGGCCGCGTGGCGCGCCGAGATCGAGGCGCACGGGGTGGTGCTGTCCTTCCGCGCCATCCCCATCACCGACAACGGCCAGCGCCGCGGCGCGGTGCTGCTGTGCCGCGACGTCACCGAGGTGCGTCGCCAGGAGCTCGAGCTGCTCACCAAGGACGCCACCATCCGGGAGATCCACCACCGGGTGAAGAACAACCTGCAGACGGTCGCGGCGGTGCTGCGCCTGCAGGCACGCCGCTCGGACTCCGCCGAGGTGCGCAGCGCGCTGCACGACGCCACGCGGCGGGTCTCGACGATCGCGCTGGTGCACGACATGCTCTCGCAGATCATCGACGAGGTCGTGGACTTCGACTCCCTGTTCGTCCGGGTGCTGCGCCTGGCTGCCGACGTCGCCGCGGGGGAGGGCCACGTCCGCACCGAGGTGGAGGGCACGTTCGGGGAGGTGGCCGCCGACGACGCCACCGCGCTGGCGGTGGTACTCACCGAGCTGGTGACCAACGCCGTGCAGCACGGGCTGGGGCGCACCGGGGGCACCGTCGTCGTCACCGCCGAGCGGGATGGTCAGCAGCTCGACGTCACGGTCCGCGATGACGGCGAGGGTATGGAGGAGGGCCGGGCACTCAGCGGGCTCGGTACCCAGATCGTGTCCACGCTCGTGCGCGGCGAGCTGGGCGGCACCATCGAGTGGCGCCCGGGAGCCGGCGGCGGCACCGAGGTGGCCGTGCGGGCCAACCTCGCAGACGCCCGCTGAACGCGGTCAGTCCCGGCCGGGCGGCTTAGTACCGGGCTGCTCGCTGCCGGGCTGCTCGTGGCCGGCATCCTCAGGCTGCTCGGCGCGCCGGGCCCGCAGCTCCCGGCCGCGCCGGCCGGTCCGGCTCCACACGAACCACCCGAGCGCCAGCACCACGGCGATGATGACGCCCCACTGGAAGATCCCGGTGTAGCGCTCCACGACGTGCCACCGCTCTCCGAGCCAGAATCCGGCACCGACCAGCGCGGTGTTCCAGATGGTCGAGCCCGCCGCGGTCAGCGCGAGGAAGGTGGCAAGGTTCATCCGCTCGATACCTGCGGGGATGGAGATGAGCGAGCGCACGATCGGCAGCATCCGGCCGAAGAACACCGCCTTGGTGCCGTGCCGGGCGAACCAGCGGTCGGCGACGTCGATGTCCGTAGGGTCCACCAGCGGCAGGCGCGCGGCGATGGCCCGGAGCCGGCGCAGGCCCAGGGCGGCACCGAGCCCGTAGAGCCCGGCCGCACCGAGCACCGACCCAGCCACCGTCCACAGGACGACCGCGACGAGGGACAGCTCGCCCTGGCTGGCGGTGAATCCGGCCAGCGGGAGGATGACCTCGCTGGGGATGGGCGGGAAGAAGTTCTCCAGCAGGACCGCCAGCGCGGCACCGGGGCCGCCGAGCCGTTCCATCAGGCCGACGGCGAAGTCGGTCACTGCCCCGAGCGGCTCACCGTGCATAAAGGTCACCCCCGACGACCGTACTGGTCAGCCGGGGGTGAAAGCCCGTGGTGCGGGTCAGGAAGCGCGTCGGGCGCGGGCGGTGCGGCGCTTGAGGGAGCGACGCTCGTCCTCCGACAGTCCGCCCCACACGCCGGCGTCCTGACCGTTCTCCAGCGCCCACTTCAGGCAGGTGTCGACCACCGGGCACCGGCGGCACACCGCCTTGGCCTCCTCGATCTGCACCAGCGCCGGGCCGGTGTTGCCGATCGGGAAGAACAGCTCGGGGTCCTCGGTCAGACACGCGGCATTATGGCGCCAGTCCATGGCACAGCTCCTTCATGGGGAACACGACGTGGGCAGCGCGACCATGGCGAATCGACGCGCCCGTGACTGGCATCAACTTTCACACGCGCCACGGGGGCCGGACAAGGGATCCGCTACGTGAATTCGTCGTGAACAGTCGTGGTCTTGGTCACACCCGGTGACGTCGTAGGCTCGGGGGCGTGACTCCTCCCGCCCGCCGCAGACCGCCTGCGTCCCTGGTCCTCGCCCTCCTGCTCGTCGTCGTGGAGCTGGGGGCGCTGGCGGCGCTCACGGGCGGCATGGTCGTCGAGCTGGTCGCCGGCCGGACCGTCGACCCGTTGTTCACCAGCATCACCGCCGCGGTCTTCATCGGACTCATCGTCCTGCTCGCGCTGGCGGTCCGCGCGCTGCACCAGGGGCGGCGCTGGGGCCGCGGGCCGGTCATCACCTGGCAGCTGTTGGTGCTGGCCATCGGCATCTCGCAGGCCGGTGCGCTGGTGTGGTGGCTCGCCGCGTTGCTCATCGCGATCCCGGTCGCGGTGGTGGTCGGGACCCTGGTGCCCCCGTCGGTCGCCTGGGCCCACCGGACCGGCCCGCCGCGCGCCGTCCTGTAAGCGCCGGTGCCCCCGCCCGCAGGCGGGGGCACCGGCCGTGCCATCGGCGGCCGCCCCTCCAGCGGCCGCCGACAGGTCTACTCGGCGGCCAGCGCGGCCACCGGCGGGGTGCGCGCGGCGCTGCGGGCCGGGAGCACCGAGGCGGTGAGCCCGGCGAGGACGGCGACGACGACGATCGCCGCCACGTGCCCCCAGGGCACCGCGAGGGCGATCTGGTCGGCCTGCCCCAGGAGCACCCCGGTGCCCGCCCAGCCGTAGAGCAGCCCGGCGACCAGGCCGACGAGTACGCCGGCCAGCGCGAGGAAGACTCCCTCGATCGCCAGCATGCGGCGCAGCTGGCCGCGGGTCAGGCCCATGGCGCGCAGCAGCGCGGACTCCCGGCGTCGTTCGATGACCGACAGGGACAGGGTGTTGGCCACCCCGATGAGCGCGATGACGACGGCCACGGCCAGCAGGCCGGTGACGATCGCCAGCAGCGTGTCGATCACCTGCTCGAACAGCGCCCGCTCCGCGGCCGGGCCACTGATGTAAGGCACGTCGGCCCCCGTGGTGGCACCCAACTCGGTGAGGCTGTCCTCGACCGCGTTGATCGTGCGCACCTGGTCGGCGTCCTCGGCCAGGCGGGCCCACACGAGCGTGGCCTGCACACCCGGGTCGATGGTCGCGACCACGTCCGGGGTGGTGTAGATGCTCCACCGACTCCCCAGATCGGCGATGACCACGGTGAGCTCGGCCGTCCCGCCGTCCGTGGTGGCGCCCTCGGACGGGCCGAGCTCGACGGTCGACCCCGCCGTGAGGCCCAGCTCCTGGGCCAGGTAGGGCCCCACCACAGCGGTGTCGGCAGCGACGTCGACGAAGTTGTCCGGGCTGCGGACCACCTCGGGCAGCTGCTCGGGGTCCAAGCCGGTGACCGTGACGATCTGGTCGGTCCCGTCGTGCAGCTCGGCGTAGGCCGTCGGGATCTCGAGTACCTCGCTGACCCCCTCGGTGGACTGCACCGTCTCGATCTGTGCGCTGGTCAGCGGTATCGACCGGCCGGTCTCGGAGTCCCAGGCCATCGACTCGACGGACAGGTCGACCGGGAACTGGTCGCGCAGCAGCAGGTCGAGGCTGGCCCGGGCACTGACGGCGCCGGTCGACACGAGGGTGACCAGCGTGACGCCGATGACCAGCGCGGTGGCGGTAGCGGCCGTGCGCCGGGGGTTGCGGGCCGCGTTGGCGGTGGCGATCCGGGTGGCCGGTCCGCCCCCGAGGCGGCCGACGACGCGCCCGAGCAGGCGGACCAGCGGCCCGGCGAGGAAGACCATGCCCAGCATTACGCCGGTGAAGGAGACCAGGCCGCCGAGCAGTCCGAGGGCCAGTCCGCCGAACACGGCCGTCTCCTCGTCCACGCCGTCGGCCGAGGAGAGCATCGGCGCCAGGGCGACCATCGCGCCACCCAGCACCAGCAGGATCACGGTCAGCACCAGGCGCGGCCGGGAGGCCCCACGCGGATCGGGGGACTGAGCCGGGCGCAGCGCCGCCAGCGGGGAGACGGCGGTGGCCGCACGCGCCGGTGAGCTGGCCGCCAGCAAGGTGACCACGGCCCCGGTGAGCAGCGGGACCACGACCACCGGCCAGGACAGTGCGAGCCCCTCGGGGACCGGGAACGGCAGGTCCTGGCGCTGCAGGACCCACAGCGCCGCCTGGGCCAGCCCGACGCCCAGCAGCAGCCCGGCGAGGCCGGCGAGCGCGCCGAGCAGGGTGGCCTCGGTGAACACCGACCGGCGGATCTGCGCGCGGGTGGCCCCGACAGCGCGCAGCAGCGCGAGGGTGTGCGTGCGCTGGGCGACGAGCACCTGGAAGGTGTTGGTGATGACGATGGCGGCGACGAACATCGCCAGCCCGCCGAAGGCCAGGATGATGGCCGTGAGGATGTAGGCCTGGCCGATGAGGTCGGCCAGCAGGGAGTCGGCGTAGTCGTCACCGGTGGTGACGGTCGAGTCGGGCAGCAGTGCGCTGACGGCGGCGGCCGCCTGCTCCGGTGTGGTGCCCTCGGCGGCGCGGATGAGGACCTGGTCGTACCCGAGCGTGAGACCCGCCTCCTCGACCCACCCGGCCTGTGCCGCGGCGGTGACCATGGCGGTGTTGCCCATCCCGATGAGGCCCGAGGGGTCGGTGAGCGTGCCCACGACCGTGAGCTCGTGCTCGATCGCCGTGCCCGGCTCGTCCCAGCCGCTGTCGGGCTCGCGGATCTCGGTGCTCAGCTCGAGGGTGTCCCCGATCTCCAGGCCGAGGCGCTCGGCCACCGAGTGGTTGACGGCGATCTCCGTCGCCGCCCGCGGCAGGTCTCCGGAGAGCAGCTCCTCGCCCTCCAGGCCGGGTGAGGGGACGGTGACGACCCCGGCCCAGGACTGGCGCCCACCGGCACTGAGGGAGGCGTCCATGCCGCGGCGACCGTCGGCGACACCGGTCTCCGGCAGGGACCGGACGTCGGTGAGCTGGTCGGCGTCCAGCGGCTGCTCGACGTTGCGGACGACGACGTCGGCGTGGGCGATCGAGGCGGTCACCGCGCTGCGCGTGGTGTCCTGCACCATTCCGGTGCCCAGCAGGGTGGCGGTGATGAAGGCGGTGCCGATCGCGATCGCGAGCCCGGCGGCGACGAGGCGCCCGGTGCTGCGACGCATCTGGGCGAGCGTGAGGCGCAGCATCAGACCTCCATCGGACGCAGCGCGTCGAGGCCGGCGAGCACGGCTTCGGGGCTGGGCCGGTCGATCGTGCCGGCGATGCGCCCGTCGGCCAGCAGGACCACGCTGTCGGCGTAGGAGGCCGCGACGGGGTCGTGGGTGACCATGACGACGGTCTGCCCCAGCTCGCGCACGCTGGTGCGCAGGAACGAGAGCACCTCCGCGCCCGAGCGTGAGTCGAGGTTGCCGGTGGGCTCGTCGGCGAAGACGACGTCGGGCCGGGTCACCAGCGCGCGGGCGATCGCCACCCGCTGCTGCTGACCGCCGGAGAGCTCGCTGGGCCGGTGGGACAGTCGGTCGGCCAGCCCGAGGGTGTCGACCAGGGTGTCGAGCCACTCCTGGTCCACCCGGGTCCCGGCGAGCTCGCCGGGCAGTGTGATGTTCTGCAGTGCGGTGAACATCGGCAGCAGGTTGAAGGCCTGGAACACGAAGCCGACCCGCTCGCGGCGCAGCAGCGTGAGCTTGGTGTCGCCGAGCTGGGTCAGCTCGGTGTCGCCGAGGAACACCTGGCCGCCGGTGGCCGTGTCGAGGCCGGCGAGCAGGTGCATGAGCGTGGACTTGCCCGAGCCCGAGGGGCCCATGATCGCGGTGAACTGCCCGGCGGCGAAGGCGACGTCGACGCCGCGCAGCGCGTGCACCGCGACGTCGCCGGTCCCGTACACCTTGCTGAGGGCACGGGCATGGACAGCCGGTTGGCGGTCGGGTGAGTCGGTCACTGAGGTCCTCCTGGTCGGAGCGGTGCCGGTCGGTTCGGCCGGCGTTCTTCCGCTACCGCGACGCTATGACCGCGGCTGGGGCGCCCGCGTCCGGCCCCGGCACGGTTCTCGTGTCATCCCGTGGGTGGACGGGCCGGGACAGTGTCCTCCCGGCGGTGGGCGGCCTCAGGGGCTGACGAGGGCGGTCTCGTAGGCGATGACGACCGCCTGGACGCGGTCGCGGGCCCCCAGCTTGGCCAGCACGCGGCCGACGTGGGTCTTGACGGTGGCCTCGGCCACGTACAGCTCGCGGGCGATCTCGGTGTTGTTGCGCCCTTTGGCCATGAGCACGAGCACCTCGCGCTCGCGGTCGGTGAGTACGTCGAGGACGGCGGGGGATGCCTTCTGCTCGTCGGGCAGCACGTGCGCGAGGTGCTCGATGAGGCGTTTGGTGGACGAGGGGGCGATCACCCCGTCGCCGGCGTGCACGATGCGGATCGCCGCGAGCATGTCCTCGGGCGGCACGTCCTTGAGGAGGAACCCGCTCGCGCCGGCCTTGATCGCGCGCATCACGTACTCGTCGAGGTCGAAGGTGGTGAGGATGACGACCTTGGGGACCGTGCCGGACGTGGACGGCGCGGCGGTGAGCTGCGCGGTCGCCGTCAAGCCGTCCATCCCGGCCATCCGCACGTCCATGAGGACGACGTCCACCGGGTAGGACTCGAGCATCCGCAACGCCTGGGCGCCGTCGGAGGCCTCGACGACGACCTCCATGTCCGGCTGGGAGTTGATGACGAGTGCGAACCCGGCGCGGACCAGCTGCTGGTCGTCGACCAGTGCGATCCGGATGGGCGGGGTGGGGGAGGTGCTCACGGCGCTCCGTTCTGCGGGTGTGTCGGCCATGATGCCGGAGCCAACGGCGCCGGCGAACCCGAGCCGATGCCGATCGGTGAGTCGGCTGCCGGGGTGCCCGGCAGGGGGATCTCGGCGCGCACCCGGAAACCGCCGCCGGTCTTGGCGCCCGCCTCCAGGGTTCCCCCGAACAGGTTGACCCGCTCCTGCATGCCCACCAGGCCGTGGCCGCCACCGTCCTGAGCCGCGGCGGCGCCGCGGCCGGTGTCGTCGACCTGCAGCACGATCCGCTGCTGGCTCCACTGCAACAGCACGGTGGCGGTGGCCGAGGGGCCGGCGTGCTTGAGCACGTTGGTCAGCGCCTCCTGGCAGATGCGGTAGAGGGTGAGCGAGAGCCCCGGGGGCAGCGGGCGCTGGTCGCCGACCCGGATGAGGGAGACCTCCAGCCCGGAGTCGCGCACGTGGTCCACGAGGGTCTCCAGGTCCTCCGAGATGGGTTGCGGCGCGGTGTCCTGCGGCTGCTCGTCGGTGCCCGGGGCGCGGAGCACCCCGAGGATCTTGCGCATGTCGGCGAGGGCGGCGCGCCCGGTCTCCGCGATCGTCGTGAGCGAGCGGACAGCTGCCTGGGGGTCCTGGGCGGCGGCGTAGCGCCCGCCGTCGGCCTGCGCGATCACCACAGACAGCGAGTGGGCGACGATGTCGTGCATCTCCCGGGCAATCCGGGAACGTTCGGCTGCGGTGGCGATCTGGGCCTGCTGGTCGCGCTCGATCTCCAGGCGCTTGGCGCGTTCGGCGAGGGTCTCGGTGTGCGCGAGGCGGCTGCGGCGCAGCAGGCCCAACGCCCAGGACAGCATGCACAGTGCCCCGATGAGGCCCGCGGCGAAGATCAGGGCATCGAGGCTCTGGCGCACCAGGTACCAGTCGATCCCTGTCGAGTCGTAGCCCGGTCCCGGGGTCCCGGTGGTGGTCACCGCCTGGAGCAGGGCGCCGAACAGGGAGCCGGCCAGTGCCAGCCGCCCCGCCCAGACCGGGCCGTGAGCGGTGACCGAGTACAGCGCCACGAGGACAAGGACGTCGACGAACAGCAGCGGGGCACCCAGTGCGTAGTGGGTCAGTGCCATCGCATAGACGACGACGGCCGAGGCCACCGGGTGGGTGCGGCGCCAGTACAGCGCGACCGGCATGACGATCGAGGCCAGCGCACTCGCCCAGGAAGACACCCCTCCGTAGCCGACGCCGAGCACGAGCGACAGGAACCCGAAGGTCACGAGCAGGCCGCCGGCCACCAGCAGGTCGACCAGCCGGCTGTCCTCACGCAGCCGAGGTGCTCGGGGGGGCTCGAGGGGGCCGTACGGGGGGCGACCTGCCGGCGCCGGCCATGGCGACCCCGCCGCTGGCGATGCCGACCCGGCGACCGGCCAGGCCGACCCCGGCGACCGCTGGGTGACGCGCAGGCCGGGCCAGCTCGGTGGCGGACCCGGCGGCAGGCCCCGGTAGGACGGCGCCGGCCCGGGCGGGAGCCCGGGATAGGTCGCGGGCGGGCTGCTGCGGACCCCGTGGTGCCCAGCCGGACCGGAGGCGGGCGGTGCGCCGCGTCCCGCCCGGGAGGCGGGGCCGCCGGCGTCGGGAGTGGTCATGGCGGGTCAGGCCACGGGTTCGATGAGGCTGGGTGAGTCCACCCGCACGTTGCCGACCTGCGGACCGACCCGGTGGAAGTCCAGCCGAGGCCGGTCGGGCCGGATCGCCGAGAGCGCCTCCTCCGGCGCGGTGATCGTGGGGTCCAGCCACTGCGCGACGGCGGAGCGGCGCAGCACCACCGGCTCGCGGTCGTGGATCGGGGCCAGGGAGTCGCGGGCCGGCTGGGTGAGGATCGTGGTGGACAGCAGCCAGCGGGTGGGGTCGGACTCGTCCTTGGTCGGGTCGCGCCAGAAGGCGAAGAGCCCGGCA
>Ga0209487_1003021_pt1 | contig 13404 bp, 11 predicted proteins | sample Poulit2012_FD_187524 | JGI IMG/M metagenome (GOLD analysis project Ga0209487, IMG submission 187524) | Agricultural soil microbial communities from Georgia to study Nitrogen management - Poultry litter 2012 (SPAdes) (version 2) | ecosystem: Environmental > Terrestrial > Soil > Agricultural land... | reverse complement strand
CTTATATTTTTTTTAATAGATGGTACTAGAAGGCCAATAAAAAGAGCATAAAGTGCAATCCCCATACTTTGACTTAATTGTTCCGGGATTATATCACCTAAGACTCCTCCGACAAAACTACTAATAATCCCTCATATGTAAACTATAAAACTATATTAATTATCCAAAATCTTCAAACCTCTGTTTGACTTTAGTCTAATACAAAACTCTGCCCCCCGAGATTAAAGAAAATTCAACTTCAGGGGGCAGCACTTTTTGTGTACGACTATTAAACACTGTGTTAAACAGATCTAATTCTTTAGTTTTAATGTCATCGCATTGATAGCCACGATAACAGTGGACACGGACATCAAAACTGCTCCTACTGCAGGAGCCAACGTAATCCCAATGGAGGCTAAAACCCCAGCGGCTATGGGAATCGCGATAAAGTTGTAGCCTGCACCCCAAACGAGGTTTTGTTTCATTTTACCAGTTGTTTTATTGGCCAATTCGATAAAGGATTCAATATCTCCTGGATCCGATTGAGTCAAAATCACATCAGCGGAATCTATAGCGACTTGGGTTCCGGCTCCGACCGCTATACCAACGTCTGCAATTGCAAGGGATGGCGCATCGTTTACGCCATCACCGACCATAATAACAGTCTGCCCTTTGTTTTTTAGTGATTCAACCAAATCATATTTATCTTGTGGGGATTGATTGGCCCTGTATTCAATGCCCAGTTCCTCAGCCACCCCTTGGGCAGCCGTTTCATTGTCACCCGTGGCCATAATCGGTTGTATATCCTTATGTTTCAATGCTTGAATCAGATTTCTACTCATTTCTTTTAATTCATCACCTAATGCGACCGTACCGATCGGTTTTCCGTTTTCAACTAGGACACTTAATGTGGCACCTTTCGGAACATCCACTGCTATTTCATTTCCAAGTGCCTTTTGACTGATTAATTCGTATTTCTGGCCATTAGCGTTTCCTTCTACACCTGCACCCGACACAACATCAATCGAATCAAAGCGGACAGGCTGAATCCCTTGTTTCTCGGCGTAATGGATGATTGATTGGGCGATTGGATGGCTCGATCCGCCTTCAATCCCGGCCATAAGGGCAGCGATTTCAGTTTCGGTATGTTTGCCATCCAGTGTTTCCATGCTCAACACTTTAAATTCCCCAGTAGTCAATGTGCCTGTTTTATCCAATATCATCACATCAGCCTTATTTGCCAGCTCTAATGCTTCCCGGTCTTTCACCAACAACCCGCGGCTTGCACCCAAACTGGTGCTTCGTGCAATAGCCAGAGGAATGGCAAGGCCGAGAGCGTGCGGACAAGCGATGACTAATGTCGTAACCGTAAAGAGAATAGCTGTTTGAATGTCTGCAATATACAGCCAAACGACAAAAGCGATGATGGCCGCTGTAATTGCGATATAAAACAGCCAGCCAGCTACTTTTTGAGCCAGGTTTTCAGCTCTTGAAGGTTGATCTTGAGCCTGTTTAATTAAGGTTTGAACTTGGGAAATGAACGATTGATCGCCTGTTTCCTGTACTTCCAGGTACAAAATCCCTTCTCCGTTCGTCGAACCGCCGATTACTTTGTCCCCGATTCCTTTTTCAATGGGTTTAGATTCTCCCGTCAGCAAGGCTTCATTGATTCGGGAGGCTCCTCTTTTGATGATGCCATCGGCCGGAACGTTTTCGCCGGCTTGAACACGGACAAGATCTCTGACTTTCAACTCGGCTACCGGACGCGTCTCAATGGAATCGTCATCCAATACCACATGTGCATCTTTTGGCACCAGTTCAGCGAGTGATTGTTGCGCATCCCCAGCGTCTCCCACCGCTTTCATTTCAATCCAGTGGCCAAGGAGCATGATCAGCAGCAAAGAAGCAAATTCAAAGAAAAAATCCATGACGTGTGCGCCGGTCACATAGCGGGCTACCACCGCATAAATGCTATACAAATAAGAAACGGACACCCCCAAAGAAATAAGGGCCATCATGCCTGGCGCTTTTTCCTTGAATTCAGCGATTGCCCCTTGATAGAAGGGTTTTCCGCCATAAATCAGCAATATGGTCGCTAATATCGCGACAGCAATGTCCGAGTAAGGGAAGGTGAATTGAAAGGGAAGCCGAACGTCCATCATCGGCGACAATAACAGAATAACAATTCCCAAGGGCAGCGACTTCAGAAAAATCTCTTTAAAATTTCCATGGTGATGGTGTTCATGATCATGCCCGCTGTGATCGGAATCGTCATGTTGATTGTGGTCCTGAGATGGATTGTTGTGGTCATGCATGCCCTCTTTTACTTGCGCTTCATGATAGCCATGCCCAACATGTTCAGAATGATCCATCTTATGGTCATCTGCCTGTTCGTGATGGTGGTGATGGTTATTTTCATTTTTAGCCATTAAGTACGCCTCCTTCAAAATGGTTAGTTCCTTATGCCATTTATACTTTACTTCCGTTATTAATGACGAGAATAATCTATCTGTTTAATAACTACATTGTAGCCGTATTGCCTATTTTCATCAATTTGAAGGAAAAAGGCCAAAAGCAATACACCTTGGCTTTGGGCCTTCCTTTTATGATTTCTTTTTATTATAAACCTTTACTTTTTCAATTTCACTCGTTGCAGACGCAGTGAGTTCAAAACGACCGATGCCCAGAAACCGTCCCTTGATCATTATCGATATACCGAGCGCCAAAATGATTAAGCCAAGGATGAAAAAACTCTATTTCAGAAATTTTGCACTCAATTCCATTCCTATTTCCAATTTTATGAGAGTTTATCCATTAATATTCGACTTCTTCAATATGAAAAAATTTGTTTCAGCTCATAAGAAAAATGTTTCGACTTTCGAGATAATTTTCTACATATTTTTCGGTAGATTACGCCGTAACTTCGTAGCCTGTATCTTTAATAGCAGCTTTAATTTCTTCTAATTCAACTGTACTCTCATTGAATTCCACATCCACTGCTCCTTCAGAAAGTTGGACTTTTACAGATTCAACACCAGTGAGTTTTCCTACACTTCCTTCAACTTTATTGGCGCAAGATCCACATGTCATTCCTTGTACATTTAGTGTTACTTGTTGCATATAAATTCCTCCTTGATTTTTTATTAATTTTAACTGACGAACATTACTTACCTTACCCCCGTAAGGTATATAGTTTTGTTTTAAAAATGCTATCTCTTATTTGATATAGCACCTGGGTAGTATCATTTTACTAACCCTTTTTTACACCACCTCCTTAAAGTACATTCAATTTCCTTATGGGGGTAGGATAATTAACAACTATGCTGAAAAGATTTACTGATTTTTTTCATTTATTTTTTAACATACTCACTATTTCATTTTTATTATTCTCAAAACCAATAAAATATTTGACTAGCTTTCTTTTACCGAATAACCCTTTTTTATAAAAAGCAAACATTGGAACGATTCGATTTCCAGATATCTCCTTTAAATCTTCCTCTAATCTGAGATTTTTGCTTATATCTTTATCAGCATAGTGGATTCTATTAGAATTTAGATACTTTTTCGCATCCTGGCAGTCTGAACATGTGGGCCTAGTATATAATTCGAGTTCAAATTTATCTTCCACTTTAATTTCTCCTTCCTATTAAACAGCAGACGGTTTAAATCGTTTCAAACGCAAAGCATTTGATAATACTGAAACAGAGCTTAAGGCCATTGCAGCTCCAGCAACCATTGGGTTTAACAATGGTCCACCAAGGAGATAGAAAATACCCATGGCAAACGGAATACCCAATATGTTATATCCAAATGCCCAGAATAAGTTTTGTTTGATATTTCGGATAGTAGACTTACTTAATTCGACGGCTGTTGGAACATCCATTAAATCACTTCTCATTAATATAATGTCTGCAGATTCCATGGCAACATCCGTACCTGAACCAATAGCTATTCCTATATCTGCTTGTGCAAGGGCTGGTGCATCATTAATACCATCTCCAACCATAGCTACTTTCTTACCTTCTGCTTGGAGTTTTTTCACTTCATTTGCTTTATCTTCTGGTAATACTTCACTGAACACACGATCAATTCCAACTTGCTTGGCAATAGCCTCAGCTGTACCTTTATTGTCTCCAGTGATCATCGCTACTTCGATTCCCATTTTTTGAAGTTTTTCAATTGCTTTTAGACTATTTTCCTTGACTGTATCGGCAACTGCAATAATACCCGCAATTTGGTTATTAATCGCAACGTACATCGGAGTCTTTCCTTGACCGGCTAGCTCATCTGATGTAATTGCCAGCGTATCTAAAGAAATATTACGTACATCCATTAATTTTCTGTTTCCGGCTAGTATTACTTTGCCATCTACAGTTACTTCAATTCCATGTCCAGGGATAGCATTAAAGTTTTCTGTTTTCATAAAGTCTAGTGCTTTTTCTTCTGCTCCCTTAACAATTGCTTCACCTAACGGATGCTCAGAACCTTTTTCAGCAGATGCTGTTAGTTGTAATAATTCTGTTTCTAAGATTCCGTTTACAGTGATAATATCTGTAACTTTAGGTTTACCTTCGGTAATTGTACCTGTTTTATCAAAAACAATCGTTTGAACTTTGTGCGTTGTTTCAAGTGCTCCACCGCTCTTAATTAATACACCGTTTTCTGCACCCTTACCAGTACCAACCATAATTGCAGTCGGCGTTGCTAGACCAAGCGCACATGGGCATGCAATAATTAAAATGGAAATAACAATTGTTAAAGCAAAGAGTCCTGTTTCTCCTCCGAAATACCAGGCTGAACCCGAAATAATAGCAAGCACGATAACGATCGGCACAAAATATCCGGAAATAATATCAGCCATTTTAGCAATCGGTGCTTTTGAGCCTTGTGCATCTTCTACCAACTTAATAATTTGTGATAAGGCTGTATCCTTTCCTACTTTGGTTGCTTTATATCGGATAGTACCATTCTTATTGATACTTGCACCTATAACATTATCGCCTGCATTCTTTTCTACAGGTATACTTTCTCCCGTTAACATGGATTCGTCAATAGATGTTATTCCTTCTAATACAACACCGTCAACCGGTATTTTTTCACCAGGTTTAACGATTATAGTATCACCTGCCACTACTTCCTCAACTGAGATTTCTACTTCTTCTCCATTTCTCACAACCATTGCTGTTTTTGGAGCCAACCCCATCAGTTTTTCAATTGCTGCCGATGTTTTGCCCATAGAACGAGCTTCAAGATATTTACCTAGTGTAATTAACGTAAGGATTACCGCTGCAGACTCATAATATAGATTTCCTGCATAACTGGTATGACCTAACCAAATCGCTATTGTTGCCCCTAAACTGTAGACGAACGCAGCATTAGTTCCTAAGGCAACTAAAGAATCCATATTTGGATGTCCTCTAAATAGTGTTTTGTATCCTACTGTGAAGAAATTCAAGCCATAAATCATAACTGGTATCGTTAATATAAGTTGTATTAGTGAAAACCATTCAGGGTTCACCATTGGATCAATTATTTCTGGCAATGGTAAGCCTACCATGTGCCCCATCGCGATATAGAACAGGGGAATAGTGAAAATTGCTGAACCCAAAAATCGTGTCCATATGGATTTAATTTTCTGTTGTTTTTTATCTTTTTCCTCATTGACTGAATCTGGCGTTTCCAAATCTTCATGTGCTTCATACCCTGCATTTGAAACTGCTTGAGTAATATCTGACACAGAAACAACTGTCGGATCATACTGGATTGTCAGTTTTTCTGTAGCTAAATTTACATTAGATTCAATGACACCATCCATTTTTCTTGTTGCTTTTTCAACAGTTTGAACACATGATGCACAAGTCATACCAGTTATAGCGAATGATTTCTGCTCCACGTCTGTTAACGCCTTATACCCAGCCTTATTTACGGCATTTTGAATATCTTGTGCGGATACTGCATTCTCGTCAAAACTGATATTTAATTTTTCAGTAGCTAAATTTACATTAGATTCTTGTACACCGGGCAATTTCTTGGTCGCTTTTTCAACTGTCTGTACACAAGATGCACAAGTCATACCTTCTATATTAAATGTTTTTGTTGCCATTCATTTTCATCTCCTTTTTTAATTATCTGGTTCAGTTTCATATTTTAAAGGGTGTTTTATTCATGTTTCTCACTCTTTCTTCATATTTTGATTTTCTACGATATTTTAGTGTTTTGATGAACAGTTATCATCCTTACAATTACACTGTCCAGGAACACATGTGCAAGGGACTTCTTCAACCGCATCTTTCTTCTTCATTTCAAGTACTTTTTCCAGTCTGTCTATATCCTGAAAACTCAGCGTTGATTTTGAAATTAAATCCACTATTGTTTTACCAACGTCTTTATTACAAATATTATCGAAAGTTTCATTTAGAGTACTTTTGATAAATTCATTTTCAGTTATATTAGTGGAATAAACATACTTATTTCCTTCTGTTTCTGTATGAAGCATTCCTTTTTTTACAAGTCTCCCAATAAAAGTTTTGGTAGTCGCAGGTTTCCAATTCTTCTTTTGCTCCAAAACTTTTCTAATTTCTTTACTCGTAACGTTATCTTGTGCCCATACGACACGCATAACTTCCCATTCGGAATCTGTAATTTTAGAATCTACTTCTGTGTTCATAATCTCACCTCTCATTAATTTACATGCGTAATCGAATTATATAACATTAGTTTACAACTGTAATCGATTTTTGTCAAGTCTCTTTTTCTCTTTCACTATTGTTATAACTATCCTTTACAATTTATTATCGGTTCTGTTCACTGACATCAATCATAATGAAGGTGGTAACCGGATTCGAACCGGCGATCAAGGTTTTGCAGACCTTTGCCTTCCCACTTGGCTATACCACCATATAAATTATAGTAATGCATTTATGGTCTCGCACATTATCGACTACAGTTGTAATCTACTGGCATATACATAGATTACAACTGTAGTCGATTTTTGTCAAGTAATTTTTATTATTATAATCATCATTTATTATCGATTTTATAATATCGGTATTAATAAAAGTAAATGGGGTAAATGGATTGTATCGATTAAAGCCTTTCAGCCCATTGCCTTCCCACTTAGTTATAGCACCGTATAAATATTTCGCAATAGCCGAAGAAAAAATAAAATAAGAGTGGTTATCCTGATATCAAGACAACCACCCATAATTAATTCCATGAAACAAAAACTAAAAAACACAAATACATGACATCTATTTTTATTGTTGATTCAATTACAATTCATTTTAGTGATGGTGATGTCCAGATGACTCAGCTTGCACCTTACACAAGATCGAATTGTCGTGCAGATGATCAGACGTTTCTAATTGAACCGTCATATGGTGAATATTTTGGTGCTCAAGGTCATGTTCGATTTGACGAAGCAATCGTTCACTTTCAGCAATAGACATTCGTTCATCTACAACCGCATGACAAGAAAGTGCGTTTAATCCGCTTGTTATCGACCAAACGTGTAAGTCATGGATACCTTCAATGCCTTTTTTATTTTTGATTGTTTCAACCACATCATCCATATCAGCATTTTCTGGAGTCCCTTCCATCAAGACATGTAGCCCGGATTTCGTTACAAAGTAGCCACTGCGTAACACGAGTACGGCAACAATGACACTTGCGAGTGGATCTGCCCATCCCCAGCCAAAGAACATGATGAGTAATGCAGCTGCAATCGCACCAATGGAACCAAGCATATCGCTAATCACATGCAAGTATGCTCCACGCATATTCAAGTTCTCTTCTACATCTCCGCCGCGCATCATAATCCAAGCAACAAGGATGTTGACTAGCAAACCAATTGTAGCAATGACTAACATTCCGGTTGAAGCAACCTCAGGTGGGTTTTGAAAACGTCCGATTGCTTCATAAAAAATAAAAAGTGCAACGATGATGAGTGTCAATCCATTAAGAACAGCCGCCAGTATTTCAAACCGCTTATAACCATATGTTTTACTATGGTTAGCAACTTTTGCTCCAAGTGTAAAGGCGAGTAGCGCAATTCCAAGTGATATGGCGTCACTTAACATATGACCTGCGTCTGCTAACAAGGCAAGACTATTAGTAAGATATCCACCTATGGCCTCAACAATCATATATGACGTAATAATAATAAAGCTAATCAATAAAACCTTTTTATTTGCACCATGCGTATGGTCATGTCCCATTTTAAGCCCCTCCTAAATTAATGATGTGCGGCATGCTCAATTGCCTGCTTCAATAAATTAATAACATGATCGTCATTTTCCGAATAATACAACGTTGTTCCTGCTCTTCTATATTTGACTAGTCTTAAATTTTTTAAGAAACGTAATTGGTGGGAGACACTGGATTGGCTCAAGTTTAATTTCTCCGCAATATCATTGACAGCATGCTCACCTGAACACAGGAAGTTCAAAATACGAATTCTGGTTGGATCACTCAATGCTTTGAACGTTTGCGAAACAATAAACAACGTCTCTTCATCTAAGTCTTGTTCTCCTTCATTCAACAACTCTTCGGGTTTCTGTTCTTCATTCATTTATTTCACTCCTATATAATTACCCATTTTAATATATGAACATATACTCATATTATCATATAAAGCATATATTACGCTACATTGAATGTCAATTAGAAACTATAGCATTCAAACGAGTCGTCAAGGTTTCTAAAAATTAAAATATAAATATCAGTTTAGATAATGCGACAAGCGTAACTACTATGCTACCTTATCTCTAATGTAATGTTTCTCTTATTCCACAAATATACCTCGTTAGTTTAAGTGAACTTACTCGCAGACTAGTTATTTATAATTATTTTATAAATTTAGCCTACGTTAAACCACCTTATTTAATAAATTCATTCAGAGACATCCCTACACAAAAGTAATTTTTAGAATGAGAAAATTTTCTTCTCAAAAACGAATGTTTTTGAGACGTTATAAACTCACAGATTTTATGCTTAAATACTAGGATATATTGTCTCTAAAGATTACTCAAAATCTAAGTATCATATCCCTACATTTATGATATATAGTAACAACTTTAACTGCATATTATAAGTAGATCCTAAATAGACAACACTAGAGTGTCTCTTTCACCGATGAATTGCATATATTTTAAATACTATTTTGCACATACTACTTTAGAACCCAGCTTGTCTTCTTACGAAGACAAGCTGGGTTCTTTAATTATAATGCAAATTATCGTCTGAATTAGTGCAGAATAATTACGAAAGTGACAGAAGGGGTAACCGGATGTGAATCGGTGATTAAAGTTTAGCAGACCTTTGTCTTAAATCTGGGTGTGACTTTTGACTTTATTTTGCACTTATTTAAGTGATATTTTGCACTAAAATTAAGCCGATATCTCACATTAAAAGAGAGATATCGGCTTATAAAATTTTCTATTAAAATAGGAATGAGAACAGAGCGTTGAATGTGCCATTTTCAAATAGGATATAAATTCCTAATCCTATAAAGACGATTGGAACGATCCAACGTTCATATTTTTCGATTTTATCTGAAACAAAATTCAAGGAAGCCAATCGATAGCTGATTAGACATAGAACACCAACCATGATCATGAAAACAATGACGGCAATAATGATTTCCATCATATTTAAAGTCGTAAAGTACGGTATATAGATAGCGAGATCATCCGCACTGGAAGCCAGTACAATGAAAGTGACCGTTATGAATAATTGATTGAATCTGCCTGAAGAGAAAAGGGAGAGAATGTTGCCTTCATCTTCGTCTTCTTCACCTTGAATCCATATTTTTATACCCAGGTAAAGCGGCAGCAGTCCAAGCAGTCCGATTATCCATTGTTGGGGAACTAGATTAGCAACGCCCAATGACACCAGAAGACTCGCGAGTATAATAATGACTGTCCCAATATATTGTCCAATCCAGATATATTTGATCTGGTTCCTTTTCTTTATTTGCGAAAACAGAAGAATCAATATGACGAGATAGTCGATTCCTGTCGCTACATAGACGGCAGCAGCTGTAAATACCGTTACAATCATTTTTCCAACTCCAATATTTGGACATCAGTTCTTTTATTTATCTGGGAAGAACCCAAGCTTAATTCATCTTCCTTCACACGCATAAGCCTCAAGCCATTCAAGGCCACCACTAAAGTGGCACCCATGTCCGAGAGAATCGCAATCCATAGTGTCAGCCATCCTGGGATGACCAACAATAGAGCAATCAGTTTGATTCCAATGGCAAAAGCGATATTCGCTTTGATGATGTTCAATGTTTTACGGCTAAGTTTGATGGTAAAGGGCAGTTTCCTCAGGTCATCGCCCATTAAAGCGACATCTGCTGTTTCAAGAGCGGTATCTGTACCGGCGCCACCCATAGCGATACCAACGGTGGAAGCTGCCAGCGCTGGGGCGTCATTGACCCCATCGCCGACCATGCCTACATGACGATAATCAGTTTTTAGTTGCTTGATTACGTCTAGTTTATCCTGCGGGAGCAATTCAGATTGAATATCTGTGACACCGACATGTGAACCAATCGCACGGACAGTACTATGATTATCTCCCGTAAGCATGACTGTTTTTTCGATGCCTGCCTGATGCAGATTCTGGATTACCACTTTACTTGATTCGCGGACTTCATCCGCGACTGCAATAATTGCCTGAACTGTATTTTTCGTTCCTGCAACCATAACGGTCTTACCTTGTTCTTGAAGTGTTTTGACATCACTTTTAATTGCATCATTGAAATTAGCTGCCTCCATCTCTTCAAATAATGCCGGACTGCCAACGTAATACATTTCATTATTGATTTTGCCCCGTATCCCCTTGCCTGTAATAGAAGAAAAGTCTTCGACAAAGATATCAGAATAAGGAAGGTTATAACCGTCTGCCTTCTTTATAATCGCGGATGCCAATGGATGCTGAGAACGATCTTCCAATGCTGTGATGACTGCCAGCATTTCCTTTTCATCAATTGCATTGTCGATTAAACGATAATCAGTTACAACCGGGACGCCTTTTGTGAGTGTGCCGGTCTTATCAAATGCAATGGCCTTTAATCCACCCATTTCTTCGAGGTAGACCCCGCCTTTTATAAGGACTCCCTTCTTGGCAGCATTTCCGATTGCCGAAACAATCGCTATCGGCGTGGAAATTACCAATGCACATGGACAACCTACAACGAGAACCGCTAACCCTTGATACACCCAAGTGGACCAGCTCGCACCGAAAAATAACGGGGGTACAATCGCAACCAGCACTGCGACACCCATAATGGCAGGCGTATAATATTTTGCAAATTTATCAACGAATGCCTGGGCAGGAGCACGCTCACCTTGTGCTTCTTCCACCAGATGAATGATTTTGGCAATGGTCGTATCTTCAACCAATTTAGTGATTTTAACTTCCAGTAAGCCTTCTTCGTTCAGTGTCCCTGCAAATACTTCATCATCGATCGATTTTTCAACCGGCACTGATTCACCTGTGATTGCTGCCTGGTTGATTGCAGAGTAGCCATTGACAATTACGCCGTCCATAGCAATTTTCTGTCCAGGCTTAACAATCATGATATCGCCCACAGCAATATCATTGACGTGCACTGTCATTTCCTGTCCGTTGCGTCTGACAAGTGCCTCTTTAGGAGCAATATCCATCAATGAACTGATGGATTGCCTTGCTCGATCCATCGAGAAACGCTCCAACGCTTCGCTGATGGCAAACAAGATGACAACAATGGCGACCTCGGCCCATTCTCCGATGATGACACCGCCAATCACTGCGACTGTCATCAGGGTTCGCATATCAAATTCAAACCGGACTAAATTCTGGAGACCCGTTTTCAGCATTGAAGCCCCTCCGACAATCATGGAAGTGATGAACAGCAGTGGTGTAAGAATATTGTCATCACCATTCACCAACATTGAAATGAAGCCAAAAGCGATAAACAGTAGCGAATAGAGCAGAGTGCTGTGCTTTTTATAAAATGGAATGGTTACTTCCTTTTCTTTTTTGTCTTGTCCACTTTCTTCCCGGGATTTCTCAGGCACCACTTTGAGGTTTTCAAACGCCCCTGCTTCTTCCAGTTCCTCAACCGTTGCAGAACCATATACAGAAATTTTTGATGCGCCAAAATTCACCTTCGCATCTTGAACTTCAGGTAGTTTCTTCACATTATTCTCAAATTTCCCTGCACAGTTCGCACAGGAAAACCCCTGAACACGGTAAACTTTTTTTTCTTTATTTACTTCTGGTTGCGTTTGACGCATAGACTTTTCAGGCACCACTTTGAGGTTTTCAAATGCCCCTGCTTCTTCCAGTTCCTCAACCGTTGCAGAACCATATACAGAAATTTTTGATGCGCCAAAATTCACCTTCGCATCTTGAACTTCAGGTAGTTTCTTCACATTGCGCTCAAATTTCCCTGCACAGTTCGCACAGGAAAACCCCTGAACACGGTAAACTTTTTTTTCTTCTTCAGTCAGCTCTGCAATCCCTTCAGACATTGGTTATCACTTCTTTCCTATGTATTAATGCAATCGTCATGATTTCTTTAATATGCTGATCTTCCAGTGAATAGAACGCGAGTTTCCCTTCTTTCCTGAATGTAACGATGCCTTCTTTGTAGAGCGTGCGTAAATGATGAGATGCATTTGCTACAGTCACACCGAGTATATTTGCGATATCACAGACGCATAATTCCTCTTCCTTGCATAAGGAATAGGTGATTTTTGCCCTATTCACATCGGCAATAGCCTTAAGCATCTGTGATATACCGGCAATATCTACAGTTTGTAAATTCTCTTGCATCCGGTTAACCTTTTCTTCGTCATAACAAAAAACTTCACATGTTTCTTTCTTATTCATACATACACCTCATCATTCAAATATTTGTTTGAGTATAGCATAACATCTTTTTTTCTTTATTCAAGCAGACGTTTGAATAATAATAAATTTGTATAAGTTTTTCTCGACATAGAAAGAATTTTCTGAAATAAAGCTGAAAGAAATTACGATATCGTAAGTGAACTTTATTGTGATAAATAATTTATTCGTTCTTAAAAGTACACTTTTGCGGACACTTCGAAAACATTTGAAATAAATAAAAACAAGAGTTTGTAAACATACTAAATTATTTTGGGTCTTCGGAATATATAGTGGAATTACTTTCTTAATAGTTTAAAAACAACTGGTGTTTAAATCGGATTTTCTGGTGGGATGTTAGGATAATCAATAGTATTATATAAAAGTATCAATCACATACGAGTGATACTTTGGGAAAAAATAAAATAGTCCAATTTACTTGACCGTGTACTATGGTACACGGTTTATAATATTCATGGGGTGAAATAAGATGATTTACCGCATTAGTGAGTTTGCAGAAAAATGTGGCGTTAATAAAGAAAC
>Ga0209487_1003020_pt1 | contig 13404 bp, 13 predicted proteins | sample Poulit2012_FD_187524 | JGI IMG/M metagenome (GOLD analysis project Ga0209487, IMG submission 187524) | Agricultural soil microbial communities from Georgia to study Nitrogen management - Poultry litter 2012 (SPAdes) (version 2) | ecosystem: Environmental > Terrestrial > Soil > Agricultural land... | reverse complement strand
CCTGCGGCCGGGGGCCAGCAGCCCGGCGGGTACCCGCCAGATGGAGACAACGTGACTCAGCGGCGGCGGTAGGCATGGGCGCGGTGGGAGAGCTGGATGATCAGCAGAGTCCGTCCGACGTTGCCGGCGGATGCGGATTTGCTGACGTCATTGCTGCTGACCAACCCGCGGCAGACCTCCCCGCGGCTGCTTGAGATGTTCAGCGGCTGAACAGTTGGGTGGTGCTGCTCTCCACCTCCGCATAGTGCTGGGCGGTGGAACTGAGGGCCGCGGAGATCTGCTGCAGGGAGGCCTCCACCTGCTGTTGGGTGCCGCGCCACTCGGTGGCCAGCGCCGAGAAGGCGTTCGACGCTCCTCCGCGCCAGGCCGACTGCAGGGCGGTTAGGTGCCGGAACATGTTCGCCACCTCGGTGTTGATCACCGTCGCCGAGCTGCGGGCGGCGGCCGCCGCGCGGCTGACCTCATCGGTATCGACTTCGAAACGGGTCATCGTGGTTCTCCTCTCCTGCACCGGCCGAGTGCCGGTGGGTGCGATGAGGCTATGCCGCGCGGGCACCTGTAGCCCGGGCCCCCGATGAGGCTGTGCACACTGCCACACCGGGCGAATGTCTGTGGACAGTGACGGCAGCTACGCTGAATGAGTGGCCATCCTCATCGACCCGGCAGTGTGGCCGGCCCACGGCACCACCTTCGCCCACCTGGTCTCCGATGAGTCGTTGGCCGAGTTGCATGCCTTCGCCGACGCGGCTGGACTGGACCGGCGCGCCTTCGATCTGGACCACTACGACGTGCCCGCTGAGCGTCGGGAGGCACTGATCGCCCTGGGCGCCCACCCGGTGCCGGCCAAGGAGCTGATCTGGCGTCTGCGCGCCTCTGGGCTGCGCATCCCCGCCCGGGACCGCACCCCGGCTCTGCTCGATACCCTGCGCCGTTCCTGGTCGAGAGTGCTTCCAGCGTTTCCCGGCGAGCATGATGGCCCCGCCCGCGCCTTGGGCGAGGAACTACTGCAGCGCTGGTCCGAAGCACATCGGGCCTACCACGACCTGCGCCACCTGCGGGATGTGCTGGCCGCCCTGGAGCGTCTGCGCGCCCCCGATCCGGTGCCCGTCTCCGTTCTCCTGGGGGCGTGGTTCCACGACGCGATCTACGACGGCGTGGCCGGCAGCGACGAGGAACGCAGCGCCGAGTTGGCCGCCACCCGCCTCACCGGAGCTGGGGCGCCGCAGCCCCTGATCGACGAGACCACGCGCCTGGTGCTGCTCACCCGCAGCCACGATCCCGCTCCCACCGACTACCGCGGCCAGCTGATATGCGATGCGGACCTGGCCGTACTGGGCCGCGACGCAGCCGGGTACGCCAGGTACCTGTCCGATATCCGCACGGAGTACGCTCACGTACCCGAACCGGCTTTCGTAGACGGTCGGATCGCCGTCGTGCACCGCCTGCTGGCGCTGGACCCGATCTACCGCACCCACGTAGCCCGGGACCTGTGGGAGGACCGCGCCCGGCGCAACCTGAAGCGTGAACTGGAGCTCTTGGGAACCTGAAGCCCAGGCGAACAACCACCAGCCGATCAGCCCCGGGTCTGTGCTTATGGCCGATGTGGCGTACGGTCGGAACATGGGTCCTGCTCTCCCCTCGGCAGGCGCTGGACCGGTGCCACCGGCCCGCCAGCTGTGAAGTGGGCAGGTCCCGGAATCCAGAAGTCAATGAGAGGAGAGCACTGTGACAGCCGTGGCCCCTAGCGCCCACGACCTGTACCCGACCCGCTTGGCAGAGGCCGGTGAGCCGATCCAGCGGACCCACCCCACAGTGTGGGGTTCGGCCGACGATGGCCCCTTCGATCCCGCGGCCCTCGAGGCACATGAGGAACGTGGCTTCTCGATCCTGCCGGATTTCATTACCGCTGAGGAGGTCGGGAAGTACCGCGCCGAGCTGGACCGCCTGGTGAGCGACTCCACGATCACCGGCGATGAGCGGGTAGTGACCGAGAAGGCCTCCGGTGAAGTGCGCTCGATTTTCGAGGTGACCAGCCTCAGCCCGATGATCGAGCAGCTGGCCCGCGATCCGCGGCTGGTGACCCGCGCCCAGCAACTGCTGGGTTCGCAGGTGTACCTACACCAGACCCGGGTCAACTACATGCCCGGGTTCAAGGGCAATGGTTTCTATTGGCACTCCGATTTCGAGACCTGGCACGCCGAGGATGGCATGCCGGCGCCGAGGGCGGTGAGTTGCTCGATCGCGCTCACCCCGAACTACCCCTACAACGGTGGTCTGATGGTGATGCCGGGCTCCCACAAGGAGTTCATCCCGAGTGTGGGTGCCACACCGGAGAACAACCACGCTTCCTCACTGAAGGAGCAGACGGTCGGTGTGCCGAGCACTGAGGTCATCACCGATATGGCCCACCGCCTCGGCATCGACCAGTTCACCGGGCCGGCCGGGTCGGCCCTATGGTTCGACTCGAACATCATGCACGGGTCGGGTAACAACATCACCCCGTTCCCACGCTCGAACATCTTCCTGGTGTTCAACAGTGTGGAGAACGCGCTGACCGATCCCTTCGGTGCCGACCAGCCACGGCCCGAACACATCGCCAGCCGGTCCTTCACGCCGCTGAGCTGAAGCGAACCGTAGCTGCACCGGACCGGCATCGGCGACGCTTGAGTTGCTGACTGTCGGCCTGTTGCGCAGCCACCGAAACACGACGACCCCCGGCCCTGGTGCGGGCCGGGGGTCGTAGTGTTTTTCGGCTAGTGCGCCGGGCTGGTGATCGTTAGATCAGAAGCCCATGCCGCCCATGTCGGGCTCGCCACCGCCGGCCGGGGCCGCGGGCGGCTCCGGCTTGTCGGCGACGACCGCTTCGGTGGTCAGGAACAGACCAGCGATCGAGGAGGCGTTCTGCAGCGCCGAGCGGGTCACCTTGACCGGGTCGTTGATGCCTGCGGCGAGCAGGTCCTCGTACTCCCCGGTCTGGGCGTTCAGACCCTCGTTGGCGGGCAGGCCACGGACCCGCTCCACCACGACGCCGCCCTCGAAGCCGGCGTTGACCGCAATCTGCTTCAGCGGAGCGTCGACGGCAACCCTGACGATGTTCGCACCGGTCGCCTCATCGCCCTCCAGGCTCAGGCTCTCGAAGGCCTTGGCGGTCGCCTGGATCAGGGACACACCACCACCGGCGACGATGCCCTCTTCCACAGCGGCCTTGGCGTTGCGCACCGCGTCTTCGATGCGGTGCTTGCGCTCCTTGAGCTCCACCTCGGTGGCCGCACCCGCACGGATGACGGCGACACCACCGGCGAGCTTGGCCAGGCGCTCCTGGAGCTTCTCGCGGTCGTAGTCGGAGTCGGAGTTCTCGATCTCGGCGCGGATCTGGGCCACGCGACCGGCGATGGCGTCGGCGTCGCCGGCACCCTCGACGATGGTGGTCTCGTCCTTGGTGACGGTGACCTTGCGGGCCTGACCGAGCATGTCCAGCGTGGCGTTCTCCAGGGAGAGGCCCACGGTCTCGGAGATGACCTGACCACCGGTGAGGATGGCCATGTCGTTCAGCATCGCCTTACGGCGGTCGCCGAATCCGGGTGCCTTTACCGATACGGACTTGAAGGTGCCACGGATCTTGTTCACCACGAGAGTGGCCAGGGCTTCGCCCTCGACGTCCTCGGAGATGATGATCAGCGGCTTGCCGGACTGGATGACCTTCTCCAGCAGCGGCAGCAGGTCCTTGACGTTGGAGATCTTGGACTCCACCAGCAGCACGTAGGCGTCCTCCAGGACAGCCTCCTGACGCTCCTGGTCGGTGACGAAGTACGCCGACAGGTAGCCCTTGTCGAAGCGCATACCTTCGGTCAGCTCCAGCTCCAGACCCAGGGCCTGGGACTCCTCGACGGTGATGACACCCTCGTTGCCGACCTTGTCCATGGCCTCGGCGATCAGCTCACCGATGGCCGGGTCTCCGGCGGAGATGCCGGCGGTGGCGGCGATCTGTTCCTTGGTCTCGATCTCGGTGGCGTTGCTCAGCAGCGCCTCGGTGACGGCCTCCACGGCCTTCTCGATGCCGAGCTTGAGCGCGATCGGGTTGGCACCGGCGGCCACGTTCCGCAGACCCTCACGAACCAGGCCCTGGGCGAGCACGGTGGCGGTGGTGGTGCCGTCTCCGGCCACGTCGTCGGTCTTCTTGGCGACCTCCTTGACGAGCTCAGAGCCGATCTTCTCGTAAGGCTCGTCGAGCTCGATCTCCTTGGCGATGGAGACACCATCGTTGGTGATGGTCGGGGCGCCCCACTTCTTCTCCAGGACGACGTTGCGTCCCTTCGGGCCGAGGGTGACCTTCACGGTGTCGGCGAGGCTGTTGAGCCCACGCTCCATACCGCGACGGGCCTCCTCATCAAAGGCGATGATCTTAGCCATTCGGGTTTGATCCTCCTGCTGGCGGATGAGAGGCCGGCTTGACGCCCGCGACGGACGACGCCCCTCGATGCGTTCACGTCACGCATCTCCGGGCGCCTCGCCCAACCGACCACAGTTGTCACTCTCATGTCGAGAGTGCTAACGACATTATTGGCACTCTCACCCCGAGAGTGCAAGAACGATCCGGGAGTGGTGTCCGCCACTGGGTGCTGACCTGGGTGAATGCGGCGGCGCGGCCGGGCTGTCTCGGCCCGAGGCAACCGGCCGCCGTCGGCCCGGGACTCAGGGCGCGGGGGCCAGCGACGGCGGTTTCATCGAGAACCGTTCCGACAGTGCCCAGCGGGCGGCGTGCTGCCCGCACATCCCGTGCACCCCCGGCGCCGGCGGGGTCGCCGACGAGCACAGGTACACCCCGGGAATGCCGATGGCGTAGGGGTTCCAGCCGCGGGCCGGACCGGCCACGATCCGGCGCACCGCCAACCGGCCCACGCCGATGTCCCCGCCGATGTAGTTGGCGTTCATCTGACTCATCCGGTCGGCCGGGACACACCGGGAGTCGACGACGACGTCGCGGAACCCCGGTGCGAAGCGTTCGATCTGGGCTGTGATCGCCTCGGTGACGTCCGCGCTCGACCCGGCCGGGACATGTGCGTAGGTCCACAGTGGTCGCAGGCCCTCCTGGCCGCGGGCGGGGTCAGCCACAGTCGGGTCGCTGACCAGCACCACCGGGTCCGGGGCATGGCGCCCGGCCGCTATCTGCGCTTCGGCACGGGCCATCTCGGCGCGGGTGCCGCCCACGTGCACGGTAGCGGCGTCCCCGACCTGCCCGGCGGCCCAGGGCACCGGTTCGGACAGGACGAAATCGACCTTGCCCACTGCGTTGCCGTGCCGGAAGCTGTGCAGCCGGCCGGCCTGGCGGGCCGGGAGCCGATCACCCCAGATGCCGGCGGCGGCGGTGGGGGCGGTATCCAGGAAGTAGGCCCGGGCCCGGGGCAACTGGCGGTAGTCGTGGATCGGGGTGGCGGTGTGCACGATGCCGCCGTGGGCCTGCAGGTCGGCCACCAGTGCATCGGTGATCACCTGCGAACCCCCGACCGGAATCGTCCAGCCACCGGCGTGGGCCAGTGCCCCGAGCACGAGTCCCAGGGCGGCCGGGGCCAGGGCGCGCACCGGCGCCACGCCGTGAGAGGCAACCCCGGTCAGCAACGCTGGGGCGACCTCTTCGGTGAAGGGCAGGTTCCAGGCCGGGCTGCCCTGGTTCAGGGTGCGCAACCCGAAGCTGATCGCAGTCAGCAGGTCCCCCGGGGTGCGCACCTGGGGCGGCACGGTGCGCATGTCCCCGAGGGCGAGGCCGAGCACGGCGGGCAGGTTCTCCAGCAGCGGGGCGAACAGTTTATGCCAGGCGCGCCCGTCGGCGCCGAGTTGGTCGGCGGTGTGCTCCAGGTCCCGGAACGCCAGGCCGGCCTGAGCGCCATCGAGGGGCTGGGCATAGGAGACCGCCGGGGCGGTGAGGTCCACGCCGCGGGCAGCGAGGTCGAACTCAGCGAAGAACGGGCTGGCACTCGCCAGGGGGTGAACCGCCGAGCAGACGTCGTGGCGCAGATGCCCGGCCAGTTCCAGGTCCAGGGTGCGCGCTCCCCCGCCGAGGGTGTCCTCGGCCTCGTACAGGTGCACGCCCAAGCCCGCGCGGGCCATCGTGACCGCAGCGGCCAGACCGTTGGGCCCGCTGCCGATGACGACGACGTCGGTGCTCTCCCGGGCGTTCATCACACCTCGCAGTATCGGGTGGGTTTCGTAGAGCCTATGGCACCTGAACCCTGTTGCTCTAAGCGGCCAGGGCGGGGTACTAGATAAATCTCGAGTCCGCTGCCGGAGCAACTCAGGTGGACTCGCTACCATCGCTGACGATGCGCCGCCGCCACCTCCTCTTCCTGTCCGCCGCCGTGGTGGCCCTCGTCCTTACCCTGGTGGGGGTTTCGCTGCTCGCGCCGGGCGAGCGTGAGCGAGTGGACGACGTCGGGCCCTACGCCTGGGGTGTTCAAGTCCACCCGGACGGGCAACGCCAGGTGATCCTGCCCGGGGCCGAGGTGGACTACCTGCCCGGCAGCCGCGTCCTGGCCCCCGATGCCGGCGCCAGTGCCACAGAGGTCGCCGACGCCGAGGCCCAGGCCGACATCGCCCGAGACTGGCTCGCCGCCGGGCACGTTCCCGGCGCGGGCACCGAGTTTGAGGACATGGCCCGCCAGGCCCTGCTGGACATCCACGCGCTGACCAATGACGAGGGTGCTGCCCTGGCCGGATACAACCAGAACTGGCGCTACGTTTGGCCCCGGGACGCCTCCTTCATCGCCGTCGCCCTGGGCGTCTCCGGTCACACCGACGACGCCGTGCAGATCCTGGCGTTCCTGCAGGATGTGCAGCACCCGGACGGCACCTTCGAGGCCCGGTACCTGCCCGACGGGTCAGGCCCGCCCGATAGCCGGGGCATCCAGATCGATGGCACCGGCTGGGTGATGTGGGCGCTGGGGCAGATCCTGACCCAGGTGCCCGACGAGGCCCAACGTGAGCAGATCCTCACCGACCTGGACACCCTGGTGGACCGCTCCGGAGGGCAACTGCTGGAGCAGGTGGACACAGCCGATGGGCTGCCACCGCCCAGTGCCGACTACTGGGAGCACCGGGAGAGTCAGTTGACCCTGGGTACCGCGGCCCCGGTGCTGGCCGGGCTGCACGGCGTCGCCGGAATCTGGGCCGAGACCTCCGACCCGCGGGCCGCCGAGGCCCAGGAAGCAGCCGGCGTGCTGCACGCCGCGATCGAAGCGGAGTTCGGGCCCGACGGATACGGCCGCTACATCGGTGAGGGTGAACGCGACGCCGCCACCGCCTTCCTGCTGCCCCCGTTCCAACCCGAGCCGCTGACCGACGCCCCGGGCGCCTGGCAGGACTCCATCGCCGGTATGCAGCGTCCGGGCGGGGGCCTGGCGCCGGGCGAGGGCTGGGCGGAGCAGTCGTTGTCCTGGACGCCCCAGACCACGCTCTACACCTACGCCGCGGCCCATAACGGCCAGCCCGAACTAGCCCACGACTGGCTGCGCTGGGTCGATGCCCATCGCACGCCGCTGGGAGCGATCCCGGAGAAGGTCTCCCCCGACGGGGATCCGGCCGCGGTAGCCCCGCTGGCGTGGAGTGCTGCGATGGTGCTTCTGGCCCTCGATGAGCTGGAGACCAACGGGGAGTTGCCCAGCGCGCCCTGAGGGTGAGGAGACCGCCCGGAGCAATCTCGCGGGCGACGGAGCATCAGGCGGTCAAGGGCCGCCTCAGAACTATTGGCGCGGCTACTGGAAGTCGGGCCGCAGCACGATCACGATGCCCGCCGAGGCGGCGTCGGCATTCTCGTAGATGTCCTCGATCTCCAACGCCTCACCCACGGCCTCAGCCTCCTCGGCCAGGTCAGCGTTGTTGTAGTACATCTCGGTGTTCTCAGGCTGGGCCAGGTTGTAGTCACTGGTGTTGACGTTGGTCCAGCCGTCCTCGGTCAACACCTCGGCCGCGCCGCCGGCCACGCCGACGGTCGGAGTGCCGTTCAGCACGTAAACCGGCACGCTCAGATCCAGGTCCGGATCGGGAGTCTCGGTCTCCTCCTCGGGATCCTCGGTGGGATCGCCGTTCTCCTCACCGTTTTCGCCGTTTTCGGCGTTGTCGCCGTTCTCGCCGTCGGCCTCATCCTCCTCGGCGGGAGGTTCCTCGGGCTCGGTGGGGGTGGCCGCCGGTTCGTCGTCGTCGCCGAAGCCACCCGAGAGTGCGGTCACGCCTACGTAGGCGAGCAGCGGAGCGAGCACGATGACCGCCACGAACGGCAGCAGTTGCCGCCACCGCGAGACCGGCGCCCGGTGCACGCCCTGGGGCGTGCGATCGGCGCCGAGGACGTCGAACTCGTCCTCGTCGTAGGGGTACTCCTCGTTACTCACACCCCAAAGGTTATCTGTTCACCGGCTGGTTATGCGTCATTGCCCAGCCGACGGGCGGAGCGTTCGCGCTGTCGGGCGCTGCGCATCCGGCGAAGTCTCTTGACCAGCATCGGCTCAGCCTCGAGCGCCGCCGGGTCATCGATCAGGACATTGAGCACCTGGTAGTACCGGGTAGCCGACATGTCGAACAGTTCCCGGATGGCAGTCTCTTTCGCCCCGGCGTACTTCCACCACTGGCGTTCGAAGTCGAGGATCTGGGCGTCGCGCTCACTGAGTTCACCGTCGTTGGTGCGGGTGGCCATCTGCTGCGCTGCCGACATCGATCCTCCTGCTGTGACGCGGGTGCGTTTCCTCCGGCCGGGGACGGCCAGGCCCCCATCGTATGCGCAAACCACACGCGTGTCATTCAGCGTGGCGTCCGGGTTCCATGGTAGGCGGACCTCTGCCACAGTAGGGCCGGTGAGTTCACGTTCATCACTGCCGGAGTTGATCGCCGAGGATTGGGCCGAAGCGCTGGCGCCGGTCTCCGACCAGGTCACGGCGATGGGGGATTTCCTGCGCGCGGAGGTGGCCGCCGGACGGGGCTATCTTCCGGCCGGTGAACATGTACTGCGTGCCTTCACCCGCCCGCTTGCCGAGGTGAAGGTCCTGATCGTGGGCCAGGACCCGTACCCCACCCCGGGTCATGCGATGGGTCTGTCGTTCTCGGTACAGGCCGATGTGCGGCCCCTGCCCCGTTCGCTGATGAATATCTTCACCGAGCTCGGCTCGGACCTGGGCCTGCCCGCGCCCAGCAACGGAGATCTGAGTCCATGGGCCGACGCCGGGGTGTTGTTGTTGAACCGGTCCCTGACGGTCCAACCGGGTAAACCTGCCTCCCATCGCGGCAAGGGCTGGGAGCAGGTCACCGACCAGGCGATCCGCGCCCTGGTGGCCCGGGACCAGCCACTGGTGGCGGTGTTGTGGGGCCGCGATGCCCAGTCGATGCGGCCGCTGCTGGGACGCACGCCGGTGATCGAATCGACCCATCCCAGCCCGTTGTCGGCCTCGCGGGGCTTCTTCGGCTCCCGTCCCTTCTCCCGGGCCAATGAGCTCCTCGCCGACCGCGGCGGGCCGGTGGTGGACTGGGCGCTGCCGTGATCGCACCGAGCACTAGGGTCCCGGCGGCACAATGGGTGAGGTGACCGACATCTTCTTCGCGCCCAGACCCCCGGGCTGGCAGCGCTATGTGGCCACCGGGGACTCCTTCACCGAGGGGCTCAGCGACGCCCCGGTCCAGCCCGGGGAGTTCCGCGGCTGGGCCGACCTGTTGGCCCAGTCGCTATCCGACCGGCGCCGCCAGGCCCGGCTGCCGGCGCTGGAGTACGGCAACCTGGCGATCCGGGGCCGGTTGCTGGCCCCGATCCTCGATGAGCAGGTCCCGGCCGCATTGGAGCTGGAACCGGACCTGATCTCGATCGCCGGTGCCGGCAACGACTTCCTGCGCCCGGGCGGGGACCCGGACCGGCTCGGTGCCCACCTGGACCGGGTGGTGCGCAGCGTTCGCCGGCGCGGGATCGATGTGCTGTTGGCGACCGGAATGGACACCCGCCTGGCCGGGCCCCTGCTGACCGTGATGCGCCCGAAGGTCGCGATCTACAACGCCCACGTGTGGTCCATCGCCCGCAACTACGGCGCTTACGTCCTCGACGTCTGGGGCCTGAAGGCCCTACAGCACCGCCGGATGTGGGCCGAAGACCGGGTGCACATGAGCACCCAGGGTCATCAGCGCGTCAGACAAGCGGCGCTGGTGGCCCTCGGGCTGGAGCCCGACGACGCCGATTGGGCCGGCACCGTGCAGGCCGACCCCAAACAACCACGGTCGGTGCGGTTGCGCGAGGACGTCTCCTGGCTCAAACGCGACGTCTACCCGTGGGCGACCAGGCGCTTGCGTCGTCGTTCCACCGGTGATGTGCGGGTGCCCAAACGCCCCGACGCCGAGCCGGTGGATTCCGGAGAAATACCCGACCGCGATTGAGCCGCGATGGGAGCACAGGACACTGGCCGCGGCCTGAGCCAAGAGCACTGGCCGCGATGGGAGTGGGCGCAGGCTGGTCGGGCGCGCTCAGAACCCGCCCATATCCGCTGAGGTCCACCGTTGCGGAGTCATGGCGATGTAGGCCACGTCTCCGAATCCGGCTGCCATCGTGAGGTAATCATCAGCCCCGTCGCCGAGGTAGCGGCGCGCCATGTGCTCATGCTCGGCCTCGGTGGCCGGCCGGTTCTGGCTGACCGGCCCCTCGACGGTGACGTAGCGCACGGTGGGACTGGTGCGTTCGACGAGCAAACTGAACCGGCCCGCCTGCGCGATCAATGCCGCCTTGCGGGACTCGGCGGGAGTGACCACCCACAGGTCCCCGCCGGGGCTGTACTCGTACCAGATCGGCACCATCAGCGGCCCGCGGCCGTCACCGGCGTGCACCGCGAGCGCCCCGATGTGGGGTTCGGCCAGGAACTCTTCGCGTTCGGCGGGTGACAAAGCCATAGGTCTACCTCCGTCATGTGGATCTGGGTGCCCGCGGCACGCTAGTGCCCACCGCCGACAGCCCGCCGGCGGCCCTGCGCCGGGGCGGCCCCGCCGCCAGGTCACTGGCAGGCCCAGCACCGATCGGTGCCACGTGCCGGCACCGCGCACCGAATTCCCATTGGAACCGGCACCGCCTGTCCGTACCGTCAGCGCCTGTGTCCTCTACCTACTTCGCAGACAAACCTGTCCTCACCGACGAGGACGTGATGCTGCGGCCCTTCACCGATGCAGACATCGATCAGATGGGCCCGATCCTGGCCGATCCGGAGCTGCTGCGCCTGACCGGTTCAGTGCACACCAGCGCCCAGGCGAACACCCAGTCGGCGTCCCTCGATGAAGGGGTCCTGCACTGGTACCGCACCCGGGCCGAGCAGCCCGACCGCCTGGACCTGGCGATCATCGACCGCGACCGGAACACCTGTGTGGGCGAAGTGGTGCTCAACGAGCTCAGCGAAGCCGATGACACCTGCAACTACCGGGTACTGATCGGCCCGGCCGGACGCGACCGCGGGCTGGGCAGCAGAGCCACCCGGCTGCTCATCGACTACGCCTTCAGCCACACCCGCCTGCAGCGCATCGGCCTGGAGGTCTACGCCTTCAACCCACGGGCACACCGGGTGTATGAACGGGCCGGCTTTATCCTTGAGGGCCGCAAACGCGCGGAGTTCACCTTCGACGGCGAGCGCATCGACACCCTAGTGATGGGCCAGCTGCGCTCGGACTGGGAAAGTGCCCGCTTCCACCCCAAGGAGGAGTCCCTCCCCCGGTGGACGGATCCGCCGCGGCCTGCCGCCCGGCTACCGTGGGCCCATGACTGAGCAGGCCACTGTGAACGCCGGCGCCGGCCCCGGCGCCCCGGAGCAGGCTGCCACGACCAGCCCGGAGGCAAGCGAGCCTTCTCCGACCTCTTCCGGCTGGCGGCGCCCGCCGCTGACCCAGAGCCAACTGCGTATGGATATCGGCATCGCAGTGTTCCTGTTCCTCGACTCCCTGCTGGTCATGGCCCTGAGCCGAGTCGCACAGGTCTTCTCCGAGCCGGCTTCGCCCACGGTTTCGGTGCTGTTGCTGGCTGGGTGCACTCTGCCGCTAGCCTGGCGCCGGCGATACCCGATCGCGGCGCTGATCGCAGTCGCCACCGCCTTCGTCATCGCTGGTGAGATGGCGGTGCCAGAGACTGTGGTCATCAATATCGCGTTGTTCATGGCGCTGTACTCCGTGGGCGCCTGGGAGGGGAATCGGAGCCGGGCGGCGCTAGTTCGCGGCGGTGTCGTGGCCGCGATGTTTATCTGGCTGCTGATCTCCTTCTTCCGGGTCGCGATGGACCCACCCGAAGGCGAGACAGTCACGATCGGCCCGGGCACGCTGAGTCCGATGGCGGCCTGGATGCTCGTACAGGTGTTGACGAATGTGCTCTACTTCGCCGGGGCAGTGTGGTTCGGCAACCACGCCTGGTCCGCAGCCCAGGACCGGGCGATGGTCGCGGAACGCGCCCGCCAGCTGCAGGCTGAACGCGGCCTGGTGGAAGCCCAGGCCGTCACGATCGAGCGCATCCGCCTGGCCCGCGAACTGCACGACGCCGTCGCCCATCACGTCTCCCTGATCGGTGTGCAGGCTGGCGCCAGCCGCGCCCTGCTGAGCAATGACCCCCAGCAGGCCGCCCAATCCCTGGAGAAGGTGGAGGACTCCGCCCGGGAGGCGATCACCGAGTTGCACGGGTTGCTGAGTACTCTGCGCGAGGACTCCAACACCGAGACCGAACCGGTGGGGTCGCTGGGGGTGGAGCGGATCGGTGACCTGATCGAGGATGTGCGGGCCGCCGGTCTGCAGGTCGCCTATCAGGTGGTCGGGGAACCGGTGACACTGCGCCCGCTGCTGTCGTTGAACATCTACCGCATCACCCAGGAGGCCCTGACCAACGTGCGGAAGCACGCTGGTCAGGGCGCCCGGGCCGATGTTCGCCTGCGGTACTTGGACGGCGCCGTCGAGCTGGAGGTGGCCGACGACGGCGGTGGACGGCGCCGGCCCATCGCCAAGACGCACTCCGGCGGCCTGGGCCAGGTGGGTATGCAGGAGCGGGTCAGTGCCGACGGCGGTTCACTACACACCGGGCCACTACGTGAGGGCGGCTACCTGGTGCGGGCCCAGATCCCCCTGGCGACACCGACCGGCGACGATCCGGCATCCCCAACTACGAGCGGAGAGCAGCAATGAATGAACCGGCCCCGGTGGTACGGGTGATGCTGGTCGACGACCAGCCCCTGCTGCGGGAGGGGATCGCCACGATCCTGTCCGCCCAGCCGGGCCTGGAGGTGGTGGCCCAGGCCGCCACCGGAGCCGAGGCGATCGAGCTCGCTGCGCGCACCGAGGTCGAGGTGATCTGCATGGACGTGGAGATGCCGGGGATCGACGGTCTGGAGGCCACCCGCCAGATCATCGCCGGCAGTGACAGCCCCCCGCGGG
>Ga0209487_1003019_pt1 | contig 13410 bp, 10 predicted proteins | sample Poulit2012_FD_187524 | JGI IMG/M metagenome (GOLD analysis project Ga0209487, IMG submission 187524) | Agricultural soil microbial communities from Georgia to study Nitrogen management - Poultry litter 2012 (SPAdes) (version 2) | ecosystem: Environmental > Terrestrial > Soil > Agricultural land... | reverse complement strand
TGGCGTTGGATGAATTCGCCAAGGGGCTAGAAATGATTCAAAACCGCACAGCCCCCGGTCGCATGGTGCTGTTACCGCAATCTGATGATTAGGACGCGCCCTAAAACCAATAGGTTTACAGGGCGCACCAGTGGATCAGCATCGATCAGTTTTTTATTATCGGCTCTGAACCAAAGTATCACCTAAATGCTCGTAACAATATCGAGCAATCTCACCCGGACGGGTTATCCAAACCCGTTCTGCGGTGAGCGGGTGTTCTAAGCAATGCCGCAGCGCTTTTCTCAGAGGCCGGATCCTAAAAGGCTGGCCTGCAATGAATGTATGTAAAATGACAGAACACACCAGCGGTTGATGTTCACATTGCTCTAGCATTTCCTCGTATTGGTCCACTACCATATCGGCAAAATCTCGGGCACTCAGATTTCTATAAGCCATCGCTGGGGAATCATTGAGCTCTAGGGAATAGGGCATCAGCAAAATATCACCTGAACGAGTCCCCATCCAAATAGGCTGATCATCGCAGGCCCAATCCAGTAAATAAGAATAGCCATTTTCTTTGAGCAAATCGGGCGTGCTATAGCTCTCAGCTAACCAAGGCCCTAGCCAACCCTCAGGTGGCGTACCCTCATTTTTCTGAATAGCATCAGTGACCTCATGAATTAATCGACGTTCATCATTTTCCCATAAATCAGATTGCCTTTCTGCATTTGTACGCCCATGCGCAATTATTTCATCCCCGCGTTTACGAATTCTAGGAAATATTTGTGGATGTAGATCATATAAATAAGAATTAACATTATGTGCCGCAGGCAAATTTAATTCATCAAATAGATCTAAAATTCTAGATAGCCCGACTCTATTTCCGTAATCACGCCACGCATAACCACGATGATTAGGTGGAGGGTTAACCATGCCTATATCTGAGCCCATACCACGCCCAAAGGCAAAAATCTCAATGTTATTACATACGTAAAAAGCTAATCTTTTACCATCTGGCCAGCTAAAATCTTTTCTCTGATCAATTAGAGAAAAAGGATAACGATTATGTGTGGGTAGTGGCATAAATATGTCTCTCAACTATTAAAATAATTGATAATTATTTTATCAGTTTTATAAGCGTAGAGCTATATTTATAGGTAATAAAAACAGCTGGAATTATTTATGGTGTTGTTTCTTGTTGTTTTCATTATCTATATTACCTAATAGCTTGAGTAGGTAATAAAGTGTCCAAGTATCAAGCCCTTTCCCTGTCATTTTTACAAGTCGCGCACGCAAAGTTTGTAATCTATGACTTATTCCCTTCTGAGGTAGAAAGCTGACAGGCACATAATCGCAGACATCTGGTGAATGTACTTTGATCCATCCCGCTTATGCGAGCTTTGATAAAAACAAGATGCGAAGAACTATAAAGTTTAGCACGATCCAGGCAGAAGTCGAGGTTTTTCCCTTTTTTTGAATGGCCATTGTAGCGTTTGCTCATTATAGCGATAAAGTCCTTAGAAGAGGAAAAGTAATAATAATCCTTAGAGAAGTAGGTTTTATTGCTGATTTTGCCAATAACATTTACTCCAAGGGCCGGTTTGGTGCTTAGAGTGCATTCTGCTTTCGGTAAGTTTCAGCGCAATGTAAGAAGAGGTGTAATTTAACCCCATAAGTTAAGGGATTATTTTTCGCAAAACTGTGAATTGTTGTCGTGAACCTTTTAACAAAATAAGTTATGGCGTGGTTTGCTATGCCTGCTTGGGTAGTAAATACTTTTTACCTATAAAAGCGAGGGAAGGAGATGAGTATGGTAGTCACAGTAACCCCACCTTTTTGTGCTGGTCGGAAGGAGAAAAAACCGTCAGTTCATTTAGAGAAAAAGGGCCTGTCTAAAAGCATCATTAATCAATGGCGCCCAAAAAAGATTTATAGTTATTTATTTTTTGCCAGCACTGGTTTTTTTGGGGCAGCATTTTTGCCCTATCCACTCGGTTCAGTAGCCTTGGCCGCTTGTGACTTTACTTCCAGTAGAGTGCAGGTACGAACTGATATTGTTTGTGACTATGACGCTAACTCTCCAGGGGCCAGTACCTATGATATTGATGGGGTAAGTTATTTTGGTATTAAGAGCTCGGGAGTGGCTTCGGATTCTGTGTTGTTGGTGGAGGACGGAGGCACCTTGAACTCACTTGGAAATACCTATATAGAGGATCGCGTACTGGATGCTGGAAAACGTGGCACGTTCATGCTCCGGCGTGGGGGGAAGGCAAATATATATGGCAATTTATACACTAAAACCAGGGGGACAGAAAATGCTCGATCGATAATTGTTGAAAGTCAGAGCAAACTATATGTGCAAGGGGATTTATATTCTTTTCGTAGTGGTCCTGGTGGCACTAGTACGGTAGAGGTTACTGAGGAGGCAACTTTGCAGGTAGATGGCAATGCATATATGCATACAGACTCTTCTGAGCTGACCCATGTGTTTCGTCAGTACGGGACATCTATTTTTGCCAATGATCTAGAGCTTGTTTCTGAAGGGGGGGCAGCGTCTGTTAAGGGTATACGGCCAGCGCTATACAGCAATGGCTATTTGTCTGTGGGGGGGACGTTGACGGTTCAGGCCGAAGGTACCGTGGGTATAAGGCAGCGTCTTCCTAGGTCAGAAGGCGATCCTGAACAACTGAATAAAATTGTTGCCAAGCAACTAAAGATAACCACTACAGAAAATCCTGGGGGTGGGTTGGTGAGTCCCGAGGCTGCTGACGCCTATCATGCTCTCGCCGGAGTGGGTAGTTTTGGGGAAACAGAGATTAAGTCAGCGGGCAGAGGCATTGTTATTGATGGAGCTGCCCAACTTGATTTTGGCATGGGGGGCGACACGATGACTCTTCAGCCGCCTATGGATGCTGGTTTGGCTATTGGTGCTGATGCGTCGATTCAGGCTGCTTCTACGGCAATTGTCTTTGCACAGCCTTTAAATTCTTATACTTTAATAAGAGACGGCGCCACCGTACAAGGACAAACTGCGTTGTATTCAGATGATGCAGGTGATGCGGTGCTCGAGATTGAAGGGGGGGCCCAGGTCAGTGGCTCAATTTCCATGGGCGATGGCTCTGATACATTGATTTTGAACAGGAATGTTGCACTGGGGGCGGTTCCTAATATAGACGGGGGGGATGATTTGTCTGGGTTAGACGGGCAAATTGACACGCTTATTTTTAAAGACTATTCCTCTTCGGTATCCAGTGATAAGTTCACTAACTGGGAAAATGTGGTCGTTGATGGCGGAGTCTTATCCTTTTCAAATAAAGCATTAACTACGGCCACAGAATCAGACCTTGGTCTATTTATCACTAATAATGGCACCCTTGAAGCAGGGGATTTATTTACACTTACAGGTAATATGCATTTGGCCCCAACCGGAACATTTCAGGGCTTGGGCCAGGGTCACGGAGTTTATCAAATCAATGGTAATGTCCATAATGCCGGCATATTGAGTCTTAGTGATAATGGCGTTGGCGATCGGTTATTGATTGCGGGAGATTATGTGGGTGACAATGGGTTATTGGTTCTCAATACTCAATTGGGTGCCGATGATTCTCCTACAGATAAAGCCATTATCAGTGGTGATACCTCTGGGCAATCATTTCTGAAAGTGGTCAATAGGAATGGTTTGGGGGCACTGACAACTGCTGACGGTATTCAGGTCATTCAGGTGGGCGGGTTATCCGATGGCCTATTTACCCTAAGTGGCGATTATGACTACCAAGGATCGCCTGTCGTAGTAGGTGGGGCGTATGCCTATAGGTTGTATCAGGGTGGGGTCTCAGACGCAGATGATGGTCAGTGGTATTTGCGCTCTAATTTACTGCCACCCGATGATTCGCCTCCAAAACCGTCAGAACCATCAAAGCCTTCAGAGCCCTTATACCAGGCAGGGGTGCCCGTATATGAAGCCTACCCATCTTTTTTGCAAGGTCTTAATGAACTACCGACTTGGCAGCGTCGTGTGGGCAACCGTTTCTGGAATAATGCCGATGGTATAGGGGAAAATCAGGGGACGTCTGTGGGCATGCTAAGTACAGCTGAACCCATGATTGAAGGCAGTGGAGTTTGGATGCGCACTGAAGGGCAGCACACCAAGATTAAGCCACGCTCATCTACCTCTAGAATGGATTATGACTACGATAGTTTCAAACTACAACTAGGTTACGACAGATTATTGCATGAAGGAGAACGCGGAAAAACTGTTGGCGGGATCAACGCCCAATATATTTACGGTAAAGCAGATGTAGACTCTATCTATGGGCGCGGAAAAATAAAAAGCTCGGGTTATGGTATCGGGGGCACATTAACATGGTATGGAAATAACCATATTTATGTAGACAACCAGATTGCCTTAACTTGGTACGACAGCGATTTAAAATCTCGTACAGCAAGTTTGTCTTTAGTTAACGGGAACGATGGTTTCGGTTACGCCGTATCGACCGAGGTGGGTAAACGCTTTGCCCTTAATAATAACTGGTCCATTACCCCACAAATGCAGCTGACTTATTCCCACGTAAGCTTTGACTCTTTTAGGGATGCTTTTGATGCTCGAGTGTCCAGGAAAAAGACCGGCAGTTTGCAGGGAAGATTAGGCCTTAATCTAAACTACCAAAATGCTTGGGTGGGCTCAGATGGAAAAATGAGGCGCAACACTGTTTATGGCACTTTGGATCTCATTAATGAATTTATGGGTAAAAATAAGGTAACAGTTAGCGGTGTCCCCTTCTCTAATAAGGCCCGACGCCAGTGGCTTAGTTTGGGGCTTGGCGGAACTTATAACTGGGATAATGACAAATTTTCATTATATGGTGAAGTCGCCGCACGGACAGCCTTGAGTCATTTTGGCAAAAGCCGTGGTTACCTTGGAGTAGTAGGCTTGCGAGTGCGTTGGTAATTTGAGCCTGCAGATATTGCAGAGGCGGCTCTTTAAAAGAGGGCCGCAGTAGTCAATGCAGGTCAATAAGAGCAGCAGTAAATATAAGGGCACCTTTTTAGGTGCCCGCTTTCGAAGTTTATGACTCTCGTTCGCTCTGGGTATCTGGTGTTAGAGGTGCACTCAAATTTATACTACGGCATAATGATATTAATAAGTTTTATCAAGCTCAGATAGATGTAGGAAAACCGCATTATGTCTTAACCAAGATGCCATAATGGAATGTGAATTAATTCTGTATTAAAGTAAATTATTAATACACCCGCCAAGCCTATGATCGACTTATTCGGTTATGCTCAAATCGTGCGGGTTTTTTTATAGCCGCTTGCGTCTCTAAGACCCCTTGGAAATTTTCGGTAAATTTATTTTCGTTTGCAACTGAGGTAAAGGCTGTTATCAGTGTTGTGAGCGCTATTTAGATGATGATTTTTAAAAGATCAATTTGCTAAAATGGTGTACATCTTTGCTACACAAGAAAAGGGCTCCCTTTCCTAAAAAGCTATTCCATCCCTTATGTTGAATAGAGAAACTGCTAGCCAACCTGATAATTCAAATTGGCTAAGGAATTCATATAATGGCTAAAGACCTTACTAATTCATCAATTGAACGACAAAACATCCTAAACAATCGCTATGCTCTGCAGCAGGCTGAGCAGCATTTGGATTTAGGTGGCATTGTCTTTGAAGGGGAAACGGTTTTTACCAAGGCTCAGCTTGTTGCTCTCTTTGAAATTAGTGAAAGCACAATAGAAAAGTACTTGGTGAGTCATTCAGATGAGTTAAAAAACAATGGTTATAGAGTACTCAAGGGGAAAAAACTTAGAGAATTCAAGGGGTTGGTGGATGGTGCCGTAATGGATTACGGTACCAAGGTTTCGGTGCTAGGCATTTTTAATTTTCGTGCTGTACTAAATCTGGGTATGTTGCTCACAGATAGCGAACCTGCCCGTTTGTTACGCTCTCGCTTGCTAGATATTGTGTTAGACGTGATGGCAGAGCGTACTGGTGGTCATACGAAATTTATTAATCAGCGCGATAGAGATTATTTGCCAGCCGCCCTGCAGGAAGAAAACTATCGTCGTCAGTTCACCGATGCCTTAGATAACTATGTCGAAGGTGGTCGGTGGAAGTACGGGCGCTTTACTAACCTTATTTACCAAAGCATATTCCATGAAAATGCAGCTGAATACCGAAAGGTGCTAAATCTTGCGGCCCGGGATAATCTACGTCACACGCTGTATTCAGAGGTATTAAACCTGATTGCTAGCTATGAATCAGGTATTGCTCATGAGCTGCAGGAAGCTAGTGATAAAAGGGGTAGAAAGCTCTCTCAAAAAGAGGCAGAGGAATTATTTACCAGCTTTGAAAAGCATCCTTTATTCAGCCCACTCGTGCTAGATGCGCGTACCAAAATGGCCAGTAGAGATTTATGCTTTCGAGATGCGCTACATGAAAAACTAGAAGCCTATATACAGGCTGTGCCAGAGGCCGATTTTGAGCGTTTTCTAGGTGATAAAAGCCGCTCTCTGGAGGAACAATTAAGTGATCCCGAGACCATAGCAGTACTCAAACGCCTCAAAGATCGCTAAATACGGGGTTGCTTAAATGAATGGCGGCACAAAGAAAATTCGCTTTCTTTATTTTGATGTAGAGCATGCCATTAGTGTTCATGATTGGATTATCGATCATTCTGGGGGGCTGGTTGGCACTAAAAACCGCGGGCAGCTAGAAAGTCCATTAGAGCATATTCAAAATGATCTATATTATCCCGAGCTGGAGGATAAACTCACGCACCTAGTTTATTCTATTAATAAACACCATGCGTTTAACGATGGCAATAAGCGCTCATCATTAGTTCTGGGCGCTTACTTTCTCGAGCTTAATGGATTTGATTATGTGGTTAAGCGTTTTATACACGAGATGGAAAATATTGTAGTTTGGGTCGCGGATAATGTGATTGATAAAACATTACTGCATCAAATAATTTGTTCTATCTTGTATGAAGAGGATTATTCCGAATCAGTAAAACTCGCCTTAATCGAAGCAGTTGATACGGCTAAATAACGAGAATAATGATAGGTGTTTTATGCTTTTGTCGTAGAGCGAAGCGCTTGAATCAACCAAGGGACTAGGAAGGCAAGTATGAACAATGATTGCCACCAGCAATTATTGTCCCAGGGTGGTTTTTTCAGAAAACAATAAAAAAACCCTAAAAGAACAAGGCCCGCAAAGGCGGGCCGAGTCAGATTGTGTTCAGCGGATAATTTCAGCTTGGTATTCCAATGTTTAGTGGGCTCACTTATTTCTCAGACCTAAAGTGATTAATTACTTGGCAAGGCCTGTAGAAGGATTTTATGCTTTTACTTAAAGCTATCAATGTAGTTGCGGATTCTTTTTTTGATATCAGGTTGTGCGGCAGAGGCAACTAGCTCAGCCATATCTAGTGCGCGGGTATCTGGTGTTAAAAGGCTGCGCAGTTTGAGACTGCTGTCAGCAGGCAGGGTGGTGGTCTGGGCTAGGTAGGTTGTTATTACGGTTTCCCATGTGTCCTGAGTAGCGATTTGGTTTAAGAAGTTTATCGCATGGGCTTCTTGTGCTGAAAAGAGTTTGCTGGTTTGTAATATATCAAGTGCATTTTGCGCGCCAACTAATTGTTTTAATCTGCGCGTACCTAAAACTAGTCCAAATTGCAGCCCTGGCATTTTAAAGCGAGCCGATGGGGTGGCAACCCTATAAGTGCAGCTTGCGATTAGGTCAGCACCTGCCCCCATGTTGGTGCCATGGGCGAGAGCAAGTGTGGCACACGAGCTGTGCTGAATTTTTTGTAAAAGGCTTTCTATCCGTACAAAGCGCAGCAATAGATCCGCTTCAGAGAGCTGTTCAAGATTACTAAAATCAAAACCGGCGCAGAGGTTTTTCCCCATCCCCTTAAAGACCACTAATGGGATATTTTCAGTTTCGGCTCTGGTCAAGGCCTCTAGTAGTGATTCCACTAGAGTCAAAGATAGTGCATTCCTTTTTTGTGGTCTATTAAGGCTGAGCTGCCAAAAGGAAGCGTGTTTCTCTATGAGCAGAGGGGGCTGGTCATCTGAGTATTTACACATGCTTTGCCTCGCTTACTTTGTCTCAGAATTTGTTGTGAATTCATTAAAAATCTCATCATTATGCTCTCCGAGCAGAGGAGGACGGCGATACACGTTAGCTGTGCGATGGCCAAAACGAATCGGTGAGGCAAAGGTTTTGGTTTGGTGACCATTGGGGAGTTCAATCGGTTGCACCCATTCCATATATTCGACCTGAGGGTCTGATAAAACGTCAGAATACTTATTGATGGGAGCACAAGGCACGCCTGCTACACGTATAATTTCCAGCCATTCTTCAGCTGTTTTGTGTTGAAAGGTATCCTCGAGGATTTCTTTTAATTCCACCTGATGCTCGGCTCGGAGCTGAGAGCTTAGAAAGCGAGGATCCTCTAAAAGGGGTTCATGACCAATTGCCTCGCAGAGTCGACGCCAAAGATCGTTATTGCCTGCCGCCATGCCAAAGTAGCCATCCTTACAAGAAAACACTTGGTAAGGGGCGTTGCGTGGATGGGCTGAGCCTAATTTTTTAGGGTCTACGCCCGTACCGAAAAATTCTGAGGTCTGTAATGCGGCAATGCCTAAACTAGCCCCGAGCATGGACACATCGATATGCGTGCCTTGTCCTGTTTCTTTTACTCTGTGCAAGGCAGAGACAATAGAAAATGCGGCATACAGGCCCGCTGCAAAATCACAAATAGGGACACCTGCTTTGATCGGGGGGCCATCAGGGTCACCGGTCACGCTCATTAAGCCACTCATTGCCTGCAGAGTGAGGTCGAAGCCGCCCTCTTTGCTGCGCGGGCCGCTTTGCCCATAGGCTGAGATAGAGCAATAAATGAGCTTGGGGTTGAGTTTAGAAAGCTCTGCGTGGCCTAAACCTAGGCGATCCATCACCCCGGGCCTGTTGTTTTCTATAAGAATATCTGCATTCGACGCAAGTAACCGGGCTTTTTCTTGGTCTTTGGGATTTTTAAGATCAAGAGTGACTGAGCGTTTGTTTCTATTGAGGGAGGCGAAGTTTTCGCTAAAACCATCACTAATTGGTGGCCAGCTGCGCAAGCTATCGCCTGTGTCGGGGCGTTCAACTTTGATCACATCGGCACCCATGTCGGCTAGAAGCATCCCGCAGTATGGCCCTGCCGCAACATTGCATATTTCTATGACGCGTATTCCTTTCAGAACGGACTCTTGTATCATTGCTTCTCCATTGAGTGTAAAAAATAAACGCCTATAAAGTGGCGTAATTATCAGCGCCGCTGTAGCCCATATGCGCAGATAGTTTTTGTGCAATCTCTAGCACATAAGGGGTGAACTCCTGCATTTTTTGTGGGGTTAGTCTTTCTAATGGGCCAGAGATTCCTAAAGCAGCGACTGTTTGATCTAACCCATTAAAAATAGGGGCAGCTACCCCGCCGATACCGTCCCGCCACTCGCCGCGGTTGATGGCGTACCCCAAGCGCATGATGTCTGCTAATTCTTGTTTGATTGCGGGTAGCGAGAGCTGCTTTTTAGTTTGCGGGTATTGGAATTGCTCGAGATCAAATTGGTCTAGATAGTCGGGCCCTTGGAAGGCCAGTAGGGCTTTCCCAGTTGCGACTGCATAAGCAGGTGCGCGCCCGCCAACGGTTGAATAAGCAATCAAGGGCTGTGGGCTATCAATTTTATCTATATAGACCACATCTAGGCCATCCAGTACAGATAAATGAACGGTTTCTTTGGTGCGTAATGCTAGCTTTCTCATGAAGCTGGGTGCGTATCTACGAACATCCATTCGTGCAACCTGCTGTGCCCCCATTTCAAACATCTTTAGAGTGCAGATATACGAATTAAGAATAGGGTCTCGGCGTACATACCCTGCGTGTATCAATGTTTGTAGGGTGCGATGGGTGTTGCTACGAGATAGCCCAACTTGTTCAGCTAACTCATCAATAGTTAGGTTTTTGCCGTCCAGTCTATAAATGGTTTCTAAAACCATTAGCCCCTTAAGTAGTGTTTTGTCCATTTCTTTATCTTTCTCATATCCAGCTACAGCAAGTGTATAAGCATTGGGTTTAGCCTTAGATTCTAACTAAGGTGTCTTTCGAAATCAAACTTCAGAATATCAATCCCATATAATAGGATCATTAATGGATTTCCCTAATTAAGTATAAATAACGTTGACCGCGGTTATTTTGCTAGGTTACAGTTTTTATAAGGCGGTTTGTGGAATTCAAATCCCATTATATAGGATGGAAATATATTTTAAGATTTGTATGGAGACAAAATTATGGATAAACGGGCAATTTTTAAACGAACGGTATTAGTTGCATTAGGTGCTCTAGGGATCTCACAGGTCGCCTTAGCTGCCGATGATTTTCCGAATAAACCAATAACAATAATTGCCCATACGGGTGCGGGATCTTCGACCGATATTTTCGCGCGTGAGCTCGCTATGGCAGCCGAAGAGGTTTTTGGTCAACCTGTGGTTGTTGAAAATCGTCCAGGAGGTAGTGGCGCAACGCAAATGTCAGCGCTTAAGTCTGCAGAGCCTGATGGCTACACAATAGGTGTTAATACCGCCTCTCACTTGACAGCGATGCTGACCAACCTAAAAGATTTGTACAGCTGGGATGATTTCGCTTGGATCTCTCTTAATCAATTTGATCCGTATATTACGGTGGTATCAGAGGATTCGCCTCACGATAATTTTGAAGAGGTTGTTGAGGCTGCCAAAGAGAGCGGGAAAACAATTAAGGTTGGCGGTTTCGGTACGGTTGGGTCTGCTCACAACATCGCTTTCAACATTTTGGCAAATGAGGCTGATTTGCCTTTTACTTGGGTCAGTTTTGATGGTGGACCACAAGCGATAACAGCGCTTTTAGGTGGGCACGTCGATATGGTCAACACTAATCCTGGCCCAGCCCTGCAGTTTGCAGAAACAGGTCGGGTCAAAGTGCTGACTATCTTAGATGATGAACGGGCTGAGTCTTTACCTGATACACCCACAGTATCAGAGGCTGGATACCCTGCCGATACATCTTGGAAGCAGATTCGTGGGATCTACGGTCCCAAAGATATTCCTATGGATGTGCAGGTGAAATTGGCAGAAGGCTTTGAAAAAGCAATGCAAAGTCCAGGGTTCCAAGAGTATATGGAGACATCTGCACAAATTGAGGGGGACCGACATACAGAGGAATACACCGCATACATAGAGCAAATGTATGGTACGGCAGGCGAGTGGCTCGACCGTCTGGGGGTGACGAATGAGTAGAGGGCAAAAACCTCCTGCAGCTCACCGCCACGATGCGCATCGCATTGTGGTGAGTGAGCGTTTCGCACTTCGGGTGGTCTTGCTGTTTATTATTCTGGGGTTGGGCTGGATTATTTATCTAAGTCTGCTTTTTCCGCCATCTTTTAACCCAGTAGATATTGGTGCAGGTAGGGTTCCACTCGGCACGGCAACCATAGGCATTATTTGTTCAGTTGCACTTTTTATGCTCGTAGGTGCTTCGCAGAGGCGGGTTGAGATATCGCGCCCATTAAATATCTTGCTGGGGTCGGCCCTGGTATTGCTGTATGTTTGTGCGATGCCTTATGTCGGATTCTATGTTGCTTCGATAGTGGCTGTACCCCTGTTGCTATTTAATGGCGGTGAGCGTCGCTGGCTATTGCTATTTTTATATACCCTTGCCTTTTTAGCGTTTGTCTATTTTTGCTTTGAGCTCCTTTTAGGGGTTCGCTTTCCTTAAGGGATGAACATGCTCTCAAATTTAGCTACCAGTTTTACGCTAGTACTGCAGCCAGAGTTGTTGTTAACGATTTTATTAGCGACGGTTTTAGGCTATATCATTGGCGCAATGCCAGGATTGGGGCCCAGTCTAGGGGTGGCCTTATTAATCCCGTTTACTTACGGCATGGCACCTGTGACAGCAATTGTAGCTTTGGTTGCTTTGTATGTGGCCGCTGAATACGGCGGCGCAATCACTGCAATCATGCTAAACACCCCGGGGACGGCGGCTGCCGTTGCGACCTCGTGGGATGGATACCCCATGGCCACCTCTGGACAGGCTGGCTTTGCATTGCACGTATCGATCATTAGCTCTGGCATTGGTGCTTTTTGTACTGCCGTATTCCTCATGATGACGGCTGTACCCCTATCAGAATTTGCACTGCGGTTCGGGCCTACTGAATATTGCGCACTTGCATTACTAGGCCTGAGTTTAGTGAGTAGTCTCGGGGGCGATTCACCAATAAGAGGTTTGCTGGCATTAAGTATTGGGGTGTTTTTTGCAACCATAGGTACAGATCCCGAAAGCGGTGTTCCAAGATTTGCTTTTACTCCCTCATTGCTTGAGGGCATACCCCTCGTACCGGCTCTGTTGGGTTTATATGCCTTGTCAGAAAGTCTTTTGCTTTTGGAAAAAGAAGTCGTTACGAAGATGCAGGTCAAGGTTGGTAACGTCTGGCAGGTGTCTTTTAAGCGTTACAAGCGCTTGTGGGTCACTATTTTTCGTAGTTCCATCATCGGCTACGTGATTGGGGTGATCCCTGGCGCAGGCCCATCAATTGCTAGTTTGCTCGCATATAACGAGGCAAAACGCACCTCAAAAGGTGATGACAAAGATAGATTTGGTAAAGGCAACCCCAAAGGGGTGGCGGCTTCTGAGGCGGCGAATAACTCAGCCGCTACTGGCGCACTAGCACCCATGCTGGCTTTAGGTATTCCAGGGTCGGCCACAGCAGCAATTTTGATAGGGGCACTCATGATCCATGGCATTCAGCCGGGTCCTTTGCTTTTTGTGCGCCATCCAGAAATCCCTTATTCCATTTTTGCAGCATTAATGTTGGGCGTCCCACTAATGGTTTTGGTCGGTCTATTGGGTGCGCGTTTATGGGTACAAGTAGTGCGTGTACCTAATAGCTTCCTATCCGTTGCTGTTATTAGCATATCTATTATAGGTGCGTATGCGTCAGAAAACTCTATGTTCCCTGTCTATGTGACCTTGGTTTTTGGTGCCCTAGGCTATATTTTTCGCAAGGTAAATTTGCCATTAGCCCCCATTGTTTTGGCCCTGGTTTTAGTGCCTATGGCTGAAACCAACTACCGTCGCGCACTGATAGTAGCGGATGGCAGTCATTTTATCTTTTTGACCCAACCAATTACTTTGATTCTTTTGATTTTAGCTGTTTTATCATTTTTAGGCCCGCTTTGGAGCAGTTTGCGAAAAGGCCAAAAGCAGATAGCTAAAGAGGGGGATTAATGAGTTTTGGCAATGACTTCAAAGGGTTAACTGAGTATTTGGCTAAAACAGCCAATGAGCTCAGTAAGCAAGCACTACCACATGATGTCAGGGTGAGGGCGCGGCATTGCCTTTTGGATTGG
>Ga0209487_1003018_pt1 | contig 13410 bp, 8 predicted proteins | sample Poulit2012_FD_187524 | JGI IMG/M metagenome (GOLD analysis project Ga0209487, IMG submission 187524) | Agricultural soil microbial communities from Georgia to study Nitrogen management - Poultry litter 2012 (SPAdes) (version 2) | ecosystem: Environmental > Terrestrial > Soil > Agricultural land... | reverse complement strand
ACTACAGTGACGGAAGTGGAAAATTTGTGTTTTTGCTTAATGACAGAGAGAAGTCTCACCATAATCAATAATCGCATCATTTCCCTCAGGAGGAAAGATGATTAGAACAGTTACTGATCGGATAATCCTGTTTCTGGCCGGGCAGATCGAAGTGAGTGATTATCCGGTTGATGAAAATGGGTTCCTCGATCCATTTCAGAATAGCATTCCAAATGGTTATGGGTTCATAGCGGAGCGCGATTATCTGAACTCCATCCCGTTAAGCCAGATCGTCCTGAATCCTGAGAATCTGACGCAGAATCCAGGATGGGAATAATAGAACAGACGTAAAGCGTCTAAACTCTCTTAAAAGATGATTGATGTAAAGATTTCCAATCTCCAAAATTCACAACACCATGAGTAAAAACAAATTTACCCGACGCAGTTTTCTCGCTACGGCAACCGCCGGTTCACTTGCTATGGCATCATCCATAACCTCACCAACAGCCGGTAAAGCGGCTTCGAAAAGCAGCAGAGAACTTGCTGTCCTTGGTGGTGAACCCGCCAGGAGTTCACACCTTCGCTGGCCGGACTGGCCGCATATCGATGCAAATGTCGTTCAGAGTGTTGTGAATACAACAACAAGCGGCGTCTGGTCCCGAATCCAGTCCAGAACAGGTACGGTAGTTACTTTCGAGAAGGAGTTCCCGAAAATGATGGGTATGGAACATGCTGTTGCAACCGGATCGGGGACCCAGGCATTGAGTACTGCCGTGGAGGCCCTGGGAATCGGTCCGGGCGACGAAGTCATCACCTCCCCCTATACAGATATGGGAACAATTGCTTCCATACTGATGAGCAAGGCGCTTCCGGTCATGGCAGATCTGGATACAGAATCATTTCAGATGGACCCTGCAGATGTGGCACGAAAAGTGAATGAGAGAACCCGGGCGATCATGCCTGTTCATATTATGGGTTATCCTGTTGACATGGATGCCATCATGGCTATTGCAACAGAACATGACCTGAAGGTGATTGAAGATGCCTGCCAGGCTCACTTTGCCGAGTATAATGGCCAGCGTGTCGGGACGATTGGTGATCTGGGATGTTTCAGTTTTCAGGCCAGCAAGCAGATCTCTTGCGGAGAAGGTGGAATGATTGTCGGACACGACAAGGAGCTGATCGACAGATGCTATGCCGTTCACAATCGTGGTGCGGACCGCAGTGGTTCAAATGCAATTCCCGGAACAAAGTATCGGATGGATGAATTCTCGGGTGCTGTTCTGATGGGGCAAATGCCCGGAATCATGGAGCGCTTCGAGCACCGCGAACGCAATGCACAATATCTGACAGAACGTCTGAAAGAGATCCCGGGCATCATCCCGCAAAAAAAGTATGAAGGAACAGGAAGCGGCGGTCACTATAAATATGCCATGCGTTATGACAAGCGGGAGTTTAATAACATTGATCGATCCAAGTTCCTGCAGGCCATCCGTGCAGAGGGGATTCCTCTCTCAGGCTATATCCGTACCGGACTGCACAGTGAGCCCTGGACCGAGCATATTCTCCAGATGGATCTCTACAAAAAGATGTACTCTCCATCCCGGCTTCAGGACTACAGAGAAGAACTGGAGTGCCCGAACTGTGAAACTGTGGTTCAGAACATGCTTGTGCTCAATGGTCCAGGACCTCTGCTTGGAACACGAGAAGATATGGATTCGATTATCGATGGGATCACCAAGGTGTACGAAAACCGGGATCAGCTGGCAGGAATCTGATCTCTCATTATTTCTGAATCTGTAGTACAGTTGGTTAGCTACCTGTATCTTCTCCGGGATGAAAGATAACATGAAACAAGGTTACGCAAGGAATGCAAAAATTTAATCGCAAGACATTTCTCTCCAATTCGCTGATGGCAGCGGCAACCTTTACTCTTCCGGCCTTCGCTGATCTAAAAGCTACCGGCTCAGAGAAGCAGGGTCACCACGGGGGGACAGAAGCAGTCAGCAGGCGAACCGGACCTGAAATAATTGATACGAATGTAAATCTGTTCCACTGGCCATTTCGATCGCTCAAGTATCAAAATACAGCGGCACTGCTTGAAAAGCTTCGGCATCATCGGATTACAGAAGCATGGGCAGGAAGTTTTGAGTCACTTTTCTTCAAAAATATAGACGCTGTCAATGTCAGGCTTTTTGAAGAGTGTAAAAACAGTGGAGATGGAGCATTGGTGCCTTTCGGAACCGTAAATCTGAACTGGCCGGACTGGGAGGAGGATGTAAGGCGTTGCCATGAGGTATACCGGATGCCGGGCATCCGTATCTACCCGATCTATCAGACATTTGATTTCACGCATTCAGACTTTCCACGATTTCTCGAAGAGATTGCAAAACGGGATATGATCCTTCAGGTTGCCGTAAAAATGGAGGACGCACGACATCACCATCCTCTGATCCAGGTTCGTGATATCACCATTGAACCATTAATTGATGCGATGAACCGGATCCCGGAGGCGAACGTGCAACTCCTTCACTGGAACCGTCATGTGAGGCGGCCGATGGTCAACAGGCTGATAGAGGAGACATCGGTTTCATTTGATATCTCCCGGATTGAAGGGAATGGTGCTGTTTATCACTATCTGACTGGAAAGAACTGGCCCGGGGTTGGGGCTGGTGTTCCTGTTCCGGTTGAACGAATGCTTTTCGGTTCTCATGCACCCTATTTTCCTGTTGAATCAGCTCTATTGAAGCTTTTTGAAGCTCCACTGACAGTGGAGCAGATCACCAGGATTATGAGTGAGAATGCACGGAATCTGTATACTACCTGAAGTTGGCAGGGTTACTATCCGGCAGGATTTCTGATGTTCAGAAATATGAAAAGTTTTCTTGATTGCATTGAAAATGCATACTGTTTACTATAATAATAGAATTGCCCCATTTCTACATACTATTTTATATTATATGAGCAATAATCCACTTGAGTTTGCACTTGATCCAGCACTGTACAACCTTCCGAATCATGAACAACTGAAACAGTATCGGATCTGGGACACCCACTTTCATGGATTCCTGACTGGAGGCGACCCGATCAGCCAGTATGAAAGTATGAAGTTCTATATCGAGCGTATGGGCATTGAAAGGGCCATATCACTTGATGTGGGAGGTACGTTGTCGCGGCCGTTGGATGATAACCCGAATGATGAGCCAATACGACAGATTTTGCTGGATAACTCCTCCTGGTTGAACGGTATTACTCCGATTGATCCAGGCTTTCCACATGAAAGTTGTGATAAAATGGAAGATTGGATTCGAAACGGGCCCTGCATCGGGATCAAATATGTGGGTGGAAATGAACTGGGCGTTACTTGTACACATCCTAACAATGACCGGATTATCTCATTGGCAGCCGAACTTGGTGCGGTCATCTACATCCATACCTGGATTAAAGTGGGGGGGACACCCCGTACTCCAGGCCGTAATAATCTGCCCGGGGAGTCTACACCTATGGATGTGGCCGTTCTTGCTCAACGTTTTCCGGAGGTGCCTTTAATTTGTGGTCATGCAGGGGGTGACTGGGAGTTAGGTGTACGTGCCATTCGACCTTTTGAGAATGTTTTCCTGGAGTTCAGCGGTGCAGATCCTCAATCCGGATCTGTCGATTTTGCTGTTAATGAACTGGGGGCAGATCGCATTGTCTGGGGGGGTCACGGCCCTTCACGCTCTTATGCTACTGAGATGGCAAAAGTTCTGGATGCAGATTTATCTCATTCGGAGCGCCTTAAGATCTTTGGTGAAAATTATCGCCGTCTCAGCCATGATATTTTAAAAAAGAAAGGACTGTCCATCGTAATTTAAAATCGGAACAGTAGTGTCTTAGAGAGGCAGCCTTCTGAAGCCGCCCTATTCTTTTCTGCAGTATGACTCCTACCAAAAAGCGGCTCTAAAAAAATCACTGACTGACTGGGGGTTACTCCCATTTCTCAGGTCATTTTCTATAAGAGGACGTTTACCGGCAAGCTACCCCAATTCTATATATTACTTCTACAGGAGGAATAATGAACCGTTGTGTTTACAAATGGACCTTTTTTCTTGGAGCTCTGCTCTTGTTTATTTCAAGCTTGCACGCAGATCTACTTGCTGCAGCTGAACTGAAGACAGATTTATCAGCTGTAGAGAGTACTGAAGGGTCTGATTCGAATCTGGTTCAGACAGAAACAAAAATCAGTGAGTTGATACTGGACGACAGTGGGCTGATAAAGAGTGTTGTGTTTCGGACAGACTATTCAAGTCACTCTTTTTGGCAGGGGACAGTGAGCGGTCAGGTGACAGACTCTGAGACAGGTGAACCTCTACCGGGTGTGAATGTCGCTGTTGCAGGGACAACTACAGGTACAGCCACTGATACCAATGGAGAGTACAACCTGCAAATCAGCGTGGATAATCCGGTTTTGATATTTTCATACATCGGCTATGCGACACAAGAGGTCACAGTAGGGGAAAGAGATGAAATCGATATCTCACTTCTCCAAGATACAGGACTTCTCGATGAAGTTGTCGTGGTCGGGTACGGAACGATGCAAAAAAGCTCTGTGACATCATCCATTTCCAAAGTGGAGAATGATATTCTGGATCAGGTTCCATCGGGTCGGCCAGAAAATGTATTGGCAGGCAGACTTGCAGGATTGAGTGTGGTTAATCCAAGAAGTACTCCAGGAGAGTCACCCGTCATCAGAATACGTGGTGTCGGTTCAATAGATGCCGGTAACAATCCATTGGTTGTTATAGACGGTTTTCCCGGTGGTGATCTGGGTCAGATCAACATGAATGATGTAGAGTCCATCGAAGTGTTGAAGGATCCATCATCTGCTGCTATTTATGGTTCCAGAGGGGCAGGTGGAGTTATTCTGGTTACCACAAAACGGGGAACAGACTCTGGCGTTCAATTCAATTACAATGGGTATTACGGGTATTCCGTGCCCATGCTTCATGATGACTGGCTTCTTGGGGATGACTGGTATGAGTATCTGGTCAAGTATCAGAATCGTGAATTTGCCTGGGCAGGAGGAGACACGTCCATTCCTATGTTCGGAGATCCCCGAAGACCTACAACCTATCAGATAAATCCGCTCACATACGAACTGCCCCAGACGAACTGGCAAGACGAGATAACTGACATTGCACCCATTCAGAATCATAGTATTTCACTGTCTGGTGGGGTAAATAATGTTCGATACTTTGTATCAGGTAATTTTATAGAAGAGGATGGCATAGTTCGTACTGCGAATTACAAACAGTACAGTCTGCGAAGTAATCTGGATGTGGAGGTCAATGATCGAATTAACGTCGGGTTGAATTTCAATCCATCCTTTACTGATCGACGTATTGCCGGATCGGCGATGCATAATCTGGTGAAGTATCCACCATTTGTTCCACCGTCAGCCGAAGGAATCAATTATCCGCCAAGGACACAGTACTACATTCCGACCGGACATAGCGGCCAGGCAAGTCCCTATGTATTTCTGGATGGTACACATGACAACAGAGAGACCTTCAGGACCCAGGGTCAACTGTTTGCATCGATTGAACCTGTAGATGGATTGCTGATCCGCTCATCTGTAGGTACCAATCTCTCATTCAGCTATACAGACTATTTCAGAGGCACTTTAAATGACCCCGGTATTACCACATACGGACAGGATTTACGCTCACGCAACATCAACCTTTTGAATGAGAACACCTTAAACTATACAACTACTCTGGGTGAGGATCATGAAATTAATGCTCTTCTCGGTGCCTCATTTCAGCAAAGTACATCCACCGGAAGCCAGTTGCGAAGTGAGTTGGATTCTTATAATAATGAGATTATACGGACCATCAATAATGCTATTGTCAATCCTGCTAACAGCTCTTCGTCAAAATCAGAGTGGGGGCTGGTCTCCTATTTTACCCGTTTGAATTACAGTTTCAGAGACAAGTATCTGATCTCTGCTGTCTTTCGTACCGATGGAAGTTCACGGTTTGGCAGCAATAACAAGTGGGGGAATTTTCCATCTCTGTCAGTTGCCTGGAGGTTGACTGAAGAGGAGTTCATGAGAGGACTGACAGCTGTTGACGAACTAAAGTTGCGAGCCAGCTACGGTGTGACCGGGAATAACAATATTGGAAATTACGCCTATCTGGGAACAGTAGGTACCGTTCTCTACTCGCCTAACAACACCATTGGTCAAGGTCAGGTTCAGAATTCATTTGAAAATCCAAACTTGTCTTGGGAGCAGACAACAGGAATTGATATAGGTACAGATATTAGTGTATTTGATAATCGATTCAACCTCTCTATCGATTACTATGATAATGAGACTTCAGATCTCTTGTATAATGTCAGCACTCCAGCTCATACTGGTTTTACGAGTACCATCACAAATGTTGGCTCAGTCAGAAACTACGGGTATGAGATTGAGTTAATGACCCGCAATATTGTAGGGAATTTTAACTGGAGAACCTCTTTCAATCTCTCAAGAAACTGGAATGAGGTTGTCGATCTGGGTGATGTAAATGAACGAATCCACAATCACTCCTGGGGGATGGCATGGATACTGCGCGTTGGTGAGCCCATGTTCTCCTATTACGGGTACAGAATTCAGGGAATATACCAGACAGAAGAACAAGTCGCCCAATCGCCCAGTCTGCCTGGAGCCAAACCCGGAAATCCTATTATCGCTGATCGGAATAATGATGGAAGAATAAATGAAGACGACAAGGAGATTCTGGGCAATTTCCAGCCGAAGGCTACAATTGGATTTGTCAACGACTTCTCCTGGAGAAATTTTGATCTGAGTATTGCCGCATACGCTTCACTCGGTGCCAAAATGTATAATGCTGAAACGCAGTATTATCAGGGAAATACAATGGGTGCCATGCGAAGATCAGTTGTTGAGAATCAGTGGTGGTCTGTAGATGATCCCGGGGATGGCATGACACCCGCTGCAGCGCTCAGCCAGTTGACATCATTCAATGCAAATACAGACTACTACATCGAAGATGCCTCCTATCTATCCATTCGTAATGTGAATCTGGGTTATACACTTCCTGCAAGGGTAACTCAGTGGATGGGCATTCGTGGAGTACGGATCTACACATCTATAAACAACCTGTTGATGATTACCAGTGATGACAACTACTCATACAATCCGGAAGGGTATACAACGGGTGAGATTGGTGGAATCAACAGTACGCCCGGGTTTAATGGAGGGGCTGAACCTGTGAACAGAGTCTATTCGATGGGTGTAAACATCGATTTTTAAGGACTATATAAACGTCCTTTAGTATTTTTTTAAAAACTATTTCAAATAATATATTATGAATAAATTAATATATTTCTCTGTTTTATCATGTGTGGTTTCTCTGTTTTTTGTTTCATGCCATGACCAGCTTCTTTATCCGGAGCCAAAATCTAACTTGACGACCGTTAACTTCTACAATTCTGCTCAGGATATAGATTCGGCTGTTTTGGGTGTATATAACAGACTCCAGTCCCGATGGATCCGGGACTTTATTGTTCTTGAGGCACCAACGGATAATATGTACGCTGAATATTATGCCACTACAAATGGACTGGAACAGATTGAGCTGCTGGACATTTCTCCGGAAAACCATGAGGTAAATATCTATTGGCAGAATAATTACAATGGCATTTTCCGGGCGAATGCAGTTTTGGAAAATATTGATGCTCCAACTGATTATCTGGGGAATCAGAAAGATCAGTACGAGGGGGAAGCGAGATTTCTTCGGGCTCATTTCTATTTCGACATGGTACGGGTATTCGGAGGCGTTCCGAAAGTCACCGTACGTCAGACTATTGAAGAGGCCAAAGAGGTAGAGAGAGCTACTGAAGAGGAGATATACGATCTGATTATATCAGACCTTACCGATGCAGTTGCACTCTTGCCTGAACCGGGAGCAGCAGATCATGGAAGAGCTTCCAAAGCTGCAGCTGAAGCGCTGTTGGGTAAAGTATATACCTACCGGAAAGCATATGACCAGGCCAGACCCTATCTGGAGAGCGTAATTGAGAACTATTCATTTGCACTGGTTGACGATTACGGGGATCTTTTTAACGTCAATACCGAGGTAAACAGTGAAGCCATCTTTTCTCTGGCATTCATTCAGGACATTAACGATCACAATCTATCACATCTGTTTAATCCGCAACCTGGCCTTTATGGCTATACCACACGCGGAACTAGAATTGCGCGGCCTACCTGGGATCTTCATACCAGCTTTCATGAAGCTGACAGCAGATTCGAGCAGACGATGTGGGAGTCATTTATTCCTGCCAACGGAGATCCGGAAGATGAACCGATCTGGTATCCGTTCTTCAGCAAATTTCTAGTACCGAACCTAGGCGGAAGTAATTCGGGTCTTGATATACCGATCATCCGTTTTGCCGATGTTCTATTATTATATAGTGAGGTTCTCTACGAACTTGAAGGAGCCGAAGGGGCATTAGTCCCACTGAATACTGTTCGGGAGAGAGCATTTGGCAATGATCTTCATAACTATTCTATATCTGATATTCCGGACAGAGACACTTTTATTGATCTGTTGCTTGATGAAAGAAGATTTGAGTTTGTTTTAGAGAATGAGCGTTGGTTTGATATTGTACGTATGGACAGGCTTGTTGACATACTGGGTGGTTCTATTGAGGGTGAGTATAACCCTTCTACAGATACTGCGATCATGCAACATATGAATGCTGAGGAGTATATGAGATATTTTCCTATACCACGAGAGCAGATAAATATCTCAGCTCCTGGGGTACTGGAGCAGAACGACGGGTATTAACTTACAATGATGGATAACTAAGAGACGTATGGTTTTTTTGCTGGTACTTATTTCAGCAGTGAGTCTTTCATCAGGGAATCCTATATCCGTGAGTCATTCACCAGTGAATCTATCAGAAGGGATGCTGTCTCAGAATGAAATTCATGTCGCTCTGGTGTCAGGATCGGAATCTCCCTCTTACCAGGCCCATTATGCAATGTCTCTGCTCAAGGATTACCTGGAAGAGAACTACCCAGTAAAAGGTACGATTATCAACTCAGAAGAAGGTTCTGACCAGTTCGATAATCTTGATGCATTGAAGTCAGTCGATACGGCGGTTTTCTTTGTGAGAAGGAAAACGCCCTCCCCGGATGATCTGGAGATCATAAAGTCATTTGTAGAGTCTGGGAAAGGTTTTGTTGCGTTACGTCCCACGAGCCATGCATGGGAAAACTGGCCGACTTTTGATCAGGAAGTATTGGGTGCAACATATAAGGGTACTTTCCATACAGAGGATGTGCGGTCACCGTCGATGGATCGGATTGTGATGGATAACCATGAGATCTTTTCAGGCATTGATCACTTTTATACAGATTTGTATATGTATGATTATGAAGATATTCAGGATGATGTTGATGTAATTATGCATGGGCATGTGGGGGAGGAGACGACTCCACTTGCCTGGACCCGTATATATAACGGGGGGCGTATTTTCCGACTTGTTCCAGGAAATCTGGAACTGTTTCATGAGGCAAATTACCTGAAAATGATCGGGAATGGGGTCATGTGGGTCACACAAAGCGATAAAGGTCTGTGAGGTAATCTCAGTAATGACTCATCCTATCAAATTATCGATCTTACCCCTTTTACGGGGCCTGTTTGTCTGTCTATTCATGCTTGCCGGATTATCCTATATCCAGGGACTCCAGGCTCAGTCCGCAGAACCTACTGAGTCTTTTTTGTCTGAGTCTGAACCTGAACGACCCAATATCATTCTTATAGTAAGCGATGATCAGGGTTATAATGAACTCTCTCCAGTCGGGAACAGAGATATACATACTCCCGCACTTGATCGTCTGGCGAAAGAGGGGACAAGGTTGACCAATTTTTATGTTACCGGCCCTGGCTGCACACCCTCCCGATCCGGTTTCCTGACTGGTCGTTACCCGCAACGCAACGGCCTCTATGACATGATCCGTAATGACTGGGCTCCCAGTCGTGAGCCGGAAGATGCCCTTACACCCCTGCAATCAAGAAGACAGCCTGAAATGACACTCGGGCTTGATGAACGGGAGTATCTGATCAGTGATATGCTGAAAAAGGCAGGTTATATCAACGGTATTTTCGGGAAGTGGGATTTTGGCAGACTTCCCCACTATCTGCCCCTGCAGCGTGGCTTTGACGACTTTTTAGGGATTGTGAACACAGGTACAGACTACTGGACCCATGAACGCTATGGAACCCCCTCTTTGTATCGGAACAATGAACTGGTCAATGAAGATGGATTTTTGATCGAACTGGAGGGTCGGGAAGTCGAGAGGTTTATCCGGGAACATCACGATCGTCCGTTCTTTCTCTATTACCCCTCTTTTGCTCCGCACATGTCTTCGAATTTAAGTGGAAGGCGCATCTCTCCACCTCAAAAGTATGTGGATCTCTATAAAGATCTGGATGTCAGTGACCGATACAGGGAGCATCTGGCAGCGATATCATCTTTAGACGCCCAGATCGGTAATATGTTGGACCTGCTTGATGAATATGAAATTGCGGCGAATACGCTCATCATCTTTTTTTCCGATCAGGGTGCAGGTGGTCTTGGGGATAACACTCCTTTCAGGGGTGGAAAAGGCAATTTGTGGGAGGGTGGTGTTCGTGTTCCCTTTCTTGCACGCTGGCCAGGTATAATTCCCGAGGGTACTGTTTCAGACACATTTGTCTCCTCCCTCGATCTCATGCCTACTCTAGCCTCAGTTGCAGGCACATCCATTCCTGATGCCATCATGGATGGCAGGAATATGATATCGGTTCTAAAAGGGGACCCTGACACTATCCGTGAAGAGATGTTTTGGGAGTGGCACGGACAGCGTGCCGCAAGAATCGGTAATTACAAATGGGTCGATATCGATGGAGAAACGGGTGGACTGTTTGACTTGTCCCAGGATAAGGAGGAGCAAATTGATCTGTCGGATGAGGAGCCGGAACAGTTGAAACGTATGGTAGGAAGGTGGGATGACTGGAGACAAGAGATGGAGGATGCCGAATACAGAGGCCCGTTCCCTCCATGGAATGAGTATCTCAGAGAGTTCCACAGAGTAGGTCATGGTCCGGTTCATCACTGGCTAACAGAAGATTGAGAAGATTGACTATATTTTCTCCGCAGTGCAAATTATTTCAGTATGGTTAGAACTTTTTCCCGGGTTTGTTTCTGACGTGGGTGACATTTATTGGATAACTCTTCGAACATCTGGCAACCTGAAACAGCCAAATATTACGGGACTGTATAATACGTATCCAGATGAGGCTTTTTTTAGATTGCTATTTTTGAACTATTCATAATTGTATGCAGCAAACTTACTTGAAACAGCAGATTTTGATAAGAAATCTTGCAATCCTCTCTACAGTACTATTTTTACTTATCGGGTGCTCAACAACGAAGAAGGCAGGCTCTGACAGAGACGCTGTTTCTGATGATTCAGAAGTGACCGGGGTAAGTAACGGTAATCGAGTCACGGAATCGGATAACCAGACTGGACGTGAGAACACAGGCCTGCTGCAGCTAAACTCGCTGCAGACATTTCAGAATCCGACCTCTGGCTGGCAGCTGTCGGGGAGTGTCTTTGTATCTGAACCACAGGGGGAGCTGATCAGTGAGCATGGAACAGGGGTTCTGTTGTATCAGGGGGCAGATGAGCTGCAGGACGAGATTCTGCTTACACACCGGGAGCATGGTACAGCGACGATTGAACTGGAGTTTATGCTGGAGAGTGAGAGCTGCTTCTCACTGTTCTTGCAGGGCAGATATGAACTGGAGATCTGTGATGGTTCCCCATCCCCATTTGATGGCGTCGGCAGAAGTGGGTTTGCAGATGGAACTGCCGGCCGGTCAGATAACTCTGGTTTAGGCCCTGATAGTCGTTCAGACGGCCTGATTCGATCTGACGGTTCTGGATCTGCTTACAGCGGTAGTCCGGGAGTGCTGGTGTATGGAGATGATGTCCGGATTACACCCCTCGTTGATGCTCTTCGAAGCCCTGGTGTCTGGCAACGTCTGTCGGTAGAATTTCGGGCACCTGAACTATCTGGTTCAACTGTCAGGCCGGCTCAGATAGAGCGGATCCGGCTGAATGGTGCGGTGATTCACAGAGCGATTACATTACCGGAGATCTCCCGAAACTCAGCGTTCGATTCAGAAGTGGAAAGTGCTCCTCTTGGACTTCATGTGCATAGTGGACGCAGTGCATTTCGTCATCTGAACCTGCTGGATGAGAGGCCGATTGTACTGTCAGACCTGCGGTTTCTTTATCAGGAAGAGGATCTGGACTCTGTATTGGATCAGGGAGTGCCGGAACCGGATTCACCAGGAGAGGGTGGGGCGGTTCAAGAGGCAGCTCAGATTGAAAACGGACCGATAAGTAGAGAGACAGATCAGATAACCGTATCACACGCTGCCAGGGGAAATAACTATGCTTTGCTGTACCAGGGATATATGGAGATCCCAGAGAGCGGAACCTATGATTTTGAGTCGTATGCCCGTGGTGAAGTGACTCTGTTAATCGACGGTGAACGTGTACTGGAGCCCACTCCCGTGCCGGAGAATCCGCTCCACATCAATTTGACAGACAAGGTGGAGGCCCGTGTAGATCTTGAGGCTGGCCGTCTTCCTTTCACTCTGCAATATATTAAACGTCAGTCCGGCAGCTCCGCTCTCTCCCTCTACGCTTCCGGACCGGGCATCCGCAAGCATCGGTTGACCTCCGCAGTCGGTGCCTGGAGATCGGCGCTTCCGATCTCGTCGATCCCGATCATACCGGGTCGCAGACCGGAAGTGATGCGCAGTCACATCGAGCATCTGGGCGAGATGGTATTTAAAGGCCTGAGCGTGGGAGATCCGGAAGAGGTTCACTACAGCCTGGATACGGACAACGCGTCTCTGCTCTATATCTGGAGTGGAGATTTTGTCGATGCAGGGCCGATCTGGACAGGCCGAGGAATGGATCCGGATACCCGAATGGTGGCGGGTATCGGGATTCCCGAAAACAGGATCACGCTCTCTGGAAGACCTCTGTTTGCACATCTTGAGGACGTTGGTGATGGATGGCCGGAGAGCGCCGGTGCGGAGTATCGGTTTATGGGTTATCGAAATGATGCTGCCGGCCGGCCGACATTTCATCATCAGTTTGGTGACCTGAAGGTGGAGGAGACATTGAGACCGGTGACCGTGGAGAGTGGTAGCAGGCTTGTACGTAAGGTGATCTTTTACGGGTGGGGTTCAGAATATGAGGGTTCAGAGGGGACAGGAGGTTCAGAAGAAAATGGTTCAGACGTAACTGCAGATGATCATAGCGCAAATCAGGATGTATGGATCCTGATTGCTGATGGGCAGAAAATAGAT
>Ga0209487_1003017_pt1 | contig 13411 bp, 11 predicted proteins | sample Poulit2012_FD_187524 | JGI IMG/M metagenome (GOLD analysis project Ga0209487, IMG submission 187524) | Agricultural soil microbial communities from Georgia to study Nitrogen management - Poultry litter 2012 (SPAdes) (version 2) | ecosystem: Environmental > Terrestrial > Soil > Agricultural land... | reverse complement strand
TTCGATTTTCCCCATATTGGAAACAACGTGTAAGTTTACGGTACCTTTTTGAAATTACCTTTTGGATGAGCCAAAGCTTTTTGTTGTTCTATATTTTATATCAGGTTAATGCGGGTGAGCTTAGGGCCTATGTTTTTGTTGCATGTATACTAGGTCTTTCAATGTATAAAGTAATCTTCGCATCACTTTATAAAGAATTACTTGAATTGGTCATCCGTATATTATTGATGACCTATCGCTTTTGCAAGAAATTATTTCACGTTTTTGTTATAGTTCCAATAAACGGAGTTATTTATCTAGTATCACTTATTCTTCAATTGTTTTTTACTATATTGTTTTTTTTGATAAAATGTATATTTATACCTTTTAGTTGGCTTGTAAAATTAGTTTTTTCCTTGTTGCCTAAAAAATTTCAGAAAATTATTCGCAAATTGATAGAGTTTTATAGTATAATAAAAAATACAAGTATAAAATGGATTAAAAATATTCTGTTAAAGAGAAGGTAGGTATGGGTCTATGAAAAAGAAAACAGTGACAAGATTGGAGTCAAGCTATTTACAACAATATGATATGTACATAGAAAGACAAAAAAGAAAAAAACAACGCTTAATTCGCCGCCTTGTACTGTTTCTTATCGTTACTTTCCTGGCCTTCGGTAGTTTGGCAACATACCATATTAAACAGCGTGTTGTCCATGCGGAGAAACAAGAACAATATGAACAGCTAGAGGAGCAACTCGTTAGCTTGCAGGACGAGGAAGCGGATCTTATTGAGGAAATCGACTTGTTAAATGATGTAGATTATGTATTGGAAATTGCTCGTACGAATTATTTCTTTTCTAAAAAAGGAGAATTAATCTTTAAAATTATTGATGAAGACCCAACTTATTGACACCCTTTCATAAACTCGGCTATACTATAGAAGAGTATACTTTTTAAAAATCTAAGGAGGAGCATTTTTTTTATGTCAATCGAAGTAGGCAGCAAGGTTAAGGGGAAAGTAACAGGCATTACTAATTTTGGAGCATTTGTTGAACTTGAAGATAAGTCGACAGGTCTTGTCCACATTAGTGAGGTTGCGGATAGTTATGTAAAGGACATTAATGAACATTTATCTGTAGGTGATGAAATTAAGGTAAAAGTGATTAATGTTGAAAAAGATGGTAAGATTGGTTTGTCAATTAAGAAAGCCAAAGATAAGCCGGCACGCCAGGTAAGTAGTAGGGAACGTATGGAATCATTTGAGTCGAAGATGAATCGATTTCTCAAGGATTCTGAAGACCGTCTAGCCTCTTTAAAGAAGCACACGGAATCTAGACGTGGAGGACGAGGTGCTAAAAGAGGATAGCAATTGCTGTCTATGGAGTATGAAAATGCTCTATAAAATATAGAATAAAAAATAAACCAAGCAGGTATCAATTGATCATAAATTGACACCTGCTTTTTAATTTTCCATTAAATATGAAACACAATTTAGATACCTCATTTAACAAACAAACTACGAACCAACCGAATCAGAATAACAACTTTGTTCACCGTTCGGGATCGTTCCGAGGGGACGCCTTCCGCGGGCAACCATGAAGAATTGCAGTTCATTCTTCATACCATCAATTTCCTCGGGAGAAAACCGCTTCCTGCGGGATTTCCGGACTGTTGCTTTTCCCGCAATGGTGAAGAATTGAGATACATTCTTCATTAGTCGCCACTCTGCGCTCACCCGAACTAATTGAGTCATAACATGTATTTAACATAATTAGGACACCAAATAATCATTATTATACTGAGCATCCCGTTCACACGCAGACTCCTGTGGGAGGAGAAGCATCGGTGAGACGGTGGTGTGCGATTAGCACACCGATGGCTCACCAGCGCCCACGGAAAGCGAAGTGTGAACGGGATGCGGACTTCAAAAGTATAGTATAAAGACTATATTCATTAGTTCGCTGTTTGTTTCAATTGTTCTGTTTAAAATGAATGAGCAAGCTATTTGGTTTTGTAAATAATTACTTACGGACTTAATTACAAATCTAATATTTAATTTTTTTGTTCTGATTGTGTCATTAAATATCTTTAGTCTGTGACAATTGAGCTGTTTAGAACGGCGTCAATATAAATATTTGGGTCCATTAAGGTTTTGGCTGCATCAATTACATAATCTGAAACAAATTCGGATCCGAGACCAAGAGCTAGTGTTAGAAGTCCAAATAGCAGGATTGGGATGATCAGCCCTTTTTTTAGGGGGAGTTCATCTTCCTCACTAATCATTGTTTCACCCCAAAAACTATTCATAAAGATACGCAACAATGAATACAGAACGATGATACTTGATACGAAACCAAGGGCAAGCAAAATATATGATCCAACTTCAATCGCCCCTTGTCCAACCAATATTTTACCTATAAAACCGCTTAGTGGTGGAACTCCCGTTAACGAAAACATAGCAAGGAAAAACAACCAACCTAATGAAGGATAATTACGAATGAGACCACTCATTTCATCAAACTTAGCAGTACCAGTTAAATGGATCATTGTTCCAGCAAGAAGATAAAGCATTGCTTTAACAATCATATCGTGGATCAAATAATAAATAGACCCTTCCAATGCAGTTGTAGTTGAAACTGCTAAACCAACTAGAATGAATCCAACAGCAATGACAACATTATAAGACACAATTTGTCGAATATTAGTACGCGCGATTGCCCCGATTGACCCACCAATAAGTGTAATACCCGCCATAATACCAATCAATGTATGTGTAATTGAAGGTTCATGGTAAAACAGTAAAGTGAACACCCTAAACATCGCATAAATGCCAACCTTGGTTAACAATGCACCAAATAAAGCAGCAACTGCTGTTGGCGGTGCACTATATGCACCAGGTAACCATTGATAAAGTAATAGACCAGCTTTTAAACCAAATACGATTAAAAATAATATACTAATAACAGTAATGATGGGAGTCTGGCCAACTTCAGCAATCCTCTGTGATAAATGGGCTAAATTTAGAGTGCCAAGAACTCCATATAAATAACCAATTGCCACTAAAAATATCCAAGAAGAGAGTACGTTAATAGCTATGTATTTTAACGATTCCCTTAATTGAACTTTTTTACCACCAAGTGCAATTAACACATAAGAGGCGAGCAACATTACCTCAAAATTAACAAATAGGTTAAATAAATCACCTGTTAAAAAAGAGCCATTGACACCAGCAACTAGGAAATTAACAAATGAATAGAAGTACATATTTTCTCGTGTTTTACCGATTGATGACATGGCATAAATTAAACAAATGGCGGTAACAATACTCGTTGTTAAAACGAGTAACATTGAAAAAGAGTCAGCTACAAATAAAATACCAAATGGTGGTTTCCACCCTCCGAAGTCAAGTCTAAGAACACCATTTGACTGAATTCTATTGAGGATGATGATGCTGATCACGATATTAGCTAGCATTACACCAACACTACCCCATCGTTGAATCAGAATAAATTTACGTAGAAAAACAAATATGATCCCAGCCAAAATGGGTAAAACCATCGGAAATACGAGGATATTATTCATCATTCATCCCTCGCAGTTCATACAAATTATCTGTACCAAAAACTCCATACGTACGGTACACTAACACAAGGAAGAAAGCTGTAACACCAAAGCTAATCACAATTGATGTTAATATTAATGCCTGTGGCAGTGCATCTGCATATTCTGCAGTATTTTCACCTATAATCGGTACACTCGTTCCTTGAAAGCCACCCATTGTCATTAATAATAGATGACCAGCATGTGTAAGGATTGCTGTTCCTAACACAACTTTTATTAAATTTTTAGAAAGCATGAGATATGTCCCTATCGTAATTAAAACACCCGCTAGGATGATTGTTAATGTTTCCATGATTACACATCCTCACCAATACTTAAAATAATCGTCACGACAACTCCAACGACTGCTAAAGTTACGCCAGATTCAAAAATGGTCACTGTTGTCAATTCGATATCCCCAAAAAAAGGAACATGAACAGTTGCAAATGCCTGTGTCAAAAAGTCAACTCCAAATACAGTTGCACCTATTCCGCAGGCCACTACAATGAAAGCACCAAGTGCGGCAACTAATTTAAAATCCACCGGAATTCCATCTCTAACTGTTTCAATATCAAAGGCGAGAAAGAGTAATACGATAGCAGAAGCAAGGATTAATCCTCCGACAAAACCACCGCCAGGGGAATTATGTCCAGCGAAAAATAAGTAAAGAGCAAGTGTTAAGATGATAAATACAACGATTTTAGCAATGGATTGCAAAATAACGTCATTAATCTTCAAGGTTCTTTGCTCCCTTCTTACTTTTTAATTTAATGAGCGAATAAACGCCGATTCCTGAAATAAAGAGGACAACAACTTCTAACATCGTATCAAACGCCCTAAAGTCGCCCAAAATAGCATTCACAATATTATTTCCACCTGCAAGTTCAAAGGCATTTTCAAAATAGCTCGTAACTGTTTCAAAGAAATGTTCACTATTTACAGATAAGGCAATCAACACAAAGGTAAGTCCAACTGCAACTGAAATTAATAAATGTCCAATATTAACCTTTTTCCCTTTTGAATTAGGTTCCCATTCAGGTAAAAAGTAAAAACAGAGTAAAAATAAAGCTGTTGTGACTGTTTCAACGACAATTTGTGTCAGTGCCAAGTCTGGTGCCCGAAAGAGGATGAATAACATGGCCATCGAGAAACCAAGCACACCATTGAGTAAAATGGCTGCAAGACGTGTTTTCGCAAATAAGATAGAAATTCCAGCGACAATCATTACCGTAACAATAATCCATTCAAAGGGGTGAATAGGTGTATCAAAAGAAGTATTAAATGAAAATGCTCCAGTATAAAATAAAATTCCGCCAGTGACAAGGATCAGAAATATATAAATATACAATAAATAGTGGCGAAGAAAACCAGTCATATAAGATGACGTAATTTTGGATGAACTATTCTCTGCCCCTGTCATCATATTGTTATACAGGGCATCCAAAGACCACTTTTCTGGAAAAAATCTATAGATTCCTTCCCAAAGATGTTTATATTTAAACAGCAAAAATCCAAGAATAATAATGGCGATCGTCATGTACAACTCAGGTTGAAAACCATGCCAAGCTGAGATGGTATGACCTGCATATGTACTTAAATCAATCAATGGATAAATACTTGCCATTGCTGGTCTAATTACATAGTCACCAACTATATTTGGAAATAGAAAAATGGCGATCACAAACGTTGCGAGTGTGATTGGAGCAACAAGCATGCCAAATGGTGCTTCCTGTGATTCCCTTTCAAGTTTTTCCTCTTGATATGGGCCCAGAAAAGTTTTAAACACAATGATCATACAGTAGACAAAAGTTAAAACACTTGCTAACCAAGCAATTATTGGAATTAGATTTCCGAGTGTTTGTAAATTAAATATCTCAAAATTGCTCACATTTAGAGCAGCAGTAAAGAACATTTCTTTACTAAGAAAACCATTGAAAGGTGGGAGACCAGCCATGGAAAAACTCCCGATTAAAGCGATCGTAAACGAAACAGGCATTAGAGACATTAAACCGCCAAGCCTACGAATATCCCTCGTTCCAACCTGATAGTCAACAATACCGACCACCATGAATAGTGCACCTTTGAAGGTCGAGTGGTTGACGAGATGAAATAAAGCAGCAAAGGCAGCCTGGGTATATAAAGTTGTCTCTATGCTCATGCTTGTATGAAAAGATGCAGAACTAATCCCAAATAAACTCATAATGAGTCCAAGCTGACTGACTGTGGAGTATGCTAGTAGTGCTTTTAAATCTGTTTGCCTGATGGCTGAGAAAGCACCCCAAAATAACGTAATTAGTCCAATACCCGTGACAATCCAGAACCATGATCCTTCTCCACCAAACACAGGGGTGAAACGGGCAACAAGATATATTCCAGCTTTAACCATGGTTGCTGAGTGCAAATATGCACTTACAGGGGTAGGTGCTTCCATTGCGTCTGGCAACCAAATATGGAAGGGAAATTGAGCCGATTTTGTAAAAGCCCCAAGTAATACGAGCCCCATTGCAACAAGAAATAATTGATGATGTTTATATTCCCCAATCACTGTAATAACTTCTCGAATACTATATGTATCAGTTATCGCATGAATCATGAGAAATCCAGCAAGCATGGCAATTCCACCGCTGACAGTAATAAGCAACGATTTTCTAGCACCATATCTAGAACCTTTTCGATGATACCAAAAGGCAATTAATAAAAATGACGAAATACTCGTTAGTTCCCAAAATGCATATAAAACCATCATATGATCTGAGAAAACAACACCAAGCATGGCACCCATGAACATGAGTAAATAAACATAAAAATGCTTTAGTGATTCTTCTGCAGATAAATAATAAATCGAATAGAGTACAACAAGTACCCCAATTCCTGTAATTAATAGACCAAATATAATGCTAAGTCCATCAAGATATGTATGAAAATTAATATTAAAAGATGGGATCCAATTGATTGTATTAAGATATGTTTCTCCTGTGGCGATCGCCGGTATATAGCGGGCAAGTCCTATAAAAATTATAGCTGGGACTGCTAGTACAATCCATCCTATATGTAATCGTGAGAGCTTATTATATATAAATGGAATGAGTATCGCAGCTAAAAAGGGGAGAAAAATTGCAAGATTCACAGTTAGCAAAATAAAACCTCCTCATTTCTGTTTGCTCACGTAACTTTAAAATGTCCATTTCACGAATATGTATTAGATCAATATCGTTAAGCAACTATTCAATTTCGACCCTATGAGCATTGTGCTTTTTTGACGATAGCCAGTCACTCTCCATTTTGTATGTCGCTGTACGGACACTTGTGCTTTTGGTCCAAAGGGTTTAAGATTTATAGCGCTTTTATAGTTTTATCAAGTCCATTATTCTTATCTATAGCAATGTCAAAACAGCATATAATGTCTTTAAGATATTGATGTTGTCTAAGCATGTCACTGTCGTCATTATGAAATTAATTTAATAAATGATCACTTTGTTAGTAAATTATAAGCTAGAAGTAGTCTAATTTTTTCTACAAGAAGGGATTAATCATAAGGAGTAACCAAATTATAAGATCTCATGTATACATGATAATCATTGAAGATAGTGCTATAATTAAAAGTCAATAGAATGAATTTCATAATATCTTCAAACAGCTTTTTTGGTACATCATCTAGTTAAGAAAGATCCAAAAAACTTACATGTTGTAATGGAGTGGAGCGACGTTACATTGTTATGATGAACTGTCACTACAATATGTTGATAAAATCATGTCGTGAAATTCATTAAATACAATGATTTTACCTAATATATTATATACTAAAGATAGATTCACTGCACATCAAATGATTGAAAGACTAATTTTTAAAAGTATTAAGTTAAAAGAAGTTTAACACAATTATCTCTAGAGATGGAAAAGTTAGAAAAACATTGTAATATTCATTCAATCTGAATAGCCGTTTTAGTTGAAATTGTTTTAAAGAGGTTTATTATAGTGATAGTAAAATGATATGTAAAGAGGTGACCGTTTCGTGCCAAAAATAAAAGGTCATATGGATGAAAATATTTTAGTTTGTGTGTATTATGGGCCGAATGGTGAGCGTCTCATTCAACGAGGGCATAAATTGGCTCAAATGACTGACTGTCCGTTATATGTATTAACAGTCGATCCATTACCATATGATGAATTTGATGCAGAAAAGTCGGGTTATATTGAACGATGGCGGGAACTTTCAGATGAATTAAATGTAGATAAGTTCATTTTAAAAGATAATGAAAAAAGGCCAATAGTGAAGGCGATTAAAGAGGTTGCACATAAATATAATATTACCCAAGTCATTATTGGAGAAACTCCACAAAATCGTTGGGAAGAAATTACAAAAGGTTCTTTTGTTAATGTGCTTCTAAGGGAGTTATTATTTACGGATATCCATATTGTTTCTGTTGATCGAACGATTAAAAGTGAAAGTGACGCAATTTACGAAAAAGGTGTACGCGGGTTTTTACAGAGGGATAAAGACGGATATCATTTAAGTTTCACAAAATCAAAACATAATCGCTATGAAGGGGTCTTTTATAAAGAAATTGGTACAGACTTTGATAATGGTATGTTTAAATTTGCACGCGGTGGTAAAACCTATCAAGTGCATGTAACTGAAAATAGAGTTACTGAAGATATTAAAGAACCGCCAAATCTAAAATAAACACTATAAATAAATCATCGGGTGAAAAACTAAACATAAGTTTAGCTTTTCGCTCGATTTTTTTTGTAATGAAAACTTTTTGAATATTTAAAGGGTATATATAGTAAGAGCATTTGAAAGGAGGCTTCATATCATTGGTTGATTATGAAAGAAAAGTGATTAGAAAAGTAAAAAAGGGTAATCAACTGGCGTTTAAAAAGCTATACAATTTATATGCCGATTATGCGTTAAGGACAGTATATGCGATTACGAGAAATCATAACCATTCTGCAGATATTGTTCAGGAGACATTTATAAAGGTGTATAGAAACATAAACAAATTTGATGAGAAACGATCATTTAAACCTTGGTTTTATCAAATTTTACTAAATGAAAGTAGACGGTATATGAAGCGGCAGAATAAACAGGCAACCGCTGTAGAATCTGATGAATTAATCGATTATTTGCATAAACAAAATTCCGATTATGAGAATTATGACAATTTAGAGCGGGCACTTGATCAGCTTTCCGAAATGCATAGAACGGTATTAACCCTGAAATATATGAATGAATTTACTGAACGGGAGATTGCCCAAATGCTAGAGCTTAATGTAAATACAGTGAAGTCAAGATTGTATAAAGGAAGACAGCGTTTAAAGACAATAATTGGGGGTGCTGTAGATGGATAAAAGACTTGAAAGTGAATTTAAAAATAGGTTGATCAAAGAGACAGAAGAAATAACGGATTTAAAAGAAGAGGTATGGAACAATATTAGCAGTGAGTTATTTTCCGATCAAATACAACAAACAAGGACAAATTGGGGTAAAAGAATTGCTGCGGCAATAGGTACAGTTACAGTAGCGGCGATTATGTTCTTCGGATTGTTGTCAGGAAACTTTATAGATCAGACGAAAGATGACCCGATTCAGGATAATCCGAATCAGAATGATCCGACACAGGGAACGAACGATCCTGATGCAGAAGGCAATAAAGATATTGAGGATAATACAGAAAATGATCCAGAAAATACAGACCAAGAAATACCTTTAGAAGATCAGTTTGAACACGAAAAAACAATTGAAATAGAAGTCGAAGGAATGAAAGAGGACGTACAGGTTCAACTCGCAACAAATGATGAATGGGGATATATCATTTATTATGAAAAAGATAATTACGAATTTATGCATGGTGAAGAAATGGATGAGATTGTTTATGCTGGGGAGCTGAATGATCAATATCCAAAAACAGGTATGGAAATACGGAAAATGACAGATATTACAGTAGAGGAAGCAATTTCAAAAGTTAAAAAGGAATTGGAAAATAACGGAATCCCTTTTGTCCGTGAAGAGACAGTCGATTGGCCAATTAATGGGGTTATGATTCTAGGAGAAGGTAATGCGGATGGAACTGCCGAATCAGATTCACCTGTTCATCGCTATTATATTACAGAAGGTAAAAATGATAGCTTGTTTGTTTTTAAACAGATGTTTTTTGTGGAAGCATGGGATGGCAGTCCGCGATTTAACTATATGCTAGAAAGTTTCCAAATTGTTGAATAAGTCCTAACAAAATGAATTAAATATACGGTTAGAAGTGGTAAATAAAGGAGAGATACTAAATTGAGTGGATTTGTAGCGGTTTTACTTCGTGAAGGCTTACGATTTAGCCCAGAACATTTAACGGAAATCAACGAGAATATGCAAAAAAATACTCAACATAGTGTTCATCATCAAGGTGATGTTCATGATGAACATATTTCCATTACAACTTGTGTACATGAACAAGAAAACAATCAGCAGCCATTTCTATTTTCTGATGATCGCTACACACTTGTCTTTAATGGGCGATTATACAACGTAGATCAACTTCGTGAACAATTAGGGAAAAAGGGATATGTATTCGAATCTGATTTGGATAATGAAGTTGTTGCTACACTTTTCCTCGAAAAGGGAGTAGAGATGTTTGCTGAACTTCGTGGAATGTTTTCTATGTTAATCTGGGATAGTGATCAGAAAGTGATTTATGGTGCACGGGATTCATTTGGCATTAAGCCTTTTTATGTGATGGAAAATGAAGCGGAGACAGTATTTGCATCTAGAAAGAAATTCATTACGTATTCCAATGAACAGGAAAAAATTAATAAGCAGGCATTGCAGAATTATCTAACATATCAATATGTACCAGAGCCGATGACGTTAACAGATGGAATTTATAAAGTTAAACCGGGGCATTACTTTTCTAAAAAAATGGGCGAACCCATTCAATTTCATCGTTATTTTCATGCGAAATTTAAACCAGTAAGGACAGAGCGGTCACAAATGATGCATAAGATAAGAGAGACATTGATCGATGCTGTTAAGGTCCATATGGATCATGAACAGCCTATAGGATCCTTTTTATCGGGTGGGGTGGATTCAAGTTTAATTGCCGCTATTGCCAAGGAAGTAAATCCAGGAATAAAAACATTTTCTGTTGGATTTGCAAATGATGATTATTCAGAAATTGAAGCAGCGAAAAGGGCGGCAGATCAACTTCAGGTCGAAAATATTTCATATATTGTCACACCAGAAGAATATATTGAGAAAATACCTGAAATTATTTGGCATATGGGTGATCCCCTAGCAGATCCTTCGTGTGTACCGTTATATTTTGTAGCACGAGAGGCGAAAAAGCATGTTGGAGCAGTTTTGTCAGGTGAGGGAGCCGATGAACTTTTTGGTGGATATAATATTTATCGCGAACCAGAATCTTTGAAGTTATTCAAGGTTCTTCCAGACCGTATCAATAACATATTATATCGATTAGCCATTGTTTTTCCAGAAGGAATGAAAGGAAAGAGTTTTCTCAAACGTGGTACAACCCCACTTGAGGATAGATATATTGGTAATGCAAAAATGTTTGATGAGCAAGAGAAACAACAGCTATTAAAATCATATGATATAAATATGCCTTATCAATTAATAACTGAAGATTTGTATCGAAATGTAGAGAAAGCCCATGATGTGCACAAAATGCAATATATTGATATCAATACATGGTTACCAGGTGATATTCTTTTAAAAGCGGAAAAAATGACACAAGCCCATTCACTAGAGCTTCGTGTACCATTTTTAGATAAGGAAGTTTTTCAAATTGCCCAACAAGTACCTGTTTATGAGAAAATTGGTAAGGGAGAGACAAAATTAATTTTAAGAGAAACATTTAAAGGCTTTCTTCCTAACGAAATTTTATATCGAAAAAAACTAGGATTTCCAGTTCCAGTGAAATATTGGTTAAAAGACGAACTTTATTCATGGGCACGCCAATTAATTATCAATAGTCCTACAGATCATATTATTGATAAGGTTCCCGTATTACAGTTGTTAGAAAAACATCGACAAAATAAAGGGAATTATGCAAGGAAAATTTGGACAATACTCATGTTTATGGTTTGGCATCAAATTTTCATTGAAAAAGTATATTATTTCACAAATAAAGTCGATTACAAAATCAATGAAGGTATTTCGTAAAACGAAATTGATAAAGATATGTGACTTTTTAGTGAATAAATGCTACTATTATATCCTAAGTCTACTAAAATATGCACATCAATCTATCAGACTATTTAGTTTTTTTGAAAATAAATAATTGATCGATTACTTGCATATAAATAGTGGAAATATATTTAGGCAATTAAGTCAATTTCATATCTACAATAATGGTCTAGGACAAAGCTAAAGGGTCAGCTCCTTATGTCCCAGGCCATAATGAAGCATTATGAAAATGATTAAATGGGGGAGAAAATAGGATGAAAAAATGGTTAGTAGCATTTATTTTTGCATTTGTAGCGTTTGCACTTGTTGCTTGTGGAACAACAGATGATACTCCGAATGAAGACCCATCTAATAATGAAGCATCAGCTAATAACGAAGGGTCCTCTAATAATGACGATTCAGAAAGTGGAGAAACATATCATATAGGTGTTTCACAGTTTGTTGAACATCCTTCACTTGATGAAGCGTACAGAGGTTTCCAGGAAGCACTAAAGGATGCTGGATTAGACATAGAATATGATTTCCAAAGTGCTCAGGCAGACATGAATAATGTTAATCCAATTGCTACGAATTTTGTTGCTGATGATGTAGATTTAATTTTCGCCAATGCTACTCCAAGTGCACAGGCTGCTCTACAGGAAGCAGACGGGACTGATATTCCAATTGTTTTTACATCTGTTACTGATGCAATCGGGGCAGAGCTAGTTGAGGCAATGGATAAGCCTGGTGATAATATTACAGGTGTAGTTGATCTTCATCCTGACTCAATAAAACAAACAGTTGAATTTATTGACAAATACTTTGAAGAATCCACTGTAGGTCTTATTTATAATGCAGGTGAACAAAACTCTGTTGTCCAAATTGAGGCAGTACAGGAAGCGGTTGAAGGAACAAGCCTATCAATTGTTGAACGTACAGTATCCACAACTGCTGAAGTACAGCAGGCAGCAACAACATTAGTTGGTGATGCCGATGTTTTCTTTATCGTTACAGATAATACAGTTGTTTCGGCGTTGGATAGTGTTGTTGGTGTAGCAAACGATCATAGTATTCCATTGATTGTTGGTGAACCGGACTCATTAGCAAAAGGTGGTTTTGCCACATATGGTATTGACTACTACACCATTGGTTACCGCTCAGGAGAAATGGCTGCAGATATACTGACGGGAGAGAAGACTCCAAAAGATATCAATGTTGAGTACCCAGCAGGTATGGAGCTGTTTATTAATAAGGAAGCAGCAGAAGATCAAGGCATCGAGTGGAATGAAGACTGGGATACAGCAGAATTTGTAGAGTCAGAATAAAAGATATAACAGAATGAATTTCATAATTACCAAAAGCTCCTTTTGTAGCTACATAAAGTTAAAAACGACTCAATTTAACTATATGTAGATGAAAAAGGTTGAAAATCAATATTATGAAATTCATTAACCCAAGTAACTTTTTGACAAAACTCTAAGTCATTCGAGCCAGGCCATAGCCTGGCTCGCTATTTTATTTTATAATTTATTACTTTTTAAAAAAGTTGGGGAAAAGGAGGACATCATGTTTATTTCATTATTTGGCGCTGTGGAATCGGGTATTATTTATGCAATTATGGCTTTGGGTGTTTATTTGTCTTTCAGAATTTTAG
>Ga0209487_1003016_pt1 | contig 13413 bp, 7 predicted proteins | sample Poulit2012_FD_187524 | JGI IMG/M metagenome (GOLD analysis project Ga0209487, IMG submission 187524) | Agricultural soil microbial communities from Georgia to study Nitrogen management - Poultry litter 2012 (SPAdes) (version 2) | ecosystem: Environmental > Terrestrial > Soil > Agricultural land... | reverse complement strand
TTCTGGGTCTTCTGGGTCTTCTGGGTGGTCTGGGTCGTCGTGTCAGCGGCGGCGTCGTCGGCGCGGACGATCGCGTCGATGCCGGTGCCGGCTCTCCAGGAGCCGACGAGTTCAAGGGCGGGTTCGGCCGCGAGCAGCCCGGTCAGCGTCTCCAGCGCGGCGCGGTGGCCGGGCCGGGCCTGGCGCATGGCGCGGTCCCAGTCGATCACGCGGGACTCGATCAGCTGCTCGGCCCGGAGGGGGACCCCGAGGATCGCCGAGGCGTCCGCGAGGGCCAGATCGACGATGCCCTCGGGCGCCGGGAGGGCCTCGCCGGGGCGCCCGTAGGACAGCCGCACCACATGCGGGGAGCCGGCAGTGGCCAGCGCCTCGCGGGCCAGACGCTGGACGTGCTCCCACTTGGCGGTGGCATGGGTCAGGGCCTTCGCGGTGATCCCGGCGGTACCCGGCGCGACCAGCGCACCGGTCCCCGAGGGGAAGCCGTCCAGGGCCGGGGCGTCGAGCACCAGGGCCACCAGCCGCACCCGCGCCGAGGGGGCGGACGGGATCGCCGCGGAGATCGTGGGGGCGGCGTCCGCCAGCAGCTCGCCCGCGACATCGGGCGGGCAGGCCAGCACCAGGTGGTCGGCGCCCAGGCGCTCGCCGCGGGAGGTGACGACGCTCCAGCGGCGGGCGGGCTCTTCCCGGGCGCCCTCCCCGACGGCGTCCAGTTCGGGAGAGTCCGGCCAGACGGCGTCCTGTTCGGGGGAGTGCTGTTCGGGGTAGTCCTGCTCGGGGGAGTCCGGCTCGACGGCGTCCTGCTCGGTCTCCCCGGGCTGGATGACCCCCGGTTCGATGCGCGTGACCCTCACCCCCGTCCGCAGGATCCCGCCGTCCTCGAGGATGCCACTGGCCAGGGTCTTCGGCAGCGCCGCCATCGTCGGGGCCACGGCGTGAACCCGGGTGCCGGCGCTCGCCGTGGACCGACCCCGGATCCGCCGCACCGCCCTGATCAGGGAGCCGCCCCGGTCCAGGGCGGCCGCCAGCTGCGGGGAGGCAGTGGCGAACTCGAGCACGTCCGGGTCGGCGGAATGGACCCCGCCGACGATGGGAGCGACCAGCCGGTCGGCCACCCGGCGGCCCAGCCGCTTGCGCACCAGCTCCTCGACGGTCGCGCCGGGACGGTTGCCGTACCGGGCCGGCAGGAAGCGCTCCAGGCTCGCCCGCAGGGACCCGGCCGTGCCCAGCACGGCCCGGACGTCGGCCGCGAGCGGCCGGCCCGGGATGCCCAGCAGGGACGCCCCTGGAGCCCGGTGCACCCCGGCGTCGGAGACCACGCGGCTGCCCAGCTCCTGACGCGGGGAGACGATCTGCCCACCCAGCCCGAGCTCCTCGAGCAGGGCGTCGACCGCGCCGGACGCCGTCGAGTAGGCCTCGGCGCCGATGTTCAGCTCCAGGCCCGCGACCTGGTCCGCGGCGATCGCCCCGCCGACGGCGGCCTCCTGCTCGAGCACCAGCACCTGGTCCCCGGCCCGCTGCCGCCGTCGGGCCGCCAGCAGGCCCGCGAGCCCGCCGCCGACGACCACGGTGCGCTGCCTCATGCCCGCTCCGCGGCGCTCGGGGCCTCGGGCTGGGAGTGCAGGTAGCTGACCAGGTCCGTGAGCACCTGCGGGTCCGCGTCCGGCGGGACGCCGTGGCCGAGGTTGACCACGTGGCCGCTGGCCCCGGCGCCCGCGGCCAGCACCGCATCGGCCTCGGCGAAGCGGGCCTGCTCGGAGGTGAACAGCACGGCCGGGTCGATGTTGCCCTGCACCGGCGTGCCCTCGGGCAGGATCTCCAGGGCGTGGTCCAGCCGCAGCCGGTGGTCGATGCCCATCGCGGTCGCGCCCGCCTCCCACATCGGGGGCAGCAGGTGCGCGGCGCCCACCCCGAAGTGGGTGCGCGGCACCGGCAGATCCGCGACCTGACCGAACACGGCCGCGGAGTGCTGCTGGACGTGGGCGAGGTACATCTCCTCGCTCAGCGCACCGACCCAGGAGTCGAACAGCTGGACGGCCGAGGCCCCGGCCAGCACCTGGGCGCGCAGGAACCTGCCCGACAGCTCGGCGACCCAGGCCGCCAGACGCGCCCACACCTCGGGCTGGGAGCGCATCAGGGCGCGGGTGCGCAGGTGGTCCCGGCTGGGACCGCCCTCGACCATGTAGCTGGCCACCGTGAACGGGGCCCCGGCGAAACCGATCAACGGGGTGGAGCCGAGCTCGGCGACGGTCCGCTGCACCGCCTCGCGGATCGGCTCGAGGGACTCCTCGTAGGCATCGCCGAGCGGGGGCAGGGCGTCGACGTCGGCCTCCGTGCGGATCGGATGCTCGAAGACCGGGCCGACCCCGGGCTGGATCTCCACCCTCAGGCCCGCCTGGCGGGCCGGGACCACGATGTCGGAGAAGAAGATCCCCGCATCGACGCCGTGGCGGCGCACCGGCTGGAGGGTGATCTCCGCGGCCATCTCCGGGCGCACGCAGGAATCCAGCATCGAGGTGCCCTCGCGCAGGGCACGGTACTCGGGCAGCGACCGGCCGGCCTGGCGCATGAACCACACGCTCGGCGGCGCATCGTGCCGCTGGCCGCGCAGCCGGCGCAGCAGCGGGGCACCGTCGGTGCCGCCCTCGGCGAGCGGGCGCCGCAGGGGATGGGACGGGGGCAGGATCGCCGTCTGTCCGGGGTCGCCTCCGACGACTCCGGGGGCCGGACAGGGATCTGACACACTGTCGTGCTGATCTGACATTGTGTCGTGAAAAGTGGGCTCTGACGTGCTGTTCTGTGTCATGACGCACCTATTGTGCACATGCTTCCCGGGAAGGTCGTTCAGGGTCGGGGAGCGTGTTTAGACTCGAGGTCATGCTTACCGCTGTCCGGGCCACTCACGAGCATCTCGACCTCGAGGTGCTCGATGCCCTGACGCGGAACGGCGACCGCCTGCCGGCCGTGATCGAGGAGATCGCCGCCGAGCGCGCCGCCTCCTCGCAGCCGCTGCTGGCCGGCACCGTGGTGATCAGCACCTGCAACCGTCTCGAGGTGTACCTCGACACGGAGCGTTTCCACGACGCGGTCGACGTCGTGACCGAGGCGGTCTCCCGCACCAGCGGCCTGGACCGCGAGGTGGTCTCGCTGTGCCTGGAGGCCGCGATGGACACCCCGGTCCCGCAACACCTGTTCGAGGTCACCTCCGGGCTGCGCTCCCTGGTGCTGGGGGAGGCCGAGATCGCGGGGCAGGTCAAGACCTCCTTCGAGACCGCGCGCCGGGAGGGCCGCACCACCTCGATGCTCCACGACCTGTTCCAGCACGCCTTCCGCTGCGCCAAGCGCGTGGCCACCCAGGCGCCGGTGGGGGCGGCCGGACGCTCGGGTGCCGCCGTGGCGCTGGACCGCGCCGAGGTCGAGTTGGGCGGTTTCGACGGCCGCACCGTGCTGATCGTCGGCACCGGTGCCTATGCCCGACTGGGCGTGGCTGAGCTGCTGCGTCGCGGTGTCCAGGACGTGCGCGTGTTCTCCCGCTCCGGCCGCGCCTCGGGCTTCGCCCAGCGGCAGGGGGTGCACGTGGTGCCCGAGGGCGGGCTCGACCAGGCGCTCATCGACGCCGATCTGGTGCTGGCCTGCTCCGGTCGCGGCACCAGCCTGTTCCCCGAACAGTTCCTGCCCGCCGGCCGCACCGTGGTGCTCGACCTCGCGCTGCACTCCGACCTGCACCCGCTGGTGCGCCACCTCAAGGGCGTGACCGTGCTGGGGCTCGCCGACCTCGCCATGGGGGGAGAGGCGTCCGAGGATCCGGCCCTGGCCGAGGCCGAGCAGATCGTCGTCGAGACCGTCGAGGCCTTCCATCAGCAGCAGGAGGTGCGGCGTATCGATCCCGCGATGGCCGCGCTGCGCCGCCAGGTCGCCGATACGGCCGACGCGGAGGTCGACCGGCTGCGGCGCGACGTCGACGGGCGGACCGCGGAGCTGCTTGAGCGCAGCATCCGCCGCATCCTGGCCAAGGTCATGCACGATCCCGCCGAGCGCGCCCGCCACCTGGCCGAGACGGGCTTCGCCGACGCCTACGTCGAGGCCTTCCACACCATCTTCGGGATCGACATCTCCTCCGGTGCCCGCACCGGCGGCGGACCTGCGGAAAGCGGATCCGTGGCGGGTGAACCTGCGGATGGCGCCCCCGCGGCGGGCGCGCCGCTGGAGGGGGCGCCGGCGGAGGGCGCCTCCCCGGCCGGCTGGATGCGGGTGGACCGCACGGTCCCGCCGCGGCTGACCGGGCCCGTGGAGGTCAGCGCGGCCAGCTCGGCGATCACACAGGCCGGCGCGCAGGAGCCGATGGCCCTGTCGGCGGGGACCATCGCCCGCCTGGCACTGCGCGAGGGACGCTGCCCGGCCGGACACGGCAACGCCGAGGAGCTGGCCCCCGAGGACCGCTGACGGCGGGACTGCTGACGGCGGCCGGTCGTCAGGCCTCCAGCACCCCTCAGGATCGCGCTCTGGCCGCGCGAGCCCGGGCTGGCCGTCTGGTTTTCGGGTCTGCCGGCCTTCGGATCTGCTGGCCTTCTGGTCAGCGTCTCCTGCGAAACGGGTTCCACCAGCCGCGCGGACGCGTGACCGCGTCGTCCTCGGCCGGGGTGTCCTCGTGGCTGAGGTCGGCCGGTGCCCCGGCCTGGGGCTCCGCCTCGGGCCCCGCGTCGGGCTCCTTTTCGGGCTCCGCCTCGTCATCATCGTCCAGCCAGCCGATGTCGGACTCATCGCGCGGTCGGAAGGCGCGCCGCGGGCCGAGCTCGTGCTGGACGTCTTCGAGCTCGATCTCCTGCGGTGCCTGGACCTCCTCGCCCTGATGCGGGATCGGGCAGGTCCAGAAGTACGGGCACCCCGGACAACCGGCGGTCTCCTCGTCGGGGGCCGCCTCGCGCTGCATCTGGACGCCGTCGAACTGCTGCAGCATCCGCAGGCGCGACTCGTAGGGGTTGATCTCCATGTCCCGCACAGCTTACGGCGACGGGCGCGGGCCGACGGGCGTGGGTCGACGGGGCGTGGGTCGACGGGGCGTGGGTCGACGGGGCGCGGGCCGAAAGAGGCGGATCGTAGGATCAGGCAGGAGCAACCGAGCGCGGAGGAGTCCCGATGAGCAGCACCCCCCAACAGCGGGTCCATGAGGCCACCCGGCGTCTGCTCGATCTGCTCGAGACGGGTGACTCGATCTCGGCCGAGGCGATCGAGCTGCGGGCCGAGCTGGCCGAGGCGACGGCCGCGGCCGGCCACCTCGACGATGCCGTCTACCAGGCCGACGAGCTGTTCAAGGACGTCCAGCGCGTGCACGGACCGGACCATGCCGCGGTCGACCGTTGCCGCCGCAGCGCCGCCGTCATCGAGTCCCTCGCCCGGGCGAGACTCGCCGACGCCCCCGATCACCAGGTGAAGCCGGACTCCTCCAGCTGACGGGTGGTCTCATCCCCGAGGGTGTCCATGTAGGTCGCGGTGACATGGTCGGTGTCGTAGAACACGAACACGTTGCCGATGAGGGTCGGGCACTCGTGGTCCGGGCAGATCCGATCGGTCAGATCCACCGCGTGCACCGGACCGCGATCGGCGAGCTCGTCGAGATCGGCTGCATCGGCCCGGTCCGGCGGCATCAGCTCGGGATCCAGCGGCTGCGAGCAGGACTCGGGGCTACCACCCTCCTCCATGCAGGTCACGGGATCCTCCGGGGTGCGCGGCAGGGTGCGCAGCGCGATCAGCTCCGTCCCCTCGTCGAGCAACGTGGGCACCGCCTCCTGCAGGGACTCACTGGCCGACTCCGGTGCGTTGCCGCGATAGCTGGTGGTGTTCAGCACCACCGCATCGGGCTCCAGCTCCCGCACGTACTCGAGGGCGGCGAGATTGTGGTCATAGCACTCCTGGCCCGCGTAGGTCATGGTGCCGGGGACGAACTGGCAGCCGGGCCGACGGATCACGATCAGCTTCCAGCCGTTCTCCTCCGCGGGCCTGATCAACGGGACGACCGCCTGCCCCAGCCGGGAGCTGCCGAGGGCCACCATCACCTTCGCGTCCTCCGGGGCGGCGGTGCTCGTGCAGTGCTCGGCCACGCTCTCGTCGTCGGGGGCGATCTCCCCGGTGCACTCCTCGGTCAGCGCGATGCGGTCATCGCGCAGCGTGGCCTCGGTGGGCAGCGGCGCGGCCTCGGGATCGGCATCGGGGTGCGGGGTGAAATCGGGATCCAGGACCCGCGCCCCCGGGTTGTCGGCCCCGGCCCGCTGCTCGGCGGCCTCCTGGGCCTGCTCGATGAAGGAGCGGGAGAGCACGGTGGGAGTCAGCGCGAGCACGAGCACCAGGCCCACCACCGCGGCCGAGCGCCACGGTGAGGCGTTCGCCCACCCCCACCGCCGGATCGGGGTGTCCACCAGGCGGGTCAGCAGATGGGCGAGCACGATGCTGAGGGCGATCAGGACCGTGCCCTCCACGAACCCGGCACTCTCCTGTCCGGTCACCAGCAGCACGATGACCAGCAGCGGCCAGTGCACCAGGTACAGCCCGTAGCTGATCTCCCCGAGGAAGGCGAAGGGCCGCGAGGACAGCAGCCGGTCGGCGCCCAGGGCGGAGCCCGTCGACCCGGCCAGGAACACCAGGGCCGCCCCCGTCAGCGGGACCAGAGCGATCCAGCCCGGGAACATGCGCTGGACCTCCAGCAGCGCACCGGTGGAGACCAGCACCGCCAGGCCCGCCCAGCCCAGCACCAGCCGCAGCCACGGGCGGGCCAGCGGCGAGCCCGGGCGGGCCGGGCCGGTCGCGGCCGGCAGCAGGGCCAGCAAGGTGCCGGCCGCGAACTCCCAGATCCGGGCGGTGGTGTCGAAGTAGGCGATCGGCTGCTGCACCCCGGTGGAGTGGACCGACCACCCGAAGGAGGCCACCGCGATCACCCCGAAGACCACCGCGACCACGGCACGCGGCGAGAACCGTGAGCGCCTGGCCACGACCGCGCACAGCGCGAACAGCAACGGCCACAGCAGGAACACCTGGCCCTGGATGGACAGCGACCAGAAGTGCTGCAGGGTCGAGGTCGCCGCCCCGGTGGCCGCGTCGTAATCGGTGTCGCGCCCGATCAGCACCCAGTTCTGCACCTGCAGCAGAGACCCCGCCGCGTCCTCGAGCGTGGTCAGCCAGGTGGTGGGCGGCAGGAGCAGCAGGACCGCCGCCAGGGTGGACAGGATCACCAGGGCCGCCGGCGGCAGCAGCCGCTTGAAGGTGCGGGCCCAGTAGGCGATCGGGGCCAGCGGAGCGCCTGCCTCCATGCGACGCAGGAAGGTTCCGGTCAGGAAGAAGGCGGAGATGAACAGGAACACGTCCACACCGCCGGAGACCCGGTCGAACCACACGTGGTAGAGCACCACCAGCAGCACCGCCGTGCCGCGCAGCCCATGGATCTCGGGCCGGAAGGAGGGCGCCGCGGGGGCGCCGGGCACGGCACCGGGCGGGGGACCGGCAGGGGGGCCCGTCCGGTCCGAGGCGCGGTGGCGGGGCCACTGCCTGGCACGGTGGCGGGGGGACGGCGTGGCGCGGTGGGGCGGTGCTCTCATCCGTGCAGGAACGCCGCGCTGGCCTGCTGCAGCAGCAGCGGGTCCACGGTCGCGCACATCTCGCGTGCCGAGTGCATCGACAGCAGCGTGATGCCCACGTCGATCGTGGTCATCCCCAGCCGGGTCGCGGTGATCGGGCCGATCGTGGAGCCGCAGGGCATGGCGTTGTTGGACACGAAGTGCTGATGGGGGACCCCGGCCTGCTCGCAGGCGGCGGCGAAGGCGGCGATGCCGACCGCGTCGGTCGCATACCGCTGCTGCGCGTTGATCTTCAGCATCGGGCCCTCGCCCAGGCGGGGCCGGGTGACGGGATCGTGCCGCTCGGGATAGTTGGGGTGGGCGGCGTGGCCGGCGTCGGCCGAGAGCACCATCGAGGAGGCGAAGGCGCGCCGGCGCGAGGAGTCGTCCCCGCCGAGCGCGGCATGCATCCGCACCAGCACGTCCTCGAGGAAGGGCCCGGCCGCCCCGGAGCGGGAGGCCGAACCGACCTCCTCGTGGTCGTTGGCGACCAGCAGCGCGATCGGGGCGCCCTCGCCGCGCTCGCTCCCCGCGACCGTGATCAGGGCCTGCGTCTCGGCGTGCACGGAGGAGAGGTTGTCCAGACGGGCCGAGGCCAGGAACTCCTCGTCGGCGCCGAACAGCGCCGGAGCCTGGGCGTCGACGGTGACCACGTCGAAGCCGACGATGTCATCGGGGTCGATCGGGTCGAGGGGCGTGTCGTCGGTGGCCGGGTGCCCGCTCTCGTCGAGCGGGTCGGCGTGCGCGGCCAGCAGCGCGCGCACGTCCACCTCGCCGATCCCCACGATGGGCTGCATGTGCCGCTGCGGATCGAGCTGGAGGCCGTCCTTGTTCACCGCCCGGTCCAGGTGCACCGCCAGCTGCGGCACCCGCAGCACCGGCGGCGTGGCCACCAGGGCCCGGCGCCCGCCGGTCAGCGTCAGCAGCCCGGCCAGCCGCAGCTCCCGATCGAGCCAGGAGTTCAGCAGGGGACCGCCGTAGATCTCGACCCCGACCTGGGACAGCTCCTCGTGACGGAGCTCCGGGTTCGGCTTGAGCTTCAGAGCGGGGGAGTCGGTGTGGGAACCGACGATCCGCCACGCGGTGGTGGCGTCGGCGCCGCCGGGGGTCGACCAGGCGATGATCGAGCCGTCCCGGATCACGTACCGGTCGCCGGTCACATCCTGCGCCGACCAGTGGTCGGTCTCCTGCAGCGGCGTGAAGCCGGCCTCGCGGAGCCTGCGCGCGGTCTCCTGGACGGCGTGGAAGGCCGAGGGAGAGGCGGTGACGAAGGCACCCAGGTCCTGCGCCGTGGCGCGGGCGGTGCGGGACGGGACGGCGGGGGAGGAGGACAGAGCGGACGTGGTGGTCATTCGATCATTGAACCATCGGTTCCCTCGCACGGGAGCATGCGCAGCAGTCTGCTCTCACCCACCTGCAGCACCACCTCGGCGGCACCGGTCTCCGAGATCTCGTTCAGCCCCGTGTAGGTGGCGGAGCGGCCGTGCAGCTCACGGGGCCCGAAGTCCAGTGCGTAGTCCACGCCCAGCTCGTGCATCGCATCGCAGACCTCGGGGTCGCGGTGGGCCTCGTCGAGCTCGGCGTTGAGCAGATGGACCTCCGGCTCCGCCTCGAAGCCCATGTGGGTGTTGAGCACCTCACGGTCGGAGATCGCGTACGCGAGAGAGCTGCCGTTCCAGGCATTGGTGGCGATGATCGCATCCTCCGGCACCACCTCGGGCAGCTGCTCGAGCAGCTCGCGTTCGTCGTCGCTGAGCAGTGCGTCGTAGATCCAGTGGCCGAGCATGTCCTGCTGGCTGACGGCCGTGGCGGGCGAGAGCAGGTTCATGGTCAGCACGGCCGCTGTCAGCAGCATGGCCACGACCACGCCCAGCAGGGAGCGCAGCACCGGCCATACGGCAGCGGCCCGACCACCGATCGCGTCGATGCCGACCGCCAGCACCGGTATCGCCACCACGGCCAGGATCGCGGTGACCCGGTAGTTGTCGCTGTACCAGGGGCCGGTCAGCAGGTAGCGCAGCTCGCCGACCGGAGTGGCGCGGGCGGCGACGGAGAAGCCCGCAGCCACCAGCCAGGAGGCCAGCAACCAGCGCGATCGGGTCCACAGCAGCACGCCGAGCAGGGTGAGCGCCACGACCACGCCCATGGGCACGAAGGTGGGAGAGGCGTTGGGGGACAAAGATCCGGTCTGGCCGATGGCCTCCCGCAGCGAGGCGTTGGGTTCCCAGACCGCTGACCCCCGTCCGGGGCGGGCCCGGGTCCACAGCATCGCCGAGCCGGCCATCACGACCGCGGTCAGCGCCGCGGTGACCAGGAACGCTCCGGTGGCGCGGGGCCGGCGCAGCGCCAGGTCACGGGCGCGCACCAGCGTGGCCCACAGCAGGATCGGCACGCCCAGCACGAGCCCCCCGAACACCCCCTGCGGATGGGCGAGGGCCACTGCGCCGCAGCCGGAGGCCAGCAGCACGAGCGTCGCCGGCCGCGACAGCCGCTGCCGGCCCGGCGGGGCCAGCCCGATCAGGTGCACCACGCTCGTGATGGCGATCGGCATCAGGGCCAGGGACAGCAGATACGGCAGCAGCAGGCCCCAGGACATCAGCGCCAGCGGGAAGAGGGCGCTCACCCCGGCCAGCGCTCCGGTCAGGAACCATCCCAGCGGACCCGCCGAGGTGGTGGTGCACACCAGCGCGACCAGCCCCAGCGGCCACACCACGGCAGCGACCGCGAGCATCAGCACGTTCGAGGCGAGGATGATGTCGTCCTGGCCGGCCAGCTGCGTGACCAGGCTCGCCGCTTGGTGCCACAGGGCCGGGTAGTAGCCCTCCTGGCCCTCCAGCTGGGTCATTCCGCCCACCGTCCAGGCCGAGCCGTCCTGGAGCCGCAGGATGTGCCGGGTGGCGTTGAGGTGGAAGACGTTGTCGTAGGTCTGGCTGACGGCGTCGAGCGAGCCCATGATGCTCAGCTGGCGCACCAGGATGAACACGCCGCCCACCAGCAGGCCGCCGACGGTCGCGGTGGCCCGGCCGCGGGCGGAGGCGAAGAAGGGGCCGACGCCTCCGGCCGGGGCGGGGGCCGGGGCCGCGGTGTCCGGATCGGCCGTGTGCCGGTGGCGCCCGCGCGGTCGGCCCAGCGGCCACACGATGGCGCCCAGCAGCAGACCCAGCACCAGGGCCGTCCCGATCATCCAGGGGATGCCGAGCGCTCGACCGAGCTCGGCGGAGACGGCGATCGGCAGCAGGGACAGCGGGGCCAGGGCGGCCGCGAACACGGTGGGCCGCAGTCGCAGCGCGAACGCGGCCGGAAGACCCGGCAGCACCAGCACGGCGAGCGTGGCCAGGAGCGTGGCGGCCACGGCCCATACCTCCACGGTCGAGCACCTGCTTCCTGTGACGGGCCGGCGAGCACACGCCGGAGGACCGGGCACATCCTATGGTGCGGGCGGCCGCGCGGGTGCATCGGGGAGCAGGACGCGTGCGCCGTCTGCTCAGAACCCGGCGGCCTCGAGCTCCCTGGTCATCGGGGCGGTGAGCGTCTGCTCCACGAAGAGCCTGGTCATGTGGTTGTCGTCCATGTAGACGTAGGTGTCGCCGAGCACCGGTGGGCAGCGGTCGTCAGGGCAGATCCGCGCCGAGAGGTCCACCACCGTCACCTGGGCGTCCCCGCGGCCGTCGGAGGGGGCGAGATCGGCCAGCGGCGCGGCGGGGTTCTGGGCGGCGTGCTTGTCCTCGAGGTCGGCGCCGCAGGCTTCGTCGGCCTCCGCCGGGGTGCCCTCGTCGTCGATCACCGCCTCGGCGCACTCGAAGGGATCCTCCTGCCAGCGCGGGTTGTCGCGGGTGGCGATCACGTCGATCCCGCGCGCCAGCAACTCGCCGACCGCCTCCTCGGTGCCGGCCGGCATGACCTCCTCGGGGGAGTCCGGGGAGGTGAGGGTGGCGGTCATCAACACGGCGTCCGGCTCGACCTGGTCGAGGTAGGACAGCGCGTAGCGGTCGTAGCCGCCGCAGTAGCCCGAGTCGTCCTCACGGATCACGAACTCGCAGCCGTCCATGGACAGGTTCACGATCTGGGCGCCGCGTTCCCTCGCCAGCGGGATCAGCGCCGGGATGTACTGGCGGGAATGCGAGCTGCCCAGCACGACGATGGTCTCGGATGCGGTGGCGTCCCCGGGCAGCAGCTGCTGGCAGGTGATGTTGTGGAAGCTGCTCGAGGGTGCCCAGGGGCCCTCGCAGCTCTCGGGCAGGTTGGGCCACTGGGTCCCCAGCTGCCAGCCCTGCGGGCGCACCGTCAGCGGGGCCTCGGTGGCGACCTCGTCGGTCGGCACCACCGGTTCGGTCGAGGCGACCGGGGTGCGGGCCTCGCTCCCGGGCAGCGCCAGCCACCAGCCGCCGCTGGCCGCCACCACCACCGCGACGCTGGCCGCCACCGCCGTCAGCGCCCTCCAGGGGCGGGCCTCCAGCCACTCCGAGCGGCGCACCGGGGCGTCGACGGCCCGGGTCAGCGCCCAGGCCAGCACCATCGACGCGGTCAGCACCGCCAAGCCGTCCCAGAGCCCGGCCCGCTCCTGGGAGCTGGTGTGCAGCCAGATCACCAGGATCGGCCAGTGCACCAGGTACAGCGCGTAGGAGATGTCGCCGATGAACGCCGCGGGCCGGGTCGACAGCAGACGGTCCACGCCCCAGACCCGCCCGGAGTGGCCGGCCACCACTACGGCGCCGGCCGCCACCAGCGGCCACAGCGCGATCCAACCCGGGAACTGCAAGGACACATCCAGCACGATCCCGCACGCCAGCAGGGCGATGATCCCGGTCCAGCCCAGCAGGGCCCGCGGGGTGCGCAGCCGAGGCGCACGCCCCTCCTCCGGGCGGCGGGCACCGGTGACCCGATCCAGCAGCGGCAGCGTGAGCGCCAGCAGGGAGCCGGCGGCGAACTCCCACAGGCGTGCCGCGGTGTCGAAGTAGGCGATCTGCTGCTGGGTCTGGGTGGACAGCACCGACCAGGTCAGCGAGGCCGCCCCGATCACCAGCATGATCACGATCAGGGGCCGGCGCACCGCCTTGCCGCGCCGGGCCCGCGGCACCAGCAGCGCGAACAGCAGCGGCCACAGCACGAAGACCTGGCCCTGCACGCTCAGCGACCAGAAGTGCTGTAGCGGCGAGGCCGCCCCGGCGTCCCGGGCGTGGTAATCGACCTGGGTCAGCACCAGCAGCGCGTTCTGCACGTAGGTGATCGAGGCCGCCGCCTCCCGCATCACCGTCGGCCACAGCGAGGACGGCAGGAGCGCGGCGGTCGCCACGAGGGTGAGCAGGATGGTCACCGCCGCCGGGGGCAGCAGTCGTTTGAACACGTGCAGCCAGTAACGGGGCACTCCCAGCGGCTGGCCGCTCTCCAGGCGGCGCACGAAGGTGCCGGTCAGGAAGAAAGCCGACAGGAAGAGGAAGACGTCCACCCCGCCGGAGACGCGGCCGAGCCAGATGTGGTAGACGGCGACCAGGACCAGTGCCAGGGCGCGCAGACCGTGCAGCTCCCCGCGGAAGGCGGGCCGGGAGCGGCGGGCGGGTTCGGGGACGGGCCCCGGTTCCGTGCCCTCCTGTGTCTCGGGGCGGGCGGGCTGCCAGGTGCCCGAGACGGAGTCGGCGGTGGACCAGGCGTCCTCGGCGTTCAGCTCGACCTGCTGCTCGATCGGGCCCTGGACCCAGTCGTCGAGCGAGGAGGCGGCCGAGGGCAGGGGGGCGGCGATCCAGTCGTGCAGGGACGAGGCGCGGGGCCGACGGGAAGGTGTCTGCGCGGCGGGGGAGCGCACGGGCTCGGGCTC
>Ga0209487_1003015_pt1 | contig 13415 bp, 11 predicted proteins | sample Poulit2012_FD_187524 | JGI IMG/M metagenome (GOLD analysis project Ga0209487, IMG submission 187524) | Agricultural soil microbial communities from Georgia to study Nitrogen management - Poultry litter 2012 (SPAdes) (version 2) | ecosystem: Environmental > Terrestrial > Soil > Agricultural land... | reverse complement strand
AGTTGTTGTTTGCAGCGCCACCTTCTGTCATGACCTTGTTAGATGTTGCAGCTGTGAACGATAAAAGAGTTGGTTTAAAAAGAAGACCTGTACTCCCATTTGATACGTTTAATATGGGGCATTACACAGTGACAGCACTTAAAGCGACACATATACCAAGCATTGGGGACGCTGTGAACTACATAATCGATGATGGCAACAAAAAAGTTTTGATCGCCTCCGATACGGCTGTATACGAGGAGGATGTATGGCCTTACCTGAAAAACGCTGAGTTGGATCAACTTGTGATTGAATGTGCTGTCGGTGTCAATACGCATTTAGAGGCGGCCCAAACGAGACACTTAAGCATCAATGGTGTTGAAATGATGATTGATAAGATGAAAGAAATCAATGCTATAACGGATCATACTTCAATATATGTAACGCACTTTACACACAAACATTGCTTACCACATGATGAAATGAACGAAATTTTTAAGGATCTCGGTGCGCAGTGTGCTCATGATGGTTTGGTTTTAAAAATATAAGTAATTAAAAATTTAAAACCACTGAAATGAAAGCGGTGCCAAGGGGATCCGTTTAGAAGAATCATTCATAAAATGTGATTTTTAAATGAAAAGAGGGTTATGCGTATGAAATCTGAGACATCAAAATCTATAAATGTGGATTCGAATAATAAAGGTAAATCAAATAAAACATTTAAAAAAATAATTGCTAATTGGCAATTGTATGTATTTCTTTTACCAACACTCACTTACTTTTTCATATTCCAATATATACCTATGTACGGTTTACAAATTGCATTTAAAGATTTTGTAGCAGTTCATGGTATATGGGGTAGTGAATGGGTTGGATTTGAACACTTTGAAAGATTTTTTCAATCCTATAAGTTTTGGAATCTACTTAAAAATACATTGCTGATTAATATTTATCAATTGTTATTTTCTTTCCCGATCCCTATCGTTTTTGCTTTAATGCTGAATCAAGTAACAAGAACTAGATTTAAGAAATTTGTTCAGACGGTTACTTATGCCCCGCACTTTATTTCAGTCGTTGTATTAGTCGGTATGCTCTTTATTTTCCTTTCGCCTTCAAATGGTTTTATAAATAACCTTATTGAACTTTTTGGTGGAGACCCAGTTTATTTTATGGGAAGCGCAAAATGGTTTCGAACAGTATTTATAGGATCTGAGATATGGCAAACAACGGGTTGGAGTGCAATTATTTATTTGGCCGCCTTAACATCTATTGACCCACAACTTCATGAAGCAGCAATTGTAGATGGAGCCAGCAAGTTTCAAAGAGTTATACATATCGACATACCCGGTATTATGCCTGTTATAATGATTCTTCTTATATTAGATATTGGTAAGTTTGTAACATTGGGCTTTCAAAAAGTATTGCTCATGCAGAACGCATTAAACATCGGTACTTCTGAAGTAATTCAGACATACGTTTATAAAACAGGTTTGTTAGGCTCACAGTTTAGTTATGCTGCAGCAATTGGATTATTTGAGAATGTTATTAATTTTACATTGCTCATTATAATGAACCAAATAGCTAAAAAATTAAAGCAACAAAGTCTGTTTTAGGAGGATTCATATGGCTAAAATTGCAAAAGCGAAAAGTGATAAGGTATTTGACATTATAAATTATACTATCTTAACAATTATACTTATATTGGTTCTTTACCCATTATATTTGATCCTGATTTCATCATTTAGTGAACCAACTGCTGTTAATGCTGGAAAAGTTATTTTTTGGATTAAAGGTTTTACGTTAAAGGGATATGAAATACTTTTAGATAACACATCTGTTTGGCGTGGATACCGAAATACGATTCTATATGTAATTCTTTCAGTTGTACTTGGTGTGTCTCTTGTTACAACAGCGGGATACGCATTATCTAGAAAGGATTTAATTGGAAGAAACTTCTTCATGTTTGCGATCGTTTTCACAATGTTCTTTTCCGGAGGATTGATCCCAACTTATATACTAGTTGGCAAATTAGGGATGATTGACACAATTTGGGCAGTTTTTGTCCCATCCGCTGTATCCGCATATCATCTTATTGTAACACGGACATTTTTTCAATCAACGATACCAGATGAATTATTAGAATCTGCTCAAATTGATGGATGTACGACATTCAGATTCTTTTTCAGTGTTGTTGTTCCGTTATCGACACCCATCATTGCCGTAATGGCTTTATTCAATGCTGTTTCTGAGTGGAATTCATATTTTCCAGCACTTATATACTTGCAGGATCAAGCATTATATCCATTGCAATTAATTTTACGTAGTATTCTAATTGCTAGCCAAGAGGCATCACAAGCTACAGAAGGAGCCGTTGACCCAGAGATGATTGTTGAGGAGCAAGAATATAGTGAATTAATTAAATATTCATTAATAATCATTTCCAGTATTCCTATTCTTGTGTTATATCCATTTTTACAACGTTACTTTGTTAAGGGTGTAATGATTGGTTCCATAAAAGGATAATTTTTAAAAGGTAAACTTATCAAGTGGAAAGGGGGGATACATGCGTAAGGTGTGAAAGCTTTGTTAAGGGAATTTATATCAAATTCATTTTCTATGCAGTTTTACATTATTTAAAATAGGGGGAGAAATCTAAATGCGTAAATGGAAAAAGAGTTATCTAACTTTAATGGTCGTCATTAGTGCATTGCTGCTATTGTTTGTTGGCTGTTCTGAAGAAACTGATGGCAATAATAACGCGGATGGTGGCAATGATAACGACAATACATCTGAGAAAGAAAATTTTAATGCGACAGGTCTACCGATTGTAGATGAGGAAATAACGATAAGAGTGGCTGGCTCTTATGATGAAAGGACAGGGACGGAATGGAATGAACTTGAAACCTTTCAGATGATTAATGAGGGCACAAATGTCAATATTGATTGGGAGTTAGCACCAGGTTCGGATTGGTCTGAAAAAAGGAACTTAATGTTAGCTGGAAATGCTGATCTTCCTGATGTTATGTTAACAGTTCCTTCCGCAGATGTTGTTGTTAATGGATCTCATGGACAGTTTATTCCTTTAGAAGATTTGATAGACGAATATGCACCAAACCTTACTGCATTTTTAGATGAATATCCTGAAGTTAGAAGAGCAATTACAGCACCAGATGGCCATATTTATTCGTTGCCACTAGCTAATATGGCAGAATATAAGCGGTCAGATGGGAATACTTTGTGGATTAACACAACTTGGTTAGATGAAGTTGGTAAAGAGATGCCGGAAACGACAGATGAACTTTATGAAGTATTAAAAGCCTTTAAAGATGCAGATCTTGGTCTACCTTTAACGGCTGTCTATGATGCGAGTACAGAAGGGCTTGGCAATTTATTTGGATCATTTGGCACCTTGGATGAAACATTTATCGTAAAAGAAGATGAAGTAGAATTTGTTAGGGCAACAGATGAATACAAAGAAGTTGTTAAATATCTCCGTAAACTATTTGAAGAAGGTCTTTTGGATCAGGAAATATTTTCACAAGAGGTCAATCAAATGATATCTAAGTTGTCTTCAGGTGATGAAGCGGAAGTTGGTGCTTTCTTTAGTTGGAGTGCTGATCGGATCACCAATTCAGATTATAAGTGGGATTATGAATCACCAATTGTTCCTTTAATAGGGCCAGATGGCGATCAAGTGACTGGTTTCAAAAACCCGCAATTAGATGTAGGTAAGTTTGTGATAACGGATGCTAATGAACACCCAGAAGCAACAATACGTTGGGCAGATCGTGCTTACGACCCTGAAGTCTCATTTGCTTTGCGTCAAGGGCCAAATCGTACAGAGAAGGTTGAAGATGGTAAATATGAAATTGTAGAGGCTCCTGAGGGATATACATCAGGGGAATGGCGTGTAAAAGAAACGCCATATAATAGATTCATATATGGTTTTTCCAATGAACAACAAGAAATGTTGGATCTATCTAATTTGAAGGAGGGCTTTTTAGACCCGGATAGTCCAGAATGGTATGACCTGAGAAAGGACTATATGGAAAAGTGGCTTTATCCTCAAGTGCTTTTTACCAAAGACCAGTACGATGGTATTGCCAGGTATGAAACAGATATTCTCGATCACACGGATGAAATGACTGCAAAGTGGATTACAGAAGGTGGAATAGAGGATGAGTGGGATAGCTATATTGATACACTTAACAAAATGGGATTAGAAGATTACACCGAAATCTATCAAGAGGGGTATGACACATATATAGAAAATTCAGAAGAAGATTAAGGATTTGTCAATACCATCACTGATGGATAGTCATCCTTTATCAAATATCTAAGTAACCAAATCTTTTCGGATAACTAGTTTCAGAAAATCTAACTTTTATAAAGAAGCAATCATGAAATTGTATAAATTTCATGATTGCTTGAATGAATTCAAACGAAGAACGTATTGCAATTTGTGTCTTGTCTATTTTTATCTACTTAAAAAAAGTCTCGTTATAGAAATTAACATAATTAGGGAGTAAATATGCGATTGAGTAAAAAGGAAAATCTACAAAAACAAAAGATAACAGGAGATTTTCTAGAAATATATGTCCTCACAGATACTCATGACATAGTAGGTGTATCAGGAGACCCCAATGCTTATAAAGCTGTTACACATGGGGGGACCCGTCTCCATTTTCAACAAAAACAAAAAATAGAGTTATTCGTGCAGGATGTATTAGAAAACAAACCAGATGCTGTGTTGGGGTTAGGCGACTTCTTCGATGCTCCTGCACCAATTGAAAACTTTAAACAAAACTGGAGCAGAATACCGGAGCCCAAGGGAATAATGTTAGGTAATCACGATTACTCATTAATGGGAAAGAACAATGCGGAAAGTAGTTATCAACACCTTAGTCATGAACTTCAGTTTTGTGAAAGGATGGTTAACGCTGGAAGTAAATTAAACCAATCATTTTACGTAAATAAGGGTGATATTGAAGTAAAAGTAATCATGTGTGATTTTTCTTTAACAAAAGACAATGCTGGGTCCATTGTCCATCATGCAAATGTAATGGGGACAATATTACCAGAACAACTGGAGTGGATAAAAGAGGAATTGCTGAACTCTCGAACAAACAAGGTTATTCTTGCTTCACACCATGGTATGCACTTTAGTTTTTATTTCGCTGATGAGTATGCAACTGCATTGAAAGATACGATCGGTAAGGTGAAGGCAGTAAATCCTAAGTTGACTGTATTAGGAGTATTTGGGCACAACCATGTATATCAGCCTGTTCGTATAGAGAATATGTTACCTGAGATGTTGTGCTATAATGCGTCAGCATCAATTGAACGATATAAAGACATTGAGGAATCAAAGCACACAACCTACTACACAGTTATTAACGTGTATAAAAGTAAATTTACTGTAAGCAAAAGACCTATGACATATACAGGATTGCAACCAAAAGATTGGAGTATTTATAATGATAAATCCAACAGTTAAAAGTGATACTTTATTAGAGAAATAATCAGTTAATATAATACTAAAAATTTCTAAACATAAAAAAGATTGGAGCTTGATGAACATGATTAATGAAAGACAAACACTTAAAACTGAGGTTCTAGTTCTTGGAGGAGGGTCAGGTGGTGTAGGGGCAGCACTTGCATCCGCTCGCGAGGGCGCTGAAACAATTATCGTTGATCGACAAGGGTTTTTAGGTGGAAACATGACGATAGGGTTGCCATTACTAGGTTTTTTAGATGCACAAGGCCGGGTCGCAACAAAAGGAATCGCACAAGAACTGGTAGATCGTTTAATTGAGTATGATGGGTCTTTTGGGCATAGAGAATGTCCCTTACACAACTCAACTACAGTGATTGATCCGAACCTAATGAGGATTGTTATTTTTGAAAAGGTTAAGGAATATGGTGTACATCCATTGTTGCACTGCGAGATTATAGATACAACTGTAGAAAATGGTGAATTGAAATCTGTGATTGTAAAAGGGAAGGGGCAAGAAATAGAAATATTCGCAGATGTATTTATTGATGCTACAGGTGATGGTGATGTTGGCTATTTATCAGGTGCAGAATATGAAAAAGGTCAATACTCAAAAGGGGAAATTAAGAAAGAAATTCAACCGGGAACTTTAATGTTTACCGTAGGTGGATTTAAACTAGAGAAATTTATGGATTATTTGGAAGAGCATCCTGAAGAACTTAAGCATGGAGAATCTATGAAAATACGTCCTGGTTATACCGCGGAATTTTTACGTGCGAGTGAAAACCACGTTCATGTTGGTTTAAAGAATACAGTTTCGAGACTAAGAAAAGAAGGAAAATGTCCTATTGACCGTGATACCATCATTTATATCAATTTACCTAAGGAAGGATATATTGCTATTAATAGTATCCGCATTATGAACTTTGATGGTTCAAGCGTAGACGATTTAAGTAAAGGGGAGATAGATGGGCATTTACAAATCCTTCCGCTAATTAAAATGTTAAAGGAAAATGTTCCAGGTTTTGAGGATATTTATCTATCATCTATTGCACCATTTATGGGCGTCCGTGAATCCCGTAGAATTATAGGTAAACAAATGATTAGGGAAGAAGCAGCATTAAATGCGGAAGTACCTGAAGATACAATAGCCCTAGGTTCATATATTATAGATATTCATAGTGGAAAAGACGATTCAACTATTATTCGGTCATTGAAAGACCCTTATGGAATCACATATGGAGCAACAATATCAAGAGATGTCAAAAGGCTTATGCTGAGTGGAAGATGTATTAGTGTTGATCCGGTTGTCTTTGGCTCTTCACGTGTAATGGCAACATGTATGGCTGTAGGTGAGGGAACAGGTATTGGTGCAGCGTTGGCAGCAAAGCAAAACATCTTACCAGAGGAAGTAGATGTTCAACTCATAAGAAAAAAGTTACGTAAACATGGCGCTTTATTAGCATTAGAAGATAATGACTAAAAAAGAAAAAGCGATTCCAGCTCGTATTCAATTAGGAACAAAAAGTATTGCATCATAAACTAAGACTTTTCGAATGCAAATACAGCTAAAGTATTCCAAAGCATATAATATTTAAGACATAATAAGTGGTGCTATCGTGGCAAAGCACCACTTTAAATCCCGTATTCATTACCTGTTTTATAATGAAAGTTACCAGATTATGAGGCTGTGTACTAGGGTTAATTCATTATAGCACTTTAGGCTAGTTTAATTTAACTTTTCAGGGGGAGAACATGAAATGGATGATCTTGTAGGTGGATATTACCGACTATGTGTCTGGGTTACACGCTTTGCTTATGTAAATGTATTATGGATTTTGTTTACGTTTTTAGGACTTGTTTTTTTGGGAGCAATGCCATCTACAGTTGCGATGTTCGCTGTCATTAGAAAATGGGTAACTGGAGATAAAGAAGTGCCTATATTTAAAACATTTTTGGAATCGTATCGCACTGAATTTGTTAAAGCAAATATTTTGGGTTACATATTTTTTGGAATAGGTGCCCTTTTGTATATTGATTTGCAATTCTTAAGGACACAGGAAGGGCTTTTAAATCTAGTTTTTAGTTACGGTATTCTCGTTTTGTTTTTTATATATTTTATTATGTTATTGTTTGTCTTTCCAATTTTTGTTCATTTTGAACTTAAGTTTACACGATATATTACGTGGCCATTAATCATTGGTATTGTTCATCCGATTGTGACGATTGCTATGATTTTAGGGACGGTTGTAGCATTTTATATATTATTTAAGGCATTACCTGCGTTGGCATTGTTTTTTGGCGGGAGTGTGATGACTTTTATTCTTATGTGGGGTTCCGCTCAGACATTTGCTAAGTTTGAGAAACCTTGATTGTATTTTATAAATTATGTATTCATGAAAAAATGGATGAATAACATCATGATTTTTATATGATATCCATTAGAAAAGGAGAATTACGAAAGTATGGGGACATATAAAATGATCGCACTTGATTTGGATGAAACGGTTTTAACGCGAAATAAGGAAATTTCCACTGAAAATCGAGAGTGGATCCACCGTGCATATAATGAAGGTGTTATTGTAACGTTTGCAACAGGACGTGGTTATAAAACAGTGAAAGATATTTATGAATCACTGGGACTCGATATACCAATGGTCTTAGCAAATGGTGCAGAGATTTGGAAAAAATCAGGTCAGATATTAAAGAGACTTTATATTGAACAAAATGATATTCGAATGTTACATAACATTGCTAAAGATGCGGATTTGACGTTTTGGGGGTATTCAGATGATCAACATGTGCCGGGAAAAAAGTGGACAGAGGAGTCATTCGCCCTTAACTTTTTTAAGTTCGCAATGCGCAGTGACGACCCGCAAGTGATTCATCATTTAAGAAAGGAACTGCAAGGTTATGAAACAATTAAGGTGACCTGGTCCAATACAGATTTAGTAGAAATCTCTAGGAAAGGTGTTTCTAAGGAGACAGGTGTTAGGATCCTATGTGATCACTTTGGCATAGATTTATCCGAAGTAATCGCAATTGGTGATAATATGAATGATATGGAGCTCATTCAAGCAGCGGGTTTAGGTGTCGCCATGGGGAATGCACAATCGGAACTAAAAGCGGTAGCTGATGAAGTGACGGATACGAATGAAAATGATGGGGTCGCAAAAACGATTCAAAAGTATGTACGCGAATACAGCAAGTAAATTTCTATGTTAATACCATGTCAAATAGTTGGCATGGTCAAATTTCCGCGTCAAACGAGCACAAATAAACAAATGGTATTTGAATTTTACTTATTTGAGCAGGTTAGTCCATTTATGTAGACATACTTGAACATTAGTATGGAGTAAAATGTTACAATCATTAGGGAGGCTGAATTATGTGTAACGATAATAAGATTCAATCGACAGCATTACGACTCACACAACCGGGCCAATTTGAACGTGTTTGCATCGCGCATGATGTTCAAGAAAATGACGTTATTGTTGAGCCTTATTTGGCAAGTGTATGCCACGCTGATTTAAGATATTTTACTGGAAGCAGACGCCAGGAAGCTTTGGAAACAAAGTTGCCTATGGCATTATTTCATGAAGGACTGGGTATTGTTAAAGCATCACATCACCCTAAATTTAAAACAGGTGATCGTGTTGTCATTGTTCCAAGCATTCCTGGGTATGTTTTAAATAACACATCAAAAGATGATTGTTGTAGGCATTGTCAAGAGGGCGGGCAACCGAACTATTGTTTAAACGGCGCTTTTCTAGGAAGTGGGTATGATGGAATCGGTCAAAGCCGACTTGTCATTGGTGGCGATAATCTTGTGTTGGTGCCAAATGATTTGACAGATGATATTGCACTGCTAGCAGAATTATGTTCTGTATCGGTTTGTGCCGTTAATTTAAAAAAAGACTTACAAGAGACGATTCAAAATGGTAAAAAAATTGCTGTCTTTGGAGATGGGCCAGTTGGGTATTTAACAGCAGCAACATTACATTTCATTTTTAACGTACCTAAGTCACAATTGATTGTATTTGGTGCCGTAGAAGAGAAATTGGCTGAATTTACTGAGTTCTCAACAACATATCTTGTTCATGATTATGATTTTATCGGAGAAACAGGTGTTCAAACAGTCTTAGAATGTACCGGTGGGAAATTTAGTTCTAGCGCGATCAATCAAGCAATTGATTTAATAGATCGAGAAGGCGAAATCATTTTGATGGGCGTTACAGAAGATTTGGTTCCGATTAATACGCGTGATGTACTTGAAAAAGGTCTTACTTTAAGAGGGAGTTCAAGAAGTACCAAAAAAGATTTTGAACAGCTAATGGAAGCTTTTAAAAATAAACAGTTTCAAAAAATTCTTCAACAGCTTGTGCCAAATGAAGCATGGACGATTCATTCAATAGATGATTTAATAAAGGCAATGCATGCATCAAGTGATTATCGTGGTTGGAAAAAAACATATATGTCATTTGCATGGTAAAATAAGTTGTAAAAGGGATGAGTGTTATGCTGATACTTGATCGACAAAACAAAGTATTACAATACGTCAAAAAACATCGTGTTGCAACAGTTGCAACACTTGCAAAGCATTTTGACGTTCATGAAGCAACGATTCGACGCGATCTTTCGTTGCTTGAGAAACGGGGGAAATTAAAGCGTACGCATGGTGGGGGCATGGTTGAAGATGAAGTGCATTCAGAACCACCTTTCGGAGAACGTGAATCGGCACAGTTTGCTGAAAAGCAAAGAATTGGAAAAAAGGCAGCATCATTTGTAGAGTCTGGTGACAATATTATATTGGATTCTGGTTCAACAACCTTACATATTGCCCGCGCAATAAAAGATAAGGAAGGTATAACGGTGATTACGAACGATGTGAATATTGCAGCAGAACTAAGATTTTCCGAAAACATCAAAGTTATTGTTACAGGTGGTGTCCTGTTTCATGAGAGCTATATGCTTAATGGCATGATTACAGATGATGTCTTAAAAAAAGTTCATGTAAACATCGCATTTATTGCGACACCTGCATTTCATCACCAATTTGGATTGACACACTTTGATGAACAACTTGTGCCAGCTAAACGTGGCATGATTAAAGCTGGAAAAAGAGTCATCGTTGTAACTGATCATACGAAAATAGACCGTGTTTCATTACATCAAGTTGCACCTATTAGTGAAATCGATACCATCATTACAACGGATGAACTTGATGAGACTAGTAAGGAGAGTTTAAAAAATACAGATGTGGATGTTTGTTTTATTTAATGATCTAAATAGGCTAATATTATAATTGCGGTATGAATTTCAAACATATGTCAAGGTTCATTAGAAAAATAAACCTTGTCATGTATATAAACATATAGAATAGGAGCAATTATAATGCAATTAGTAGCTACAGATATGGATGGGACTTTATTAAATGCAAATCATGAGATAAGTAAAAGAAACAAACAGACCATTCAGAATTTGCAAGAAAGAGGCATTGAAGTGATCGCTGCAACGGGTCGGAACTTTCCGGAAGCCATGGCACCTGTGAAGCAAGCAGGGCTGTCCTTACCTGCCATTTGCATAAATGGTGCGGAGGTTCGGAACGAAAAGGGAGACATCATTGCCACGACCCATTTACTTCCTGAGGATATTGATCAGGCTATGGCAACCTTGGCAAAGTATGATATATATTTTGATTTATATATTCAAGATAATATATACGCACTCAGTGCCGAGAAGCAAATTGATATGTTTATGCAAGTCGGTCAATCAGCCAAACAAATCGTGCCTACAGAGGCGATTAGGGAGTCAATCATGGACCGGATTGGCAAAGGTATTATAAAAGAAGTGGACACATATGATGCTGTCCTTGATAAACATAAAGCAACAGTTTCTAAAATTTTAGGCATATGTCACAGTGATGAACAGTTTGAACGTGCTACAAAGGAATTACAAAAATCACCCCAAGTTGCCATTAGCTCGTCTGGTAAAGGGGTCATTGAAATCAATCATACGGCGGCACAAAAAGGAATTGCCTTAGAAAAATATGCGTCACTTAAAGGGATAGACATGAAAGATGTGCTCGTCATAGGCGATAATTATAATGATGTTTCGATGATGGAGCGGGCTGGCATCTCTGTTGCTATGGAAAATGCGCCAGATGATATTAAAGCCGTGTGTTCACATGAAACGGCTTCTAGTGATGCGGATGGTTTTGCTTTGGCGATTGAAGCGATTTTATAAAACCAAAATATACGAGGTGGGATATTTATGAAAGTAAAAGGTATGGCACATCGTGGCTATCCAGTTAAGTATCCAGAAAATACAATTAGGGCATTTAAAGCAGCCTATGAACTCGGTTTTACACATTTAGAACTTGATGTTCAATTAAGTAGAGACGGCGTTGCTATTATAATGCATGATACAACGGTTGATCGGATGACAGATGCGCGTGGCCGTGTGAAGGATTTTACTTTTAATGAACTTCGAGAACTAAAGGTTGGTGGAACTGAAATAATTCCCACGCTAGAGGAAGCATTACAATATGCTAAAGATAAAATGATTGTGAGTATTGAGTTAAAACAACAAGGCGATTTATATGATGGATTAGAAGCAGAGACACTAAAAGTGATCAAAAAAACAAATATGATGGATCAAGTTTATGTGAATTCTTTTGACCATTTTGCAGTTATTAAAATGCGTGAACTATCAGATGAAGTTGAACTGGGCTTGATTCAACCAGGTGCAACACCTGCTGTATTTCCGCTAATGAAGGAAATTAAAGCTAAATACTTGTCAGTAAAGGTAGAATTTTTGACCGATGCTTTTGTGGAAATGTGTGAAAAACGCGGCATACAAATTATTGCTTGGCCTATCAATCATGCTTGGCAATTTGAAAAAGTTAGCCGCTATCCATCTATTATTAGTACAACAGACCATTTGGAGACATTTAAAGAACGTTTCTTGGCGCTCAATAATGAAATATAAGATCGGTATACTAAAGAAAGATCGTCCCCGTTGGGTTGGCGATCTTTTTTAAGTTCTAAAACGAATTTACTGAATTAAGAACAGATATCAATTTTTAATGATATTTCCCGGGAAATATCGACAGAACATTGGACAAATATTTCCACAGTGTCGAGGTAAATCCATCCCCATTAAATGAGCAGGGTAATTATATGTTTTTAATTGACGAAAAGTAAAACGCAAGCTTGAGATCTAAATATGGTCTTTCTAAAAAATAAGGTGAATGGAAAAATGTTTATATCAAGAAATAATTCGCTTTAGGCCAAGCTCTAACCATGATAGTAAAAAAATAATGTAAACTCAATGGTTTTTTGTACAATGTCATGCCCACTATATGGTAGGATAACGTTGTATATAAAATGCAAAATTCGTATTGACAGAAGAGGGTGTATTTAATGGCAGTATTAAAGGTAGGTATTATTGGGGCTGGCGGTATCGCTCAGTCTGTTCATATACCTAGTTATTTGGAGAGTGGATTTGATGTAGAAGTTGTCGGTATTGCCGACATTTCTTTAGAACGGGCAAAAGAAGTTGCGAAGGAATTTGACATTCCTCATGTATTTGAATCTTATAAGGACATGTTGTCTGAAGTATCATTAGATGCTGTAAGTGTTTGTATACCGAATAAGTTTCATGCGGAGGCTTCAATCGCTGCACTAAAGTCTGGTTGTCATGTGCTCTGTGAAAAACCACCAGCAATGAATGCAGAAGAAGCAGCACACATGAGACAAGTCGCTGAAGAAACTGGGAAAATTTTAACGTATGGCTTCCATTTTCGCTACCAACCAGAAGTCGAGACAGCGAAAGCATTTGTTGACGCAGGTGAAATGGGCGATATTTATTCAGCACGCGTACAAGCAATTCGTCGCCGTGGTATTCCGGGCTGGGGTGTCTTTACAAATAAGGAGTTGCA
>Ga0209487_1003014_pt1 | contig 13416 bp, 15 predicted proteins | sample Poulit2012_FD_187524 | JGI IMG/M metagenome (GOLD analysis project Ga0209487, IMG submission 187524) | Agricultural soil microbial communities from Georgia to study Nitrogen management - Poultry litter 2012 (SPAdes) (version 2) | ecosystem: Environmental > Terrestrial > Soil > Agricultural land... | reverse complement strand
TTGTATACTACTTCACAAATAATGAATCTATTTTAATCAATCTTTTTTCAAAATGGATTCTTCTTATTGGCGGTAAAAAACGGGCTTTTGAGGTGTTTGTGATCAAACTTTATTTCAAAGCAACAAAACTTACAGTAAGCCGCTCCGTTCCATCAGGATGATGAACGGAGCGGTTTACTGTGCGAAAGAATAAATCAGAATATAATATGGTGAACATTATGAACTATGGAAAAGGTGAAGGAACTTTGATTACATTGGCAGGAACAATCGGCGTAGGAAAGACAGAATGGGGTAAAGTGATCGCCAAACATTTTGGTGTTGAATTGCTGGAGGAAAAAGTGAAAGGCAATCCATTTCTCGCGAAATATTATGAAGATCCACAGAGGTACAGCTTCCATCTGCAGATATTTTTCCTGAATCACAGGTTCAGTGCCATAAAGGAAGCCATGATCCATCCGAATTCAGTACTCGACCGTTCGATTTATGAAGATGCGATGATATTTGCCAGGCTCCAATATGAAAACGGCTCAATGGACGAAGCAGAGTACACTACATATCTTGAGCTTCATGAGAATATGATGCAGGAGCTGGCGGATTTGTACAAGCAGCAGATTTTATTCAAAAAGTCACCGGACCTCATGGTGATGGTGCATGGCTCGTTCGAAGAGATCATGAGAAGGATCATAAAGCGCGGCAGGCCATATGAACAGATCGACGGCAATCCGGAACTGTCCAAGTATTATCGGGATCTGTATGAAATGTACGACAATAATTTCATGAAAGATTACCTGGATAAGAACATATCCCCCGTCTATGTCATAGATATTGATAAAAGGGATATTTTCAATCCGCGCGATGTAAAAGCCGTCCTGGATGGAATTGAAGAGACATTGAAGAAGGACAGAGGTTTTGTGCTGCCTGAAGAACTTGAATAAAACATCCAATAATGATCGGATCTTAAGGGAGAAAGCTCTGTATTGACATGCTGTAATGGTCATTGAATGTTCAAATTTCCTGTATGGATTTTCCATCCCGGCACACGATAAGTGGACATTGGAATATGATGTGTTAGAATGACGGACAATAATGCATTGTAAGGAGAATCAATTATGAAAAAATGGTTAACAGGATTATCAATCGCCTCTTCGATGCTGGTACTCGGTGCCTGCGGCGGTGGAGATGATTCGGGTGAAGATACGGGAAACGCAGAAAATCAGCAGGAGTCCCAGGAACAGACGGCTTCGGGCAGCGGTGAAGAAGGCGGCCAATCTGCCCAGAGCGGCGGAGAAGGCCAGCAGGAAATGCCTGAACCGGACATGGAAGGTGTGCCTGACGTTGTGGCTGAAGTTAACGGTGAAGAAGTGACGAAAGATGAATTTCAGCAGACTTACGAGAGCCAGTTCCAGCAGGCTGCCATGCAGCAGCAGATGTCCGGTGAGGAAGTGAACCAGGACGAATTGAAAAAACAGGTTGCCGATGGCATGGTTTCACAGGAACTGCTGATACAGGAAACTGAAAACCGCGGCATCGAAGCATCAGAGGACGAAGTCAACAAAACACTGGATGACATTGTCAAACAGAATCAGATGGAGTCCCAGGATGAGTTCTTCACTGCGATGGAAGAACAGGGCATGAAAAAGGATGATGTGATGTCCCAGCTCGAAACACAGGTCAAGATGGATCAGCTGATTGCTGAAGAGACCGGTGACATCGAACCATCTGATGATGAACTGAAAGAAATCTATGATCAGCAGAAAGAACAGATGTCACAGATGCAGGGCGAAGAAGGCGGCTCGGAGATGCCATCATTCGACGAGATGAAGCCCCAGCTTAAAGAACAGGTGGTAATGCAGAAAGAGAGCGAAGCGGCACAGACACTTGCCGAAGACCTGAAAGAGAAATCCGATGTAACAGTGAACCTGTAATAGAATGAAATTAACGCCGTTTTGGATGTATGTTCAAAACGGCGATTTTTATATGCCGAATTCTTCGGACTCGCCTGGTCTCCGGCGCCGGTTGTTCTGGGAGGGATCTTCATCATCGGGCATGTATACATCCTCTGCGCGATCGTGGTGCTGTTCACAGGGAAGAAGGTGACGGGTTATGTGCTGGAAGGTTTTGAGTCCAAGAAGATCGTGCACATATTTTCCGATTACAATGAAGAGATCGCCCTTACGATACGGCGGAACCTCGGAGCTCACACTTCGATACTTGAAGGCAGGAATGATGGTGCGGGAAATGTTGAAGACCTTCAGGCAACGGATGAGTTTTTCACAACCCGATAAAGGGAATCTGTATGAAACAGTATTAAAAACATTCTGAAGGAGCTGGATAGGATGAAGACTTTGTATTTCTCTGCCGGCAATTCACTCTATGAAATAAAAGAAGGAGAAGGTGGATGGGTGATGGCAGAAAGGCCTGCACCGAATGTCCTATTGTGTATTGCGGCCGATCCGGATAAACCAGGCCGGCTGTACGGAGGCACATTTGATGACGGGCTCTTTATCAGCGATGACGGCGGCGGGACATGGGAGCCTGCCGGCGCCGGCATTACACATAATCGGGTGATGAGTCTCGCCATCAGTCCCACTGAGAATATAAATGGCTGCAGGGTCGTGTGGGCCGGTACGGAACCGAGCGGCCTCTTTCGATCAGAGGACGGCGGACAGACATGGACGGATTGTCCATCGCTCCTGGAACTGCCCTCAAAATCAACATGGAGTTTCCCGCCCCGCCCTGAGACACACCATGTGCGTTTCATCGAGCCGGATATTCATGACACGGAACGTATTTTCGCAGGAATAGAACTCGGTGGTGTCATGAGAAGCGAGGATAAGGGACGAAGCTTCGAAGACCGTAAACCGGGGTCGCAGCATGACAGCCATACGCTGGCAACCCATCCCAAAGTCCGGGGACGCGTGTATGAAGCGGCAGGCGGCGGATATGCGGAAAGTTTCGATTCGGGTTCTACATGGGAGACCTTCAATGATGGCCTGGACCCATACGGCTATCTGGTCGGCATCGCTGCGGACAGCGGGAATGCAGATACCATCATCGTTTCAGCGGCAAAAAGTCCAAGGACGGCATATAAGCCATCAAATGCAGAAACGATTATGATGCGGCGTGAAAATGGAGGGAGATGGGAGTGGGTCCATGAAGGCCTGCCGGCCCCCGATGGCTCCGCAGTTTTCTCTCTTGCTTCAGACAGCGCTGAACCCGGAGTGTTCTATGCTTTGAACAATACCGGTTTCTATATTTCCAGGAATTCAGGGAAAACATGGAACAAAGTGAATATTGACTGGCCGGAACATCTGAAGGATAAGAGAGTAAACTGGATGACACTGGCATAACAGAGAGGGGAGGCATCTGAGGATGCTTCTTTTTTGCATTTATATGAAAAAGTAACAAAAAACACTTGAAAGTCAAAGAAGGTCAATGTATAATGTAGCTATAGGTCAAAATTGGTCAAATAAAAAATATATGAGCAACATGATTGAATATATGATTAGTGCCCTTTATACTGTATTTATAGTCAAAGATAGTCAAAGTCAAATAAGGCTGTCATTACGAATAGGAGGAATCTACGCATGAAATGTCAAAACTGTGGTGTTAATGAAGCAAATGTTAATCTTGCGATGAATGTTAACAACCAGAAAATGCAAGTACATTTATGTGATGAATGTTTCCGTGAAATACAAGGTCAAATGATGAATTCCAACGATTTCTTTTCTGGATCACCTTTTGAAAATACAAATTCCAACAATAAATATTTCCAGGGGAACGGAGGAAACGCCACGGGAACGAAAGTAAGAGAGAAACAAAACGACAGGAATGGCCTGCTTGATCAGTTAGGTAAAAATATATCTGACGAAGCCAGGTCCGGCAACATAGATCCGGTCATCGGCCGTGACATGGAAGTCAGGCGTGTCGTTGAGACATTGAACAGAAGGAACAAGAACAACCCGGTACTGATCGGTGAGCCCGGTGTCGGTAAAACTGCCATCGCAGAAGGACTGGCACTCAAAATCGTCGAAGGTACTGTGCCGGCCAAGCTGATGGATAAGGAAATATATATCCTTGATGTAGCATCGCTTGTGGCAAATACAAGCATGCGCGGCCAGTTTGAAGAGCGTATGAAACAGCTGATCAGTGAGCTGCAGGAACGTAAGGATGTCATCCTGTTCATCGATGAAATCCACCAGATCGTGGGTGCAGGTACGGCAGAGAGTTCCCAGATGGATGCCGGTAATATCCTGAAGCCTGCACTGGCACGCGGTGAACTGCAGATCATCGGTGCTACGACTCTGAAGGAGTACCGTCAGATTGAAAAAGATGCAGCACTTGAACGCCGTCTTCAGCCGATCATTGTGAAAGAACCGTCATTGGAGGAAGCGGAACTGATACTTCAGGGTATTAAAGACCGTTATGAAGCGTTCCATGAGGTACGTTATTCCGATGAGGCCATCCGTGCTTTTGTATCTCTGTCAAACAGATATATACAAGATCGCTTCCTGCCGGATAAAGCAATCGATCTGATGGATGAGGTCGGTTCCCGTCTGAATCTTTCCAACGCAGAGAACGATTCCGGCTCGATCAAACAGAAGCTCGAAAAGATTGCGAAGGAAAAAGACGAAGCTGCTGAACAGGAAGATTACGAAAAGGCTGCAAACCTCAAATATCAGGAGCTGCAGCTTGAAAAGCAGCTTGAAAAAGCTGAAGATGAAGCGCAGGTCATTGATGTGGATGTTTCCGATATCCAACTGATCGTGGAAGAGAAAACGGGTATCCCTGTGACGAAACTCCAGGCGGATGAACAGGAAAAAATGCGTGACCTCCAGGGTCAGCTTGGCTCAAAAGTCATCGGCCAGGGAGAAGCTGTGGGTAAAGTGGCGAAAGCTATCAGACGCAGCCGTGCCGGACTCAAATCCAAGTACCGCCCAATCGGTTCATTCCTGTTCGTCGGACCGACCGGTGTCGGCAAGACAGAACTGACAAAAGCGCTTGCAGAGGAATTGTTCGGTTCACGTGAATCACTCATTCGTCTTGATATGAGTGAGTACATGGAAAAACATGCTGTCTCTAAAATCATCGGTTCGCCTCCAGGCTACGTTGGTCACGAAGAAGCAGGACAGCTGACTGAAAAAGTCCGTCACAACCCTTACAACATCATACTGCTCGATGAAATAGAGAAAGCACACCCGGACGTACAGAACATGTTCCTGCAGATCATGGAAGACGGCCACCTCACAGATTCACACGGCCGTACGGTAAGTTTCAAGGAAACAGTCATCATCATGACAAGTAACGCGGGTACAGGTGTGAATACGGCGAGTGTCGGCTTCGGCCCTGAAAAACATGATTCAGTATCCACTCTTGATAATCTGAGTGACTACTTCAAACCGGAATTCCTGAACCGCTTCGACTCCATCATAAACTTCAGCGAATTGTCTGAAGAGGATCTGCTGCAAATTGTGGATCTGATGCTTGCGGAACTTCAGGAAACAGTGGAAGAAAATGAACTCAGCATCACAATCACGGAGGAAGCAAAACAGATACTGGTACAACTCGGCTATGACAAGCGCTTCGGTGCAAGACCGCTCCGCAGAGTAATCCAGGATAAAATCGAAGATCAGCTTACAGATCTGATCCTCGAAGAAGAGACACTGGAAAACATCAAAGTCGAAGTACAGGACGAAGAGATAAAAGTAGTAAAAGCATAAACATGAACAAAGAAGGCTCTGGATCCTCAAAGGATTCAGAGCCTTCTTTTATCTATACAGTAAAATCGTCAAAGTGGAGCGGTATATGGCGGGCGTCTGTATCTGTTACGGAAGGGGTCTGAAAATTCCGGCATCGGATTATATATTTTACCTGCATGCAGCAGGTTAAATAAAGTTTATGTTAACATTTAAAGGGAATCAAAATATTAACTACATTTGAAAGGGGTATTCGATGAAACGGTGGATGTTCCTGATGCTGATTATCGCGCTGGTTGGGGTTCTTGCAGCATGCAGTGGAAACAACGAAGAGTACCAGGGGGACGAAGAAGAAACAGAATCGTTTGGTGAGACGGGCGACTCTGAAGTTATTGTCGACCTGATGGACACCAATGAAGAACAGGTGGCGAAAGCAACTCTGACTGAAGGGGAATCCGGAGTCGACATCGCTCTTGAAGGTGAAAACCTTCCACCGGGCGAACACGGCTTCCATTTCCATGAGACCGGCTCCTGTGAACTGCCTGATTTTGAGTCGGCGGGCGGCCATTATAATCCGACAGATGCCAACCACGGCATGAACGATCCTGACGGCCCCCATGCGGGTGACATGGAAAATATAGAAGTGGATGAAGACGGCACAGTGGATACTGAAGTTACTGCAGATATGGTTACACTTGAGGAAGGTGAGGATAATACGCTCTTTACTGAAGAAGGTACGGCACTCATGATCCATTCTGAAGCGGATGACTATGAGTCACAGCCGTCAGGTGATGCGGGAGACCGTATCGCATGCGGTGTAGTGGGTGAATAGGTGCAGCATTCAGGGAAAGACCGCCGGACGGGCGGTCTTCTTCATTCTGACATTGAGTTGAAATCTATGACATGGGACAATATTAAATGAGATAATGAACCCAGTGATTAATGCACGAAAGAAAGAGGTATTTGATGAAAAAGAGGAGTATATTTGCGTTGGTCATGTGCCAGGTTTTGGTCTTATCCGCATGCGGCATGAACAGCGATGACGAATCGGAATTCGATCAGCAGCAGACGATCAATGACACGAACTACCAGGAGAGTGACAGCGGTTCGGATAATGGCGACTGATTTTCCCGGACGAATGAAATACGGCAGACAAAAAATCCATGCGGCAATCTACGTCCGTCGTGGATTTTTATTTGAGAACAGATATGAAAATACTGAAAAAATATTTTAATGAATTCTGTTTAAATAATTGCTGGATGTGAATACTATAGATAGAATAGTTACTATAGGGTATATAGAATATTCAGTAATAAAATTGGCGGAAAAGATTTCGCAAAGGGGAGAAATATGATGAAAAACAGCGCACTGGATTGGGACTTTGAAGCTGCAAGGGCAAGTGCTCCCCATGCTCTCATCATGGTGGGGTTCATAGTGGCATTTTCAATCTGGTTCGGCTTTGCCTGGGGCATAGCCGGATGGATTCTGTTTGCAGCGGCGATGATCGGCGCTGCCTATATATTGGCCGGCAGTCTCAAGAACCGGGAGCTTTCAAAATCTGCCGGCAATGACAGGACTTCTGATGTCGTACGCATAGAACGATCGGTCGGCTTTCTCGTCGGTGTCACTTACGCTACAATTCTTATTGTTGTCATACTTATGCTCGTACTTGAAGTGGCCATGTTCATCGTACCGTTCATCACGCTGGTGATGGGGATACACTTCCTTCTGCAGGCACCGATCATGAACCGGAGGTTCGATTACTACATCGCGCCACTGCCTTTGATATCGAGCTGTATCGCGGCCTATTTTGCATTCCAGCCGGATGCATCGCTTTATACGGTCTACGCAATTGCGGGCCTTGGCGGAGCGGCTGCCGCACTCATATATGGCTATTATGTCATAGATACCTACAGAAAACTCGTCAAAAGCAGAAGGGCTGTCTGATGACTTAGCCGGTTTAAGGCCTCCGGAGACCTGTGCTCTCCGGAGGCCTTTATAGTATCAGTGTGCAGATTGAGGAGCAGATTCATGGCGGCCGGGCTGGTCCCGCTAAAGCAAATGGATGAGAGATGATATACTTGGGACAAATACGTGATTATGAGGAGGACAGTATTGAAGAAGAGTAATATATATTTCATCACCCTGTATGCGGCGCTGTTTACCATCCTGGCCATCAGTATCAGACTGGACTTCACGGATGCTCTGGACAGGTCGGTGTATTTATTTTTGAGGAGATTTGCGGATGCCGGGTGGCTGGAGGCGTATCTGTCCTTCCTCTCCTATATCTTCAAGCCTTCCCATGCTGCAGTCATATTCCTTATTGTGGCTGTGGTGTATTATTTCAAAAAGGATCCTCATTTCTGGCTGTATACGATTGGTGCCGGGGCAGGCCTCGCAATCGGGACTGCGATGAAATATACTTTCCAGAGGGCGCGGCCGGATGTTGAACATGCGGCATTCGACGGTTACAGCTTTCCGAGCATGCATGTGCTGTCGTTCATGGTCCTTGTCATTCTGCTGTTCCGGCTCAGCCGGAATATCTATGTGAGGGCGGTCCTGGTCTTTCTGGTCATTTCAATGATGGTGTCCCGTATTTACCTCGGCGCCCACTATCTTTCCGATACAGTGGCCAGTGTCATTGTCATCGCCCTGATTCTTCATGTGCTGGAGGAAGTCAAAGTCAGATTTTCAAGCTGATTGGTCTTCAGAGTGACAGCAGACTCTGTATGAGAAGATAGACGCCTGTGCCGCTCAGAAGAACATAGGTGAAAATCCGGAATGTATCCTGATCGATCCACTTGTGGACATACTGACCGATGACAAGGCCCGCGAGCACAGCGGGTGCCGCATAAAGGCTGGATTTCCAAATCAGTACGCTGGTCCCGGTAAAAGTGATCTGTGTGACGAGACTGACTGAATAGATGAACAGGTAGAAGGCAAGTGTCGTAGCACGCACCCTGTCCTTGTCCATGCTGGTGCCGGTGAAATAGAGCAGTATCGGCGGACCGGGCATGCCGATGCTTGTGGTGAACAGTCCGGACAGTCCGCCGGCCAGATTATCCCGGCCCCGCGTCTGACTGATCCTGAAGTTCAAAATGAGCAGTAGAGTGAGCATGAGGAGCAGAACGCCGACAGAAAACTTGAAAGCCTCTATGTTAATCGACATATAGATCGCTATGCCGAAAGGGACGCCGGCGAGGCTTGCTGCTATCAGCCGCTTCAGCAGTGCGAAGTCGACCGAGTCCATGATGGAACGGATGAGCGCCAATGAAATGACGAGGGACAGGATGATATTTATCTGGATCGCTTCCTGCGGATGAAACAGCATCAGAAACAGCGGGGTGGCCATTATGGAAAAGCCGAACCCTGTACTCGTCTGTAGTATGGAAGCGATGAGCGCTATGCATATGAAAAATATAAAAGCGGACACAGTGTCATCCTTTCTTGGGAACATGTTTACATAATGACCATGATACCATTCTGAGGAAAAGTTGCTAGGGGGGATTTTGATGAAGAGATGTCAGTGGATGGGAGAGTACCTATTCATGCAGGCAATCGGGATGATCATTGACCATGTTGAAGAAAGTGGAAGTCGTTCGGAAAATTCAACTATGAACTGTTAAGGAAAATGTACGGGGATGAAGCCTGGATGAAGGAGGAGAAACGGATGGGATTTTTAAAAGATGCAGCAGCTGTTTTCAAAAAGAAAAAACTGGTTTTCAAAGAGAGGCGTCAGATTGCAGGGGATGTATATACTTTCAGATTTGAAAAGCCGGAGGGGCTGAGCTGGCGGGCGGGGCAGCACGGACTTTTCACAATTACCCATAAGAAAGTCAAACCGCCGACAAAGCCTTTCACAATCTCTTCGTCCCCGAGGGAGGACGTGATTGAAATGACGACCAGGATAGATGACAGGCCGAGTGATTATAAACAGGCCCTCCTCGAGCTGGAACCCGGCATGGAGATGACCATGAGCGGTCCCGTCGGCTCGTTTCACACAGATGACGGGGAGCGGATGGTCTTCATTGCCGGCGGAATCGGCATCACACCTTTCCATGCGATGCTCAGGGAACTGTCTGATGCGGATATCAGGGCGGAAACACCACCCATCCTGCTGTATGTTGACGGAGAAGGAAGGTTTACGTACAGTGAAGAACTTTCGGTCATCACCGACAGGGGAATCGCAGAAGTGCATTTTATAGAGTCGAGTGAAGAGCTGCACAAGGAACTTGAGCTGCTCGAAGGGACAGACGTTGAAAATTACCTTATCGCCGGACCCTATTCCATGGTCGAATCGGTAAGCAAGCATCTGGTTGGCACCGGCGTACCGAAAAAGAACATTAGAAAAGAGACGTTCATTGGATATTAGACAGGGGACTCATCAGATATGACAGCAAAAAACTGAACGTAAAAGAAACCAAAAAACAGTAAGGAGCATCTGCCGCGGCAGATGCTCCTTTTACATCAGTCCATCGATAATCATATAGATTCCGAGGATAAGGAGGCCGAAGCGGAGTACCTGGGAGAGGGAATGGCTGTCCAGGGCCTGGTTGATCCTGACACCGATTTTTGATCCTATGTAGGTGGCGACGATGAGGACAGCGCCGTAACCCCACAGTATGTTGCCCTGTGCAAAATGACCCGCGGAGCTCGACAGGCTGGAGCTGAAAATGATCACCATGCTGGTCGCTACGGCAACATGCGGGGAGAAATTAAGGACGATGATCATCAGTGGAGTCATAAGGGCGCCGCCGCCGATGCCGAACAGCCCGGCACTGATGCCGATCAAGAATGATGCGGAGATGCCAATCAGCGGTTTGAATTCCTTTTTTTCCTGAACGGCAGCCTCTTTGTCCCTGATCATCCTCGTTTTGAAGGTGAGCACCATAAAGATGAGGAGCAGGAAGGCGCCGAAGATGATTCCGAATGAATCCTGATTCAGAAACCGGCTCAGATAAGCGCCGGCCAGTGAACCCGGCACAATTCCTATGGAAAACAGCATTCCGCTTTTTAAGTCCACGGTTTTTGACCTGCCGTATGCAAGCATCGAAAACAATCCTGTAAAGACGAGTGTCAGTGAAGAGGTTCCGATCGCATTCTGTACAGACATGTCACCGATGATTTCTGTGTTGTTGGAAAAGAAAATCAGTGAAGGCACGATAATGACCCCGCCGCCGATCCCGATGAGGGCACCGATGATGGAGGCTGCAGTACCAATGAGCAGCAGAAGAACGATATCCATTTTGTCACCACTTTTACTTGTTGTTACTGTCTAATATAACATGAAAAGCCCGGGATATTCTTATGATTTCGAGTGGATATATCATCTTGTAATAAAAACTGAAAACCTTTGCTGGACGGAGGTAATTCAGCAAAGGGGAACGAATGCAGATCTGGATTACGGATTTCATGGCTCTCTTTTTTGTATCCGATGTATATATAGGCATTCAGTCAGGGTACAGGGTACTATTATGGTTTGGATATTAAGGAAGGAGACTGCTATATGAATATTGGTTTGATCGGTGCAGGTGCAATCGGGAAGTTTCTGCTGGATGAGATTAATAAAAGTGCCCACGAAAGCCTTAAGGTCAGCAGTGTACTGGTAAGGGACAGGGAAAAGTATAAGTCACTGGAATCCGATTACGGGGTGGAACTTTTCACCGGCACCGGGGAATTCCTGTCCTCCGATATAGATATCGTGGTCGAAGCGGCGACGGTGGAGGCGGCCAAAGAGCTGCTGCCCGGGGTCATCAAAGAGAAGGATGTGCTGCTGATCAGCACCGGTGCACTCGCGGATGAGGATCTGGTGGCGGATGTCACCCGGAACGCGAATGAATATGATCATGCATTGCATCTGCCATCGGGCGCAATCGGCGGACTGGACCTGCTGCAGAATGCACAGACATTCGGGAAACTTGACAGTGTCTCTCTTGAAACACGCAAACCTGCCGGCTCCGTGATTGGTGAGGAAATCGATGCGGAAAAAGTGGTGTTTGAAGGCAATGCAGCTGAAGCGATCGATAAATATCCGAAAAGCATGAATATCTCCATAATCCTTGCTTTTGCAGGCGTTGGCATGAAAGATACGGATGTCACCATCATCGCCGATCCGAAAATCGACAGGAACGTCCATAATGTGAAAGTGACTGGCGATTTCGGTGAGGCTGAATTCACCTTCAGGAACAATCCGCTGCAGGACAATCCGAAGACAAGCCATCTTGCTGCGCTGAGTGTATGCGGTACGCTCGAGCGCATTTACAAGAACGTGAAGATCGGCAGCTGATTTTTACACTAATAGAATAAATAAAGTCCCGGATATGACAAATGTCATGTCATAATGCTGACAGATTCATCTGTTATGTTCCGCCCGCAGGCCTCATAATATATATTGATAAAATAACGGGAAGAGGGAAGCATTATGACCAGAGAAAAACAGGCGCAGCTCAGGAAATCTGTGATGCCCTATGCAAACGCCGAGACGCGGGCGAGCATCATACAACTATTGAATACGATACTTCCATTCTTTGTATTCTGGTTTTTGGCATATCAGACATTGAGCATTTCATTCTGGCTGAGCCTGCCGTTCAGTGTAATCACGGCCGGTTTCATGATTCGTTCGTTCATCATTTTCCATGACTGCACACACGGTTCATTTTTCAGAAACAAAAAGCTCAATGATTTTTGCGGCACATTCACAGGCGTAATTACACATTTCGCCTATGAGAAATGGAAACGTGAGCATTCAATCCATCACGCAACAAGCGGCAATCTTGATAAGCGCGGCATTGGTGATATATGGGTGATGACGGTAAAGGAATATGAGGAGGCGGATAAATGGGAGCGGCTGAAGTACCGTCTCTACCGCAATCCACTGATCATGTTCGGTCTGGGACCATTCCTTCTGTTCCTGTATTCCAACCGCTTCAACCGGAAGGGACCGAAACGAAAAGAGCGTCTGAACACGTATCTCATCAATGCAATACTTGTTTCAGCATACTGCCTCATCGGTTTCACACTCGGCTGGCACGTCGTCCTGCTTGTCCAGCTGCCGATCATCTATATCGCGGGAGCACTCGGAATCTGGCTCTTCTACGTGCAGCACCAGTTTGAAGATTCCTATTTTGAAAACGAATCGGAATGGGATTTCGTAAAAGCTGCGGTTGATGGAAGTTCCTACTATAAATTGCCTAAATGGCTGGAGTGGATGACGGGTAATATCGGCTATCACCATGTACACCACCTCGCACCGCGCGTGCCGAATTATCATCTGGAAAAAGCGCATGAAAATACGCCGCCTCTCCATAAGGCGACGACGATTACTTTGAAGACGAGTCTGGAATCCATAAAATTCCGCCTGTATGATGAAGAGAACAAGACTTTCGTCAGCTTCAGGCACATGAGACAGCGTCTGAAGAATAATATTAGTAAAAGGCCGACGACACATTAATGATGGCAATATCCCCCTGTTTTTCAGGGGGATATTTTTACCTATTGATACTCTGCCGCATTTGAAACTGATACAATGAAGCAAAAGAGATGGAAAGGGGAGAGCCTGTTGCGCGACTGGTATCATATTTTTCCGAAGAACACAGGGCTGAGCCTGTACATATGGATCATTTTCTGCGTGCTTCCATTCTATTTCATATTCCGCTCGACCTCTCCCTGGGAAGTCGGTGTGGGAGTCGTCATAACGATACTCTTCTTTGCGGTCTACTGG
>Ga0209487_1003013_pt1 | contig 13423 bp, 12 predicted proteins | sample Poulit2012_FD_187524 | JGI IMG/M metagenome (GOLD analysis project Ga0209487, IMG submission 187524) | Agricultural soil microbial communities from Georgia to study Nitrogen management - Poultry litter 2012 (SPAdes) (version 2) | ecosystem: Environmental > Terrestrial > Soil > Agricultural land... | reverse complement strand
TTGGCGGTTCATCTGGAAACGATTTGGCCTTTTGTGTACGTCCTAATGGAAAGATTTTAACCATCGGTCTTTTATCAGGAATACAAGTAAACTGGGCAGATATTGTAAAAAGGGCAAAAGTACATACTAATATATTCCATTTACGGAATTGGAATAAGCATGTCTCAACAGATACATGGCAAGAAATATTCCATCATTTAATAACATTAATCAATAATAACCAATTAAGACTGATGGAGATGGATTCTTATTACGATTTGTTACAAGTAAAAGAAGCTGTTAGTGTTGTTGAATCTTCTAAAAAAGGTAAAGGAAAAGTCATTTTAACAAGTTGATGCATTACTCCTTTATTCAAGAACAGGGCCAAATAATTGAGTTAAGAGTCATCGGAGAGGAGCATACGAAATGGATTTGTGGTTTATGATTAAAGAACGTTTTGCATTCTTATCATTTTTTCTTATTATAATTTTACTAAGTGTTTTCCTATTGGTAGCTACTTGGAAAAATCGTACTAACATACCGAAAAGTTTAACCGCAATTATAACTATAATTTCTACAATTTTTATTGTTGCATCTTTGATTGCAATGATATTTATAACCTCATTCGGCTATAATTCTTGAATTGAAATAGTTCAGTTATCAGGTGCGATTGTAGAAGTTGCACTTTGCCTCGGGCCAGGTAGTTGAAGATTGATAATACGATTTTATTACTTTAAATTAAAACAATGGCACTAGTTTGTGAAGTTCAAGATATTACATGTTGTTTTCTAATTTTTGGATTTTTATAAGATTACTTACATATATAAAATAAACACTGGATAACTCAGAATGGATGTGTGTTTTCGAATGGATAAAAGAAAGATTTTGACTTATATTTTATGGCTTTACGGATTGAGTTTTGGCATTTCTACTATATTTTTTCTTAGTGGTCTTGGAAATACCCCGCTTTTCCTATACATATTCATGCTAGGGTATATGTTAATCCCATTAATCGCCGTATTGATTGTCCAAAAAATAATCTACAAAGAAGCAGTCGCTCGACCGTTATTGCTCACGGGACTGCTTAATTGGTGGTGGCCTTTCGCTATGATCTTTCCGTTGCTACTAGTTGGACTAGCTGCCTTGGTCGCTATTTTGTTCCCAGGTATAACACTTGATTTAGGGATGGGAAATTACCTAAGTACCGTAGATGCAACAACCGCTGCAACAATGAATGATTTATTTCAGATGCTACCTTTCCATCCACTGTGGTTACTTGCTGGTCAAAGTCTTATTGTCGGAATTACCATCAACGCTATTTTTGCCTTTGGAGAAGAGATTGGCTGGCGCGGCTTTCTTCTTCGGGAGTTTCAGGCACTCGGCTTCTGGAAGGCGTCATTACTTATAGGGTTTACATGGGGGCTATGGCATGCACCGCTGACAATCTTTGCAGGACATAATTATCCAAGTACTCCTATCTTCGGTGTATTTATGATGACTCTATTTAGTATGCTTATGTCACCGATTTTATCTTTTATTACAATTAAATCACGTTCCGTCTTTCCGGCTGCATTTTTTCATGGCGTTATCAATGGTAGTGCTTCCCTCGGTATTATGATCGTAGCTGGTGGGAATCCAGAATTGCTCAACGGTTTGACTGGACTTGCCGGCTTCATAGTTTTATCGGCTGTGAATATAATTATTTTTATTCGTACACGAACCACGATTAACACTAATTACAATGTGGTTTTTGCACAGTCGAAAAGTCGTCCTAATTAAATCATTCTTACTAAATTTTTTTATAAAATAAGCACTTTACGTGAGAACCGGTTAATAACGAAAAACTGGGCAACAGGATTGGTATTCTTTTTATCATTTTGGGTGTTCTTGCCATTTTAACAGCTATATTTACCATATGGTTTGGATCCGTGGTTGGGAAAATACCTGCAATCCTAGCCCTTATTGATGCGATTATGATTTTTATTGTAATCGGATTGGATCAAATGGGGCGTTGAAAGAAGTGTTTCTATTGTAAGAGTTTTAATTTCAATGAAAATGAGAACTCTATCCTGAAGGAAGTGGCGATAGAATAAAAGAAATAGAAAGAATCAAAACGACCGTATTATAGAAGTTTTAGAAGACATAATAGATAAATAAAAACTATACGATCGGGCGCGATTGTAGAAGAAAAAACTTAGTATCCGTTCTTCAGGATAGAATTTGTTATTTCGAAGAGAGATAATACTAATTAAGGTGTTCACATGATTTATTATGTAGTTTGTATCTAACTAACAACTATCGCATGATGTGAATTGTTGCAAATGATATGCATCTCAGTCAATACCTATCCTCTTGTATCCCTTTTCTGTATATTCAAACCTTGATGTAAGGGGATTGAGAAGGACTGATTATGCATGAAACCTATGCTTGTATTTCCCAAAACGTTAATAGAGTTAAAGCATCAGAATATCAATGATGCTTTTTTTATGGTATAAATTTTGAAAACTAACAATGAGTATTTTGTAATAGTTTATCATGCCTGTTAATAGATTCTCATCGATTACAACATGTTTTTGTGCCTGATTTGTGCTCTTTTTACTTTTAATGGATATGATGAAAATGAAAAACACCTATACATGTTGATGTATAGGTGTTTCTACTAGTGAAGAATATCGGGCTTGAACCGACGACCTCTTGCGTGACACGGAAAAAAGGGTGCAAGATTCGAATTTACATTCAGTTTTTATATCTGTTTTGTATATCCAAAATAATGATAAAAGATATTGTGCATACAAAATTCTATAAAAAGGTTTTATGTTACTTTCTTCGCCATTTTTTGAAGATGTATCTTTTAAAAGGTTTCCCGTTTTTTATGGATTGCCCGCCTTTGAATCGTGCTGATAATATTCAAAGTGTAAAGCCTCTAGTGGTTTGCGTCCAAGAATCAGGTCGGCTGCTCTCTCAGCCAGCATGAGCACTGGTGCGTGTATATTTCCATTTGTGACGTATGGCATTGCAGATGCATCTACTACTCTTACGTTTTCTAACCCATGTACTTTCATTGTGTTCGGATCTACTACAGACATAGGGTCAGACACATCTCCCATCTTTGCTGTTCCGCATGGATGAAGTGCTGTTTCTGCATCGTTTCGAACCCAATCTAAAATTTCTTCGTCTGTTTGTACGGCTGATCCTGGAGAAATCTCACCAGTATTATATGGTGCTAGAGCTGGTTGAGAAATTATTTCTCGTGTAATCTTGATAGCTTCCACCCACTCTCTGCGATCTTGATCAGTAGAGAGATAGTTATACACCATACTAGGATGCTGTGCAGGGTCTTTAGATTTAATTTTGAGTGATCCACGACTATCTGAGTACATTGGACCAACATGGACTTGGAATCCATGTTCTGTATCTGCCTTTTTACCATCATAACGTACAGCTAGGGGCAAGAAATGATACATTAAATTCGGATAAGTACAATCTTCATTTGAGCGAATGAATCCGCCGCCTTCGAAATGACTGCTTGCTGCTGGTCCTTTACGTTGTAACATCCATTGCAAGCCAATCCACGGCATTTTTAGTTTATTTAAGCTTGGTTGCTCCGAAACCGGTAATGGGCATGCGTGCTGTATATATACTTCTAAATGGTCTTGTAAGTTTTCTCCTACACCTGGGAGATGAACGACCGGATCAATATTTAGTTCTTTAAGGAATTCTGCATCCCCAACACCTGATAATTGTAATAATTGAGGTGTATTGATAGCTCCGCCTGCAAGTACAATTTCCTCGCCATATACTTCTTTTAATTCTTTCCCTCTCCGGTATGTAACACTTTTTGCCTTTGTTCCTTCAAAATTTATTTTTGTGACAAAAGCTAGTGTTTCAATATCCAGATTGTCTCGCTTTTTCACTGGATCTAAATAAGCATGTGAAGTGGATAGTCTTTTCCCATTATAAATATGACGATCGAATGGACCAAATCCCTCTTGTTTATAACTGTTCACATCAGATGTGTAGGAATAACCAGCTTCCACTCCAGCTTCAAAGAACGCATTAAATAGAGGATTAGTAGCCGGACCCCTGGTTAATTTAATCGGGCCATCATGTCCTCGGAATTTGTCACCAGGCGAGTCAATTGCATTTTCTAATTTTTTAAAATATGGAAGGACATGTGCATAGTCCCATGTTTCCATTCCTTTATCAGCACCCCAACGTTCATAGTCTATTGGATTTCCCCGTTGGTAAATCATCCCGTTAATCGAGCTTGATCCACCTAATACTTTTCCACGGGCATGTGCAATCCGTCTGTTATTCATATACGGCTCGGGATCAGATTTATAACCCCAATCATATAAAGGATTACCTGCAGGGAACATTAAAGCTGCTGGCATTTGGATAAATGGATCCCAAGGGTAGTCACTTCTCCCTGCTTCCAAAATAAGAACGCTTTTCGTGCTGTCTTCGCTTAATCGGTTTCCAAGTACAGATCCTGCACTTCCTCCACCTACTATAATATAATCATAATGTTTCTTCATACTTTTATCCTCCATACACACTACACCATCTTTATTTAAAAAAGGAATGTAATTGTCTTATAGTGTTAGTTTTCCTTTATTTATATTGATTTTGATTCTTTTTCCAATCGGTTAAAACGTTCTTTAGTTCATACATTTTGTTTACTGTATCTCCATTTATCTGTTTGGAGACTGCCTCTCTTGAACGAGATGAAAATAAAAAAATAGATATAATCGTGAATAGTCCGCATAGAATTATATTCTTCTTCATAAAACCACTCCTTGACTTTTGTAATGATATTTTGACAGCTGTGGCTGTTGGTTCAGATGAAATGGTCGCATATTTTATCCAGAAGCTCCAAACCAATTCAGTTGTTCAGATAGCGGATTCGTAAAGATATGCTTCTGTTCTTGATACTCTTCCAGTCCAGTTCGAGTTCGGCTAAATCCTCTTGATCGTGTACGATTAAATCTGCTATGTTACGTAACATTTTTGCACGCTCAATCGTAGGAAGTGTACTTCACTCGTCAGTATCAAATACTTTTCTTACAGAAGCAATAGCATCTTGAGTATCTGTTTCAGCGATTTCTGTAACGACCTCAATCACTTCCTGATTAAAAAGGATTTATGATGGAACGGACAGCGCTAGAGTCAGCGGTTTCCCATTTACCATCGATGTATTGTTTATAATATTAATTTAATTAAATATAAATTTAACATTAAGAATAGATATAATCTACCATGATGAAATAAAAAAGTCAAAGAGGGGTCTTTAGGGCATGGACTATTGGCAAAGAAACATAGTGTTCCAGATAAAAGCCAAGTCAGAAACTGGGTTAATTCCTATAAAGAGTTTCAATCCTTCAGTAAATGCCAATTGGAAGGGGAAATATTAAAAGAAGGTGGGAAGGATATTTCTGTTACAATTATAAAAAAATCAAAGAATTTAAAAATAGAATTCATTCAAATTAAGCTATTAAAGACTAAAAAGGGCTGTAATATGGTGATTTAAGCTAAATAACCTATCTGTATCTTAGTATATCATGATATAGATAACGCTTACTCAAGGATACTGTAAACTTAAGAGAGATAAAGACTTTTCACAAAAAAGGCCGCTTGACATTGGTTCGAGGCTTCGATAGTGTAAGCATGTAAGATTTGTTAAATGCATTAAATTAATATTTAATATTGTTAAGTGACTGAATAAAAGTAAAATTGTTTATTAACTTTTTTTGGGGGTGAAAAAGTGGCTCAGATATGTATAGACCAGGAAAGTTATGATGTAGATGGTATTCTTTTTGATAAAGATGGCACGCTTCTGGATTTCCGTTCGTTATGGATTGATTGGTCTAAAGACATCATTCGCCATATTTGTTCTGAAATAAAAATAGGTGCTGAACAAGAAAAGCAACTGTCTGCTTCAATTGGAGTAGATTGGGAGACTGGAAATTGGAATGTGAAAGGTCCTCTGGCAATCGGCACAACGCAAGATTTAATAGCTATATTAGCTCATCAACTCTATCAACATAATATACCTTGGAACATTGCTTTTGCACTGGTCACAAATGTATTTACAAAGGTAAATAAAAAAGACAGCTGGAAGGATCGAGTGAAAGAGGTACCAGGTTTGATTCGCTTTTTGAAAAGTTGTCGGCATCATCAGTTGAAACTAGGGGTAGTGACTTCTGATGATTATAGTCATGCCGTACAACATCTCAAAACATTAGAAATTTATTCTTTTTTTACAGCTGTTATTGGTGGTGATCAAGTGAGCCGAGGAAAACCTTTTCCTGACGCAGCTGAAATAGCATGCGAAAAAATGGGGCTAGATCCTCGACGTTCTATAGTTATCGGGGATTCCGATGGGGATATGATTTTTGGTAATAATATTGGATCAAAAGCGAATATTGGTATTATTCAAGAGTCTAATGAAACAGATCACTTCTTACATGCAGATCATTTGATCCATACATATGAAACTATCTCACTGGAAGAAGACTGATCATTTCCGGATATAGAATGTCATCATATTTCGCAATGATATCTTAATAGAAAGAGAACGAACAGTGATGAAATGTTATTTAGAAGAATAGAAAGAATTAGAAAGGTGAGACGAATACGTGTCTAAAATTAAAATGAAAAACATTAAAAAGAAGTATGATAAAAAAGGTGAAGAGATCATTCATGATTTTAATTTGGATATTGAAGAAAATGAATTTATCGTATTTGTCGGTCCCTCTGGTTGTGGAAAGTCAACTACGCTGCGAATGATAGCGGGACTTGAAAGTATTACAAGTGGTGAGCTCTGGATGGATGGCAAGTTAGTTAATGATGTTCAAGCGAAAGATCGAGATATTGCCATGGTATTTCAAAACTATGCCTTGTTTCCACATTACAACGTATTCGATAATATTGCATTTGGTTTGAAAATGAAAAAGTACAAGCGCAGTTATATCAAAGAACATGTGGAACAAGCGGCGGAGATTCTTGGTTTAACGAAGTATTTGAAGCGGAAACCGAAAGACCTTTCCGGCGGGCAGCGTCAGAGAGTAGCGCTAGGCAGGGCTATAGTACGGGATGCTCATATTTTTCTAATGGACGAACCATTATCCAATTTGGATGCTAAGTTACGTATTCAAATGCGGAAAGAGATTATCAATTTGCACAGGCGACTGGGCACCACAACAATTTATGTGACACATGATCAAACGGAGGCAATGACAATGGCTTCTAGGATTGTTGTCCTCAGTGATGGACATATCGAACAGATTGGTACACCTGAACAAGTGTACAATTATCCACAGTCAAAATTTGTTGCTGAATTTATGGGGTCCCCACCGATGAATTTCCTGGAAGGATCAGTTAAAGGAAATCAATTAATATTGGATTCCGGGATAGTGCTAGGAGACCATTCACAAACAATGAGTGATATGGAAAAGGTTGATATCGGTATCCGCTCAGAAGACATTGATATTACGGATGAAGATACCGGAATTAATATGCTAGTTAATCATGTAGAAATGATGGGTGCAGATTTACATATCCATGGAAATGCAGATGGAAAAGAAATAGTAATCCGTGTAGAACCAAGTGAGAAAGTAGCTGTCAATGACCTGGTGTCTTTGAAGGTGAATATAGACATGGTCCATCTTTTTGATGCAAACACAGGGAAGGCGCTGTTTGACAGGGAGAAGGTGGATGTATGAGCCGGATGAAAAAGGCAGGAAAGATATTTATTTTCCTTGGCATTCCCATGATTCCATTAATTGTTTTTTGGTTTGTTCCGATGATTGTTTCTTTGTGGCTGAGTCTTACAGATTGGGATTATATTAGCCCGACTTATAATTATGTAGGGATAGACAATTATACATATGCATTTACAAGCGATGAATTTTATCAAGCCTTGAAAAACACGATTATTTTTGGTGTTTTCACGGTAGTCCCAACCATCATCATTGGCCTTTTGTTGGCGATGTTGCTCCGAGAGGGGTTAAAAGGGATCACATTTTTCAGATCACTTATGTTTTCTCCATGGATTACACCAATGGTAGCGATGTCCATTGTGTGGGCTTGGATCTATGAGCCTGATATTGGGTTGTTAAATCAAGTACTAGGGTGGCTGCACCTTCCACAACCAGCATGGTTACATAGTTCAAGTAGTGCACTATGGTCGATAATCATCGTGACAGTATGGAAGAACGCGGGGTGGGCCATGTTGTTTTATTCGGATGCACTGCAAAAAATACCTCGTGAGTTGTATGAAGTGAGCAATCTTGAGGGATCTTCTTGGTGGCAAAAAATGAGAACGATTGTGATTCCGCTTGTTTCGCCCACAACATTGTTTTTAGGTATTATGTTAGCAATTGAATCGATTCAAGCATATGACCAGATTCAGGTCATGACACAAGGTGGGCCTTCTGGAAGTACAAGAACGCTTCTATATATGTATTATCAAATGGCTTTTGAACAATTCAATATGGGACAGGCAACTGCGATATCAACCATCATCGTTATTATTACAGGGATCTTGGCATTGACGATGTTTTATGTGTCAAAACGCTGGGTTCATTACTAGGGGGGAATAACAATATGCAAAATAATACAGATTCGAATATTAAGCAATTTGGCCTCTATGTGTTATTGACTATCCTCGGAATCTTGATGGTGTTCCCGTTGATTTGGATGTTATTAAGTGCTCTAAAATCACCGAGTGAGATTTTCGCAGTTCCTTTAAAATGGTTGCCAGAAGTAGCACAATGGGGCAACTTTAAAGAAACATTGGAGTTGGCTCCCTTTGGATTGTACATTTTTAACAGTACCTTTACAGCACTTGTCATTGTTATTTTTCAATTCATTTTATCCTGTATGATTGCTTACGCATTGACGCAGATGAAATTTAAGGGGCGGACACTTGTTTTTAATATTATTTTGATTACGTATATGCTTCCAGCGGAAGCAACATATGTGCCAAGCTACACAATCGTAGCAAAGATGGGGCTTCTAGACACACTCTCGGGTGTCATCATATCAAATATAGCCAGTGTGTTCACTATCTTCTTGTTGCGCCAAGCGTTTATGCAAGTGCCTAAGGATACAATCGAGGCTGCTCGTGCATATGGTGCTGGTGACCTTACAATTTTGTGGAGAATTATGATCCCAATGAGTAAATCGACGATTTTTGTGGTCAGTCTAATCAGTTTTGTCAAAATGTATAATAACTATCTATGGCCATCACTTATTGTCAAAAGTGAAAAGAATTATCTGATTACAGTTGGATTGAATAAGTTTTTCACTTCACAGGGCTCATTTGCAGACAAATGGCCATTAATTATGAGCGCGAATGTGTTGTCTGTCATTCCTTTGCTTATTCTGTTTATCATTTTACATAAATGGTTTATAAAAGGCATAGGTGACACTGGATTAAAAGGATAAAATAATACAATAATAATATGGGGGAATAAACATGAAGAAATATTTTTCAGGGATTGGTTTGTTACTTGTTCTTGCTTTGTTTTTAACGGCCTGTTCAGTCGATGAATCAAGTGGTGATGGTAAAGTGGAAGTCGAATTTTGGTATGGGCTGGGGAGTGAAGCAGATAAGAAAATGAAAGAAATCATCAGTGATTTTAATGATGAGCATGATGATATTGAAGTAGTTGCAGTACCACAAGCAGACTACGATGAAACATATGAAAAATTGCAGGCGGCAATTGCTTCTGATACGGCGCCAGGTGTGTTTTTATCAGAAATAACCCCGCTGACTGATTTAGCTCAAAAAGAAGCAATTGAACCATTGAATGATTATGTTGAAAACGATGATATTTATGATGAAACTGACTTTTTAGAGGTATTGCTTGAGCCGGCTGAAATAGATGGTTCCTTATATGCCATTCCTGGTTATGGAACCACTCAAGTGATGTATTATCGAAAAGATATCTATGAAGATGTAGGAATTGATCCAGAGGAAGCGTATGCCACTTGGGAAAACCTTGCGGATGCTTCAGAAAAACTGCAAGACAGCGGTGAGGTAGATTATGGTCATTTGCCAATGTGGGATGAAAACAACTTAATCGACATCGCACTTAGTAATGGCGGGTCTATTTTAAATGAGGATGAAACTGAGGTATTGATTGATGATTCTACATGGAATGATTCATGGGAGTTCATCCGGGAGCAACTGCATGAGGAAGAAACGATGAAAGTAAATTCTGGCGGACAAGGCTGGGAATATTGGTATAAAACAATTGACCAAGTAATGAACGGCTCAGGAGCAGGCTATACAGGTTCATCTGGTGATAAAGGCGACCTTGATTTTGATATCATCGATTCCCTGCCACAGCCAGGTTTAAATGGCAATGAAGGCAAACCGCAAGTTTCCGGTCTTTATATGGCCATCCCTAGTGGAGTCAGTGATGAAGAAAAAGATGCAGCTTATGAGTGGATGAGCTATTTTTCAAGCAATGAAGTCAATGCGGAGTGGTCCAAAGCAATTGGTTATGTTCCAGTACGTGAATCGACTATTGAAGAAGAAGTGTATGCCGATTTTGTAGATGAGAATCCGTATGCCATTGTACCTTATGAACAGGCTCTGAATGCAACTCCGGAGTTCGTTGATCCTACTGGTGGGAAAATATTAGATGCGCTGTCCATTGCAGCAGACCAAGTCGAAATAGAAAATATACCGGCGGAAGAAGCATTGAAAAAAGCAAAAGAAGTTGCTCAAAAAGCTTTAGATGACGTGAATGAATAAGTTGGAGTGAATAACGGATGGACGAAGAACTACTAAAACAACAAGTAATAAGCGACCAATCGGGGAAGTATCTGAACAAAAGATATGTCATTACGATTCCTGAAGGTGTCGCATCATTGCATGTTGATACCCAAATAGATAAGGCTGTGTGGCTCACCTGCATGGTATATGATGAACAGAAAAGTTTACGAGCACAGCTTTTACGAGCGGGGAAATCGGGATCAATCCTCATTCATGAACAAACGGATTTAGGCAGTCCGTATACTATTTCGGGCCCGATTCAACCCGGAAAATGGGTCATTGATATGACGATATTGAGTAGAACGGAAATCTCCGCCAATGATAGCTGGTGTGAAATAACGGTTCGCTCCAACCAAGGAGCAAGAAATGAAAAAGAAGCAGACACTTTGATATGGAGCGATGAAAATGGTACGGATTTTTCCTTAACAGGGTTTGATAATCATCAGGTGTTCCAAAGTGAGAAACAGTGGTATAAAGGTGATTTTCACACGCATACGACTTACACAGATGGAGAAATGAGTCGAGAAGACAATATAGAAATGACGAAAAAGCAAGGCTTGGACTTCTTTGTGGCGACCGATCATAATATCGTGCCGACTTCCTGGTTTGCAAAAACAGATACACTTGTCATTCCCGGTACGGAAGTAACATCGACACTAGGTCATTTTAATATTATTAACCCAAATACTTCTCCATTCGTTAAGCAGCGAGTGCGTGATATGTACGAGGAAGAAGGAATGAATCAAATAATAGCACAAGACTATGGGGATGCTTTGGTTTCCATTAATCATCCATTTTTAAAAGGCTGCCCTTGGATTTGTCAAGCTACCAATCTGGAAAACATCGATACACTTGAAATCATGAATGATCCAACATATCCAGATAATCTTGAGGCGATAGAGCATGCACTTGTTGCGTGGAATTTATTATTAAATGACGGTTACCAAATTACTGGAATTGGCGGTTCCGATTCACATTTACGTCCTGATGACCATTATGATGGAAGTGCGGATCCTTCTTTGATAGGAGACCCTGGAACGTTTGTGCATTGTGATCAGTTGACGGCACACCATCTTATGGACAGTGTTCGTAGAGGGTATGTGACTGTATCAAGAGGAGGATTCATCAATATAACTGATGGAGAATGCTTACCAGGGGAGACAAGTTCGCTACAAAAAGGTAAGATTTATGCTAGTGTAGATACAGATGAAGATGTTTATATCGAATGGATTATTGATGGTGAAATAATGAAAAAGGAAAATAAACACTCAGATTTCTATTCATTTCATTTTCATGAAAAGGAGTATCATTGGATACGTGTGGATATACGCTATCCTGATGGGAGTCTTTATGGATTTACGAATCCAGTTTATTTTGGAGAAAAGCAACCTCAAATGAAGACGTGGAATGAAATATTGGAGCAAATGGATGTAGAGGTATAAAGTAAAGAAAGTGTTATGTGGTGCTGCAAAGAACATATAACACTTTTTATTTTACGTATACTTTTGAAATACATCATACTGTTCTGTTGGTGTACTACAGAGAACTTATGGTAATCTAATAGTAATAATAGATGGCAAATGAGGTGATCAATTGAATGGAAATGATAAGATAGCAAAAGAAAAAGTGGAAAATGCTAAGGAACAAATCATAGACGCTATTGCAGAAACAATGGATTTATATGCCGTAACTCCTGCAGCAGGCAGATTGTATGCAATGATGCAATTTGAGGAGGAAATGAACCTTGATGAAATGCGGGAAGAATTGGGCATGAGCAAACCAAGCATGAGTACAAGTGTACGCAAATTGCAGGAAATTGACATGGTAAAAAAGAAATTTAAACGTGGATCAAGAAAACATACATATGTAGCTGAGAAGAATTACTTCAATACATTCATCTCCTTTTTTTGTCATATGTGGGATCGGGAAGCAAAAATGAATTTGACCGCTATTCTGGAAGCAGAATTAGAGTTGGACCAATTATTTGAAGAGGAAGATATTTCTGAAGAGTTGTTGCAGAAAGCTCGTGAAATCTATCATCAAATTGAAGAGTCCAAAGTATACTATCATTGGTTGGAACGCTTGGTGACAAGTGTTCGTTCCCGGGAAATATTCAAATTTATTCCCCAAAATCCCGAAAATGAAAATTAGCCCTCTGAATCAATTTTTTATCTATACAGAGTAAAAATATTCCTAATAACCTGGTCAATAATGCGGTTGGCCAGGTTTTTTTGATTCGTTTATTTATTATTCTTTCTGTGTCATATTTTACAATGGAAAACAAAGAAATAAAATATATAGGTTGATAAAACCAGGCTAGATTTCATTTAAAGAACGTATTCAAAAAGCCTTTCATTTTCTTCAAAAGTAAAAAATGCACTTTTAGCAAAAACTATATTGCGCGCGATCCATTTTACCAATCTCCTTCATCACCAAGCTGAAAATGTGTTACATTAGATGTTCAGGAGAGGGGGAGGTATAAAATGGATGGTATGCTTATACTTGGTGTACTTATAGCTGTATTAATGTATCTGTTAATCATTTTATTCGTTGTATCAATACTTGTTTTTTCTATCATTTTATACCGCCGAATTAGTAAAAAGATGTCTCCAACTGAAAAAAGGTGTATTTGGACTCCTATTAACCTTTATTAAT
>Ga0209487_1003012_pt1 | contig 13428 bp, 10 predicted proteins | sample Poulit2012_FD_187524 | JGI IMG/M metagenome (GOLD analysis project Ga0209487, IMG submission 187524) | Agricultural soil microbial communities from Georgia to study Nitrogen management - Poultry litter 2012 (SPAdes) (version 2) | ecosystem: Environmental > Terrestrial > Soil > Agricultural land... | reverse complement strand
AAGAAGTTGCAAGGTAACCAGAATCTGACGAATGAATATTATTACCTACCTACACTTGTTGAAGGTGAAACAATAAAGGACTTAAAAAATGGGCAAGAGGATTTGGCACCGATACCCACGGAGTAATAGGGTTCTGCCCATTGGGTTGGCATATATGCTTATTAAATATATTTATTTGAATTAAACTCCTAATTCCTTGCCTTTATACTTCAAGGATTTTAAGACAAATAAACTAAGCACAAGTGAAAAGAAGTCTCGTCTTGGCGCACCTGTATAATTCAATTATCCGTAGATGATTTTATTTGAAATTCAATTATAGATTCCTTGTCTTTCGAAGCTACAGATCGTATTAATGTATTGATAAATCACCTACAAACTGCACGATTTCTGTTTTTAAAAATACAATTTAGGATATTGGGGTAGCCATGGTATTTTTAAATAGAGGAATGAATTTCATAATTACCAAAACCAGCAACATCGATCCAGTATATAATTAAGAACGGTTTAACGAAACTATATACTGGATCGATGTGGCACTAAATCCGTATTATGAAATTCATTAAATTTCATAAAAAAAGAACCCTTTTTATCAAAAGGTCCTTGTCCTAAGCTATTAACAAACATCCAAACAATAACAGTAATCTATCTACTTTTTCATTAACAGTCTATCTGTTTTTAACTACGCTCAGCATTTCGTTCCATCTATATCTCAATCTTTTAAGTTCTTTTTCCCTAATTAAACGGCATTGTTCTATTAACTCATTAATATCCTGAGATGTTACTGTTCTAGGATACTTCTTAAACTCGACAACATTTTTCTTCTTATTCATTAGGATCACCAACCTTTCTAGGGAGGAATGAAAATAACTCGTATCTTCTTTATTCATTAATATTCTCCTTATATCTCTACTTTTCTAGTCAGTGGAGTTCGTAGTCAAACTGGGAAGGACACCGTGAAGCCTACTAGGTAAAAATTGAACATGCGGTGATATTAATTCAATAGAAGCTTACCGATTATAATATTTCTGATCTATTCCAATGTCTAAAGGAAATTAATGGATTGGAGAATGTTACTTAAAAGGCGATTGTAAAACGAAACTCGTTCATAAGCCAGTTTCGTTTTACAATCTGACTAATACAAGAACTGCTTACTCCACCGCATATAATCCAACTACTCTTCAATCAAAAATAAAATCTGAACTCCAATTCATTACTACACACGGAAAACCTTCCACAATTAGTGTTAATAGTTTTTCATGTTCAAACTCAAAAACATCATCTAGTTGAATGAAGTTTATATGCCAATTCTACTATTTACGCAATGCCGAAAGCTTTTCATTCATAGCTTTTGTTTGACCATAAATCTCTTGATAAATAGCAAATAGCCTCTGATATTTATCCACATTCACTTGATTTGGCACAAACTCTTGATCTTCTTTTAAAAATTCAGTCGCACATTCTTTTAATGAATCAAACCAGCCACAACCATAAGCTGCTAACATAGCTGCACCCATTCCTGGACCTTGTTCACTTTCAAGTCTAACAATTGTCGCATCAAAAATATCTGCTTGCATTTGGAGCCACTCTTCATTTTTAGCTCCACCTCCAATGGAAACAATTGTATCGATCACTTTCCCATTTTGGCGAAAGATATCAATTGATTCATTGAGTGAAAATGTGATCCCTTCCAGAACTGCCCGCACAAAATCTTTGCGTTGATGGGAACTATCCATTCCAATAAAACTTGCTCGGATCGTCGCATCTGCATGTGGTGTTCTTTCACCTACCAAATAAGGTGTGAATAATAGACCATTAGATCCGACGGGGATGGAACCCACTTCAGCTAACAAATCTTCGAAAGATTCTTCCTTAGCAAAAGTTTCTTTAAACCAAGTTAAGCTATACCCTGCAGCTAATGTCACACCCATTGTATAGAATGCATCTGGTGCTCCATGATTGAAATAATGAACTTGACCTCCAAAGTCTTTATCATTACTTGCTTCATATGATAAAACTACACCTGAAGTACCGATACTACAAAGTGTTTTTCCTTCTTCTAAAACACCTGATCCTATCGCACCACAAGCATTATCAGCTCCACCACCAAACACACGTGTTGTTTCGGCAAGTCCAGAAACATGAGCAAAATCAGATGTTATTGTCCCTACTTCTTTGTGTGAGCTAATTAATGGTGGGCAAAGGCTTGGATCGATATCTAGCAAATTACATACTTCTGTACTCCACTCTTTTTTACTAACATCTAACAAGAGCGTACCCGCAGCATCAGAGTATTCCATTTGCAGCTTACCCGTAAGCTTGTACCTTAAATAATCTTTTGGAAGAACAAATTTTTCAGCCTTTTTATATAGCTCAGGCTCATGTTCTTTTACCCACAATATTTTTGGTAAAGTAAAACCTTCTAACGCAGGATTTTTCGTAATATCTAGCAGAAGCTTTTCTCCAACGACATTATAAATCTGCTGACACTGTGCAGTTGTTCTTGTGTCATTCCAAAGAATCGCATCGCGTAGTACTTCATTATTTTTATCAAGTAAAATGAGACTATGCATTTGTCCAGAAAAACTAATTCCTTCAATATCTTCTGGATCACCACTGAAATCCTCCATCAGATCAGACAATGCAGAAGTTGTCTGATCAACCCAATCTTGAGGATCTTGTTCACTATAGCCCGTTTTTACTTGAATTAAGGGATAATCCTTCGATACTTCCTGAATGACATCACCCTGTTGATTGATTAGTAAAACTTTCACTGCACTTGTACCTAAGTCAATACCAATAACATACTTCATAGCTACACCTCTCCTACACGAACTTAATCTAATTGTTGCATAAAAGCTCTCAATAAATATTGATTTATCGTCGCTTTAATTTATTCTAAACGACCGGACAACTATTTAATTTCCGTAAACCTAATACCTGATTTCCATGCATATTAAAAGCTATCTAACGCTCAACAATATCAGTCCAATACCATCTGTATGCGCCTTATAGCGATCATCAATTACTGTTCCTACTAAACTAACTTTATAAAATTCAAGTGAATCAAGTTTAATAAATAATATCTGCTAATCTATTATTTGTTATACCATCTACCTCTATTTCTTCACCTTTGCAACCTCCTATCCCTTTATCTCCCCTTAATAATCTCATTCCAGTTAATCACTGAATACGTTTTCATTATAGCAACCCCACCTTTGTTTGTCTAGTGGATAAACTAAGTTATTTGGGTTATAATAACTATAATGAAGGAACAATTAAATGAAGGAGTGAACGATTATGATTCAGACATTTAACCAGCATGTTGTAAAAAAGGAAAACAAAATAATCGTCTTAGAAACAATTAAAGAATACTCACCTATTTCACGGACAAATATAGCAAATAAAACGGGACTAAATAAAGGGACAGTTTCATCCTTAGTAAACGAACTATTAAAAAAAGATATTATTTATGAATCTGGACCAGGCCAGTCTAGTGGTGGTAGAAAACCTGTTATGCTTCTATTCAAAAAACAAGCTGGCTACTCCATTGGTATTGATCTAGGAGTAAACTATTTACTTGGTATTTTAACAGATTTAGAAGGTAACATAATAAATGAACAAAAAGTGGATTTACATGTCCTATCTTATAAAAAGGTAGAAAAATTATTATTTGAAGTAATCGATGCGTTGATTACTAATGCGCCAAGGAGTACATATGGCATAATAGGGATAGGCATTGGTGTTCCAGGAGTTGTTAGTAATGATGGTGAAATATTACTCGCTCCTAATTTAAATTGGAAACAAATCCAGATGAAATCTATACTTCAAGATAAGTACAATCTTCCAGTCATTGTTGAAAACGAAGCAAATGTTGGCGCATATGGCGAAAAAATATATGGTGTGGGTCAAGATTTTGATGATATAATTTATGTTAGTGTCGGAATTGGAATAGGTGTTGGATTAATATTGAATTCGAAACTTTATAAAGGAAAAAACGGTTTTTCAGGTGAGTTGGGACATACCACTATCGAAGTTAATGGCGAGAGATGTAGTTGTGGAAATACTGGCTGTTGGGAATTATACGCTTCGGAAAGAGCGCTATTACATAGAGCCAAAAAGCTAAAAAGCAATGTACCTGATAAGACAGCAACACTAGAAAGCTTAAATCTTTTAGCGGAAGATAACAAAAATGTTGCACATTTATTTGAAAGTGTTGGAGATTACATAGGAGTCGGGATTAATAATATCATTCGTACTTTAAATCCAGAGCTGGTTATTATTGGTAATAGAATTATTTCGGCAAGAAAATGGATTGATGCTCCTCTAAAACATAGAATTCAAACATATCCACCTGATTTTAAAGGGAATAGTTTTGACCTAAAATATGCGACATTAGGTACCTATTCTGCTGCATTAGGAGCATCTGCTTTTACCGTAGAAAACTTTATCGATAGCCTGTCTATAATAAAATAGGGAAATTAGCTTCCCTGTTTTGATTGATTCCATATAAGTGCAAATCATCCTATTATTATTCACTGTGTTTGGAATTGATTGCAAAACGTATCCAAGGATTTATTTAGTAAGTGCAGTGGGGACATATTATTAAAGAGGTATTAATCACTGGCCTCTTTAATTAACTCTTAACACCTTCATAGGGAATATACTCAGTATATTCATTCCCAAACTGAATCGGTAGGCTACCTTCAGCTAGAATAATTTGATAACTTTCACTTTATTTAATTAATACTTTATATACTACCACATGCACTTCCGGATTAGAAATCTTATCTTGCTATAAATACCCGGTTAGGAATCCTCTTCCGCCAATCACCTTTTTTATTATTGCAACCTTACCAATTCTATTTCTCACTAAAAATCGAACAGATTAAAATAAAAAGAACTGGCTTAGGCCCGGTATAATACCGAACTCAAACCAGCTAAACAGTTGCAGGTTAATACACTTTTCTCAATTTACTTAACAGTTAATGCATAATTTGGTGATAAGAGTAATGGAGCATAATATCCCGGAGTTGATGAAAACGGCAAAATATCATCACTTATTTGAATACCGATTTCATTACGCATAAAGTTCTGACGTTCCTGAATACGACCCCATGCCTCTGGATAGTTTTTCGCTAATTTATTCCTAAGATCTTTATCAGCTAAGAGAACTGTATCCTCACAGTTTAATTCAATTCCAGCTGACATAGGCGTTGGTATAATATCACACTGCACAGCCATACCTGATAGAATCTTTCCATCATCATGAGGTCTAAATGATGAATGCAACCATTCATCTGAACTTGTCAGATGTCCTGGATTTAGGGCTGGACGAAGACCGCCACCTTCCAAAATGTCAGAAATATGTTCGTAAATTTCACCACCTACTGCACCTACAGAAACAGATTCATACCATGCTACAATACCCTTATAGTAAGGGATCGCCCATTTTTCAAGATATTCTGAATTTTCTTGATCAATTAGACCGCCACGAGCACTTAATCCGCCACGATATCCCAAGGCCGTGAATACTCCATCACCCTGTGAAATGATTCGGGAACTTGGACTACGTAAACCTATTATTTCTTCTTTTCCACTGGCATACATTACATAAGTAGTTAAAGGTTCTCCAGAATAGCCCATTTTAGATACTGCTTCTAATTCACTAATGCCCGGGCGTGTTCCTTCTGTAATTCTTAATAGTGCAGCTGAAGCTCTCGAAGCAGCCCATTCAAAAAAGGCAATCTGTTCAATTTCATTATATGCCCTAAGTCCTTTTATTGGGTCCATTAGTACTGCTGAAACGTCTCTAATGCTATCCAATCCACCGGCAACTTTTTCAATCGCTTCAAGCAGAATTGCAGGAACAAAGTAACTTTTAGAACCAGGGTTTTCCTCAGGCTCTAAATACTTCCAGCCACAAATCCCAACTTCCTGCCCTTTTGAAATGCCAACAGATTTTAATAAATCTTGTAGGTCTGGGGATAAAGTACGATCCTGTCCCAATAAGCTAAATGACTGGCACAGTAATACTTCTACCTTCGGCTTAATTACATCCTTATACATAAGCCCCTCATTACCAACCAATAAATATCTTCGGTCATTAGGTCCAAGTACTAATACAGCTTCCTCAAACCTAGGATCAAACTCGGTTAAATAGTGTATATTTGCGAAGTGTTCACGGTCTCCATATACGACTATCCAGTCACACTTAGCGGCTTTATAAAAGTTACGTAATCTTTCTTCATAAACCTCCCGCGGAATTTGTGGTATTTCCTCTGGTACTCCAAAGTCCGGTAATTTGAGTTTTCTCCAATCAATATTCATGACAATCTCTCCTTCATTATATTTGTATATAACTTCATATTAATAGACTTTCGATACGATTAATAAGGTAAGATTCTAGCTTTCAAAGTGTTTTCTATTCTTTTGGAGGACGCTCATCCTCAGGAACATTTTTATAAACATCGTCATAAGAATGAAATTCATCAGCAATTAATATGTCTACTAAATTATCTTTATCTACACTAATAGGATCCAACTTGCTGAAAGGTACATCCATTGTTTCGTTATTTATCGTCGTCTCTGCCTCAATTTCCTCTCCCTTTGCTAGCTTTACAGCAATTTCAGCGCTTTCAGTTGCAATCTCTCTTAAGGGTTTGTAAACAGTCATAGATTGAGTTCCTTCAGCCACCCTTTGTACTCCTGCAAGGTCAGCATCTTGTCCAGATACAGCTACTTTACCTGCCAAGTTTTGTGAGTCTAGGGCCTGTATTGCACCACCTGCGGTACTATCGTTAGGGGCAACAATGACATCGATATCATTGTTATTTTTAGTTAATGCGTTCTCGATAATTGATAATGATTCGCTAGTGCTATAGCCATCTGCCCATTGATCACCAACTACCTCAATATCTCCGGAATCAATGAGAGGTTGTAATATATTCATCTGACCTTGTCTAAACATATGAGCAGTATGGTCATCAGGTGAGCCCCCAAGTAGGAAGTATTTACCTTTGGGCACCATATCTATTAAATACTCTGCTTGCATTTCACCCACGCCTTCATTGTCAAAAGATACATAAGCATCAATTTCGGTGTTATTAATTAATCTGTCATATGCAACGACGAGTACCCCTTCTTCTTTTGCTTGATCAACGACCGGACTTAAAGCGTCTGAGTCAACAGCTATAACAACTAATACATCGATATCCTGCGATAGCATATTTTGAATTTGGGATAACTGTTTTTCACTATCACCGTCAGCGGACTCTACCTTTACTTCCGCTCCTAGTTCCTCGGCTCTTTCTATAAAAATATCTCTATCATGCTGCCAACGTTCTAAGGTTAAATCAACTACAGAAAGCCCTATATTAATTTTATCGCCTTCATCACCAGAACCTTTCGTCGAGTTCTTTTCGCTCGAATCCTGTCCACAAGCTGATACGAGAAGTATGAATGCAATCAATATAGCTGGTACAAAATAATATCTCTTAAATAAATTCATTTATAAACCCTCCTCTTTTTTTACTACTACTAAGCGCACAAAGTTTTCTAGCGTATGAATAAAGAGGATATAATAATCTATAAAGATATAGGGTGAAAAGAATACCAAGTCATCACATCTTTTCGGTATTCTTAGCATCACAAACAATTAATTTTATATCAACTAAATACTTCATGGAGACTCTCCTCTATTATTCATATTGCTAGTTATTTAGTGAATGCCTGCAATAAATATTGATTAATCGTTGCTTTAATTTGTTCTAAACGACCGGAAGACTGTTTAATTTTTGTTAATCCTAAAGCATGTGCTTCAAGCTTATGAAAATCTGTGTTACCTTCAACGATTTCAAGTCCAATACCATCTGTGTAAGTCTTATAGCGATCATCCACTATACTTTCTAAAACTTTATCATCTATTAGATTTTGGGCCACTCGTAAACCAACTGCAAAAGCATCCATTCCCGCGATGTGAGCATGGAATAAATCTTCTGGTTCAAATGAACCTCTTCTCATTTTTGCATCAAAGTTTAAGCCACCTCGGCCAAGACCACCGTTTTTAAGTATTTCATACATGGCAAGTGTGGTTGACCATAAATCTGTTGGGAATTCATCGGTATCCCAGCCGATTAATGGATCCCCTTGGTTGGCATCAACTGAACCTAGCATGTTATGAATCCTGGCATAATGAAGCTCATGTTCAAATGTATGTCCAGCAAGTGTCGCATGATTTGCTTCAATATTAAATTTGAAATCTGCATCAAGTCCATAGTTTTGCAAAAATGCATGACTTGTAGCGACATCATAGTCATATTGATGTGTTGTTGGCTCTTTCGGTTTAGGCTCAATTAAGAATTGAGCATCAAACCCAATTTCTTTAGCGTAATTTACTGCCATATGATAAAACCGACCTAGGTTGTCTAATTCCAGTTTCATATCCGTATTTAAAAGGGTTTCATATCCTTCACGACCTCCCCAAAACACGTAGTTTTCACCACCTAGCTCTTTACCAATTTCCAACCCCTTTTTAACTTTAGCTGCCGAATAGGCGAATACATCTGCATGACTAGAAGTTGCTGCTCCATGCACAAAACGTGGGTGTGTAAAATTGTTTGCCGTATTCCAAAGTAGTTTTGCTTTGCTATCTTTCATGTAATTTTTGATCATACTTACAATTGTATCTAAATTTTGATTGGACTCTCTTAAATTACTGCCCTCTGGTGCGATATCAATATCATGGAAACAGAAAAATGGAACATCTAACTTTTCATAAAATTCAAATGAAGCATCGACACGTGCCTTAGCCAAATCCATGCCACTATATTTATCCCAAGGTCGAATCATATTACCTGCTCCAAATGGATCAGAACCATCCATTGTAAACGTATGCCAGTATGCAACCCCATAGCGTAATATTTCTTCCATTGTTTTATCGCCAATTTTTTCATTAGGATTGTAGAATTTGAATGCATATGGATTTGTTGATGAAGCACCTTCGTATTTGATATTGTTTATATTCTTAAAATAAGTCATTTACATTCTCCTAGTTTTTTATATTGCCGTTTGCGGTTTATTTGCAATGTCAATCCAGACAGCAACGATTAAAATCAAACCTTTTACAATATACTGCCAAAATGTCTGGATATTCATCATACTCATGCCATTATCAATGCTTGCCATTATTAAAGCCCCAATGACAGCACCAACAATATTACCTCTCCCCCCCATTAAGCTCGTACCACCTATAACACATGCGGCAATCGCATCAAGCTCATACATATCTCCTGCACTTACAGTTGCAGCATTGAGTCTACTTGTTAATATTACGCCAGCAACTCCTGCGAGCGCACCCATTGTGACAAATACAGCTAATGTGTTCCGCTTAATATTAATGCCCGATAGAGCAGCGGCTTCTGGATTCCCACCAATAGCATAGATATACCTTCCAAAAGATGTTTTATAAGAAATGAAAATAAACAATCCAGCTAAGGCAATAACAATAAGCAATGGAATTGGGATACCGTAATAACGACTTAACAAGTATGTTAAGACAATAATCGCAATTGAGTAAATTACCAATTTACCATAATCAATCACGGGAGCAGTTAATTCCAATCCCATCTGTAGCCGCTTATGACGATTTCTCCATGTGAAAACAAACAATAAGGCAACGCCTGTAAACGCCAATATATACCCTAAACTAAACGGTAGATAGCTATTTGCGATTAATTTAAAACTTGGATCTAAGGGTGCTATGGTTTGCCCCTTACTTATTCCTATTAAAATTCCTCTAAAAATCAACATACCACCTAATGTTACAATAAATGCTGGTACAGCCCTATATGCTACCCACCACCCCTGCCATAGTCCTAATATCGAACCTACAGCAATAGCTGATAACACTACCCAAACAGTATCCCAACCAAACCAAACATGTAAGATCGCCGCAACCGCTCCCGTTAAACCTGCAAGTGAACCTACAGAAAGGTCGATATGTCCAGATACAATAATAAATGTCATCCCAATTGCAAGGACAGATATTATAGTCATCTGTGTAAATAAGTTAGATAAGTTACGTGAAGATAAAAATTCACCTCCCGTCAGGAATCCAAAAATAACTGCAATCAGAATTAGTGCAATTATTAATGTATACGATTGCATATTTAAATTAAACTTTAACTTTGATGTTGATTTCTTTGTTGTTTCAACTGAATCTTGATTACTCACTTCTTAACCCCTCCCCGCAGTTGCGAATCGCATAACTTTTTCTTGAGTAGCATCTTCTCTAGCTAATTCCCCAGTAATCGTTCCTTCCGCCATAACAAGTACACGGTCAGACATTCCCAGAACTTCAGGTAATTCAGAAGAAATCATCACAATGCCTACACCTTGTTCGGCAAGTTCATTAATTATTTTATATATTTCGTACTTTGCACCGACATCTATGCCTCTCGTCGGTTCATCTAAAATGAGGACTTTAGGATTTGTAAATAACCATTTGCTTAAAACTACTTTTTGCTGATTCCCACCACTTAGCTCGTCAACATTAGCTTCTAAACTATGAGCCTTTAAATTCATTTTATTCGTAATGTCTTCGGCGCTTTTCATCTCCATATTCGGATCGATCAGTCCTTTAGGCATTACTCTTTGCAGTGCTGCTAAAGTGGAGTTCTTCGTTATTTCCATTCCCAGTATTAATCCATAACGTTTACGATCTTCTGATACATAAGCTAATCCGGCTTTAATCGCATCTGAAGGCTTTTTGATAGTAACAACTTTTCCATCTATTTTTACTTGCCCACTCTGTTTTCCTGGAAGCCCACCAAATAGACTGATAAATAACTCCGATCTTCCAGCCCCCATCAATCCTGAGACTCCGAGGATCTCTCCCTTTCTCAGGCTAAAGGAAATCTCATCTGCTAATCTATCGCCTGTTCCACTATGGGTAAATGAATAATCTTTTACTTGCAATACTTCATCTCCAATTTCTCTCTTTTCATAGGGAAAGAAGTCGGTTAATGTTCTGCCGACCATTTCAGTAACAATTTTATCTTCAGACATTTCTGCAACAGGATTGGTACTAACAGTTTGACCGTCCCGTAAAATCGTAATCGAATCTGATATTGTCATTACCTCCAGAAGCTTATGAGAAATATAGACACAAGTAACACCCTTTGATCGTAAATCTTTTAAAATCCTCATTAATACTTCAACATCGCTCTCCGTAAGTGCTGCAGTAGGTTCATCCAAAATTAAGATTTCTGCATCTTTAGTAAGTGCTTTAACAATTTCAATCAATTGTTGTTTGCCAACGGTTAATTCACCTACCTTAACTTGTGGGTCAATATCTAAGCCTATTTGATCCAACCATTTTTGTGCTTCAGCATATAACTCATTCCAATTAATGATCTTCTTCCGCATTAAATCACTACTCAAAAAAATGTTTTCAGCAACGGTCATCTCAGGTACTAAAGCTAATTCTTGATAGATTATTGCTACTCCCGCATCCTGTGATTCCTTAATATTCTTGAAGTTGATCTCTTTTCCATTGATAATTATTTTCCCCTCATAATTACCTTCCGAATATACACCACTTAATATTTTCATTAGGGTAGATTTACCTGCACCATTTTCGCCACATAAAGCATGTATTTCCCCTTTTCGAACAGAAAAGCTTACATCATCTAACGCTTTAACTCCAGGAAACTCTTTTGTAATACCTAGCATTTGTAGCGCGTACTTGCCCATTAATAGTTTCCTCCTCCCTTTTCCGCATTATTTATCACTCGGGTTTTTCAGGTCTCTCATCTTCAGGTACGTTTTTATAAACGTCATCAAAAGAATGGAATCCATCTTCGATCACTGTTTCTACTAAACTATCTTGATCAACTTTCACTGGATCTAGTTTAATAAATGGTATATCTGCTAATCCATTATTTACTGTATCATCTGCTTCTGTTTCTTCATTTTTAGCGAGTTGAACTGCCACTTCTGCATTTTTAGTTGCAATTAAACGAATTGGTTTATAAACCGTCATGGATTGAGTGCCTTCAGCAATTCTTTGTACCCCAGCAATGTCAGCATCTTGACCGGATATAGCAACTTCTCCAGCAAGACTTTGCCCCGAGAGTGCTTGGATAGCACCACCTGCCGTACTGTCATTTGAAGCTACAATTGCATCAATATCATTTTTATTTGCTGTCAAACCATTTTCAATAATACTTAACGCTTCTTCAGCTGACCATCCATCTGCCCATTGGTCACCCACCACCTCGATATCACCGTTCTCAATTAGTGGATCTAAAATATTCATTTGTCCATTCCGAAACATTTGTGCATTGTTATCAGTTGGTGCCCCACCTAGTAAAAAGTATTTACCTTCAGGTACTTGCTCTACTATAAATTCTGCTTGCATTTCACCTACACGTTCATTATCGAAGGAAACATACGCATCAATATCAGTGTCATTTATCAATCTGTCGTATGCAACAACTGGTATACCCTCATCCTTTGCCTGATCAACTACAGGACCTAAAGCGTCTGAGTTATTAGCGATAATTACCAGCACATCAATATCCTGCGAAAGCATATTTTGAATTTGGGATAATTGCTTCTCGTCCTTACCATCCGCGGACTGAACTAGAACCTCTGCACCTAATTCTTCGGCTTTATCAACAAATATGTCGCGATCATGCTGCCATCTTTCCAATGTTAAATCTGAAACGGATAGTCCTATCCTAATTTCATCCCCATCATCATCTCCTGTGGCTTCCTTGGAGGCATCTTGTCCGCAAGCAGCCAATACTAATGCTAATGTTGATAAGGTTACTAATAAAAAGTATGAATTAAATATTCTTTTCACTATCTGTCTCCCCCTTAATACATATTTTCAGTTTATCCTTGAATGCGTTTTCATTATAGCAACTCTTTCTTTGTTTGTCTAGTGGATAAACAAAGATTATAAGTTATACTACTGAAATGAATAATTAGGTAGTGTAGAAGAAAATAATCATCTTTGAAACTATTAATGAATGCCCTTCTATTTCACGGGGAAATAGAGGGGCATACGATGATTTTTTGATAGACTTTATTGTTGTTTTCGCTATTGGGAAAATTAATAGTTAATCATGCAATCACCAAAAAAGTAGTCATTAAAAACTTACTAATTTGCTTAGTAATCGGCATGGCAATTACACTATCTCTTTTTTTCTAAAGTAAAATGATGTAATTGAATTGAGCGATTGCCGCTTGATGCATCATTCTATTCGGAATCTCACCCGTAATGGCTAGGTCCACTGTGTTCCTAATCACGCAAATCCCACGCCAAAAAACCCCAAAGGAATCAACTCCCTTGGGGTTTATAGCTGTATCTTTTATTCGGTTACAAGCTTCAATTCAATCGGTATAAAGTCTTCCATATCTTCG
>Ga0209487_1003011_pt1 | contig 13437 bp, 8 predicted proteins | sample Poulit2012_FD_187524 | JGI IMG/M metagenome (GOLD analysis project Ga0209487, IMG submission 187524) | Agricultural soil microbial communities from Georgia to study Nitrogen management - Poultry litter 2012 (SPAdes) (version 2) | ecosystem: Environmental > Terrestrial > Soil > Agricultural land... | reverse complement strand
ATTGAGCAATCCATGGTGCTTGGCGATAATCGACGATATGTCATTTGCCTCATCAATCCCTCTTATGAGAATCTAATACCATGGGCAAAGCGAAATGGGATTCGCTCTGAATCCAATCAAGAAATCTGTCGCCACAAAATTGTGATTGACCTACTTGAAGAGGAAGTGAGACGGTTAACAGCATCTCTTACCAATTATTCGATACCGAAAAAGGTGATTATTGCAAGCGATGAATGGACAATCGATAGCGGGGAATTAACTCCGAAATTATCACTACGATACAATATTGTTGAAGAAAAATACAAGGATCTAATTGATGCGACATATGCGGAGGACCAGAAGACGGAGATCGGAAAAGAAGCGGCTCCAACAGCGAAAAGCGGCTAAATTGAATTATAAAATTAATCTAATCCATTATAAAGTGGAGCCATAAAGTAACGGAGGTTTCCCCAGGGAGCCTCCGCCTTTACTGACAAAGAAAAAAAGTGGATAGGTAACTACCCACTTTCTATTAACAAAAAAGAGAAGCGAAAAGCTAGAGATGACAGGGCCACATCCGTTGCTACATACTTTTTAGATGATTCCGTCACGTATCGCTCTTGCAACAGCCTCTGTGCGATTTCTCGCTTCGAGCTTTTGCATAATGGATGAAACATAATCACGTACCGTGTACTCACTTAAATGCAAAGCACCTGCAGCCTCATTAGTAGATTCACCTGCAGCCATTAACTTTAAGACTTCTGTTTCACGAGGTGATAAATGAACTTTTTGAATCATGTTTCGATCCGTACCACCTGTCTCATACTTGTTTAAAATTTCACCTGCACTCTGCCCAAATTTAATGAGTGCTGAAAAGGTCTCTTGTGCGACTTTAAAATGCACATCGGGTCCTTGATCCAATAGAGCAGCACCGATTAGTTTATTGGAAGAGGTGAATATAGGTGCGACGACAAGCGAACGTAAATTAAACTGATCGATATATTGTTTAGGAAACCCCTTTGTTGCATCGGAGACATATAAGGGTTGTATATAATTCATGCTCTCCCCAAAGAGTTGGATCATCTCTAGTTTATCTTGGATTAATGGTAGATTATCCATGTTTTCCGTAATATTTTGGATCGCGTTAATATCGAGTCGATGTCCATAAAGCCCGAAACTCATCTGATCATTATCAGAATAAGAGAACAAGGCACAACGTTCAAAAGGTAAGTAGTTAACGAAACCAGCTGCAATATTTTCAATCGCGTTTTCATACGTTGTTGAACGGATCATCGTCTCATTAAACATAATGACAGAGTCCTTCCACTGCCGTTCTTGTCGCTTCATTTTCAAGGCGTCTCGACCATTTTTAAATACTTGTAAAGAGTACGTAATAAATGGAATGATATGGGAGGTATCTTCTTTATTTATACATAATAATAAGGTACCGTCTTCATATGGAACAGGCAATACATTCCGGTGCCGTGACTCGCCTTGTGACATTTGCTTTAGGAGCATTTCGGATAAGGAATAAATCGTATCCGCTTCTAATTCATCACTACCTAGTAATAAGTCTTGATCTTTCTCGTTAAACCACTTTTCAACGACAAATTTATGATCCTTTTTAATGAGGATGGCTGCCCATTCAATAGGTAATTGTTGTGAGGAGACAAGGTGTTTTAGAAATGAATCGATCGCAAAATGCTTTTGGTATGGGTGCGTTAAGATATGTTCACTAATCGTTGAAAATAAATATTGAACCGCTTGATGATCCCGATGTGAATAATCAGTCTCTCGCTGCGTAACTTTGTGTACAGCATTTTCTAGCAACGTTATAATAAATTGATTCGTTTGAAAAGACGCTGGATTGTGGTGAGGTGCGGGCTCCATATCATTCAAGATAGCCTGATTCCGCTTATCTGCACGGAACAGATAATCAGAAAAAAGTTTAATGGTTACTTCGGCGCTTTTTGCCGAAGTTTCGCCCACATCCTGGAGGTGCAACACAATCTGTTCCCATTCTTTTAAAATAGATTCCTCATGCACCCTAACAATCTTCAGCCCATTCTGAAATATAGTGTCCATATGATGGTCAAGTGTAATAGACAATGTGCTTCTTCCCCCTATAAAAAGTTATTTTTTAATAACCTAAATGGCTTTTCCTTGTAACAGCCAATCGGCTAGCGGCAATAAAATCACTTTCTAATTCCTTTTATTATAGCGCTTTCATTGTTATATAACAACCGTAAAATAGAATATGCGGATAATTCGAAACAGCATATTTTAGAATGGGAGAACTTCTATCAGCTTATTCTAGTCGGAAGTCCTTTATGAGTAAACTCATGTCCCAGCTTGTTTCATGCTTCGGGATTGTTTGATTGTAGGGATGAGCATAAACATCAAATTAAAAAGTCCTACAATTTACGGAATGGTTTGATGATAAACAAGCGCTATACTAATAGGTAGGAAGTTTGATAGAGGTTTTTTCTATGGTATAAAAGAACTAGTTGATGATACAGAGAAAAGAGGAGCTCGATCTACTTGAGATTTGTTGTTGGTCAATAACCATCAAATCATACTAAAGTAGGGTAAGTGAGCTATTCCTAAAGTTAAAACCGTCCATTAATAGGGATAGGTTAACCCCTATATAACTCATATAATAGGAGGGGATTCGTTAGGTGTCTCGGAAGTATTTCACTTCAGTAAAATGAGTGCGCTTACATAACCGGGTTGATGTAGTGTCATATGTCTTTTGGTTATGTTTTCATCATCGAATGGTACGAGTACGATTCCATTAACATACGTGAGGGGGGTGATGTTAGGGAGAACCGAGCATCACTAACATCGAGATGATCGCTATAAAAGAAACAAGGAATAAAGAAGTTCTCATCGAGTCATCACAAAGCAAGCCAATTCTAAGGAGGCGTTTGGGATTAGTAAACTACTTAAGAAAATATCAGCCATTATGTTAGTTGTACCGATGTTTCTCATGTATAGCGGTGGGATGAATATTGCAAAGGCAGATTCAACCACACTAGATTATACATGTGAAGCGACCGCACCAATTGTAGGTGCACTTGAGATTGAAATGGAAGTGGAAGTGAATGGAAACGCTCCAGATACAGTTGAAGCGGGCGAGGAATTCTCGATTACAGAATCTTATACAGTCGTTACGTTATTAGATACATCATTAATGAAGATTGCTATGAGTCAAGTTGAAGGGGAAGTAACAACGTTTAACTTAACAGCTGAGAATGCATTTGATGCTGCAAATGGCGATAATAATACAATTAATGTGGCAGATCCAGCGATCACGATTCCTACAACACCATTTCCTGATGAAGGGAACACGGTCACATTCCAGGTACCAGGTGGTGACGGAATTACGGTTCCACCATTCACAGCTGGTGATGAAGGCGAAATAGAAATTTCGGCAGGGGATATTGTAACAGAGTTAGATAGTAACCTAGGGGATATTGTAGCAAACTGTAGCCCTGATTCAGGACAAGATCTTGTCGTAAATACAATTGAAATTACGGAAGACGATGGTGAAGATCCAGAAGTTCCTGAGGAGCCAGTTCTCGAAGTAGTTGGCGATAATCCAATGGAATTAAAAGTTGGCGATTCGTATGTTGAAGAAGGTGTCACCGTTGATGGCGAAGAAAATGAAGACGTTGTCATTACAGGTGAAGTGGATACAGACGTAGCTGGGGAATATACAGTCACCTATACATTAACATACGGTGAAGATGACGAAACAGTTACGACAACACGCACGGTTAATGTAGTTGAGGAAGACGATGGTGAAGATCCAGAAGTTCCTGAGGAGCCAGTTCTCGAAGTAGTTGGCGATAATCCAATGGAATTAGAAGTTGGCGATGCGTATGTTGAAGAAGGTGTCACCGTTGATGGCGAAGCAAATGAAGACGTTGTCATTACAGGTGAAGTGGATACAGACGTAGCTGGAGAATATACAGTTACTTACACATTAACATACGGTGAAGATGACGAAACAGTTTCCACAACACGTATTGTTAATGTTGTTGAGGCAGACGTAGAAGAGCCGGAAGAACCAGAAGTTCCAGGTGATGGAGAAGATGGCAAGGATGGAGAAGACGGTAAAGACGGAGAAGATGGCACAGACGGAGATGACGGAAAAGACGGTAAAGATGGAAAAGATGGATTAGACGGAGAAGACGGTACAGACGGTAAAGATGGAAAAGATGGATTAGACGGAGAAGACGGTACAGACGGAAAAGATGGTGCAGTTGGACCAGCAGGACCAACGGGGCCAGAAGGACCAGCAGGTAAAGACGCGAACGGCGTAGCTAGCCAAGGTGGATCCAAAGGCGCAGTTGATCCAGTGAAATCAGGTAGTGACAGTAGTAGTAGTAGTGCGCTTACTGGAGGCGGAAAATTACCACAAACAGCTTCCGCTACACCACTTATTATTCTGATTGGATCATTAATGACCGTTGCAGGGGGAGCACTTGTTTTCTCAAGAAGAAAAGCGTTGAACTAATATGCGAAAGTTAGGGATTGTCTTTCTCGTGACAGGAATGATAATTGTCGGGTGGTTCAGTTACGATTATTGGAGTGGGATGCAGTCAGTTACAAAGGTGAGTGGGGATGTAGTGAAAGCAGAAAACGATGTACAAACGGAATCAGATTCATTACGTGTACTAGAACAGGATCTAGAAGAAACAGTTAATCCAGATCAAGCATTGAATCTGGATCATGTGGATGGGGAAGAGATTGCAACACTTGTCATTCCCTCCGTTGATTTAGCATTTGATGTGTTTATGGGTACGGGTAAAGATGCTTTGGCTCAAGGGGTCGGGCTATATGAAAGTGAATGGACAACAACCCCTGATCTCGGTGGACATACCGTGTTATCCGGGCATCGAGATAGTGTATTTCGTCCAGTCGGCGACTTGAAAGATGGTGAAGCAGTGTATATCAGCTATCAAGGCGAAGATTATGAGTACAAAATCAATAAAACCTGGATAACGGATGAACATGATACGAGTGTCATCGTTGAAAAATCAGAACCTACATTAACCTTATCAACCTGCTATCCATTTGAATTTATTGGTAGCGCACCAGACCGTTATATTGTGGAAGCAGAATTTGTGAGAAAAGGCGATTTATTAGATTTGAGTCAATTGCATAAATAACCTCCCTAAAAGGGGGTTATTCATGAATATGGGAAGACACAAATACCCGCTGCAAAATGGTAGTTGTGTCTTCCTTTTTAAATCCATTGTAAGGATGAGGTGTTAACGTTATGAAAATAATCAACCGTTCTCTTAAATACCTTTTATTATCATTACTCGCCTTCTTTTTATTAAGTCCGTTACACGTGATCGCTGAAGAAGGAGAGAGTGTTGAATTAAACTATGTAGCTCTCGGGGATTCCCTAGCAGCTGGTTTTTTAAATAAAACAGATCCACCATTATATGAAATTGGAAATGGCTATCCTTTTTTTATCAAACAGGGAATTGAAGCGGAAATGGGATATGGAATCAATCTAACGAATCGAGGTATCGGTGGATACACAACGGAAGATGTCCGGATTCAAGTTGAATACGATCTTGTTGTTCAAGCACAAATCGAATCAGCCGATTTTATTACGTTAGATGCTGGAGCAAATGACCTATTAGGCGCCGTTGATATTGGTGCCATTGACATGAGCGATCCAGAGTCAATGGAAGCTGCCCTGCAAGATGCGATGGCAGCACTAAGTCAGGTTGAAGAAAATATGGATGTTATTTTAAATAAAATAACGGAATTAAACCCAGACGCTCCGATTTATGTCATGGGATATTATAATGCCTTACCATATTTAGAAGATATGCAAGAGATTGTCGTGATGATCATAGGTATGCTAAATGATACGATTTATGACGTTACCAGTAACTATGAGGCATCTTATGTACCTACATTTGCAGCTTATGAAGGAAATTATGAGCTCTATCTACCGAATCCAAACAATATTCATCCGACTGAAGAAGGGTATGAGGTGATTGCGGATCTCTTTTTAGAGCAAATCATACCAAATTTGGAGCCAGTGGAAGATCCTGACATAGAAGCCCCTGTTATTACCTTAATTGGGGATAATCCACTAGAAATTGAAGTTGGAGAATTATATGAAGAACAAGGAGCAACTGCGGAAGATAATAGAGATGGAGATGTTACAGACCACATTGACATCACAGGCGATGTCAATACGGCTGAAAATGGCGAATACATCGTTACGTATACAGTCGTTGATGAAGCTGGAAATGAAGCGACGATAACCCGTACGGTTCACGTCATTGAAGTGGATTTGCCAGATCCAGAACCAGGTGAAGATGGTGAGGACGGAGAAGACGGAAAAGATGGAACGGACGGTAAGGACGGAGCAGACGGAACGGATGGTAAGGCCGGAGCAGATGGAACGGATGGTAAGGCCGGAGCAGATGGAACGGATGGTAAGGCCGGAGCGGACGGAACGGATGGTAAGGCCGGAGCGGACGGAACGGATGGTAAGGCCGGAGCGGACGGAACGGATGGTAAGGCCGGAGCAGGTGGACAAGACCATCAGAATGGCGTAACGGGTGAAGTGGCAGGAGCAGAAGGAGCGATAAAATCTGTGAAGTCAGGAAATGGAGAGCACGTTCAAACGATTCAGGGTCAAAAGGAAGTACTTGCATCAGATGCAGGTTCGAGAAGTGATCAAGGAGGTCAATTACCACATACGGCAACAAATATCTATCTGTTACTTGTTATAGGGACTTTATTATTTGGAACAGGTGTATTTATCAAACGAATCACTCGAAGAGAATTAACGAGGACTAAAACCCTATAGTTGTCGGGTATGATTGCGCGGTCATTTATTTTATAATGAACAATAAGTTAAGGTTAGTAAATATGGAGTATAATCACAGACTGATTTGGATAGATAGACTATCAGTCAAGTAACCACTAGGGGGGATTCTATGAGAACAACACAATTTATTTCGGCAGAGTTTAAAAAACTGACCGAAAAAAGGTCTGTTATGATTTCGATTCTTGCTGTAATTCTTGTGCCACTGATCTATGTGATGATTATGTTATCGGCGAAATGGGGTCCTTACGATAACTTGGATAACTTGCCAGTTGCTGTAGTCAACAATGATCTAGGAGCAATGTCTGATGGCGAGGAAATAAATGTTGGAAATGAATTAATGGAGAATCTCGAAGGCAATAAAATATTAGGTTGGGATTTTGTAACAACAGCAGAAGCGGAAAAGGGAATGGACAATATGGATTATTATATGACCATTGAAGTTCCGGAAGATTTTTCGGCCAATGTTGTCACCGTTATGGATCCCAATCCAGTTAAACCCGAATTAAAGTTTACCCAAAATGAAGGGTTGCATTTCATGGCAGCACAAGTCACCGACAATGCCATTGAAACCCTTGGTAATCAATTATCAAATCAAGTGACAGAAACATATGTCCGGAATGTATTTGGACAACTTGGGCAAGTGACCGAGGGGTTTGAAGAAGCAGCTGATGGCTCAGCGCAAATAAATGATGGATCCGAGCAATTAAAAGATGGAACAACGGAAATATTAGAATCACTAACAGGAAGTGCAGATGATGTCAGTAAGCTAGCGGATGGAGCTGGCGAGCTGAAAGATGGGACAGGGTTAATGCTCGACACCTTAATTACGAAGCAAGCTGATATTTTGGAGCTAGCCGATGGTTCGCAAGAGTTAAATGATGGAACTGGGGAGTTACTGGATAATTTAACAGGTAAATCTGGTGATATTTCGAAGCTAGCGGATGGTTCACAAGAGTTAAATGCGGGGACCGGTGAACTACTCGATAATTTAACAGGTAAATCCGGTGATATCTCGAAGCTAGCAGAAGGTTCGCAAGAGTTAAATGCAGGGACTGGTGAGCTACTCGATAACTTAACGGGCAAATCTGGTGATATTTCTGAATTAGCAGCTGGTGCACAAGAGTTGAATGCGGGGACTGGTGAGTTACTCGATAATTTAACGGGTAAATCCGATGATATTTCTGAATTAGCAGCAGGTGCAAAAGAAGTAAATGACGGTACAGGTCTATTATTAAGCACACTGAAGGACAGTTCGGGCGATGTTCAAGAACTAAAAGATGGAGCAGCTGAATTGAAGTCCGGTGCAGATGATCTTAATGGTGGAGCGAATGAAGTATTAGATGGACTCGGTTCCGCTAAAGCAGGAAGTACCGAATTAAATGATGGGTTAAAAGATGAGCTTACACCAGGAAGTCAAGAGCTTGCAGATGGAGTACAAGAGGCTGAAGATGGTGTATTGGAAACGATCGAAAGCATGGAAGAATTACAAATGGGCTTAGAAGTTTTAGCTATCATGGAGCCGGGTCTTCAAGATAATGGTGTTTATCAGGAAATTATGGAAAAGCTTGGAGAGAATATGGATACGACCGACCAGAAAAAGGAGGATTTTGCTAGACTCGTCGCTGGTGCTAATGAAGTCAGAGACGGACTAGCGGTAGGAAGTCGATTCCAAGTTGGATTAACGGATTTGGATGCTGGTTTAAATCAACTTGTTGATGGGCAAGCAGAGTTGGTTGAAGGAACGGAAACGCTCGCAGGTGGAGCGGATCAGATTGCCGACGGAACGAAAACAGTTAATGACGGATGGGGCGAACTGGAAGATAACGTTGCCCTTTTACATGATGGGACCACTCAAATCAAGGATGGTAACGCAACAGTCAAACAAGGTTGGAATGATTTAACAGATGGTGCTACCCAGCTCCATGATGGATCATCCCAAGTAAGTGATGGAAACCAAACGGTTAAAACGGGTTGGAATGATTTAACAGATGGTGCGAATCAGCTCCATGATGGATCATCCCAAGTAAGTGATGGAAACCAAACGGTTAAAACAGGTTGGAATGATTTAACAGATGGTGCGAATCAGCTCCATGATGGATCAACCCAAGTAAGTGATGGAAACCAAACGGTTAAAACAGGTTGGAATGATTTAACAGATGGTGCGAATCAGCTCCATGATGGATCCACGCAAATCAGTGATGGAAACAAGACCGTTCACACGGGTTGGTTGGAGCTTTCGGATGGTACCGCTCAACTAGATGATGGAGCATTACAATTGAGCGATGGAAACCAAACAGTCAAAAAAGGCTGGGATGACTTAACGGACGGTGTGACACAGGTTGATGATGGAATAGGTGAGATTCATGAAGGAAGCGCTGAACTAACAGCAGGCTTGGAAGGTGGAGTCGAGAGTACAAGCCAGTTAAATCCAAGTGATGATAATATGACGATGTTCGCAGCACCGGTTGAATTAGAAGGTGAAGTGATTAATAGCTTCCCATTTTATCGTGACTCAAATGCGCCGTATATTTTAACACTCGCATTATTTGTAGGTGTGTTGGCGATGTCGTTCATCGTCCCATTTGAAAAACCGGCTGTTATGCCAGCATCAGGAACTTCATGGTTCACAGGTAAAGTGGCTAAGCTTTCCTTATTGGCGGTTACGCAAGCAGTATTGATTTCAGTGTTCGCCTTACTGTTCCTCCAATTGAAAGTTGAAAGTAGTTTGATGTTTATTCTATTTTCAATCGGAGTGAGTCTAACCTTCTTAATGATTGTCTTATTCTTAGTTGTTCTAGCAGGTAATATTGGGCGATTATTAGCACTTGCCTTTGTCGTCTTACAATTATCGACAACAGGATCTGATTTACCGATTCATATGCTACCAGAAGGATTACGAAATTTGAGTACGGTCTTACCATTTACGTATTCAATTGACGGATTCAAAAACATCGTTACACTCGGTAGTTTCTCGAATGTATGGGGGGATATCGGCGTGTTATCGATTTACTTTGCACTATTTGCCGGTCTGTCCTTACTCGTATTTATGTTCAAGTATAAGGGACAATCCGAACAAGGCGAAGAAGTGGAAGAGTTCGCGAGTTAAGCGAAAATAAGGATTAATGGTTAGCCCCTATTTATCGGTAGATACCGGATAATAGGGGCTTTTTCATTTGAATCGGGACCATCGATTGCAGGTAGGCAAATGAGCAACAAGATAATAAACCTATAATTGTAGGGTGATATTTTAGAGCGAAGTCTTTTATAATAAAGAATAAGGAACATAATCAATGAATCTGGTAGTCATTTATGCGCTTCTGAAGATTCACATCATATAAGAATAACAAACAAAATAAAATACGGGAAAATAGAAGAGGGGGGAAGAAATATAGATGGATAATGGTGAAGTTACCGTTGGATTGACGGCTAAGCGAAAGTTTCTAATTGCCCTATTAGGTGGATTCTTTTTATTTGGATCCTTCATTGCCTTGATGGGTTTTTCAGGCACCGTTCTCGCCATGCCGCTTGGTGGAATGGGCGACTTTCATGTTTCTTTTGACAAGCTAGAAGGGGAAGGATTCACATTGAACCCAGAAATTGGCGAGACGGGAAATGAGTCAGATGCACCATTGGTTCGAAATGAGATTGATAAAGCAGTGATTGATAACTTGCATATTTATAAAGATTTAAAATTGCCTACAGGTGGTTGGATAAGAATTCACATCAAAGCGAATGAACCTACCGTCATCGAAGGATTAATACAGGATGCGCGTTTTATCGATGCGGATCTGAAGTTCGATAAGATGGCTATTAAACAAACCAATACAGAAGGCATGTCAGATGAAGAGGTTTTCAAAAATAACTGGACACATGATGCGGAAAACGTGACCATTTCGGATGGCGAAATTGTAACCGCTTACTTATTCCAAAATGTGGTCACCTTAGCAGATGCTGAAATTTATATAGATCATATTTCAGAGCCGAATGAAGGGAGCAATACGGGATCGGCGGATAATTCTAGCAATGGGGTAGCAGCTGGTTCACATGATGGCTCTTCAGGTGGAAAAGGTAGCGATTCATCAGGAGGAAAAGGTAGTGACACATCAGGGGAAAAAAATGCTGGAACATTACCATTAACAGCTAGTCATTTATGGATTCCGATTATGATTGGTGGAGCTTTATTGTTGGGCGGCTTGATTATTCTATGGATACGGAATAAAAGAAACAGCATAACGGAAGAATGAAATGGGAATTCAAATACTGTATAGGAGTGATACGTTTGGGAAATGAAGGGAATCTAGTTGTAGGTGGAGTCTGGAAAAGGAAATTTACGATTGCTTTACTTGCTGGTTTTTTAGGCCTTGGCGGCTTGATTGGTATATTTGGAATGACGGGCACAGCCCTAGCCATGCCACTTGGTGGAATCGGAGACTTTTATGTAGAGTTTGATGAGTTGGAAGGGACAGGGTTTCAGTTAATTCCGGAAATTGGTGAAACCGGAAATTCTGATGCGGAACCGATGATACGTAATATCATTGATGAAGTCGAAATTACAAATTTGCACATTTATAAAGACTTAAAGATGCCAGCTGGCGGTTGGGTAAGAATTCATGTTAAAGCAGATGGGCCAACAAAGATAAGTGGCTTAATTCAAGATGCTCGGTTTATTGATGCCGACTTAAGCTTTAATAATTTAGCCATTGAAGAGAGTAATACAGAAGACTTTAGAGAAAACTGGACGCAAAATGCAGATACGGTAAATATTAAAGATGCGGTTCTCGTGACGGATTATCTCTTCCAAGAAGTGGTTAGTTTGAATGGAGCAAAGATTTCCGTAGAAAAAATTGATGAACCAAAAATGTATGGTGAGAAATAAAGTCCCAAAAAATAGAAAGGGGATGATCAGAGATGAGTGAGAAAGAGGGCAGAGCGTTAAAGAGATCAATCAAAAGGGACGAAAAAATACAGCGAAAATACGAAAAGGTATCGACTGGTGGGAAGTTCAAGCAGTGGAGAAATAAGCGACCATTTTGGGGAGCGACCCTTTTACTACTGGCAGGATTAATGATTTTATATATTCCGCTTCACTTATATGAAATCGCCTTTATTCCAGGGAGTTTTGTTTTTGTCGGCTTTATTTTCGGCGGTCTATTATTGATCATCGGTGTGTTAGCTTATATTTATCCCGCATTTTCTACTGTGTTCGGGGTCATTGGGATCTTCCTGTCTGTCTTATCGATTATGGGAGCTTTAGGTGGCTTTATTGTAGGTACAATATTCGGGATCGTTGCAGGGGCTCTCTTGATTGGTTGGGAATTGCAGGAGGTTAAACCGAACCAAGACAGTGTAGATCATCGTGGAGATAAAAAGAAACCTTTTGTGAAAGATCAAGAGGCTAATATTGCGTAATCACTCCTACAAGTAGTTGTCTTGATTCGTTTACAACTACATAGCGAAGTGACTTCGCTATGTTATGGTCATTATGAAATTCATTCAGGATGTTTAAAAATAGGGGAGTTTCTATGGAAAATAAACGAAAACGGAATACGTTATGTTATAGTAGTTTAATTTTCGTGTTTATATGTGGACTATTTCTACAGCCGATTGGCACGCCAGTCGTCCATGCAGAGGAAGAACCGAGTTCAGAAGATAGCCATAGTGGTGGCTTTATCATTGAATCGGAACGAGTTGAAGGGGATATGGATTTGGCGGAAGCACTGGGTGGTAATATTGAAATCGGTGAGGGACTTATAACTGGTTTAACGATTACGAAAGTGTTAGAGGTCGAAGAAGGTGAAGAGCCACTTGTTATTATAGTAAAATCACCTGGACCGATTCCGATCAAAGAGTTATCCGCGGAAACACTCGGTGGTGGCTTACCTGATTTTGCTGGATTATGTCTGGATCCGATCGAAGTGGGGTGGCTTTGTTTAGAAGAGGTCACGATGGAAGTCACATCACAAAGCGTTGAGGAGATTGACTTACCAGATGCTGAAATCGAATCCTGTTATCTCAGTGAATGTGAGGATGTGGGTATAAGTGAATCCGAAATAGAGGCCTTTATGGCTGATGTGGAAGAGGAAGATACACCGTTATCACTGGATGAGATCAAGGATGGATTAGAAGATGATCGGGAACTACTGCAGGAAATTAATGCGCACATTACCGATGCAACAGAAACGTACGAAGAGCTGGAAGCGGAACATGATCTGGAGGAAATGGGCGGAGTAATCGATGAGCTGACATCTGTACTGGAGGAACTGTATCTCGACATTGGAGAAGATCCAGCATTGGCTTATGAAGGACTGGATGATATAGAGGTAGAAGCTATTCCAGCATATACAGATGCGGAAAACGAAGCAGAGGAAATCGACAATGAAGAACAATTAGCTAATGTAGTCAAAGAAACGATAGAAAATGTGGATTCATATGAAGCGCTCTCCATAGAATTTGTGGAGACAGTTGAAGAAGCGATGGAGAAGATGGAGGAATTAAGTGAGCGTGTCGCTGAAAAGGAGAAATCACTAGAGAAAATTGAAAAGGAACTGGAAGCAGAAGAAGAGGAAATAGTGGCAAAAGAATCAGAT
>Ga0209487_1003010_pt1 | contig 13452 bp, 13 predicted proteins | sample Poulit2012_FD_187524 | JGI IMG/M metagenome (GOLD analysis project Ga0209487, IMG submission 187524) | Agricultural soil microbial communities from Georgia to study Nitrogen management - Poultry litter 2012 (SPAdes) (version 2) | ecosystem: Environmental > Terrestrial > Soil > Agricultural land... | reverse complement strand
AATCATTATAATTACTATATTTTTATAATATAGTTTTCATTTTCTTTTTATACTCTAAGAAATTATTTTTAATTTATTAATATATTATGTAAGAAATATTTACCTAGAGTAATGTATATAAATTTTTTATTGTTCTTACTTAAAAGATATTGTATTTCAAAAGAGGAATCGATTCCGTAGTACATGATGCATACAAACTTTCTAAAGTATGTCGCAAACAAAACATACTTATCATTTATACAAAGCAATTTAATAGATGCAATGTTTGTGTAAGGCACAACAACCATAGTGAAGTCAATATTACAAATGTTTTTCAAGTGTCTCTAATGTATCTTTTATGCTCTTCAAAAGGATTAATTTGTATACTCATATAATCAACACCCTCTTGTATTTGTTAAAGAATATTTATTTTCATCTCAATCTAAACTACTTTAGAATTTAATGCTACTGTATCGATGCATTGTAACCAAAATACAATACCTAAACCCCACATTGGATTTTATAAGATTCACAATGAAAATGTACGATTATGGTTATAATCGTATATTTCTTAATTATTTATTATAGTAATATTCAGCCTATTAAAAATACTAATTATTGGTATAATTGTTATTAAATTTATAAATAGGAGATGTTTAAATGATTTTACGTAAAAAATGGCTAGCAATGTTTTTTGTTATGACTTTAGCAGTAATCTTAGCAGCTTGTGGCTCCAACGATAGCAATTCTAATGAAACAGAAGAGACACAAGATGCTGATGTGGAAAATGTAGAAGATGAAAATACTGAAGAAGAATTAAGTAGTCGTGAACGAGAAGATACAATAGATGGTCCAGAAGGATCAGATGATGCATTAGAAATGCAAACATTAAGTGAAATGGCTGATGAAGGATCTGTATGGTATTTTGTACAAGAAGATGATTTAATGGATATAGGTAAAGAGTCTGATGTTGATCAAATTATTGAATTTAAAGATGGTGTTTTAAACACATATCAATTAGATGGAGTCTTATTAGGTGATTTGGATGGATTATCAGATGATGAGGTTATTGAATATGGTATAGATAATATTTCGGAAGAATATAAAGAATTTGCGTATGAAAATGAACCATATACATGGTCTTTATTTACAGATGAATCTGGGAATATAACAGAAAGAATGCAATTACAACCAGATTCTGGATTAGATAGAAATTATGATGAACAATCATCATATTATTTTAATAGTAAAATGAATGATACAGTTGAAGTATATAGCGATCTTTATACAGGTTTTTATGGTGATTATAGTAATGATACAAGTAATATATATTTCATGCTTAAAAAGATAGAAGATCCATCAGAAGCAATATCAATTGAATTAGATCAACCTTCAACAGATAATAAAGATATAGAAATAGATCCAGATTTATAAATTTATTAATATAACCATCCCGTACCATAATTATGGTACGGGGTTTTGTTTTAAACCAAATAAATGTACGATTAGGGATATAATCGTACATTTTATTTATCGAGACGACAACATTCGTCTCTTTTTTTGTTTATATATGTATGATTAAATGTTAATATAATAGATAATCATACATTAATTAAGGGTGATAAAATGACACAACAAACAGGGATTTATCATGTTGAACCGTTACGAACGGCTGAAGAAATTAACGAAATGAAATTAGCTATCAAACGAGGGAATAAAGGGACGCCTAAACGTCCAAAATTAGCTCATAGAGATGTATTAATCTTTTTGATGGGAATTAATACGGGTTTGCGTGTGAATGACCTGGTGCGTCTAAAAGTACGTGATGTGAAAGTTCAAGACATCTTGACGATTCGTGAAGGCAAAACCTATAAGCAACGTGAAATCAATGTAGAGATGTTGCGGGAAGAAATTCAAGCATATATTGCGGATAAACAACCTGACGATTATCTGTTTACCAGTCAAAAAGGGAGTAAAGCCATTACAACAACGCAAGTCTATCGGATTTTGACAGATGCAGCTGATTATTTAGGACGTAGTGATATTGGCACCCATACAATGCGCAAGACGTTTGGTTATCACCACTACAAGCAATTTAAAGATGTCGCGATTCTCCAAGAGATTTTTAATCATGCCGCACCAAGTATTACCAAACGTTATATTGGAATTCGACAAGATGAAATTAATGCCTCATTAGAACACTTTCGACTCGGTTAGTGATATTTTTACTGACACTAGAATTTTAAACTACAAATTATCCGTAACTTAATCTACCGGATTAAGCGCTAATAACATTTCAATCCCATTTAAAAAAGGGAGCTGATCAAGAAATTCACTTAAATTGTGATGAGTTTTAAATGAAAAAGCTTCTAATTCTTGCACATAGTCAAAATTAAGTGTCACATTATTATACATTAATTGAAACACTCTTAAGATATGCCTATTTCCATCATATTTTGAGAAAGTAGAAATAATCGTCTTAGTACTTCCTGTACTGAAGATATGACGTTCAAATGTCATGTTTTCTGTTATCGCAAGGGGCATATTGGCATTAATCATAATTGGCACAACCCTTTCGTTTATTTATTCAAAGTATAGATTCAAAAAAATAAAATGCAATAGGCTAAAATTCAATTTTAGGGTTCTTTTTGAAGTAAAAGAAGGTATTTTAGATGATAATTCGTTAATTTAGGTGGTTTTCTTATACTAAAATTGAATTTTAGTAATATTTTTTTAATATTTTAATAGCATTATTTTCTCCGCAAATGTTTACGGGGACAACATGTTGACATGAAAGTGTTTATAGCATGTCAACCACCAAAAACGTAAACGGTAAAATATCAATGACAGATGAACCATTACATTTTGTTAAAATAATAAGAATAAGCATTGTCAGATCAGCACTTTAGGACCGTTACGTTTTTAATAAATAAATGTTTACGTTTTTTGAACTTAAAGTCTTGTAACCCTTGATATAAATATCTTTAAAGACGTATACAGTTTAGACTGTTCATAACAACTTTATAGAGATTTACTATTGTAAAATGTTTACGTTTATCTAGAACAAACACTTCTGAACTCATGGTATGGCTGATTTTAAAGACGTATACATACAACATGAATCTATTAAAGCAATATTAGTCTCAACCTATTGATATGACTGAGCTAAAGCATATAGAAATTAATTTTGTTTTCTTATGGAATCTATTTTTATTAGATAATAAAATATGTGTTTAAGACGTTGCATATCAACGCTTTTTATATTATATTATAAGTGTAATCAATTAAAATTCATATCACTTATTTAAGTGACAATACATTCGAGATGAATGTACAAAAATGTATGCACGAATATATTCAACTTCGTGTAGTTTGATTCTATTGAATCAAACAAAAAAATGTATATTTGCTTTTAAATAAGAAGTAAATATATTTATAAAATTTTAAAATAAAATGCATTAAGTATGCGAGCAATTTTAAAGGGAGAGTATTGAATTAAAACACAGTTATAGCTGTGTTTTAAAGAGATGCTTTTTCTATTTGAAATTGCTCGTTTTTTTATTTTAAAAATGAAACAAGGAGAGTATTGCAATATGTAGAAAAGTTGATATACACATTAGAAACTAATTATTTATTGGTATATCAAAAAAGGTCATAATTTTAAAAGATGACAAATAAAAAAACAAAGCAGTTAAAGCTTTGAATAAAAAATGAAGCATGATTTGATTTTCCGAGCACAAATCATGTTATTAAAAAAAGCTCGTTGATATAAATATCGTTGCGATAGTATTTTAACGCAACAATAGGGGTCAAACAGATAGAGCATTCATCTATTTGTTTGAGAATGCATCGAAGTTTTTTTAGGTGAATTGTTCTGTGAAGAACCGATATATGAGACGTGGAATCCTCATGTATCGTGTACGATTACATTCTTTGCACTTGCTGCGAAGAGTAGCAATCGCTCAGCGATTAGAGAGGACTCTAGTGCAATTAAGCATTTGTGCAGATGCACACTCGCTTTAGCGAGAAAATGCTAAGTGCTATTTAACAGCATAAAACAGTATAAAGAAGATTCGTCTCATTCTATTTTGAGATTTTTTAAAATCGAAAAATAAGAATGAGACGAATCGAGAGATATGTCGATTCGTTACCGTTTCGGCTAAGTAATTAGTCGAAACAGTCCTGAAACGTAATCAAAATGCAGTCGGGTAAACTATGTCTAATTTAAAAAAAGAAGGGAGAAAATGACATGAAGGAACAAGGGAACCGTGACTGGTCCATGACTGATAAACAACAAAATATCTATGAGAATCTCTGGCAACAAGCACATAAAATTTTTGATTGGCGAACGAACCACCAGGGGCATCGAGGTCATGAAAGATATCGAGATGGTGTTCGAGCATTTTGTAAACATTTAGCAATTGAGTATGGATCTAAAAATTTTAAAAATATTAATGATAAGCATTTGTATTCGTTTGTTGAAGCTTCTAATGCCAGTAATATCTCTTCTTCTGCCCTTAAAACAGACTTATCAGCGATTCGAAAGTTACATGCCATGTTGCCAAAAAAGCGATTCAAAGTGTTGGAAACCAATAATAAGAAACTTGGCGTTGGACAGAGGAAAAATATCGGCGTTGATCGTGCATGGAAAAATAGTGAAGTCGCTCAAGCAATTGAACATGCGAAAGTAACTGAAAGGCAAGATGTGCAGTGGTCTATTCAATGTGCAAGAAGTCTGGGCTTGCGAATGGAAGAAGTGACTGCCATTACAAAATCAGATCTTCGTACTGCTTTAACGAATGGTTATGTTCATCTTACTAAGACAAAAGGAGGGATTCCGCGTGATGTTCCTTTAAACCCTGGAGCTAAACGAACGTTTCGAGAAATGATCGCGAATGGAAAACAGGAAAAGATTTTTATCGAGCATGGAAGAACTCATAAACAGGCGATGAAGTCGATCCAGAACTGGATTCATAATCATCGTGATGTTTTTACAAATGTTGACGCTTCTGACGAACAAAAACAAACATATCACAAGACACTGGCGATTGATTATGAGCGTAAAAATTTAACGTTTCATGGCCTGCGCCATGCTTATGCCCGTGCTCAATATGCGTCTGCATTAAAGAAGACATCACAAACGCAAGTTGCACGTCAAAGAGTGGCGACATTGCTTGGTCATGGTCGTGATGATGTCACACGCATTTATTTGGGTAAGTAATATTTTATAAGTTTAAAGGAGAAGTATATAATGCCAAATAAAAATAATGATTTTAAAACTATAAGAGAAGAAGTTGAACATTATACACTTGAGTTATTGAGCGCAGGGAAAGAATTTACTCAACCAGAAATCAAAGATTATATATATAAAAGAAGTGGAAAAGAATTTAATGAAGGTACATTTACAAGTATTATAAGTAAAATAGCAAAAAATAATCCAAGTGTTATGTCGCCACGAAGGGGAAGTTATAAATATATTAAAAAAAAATACCATAATGGTGATAACTTTGATGAAATGGCTATAGCTACTCTTGAAGAGCTCGTTATTGTCATCAACAATTTACCGAAACATATTAACCCTCTTTATGTTACAAAGAAACAACAAAAAATCTTCAATGTTTTGAAAAATAATATTAAAGTTATTAATGATTCTATTACTGAAATTGGTCATATGAAAAATGATTAATCTAGTAATCAAAATTAATAATCTTATATATTATATTATTTTTAATACTTAATACCTTTAATACCTTTAATATGAAAATTAACATTGTTATATCAATGGATACAGAAGTTTATTAATACAAATACTCACTTCTATTGATACAAATACTCACTTCTATTGATACAAATACTCACTTCTATTGATACTTGTTAGTTTGTAAAGTATCAATGAAAGGTGTATATTTGTATTAATAGGTAATCGGAGGTAACCAGATTTATGAGAAAAAATAATAAAAGTAATATAATCTCTTATGAAAATAGTATAAAAAAAAGTAATGAACTATCTATGGCTAAAATGAATCAAGGTCTCTCGTTAAATCAAATGCAATTATTTGCTTATGCTATTTTCTCTACTCAACAGGATGGAAAAACAGAATTTAGAAAATATGAATTTGAAAAAAAATTCAACATAGAGCAACTTAGACCAAACGATGCTATGGATGATGCATATAGATTATTAGATTTAAAAATACAAAAACGAAATTCTGAAAAAGAAAAAGGTAGGGGCCATAATGTTTTTACTGATTATTTTTATGATAAAGGACAATTTTCATTTAAATGGAACGAAAGTTTCTTACCTCACATTCTAGAATTAAAAGAAAAATATATAATAACTGATTTAAGTATGGCATCACAATTTAAAAGCGGTTTTACTTGGATCTTATACGATTATTTAAAAGCACTATATGGTTATTGGCATAAAGAAATGAGTAAAGATGAATTGTTAAAATTGTTTTCAGTAGAAAATGTAAAAAGTTATCAAAATAATACTTTTGTTTTTAAAAATAGGGTTCTTGATGTAGCTATTGATGAATTAAACAAATATACTGAATTAGAAGTTTGGTATACTGAGATTAAAAAAAGTAGAACTATTACAGGATTTAAATTACATTGGTCTACTGGAAATCAATTAGCAAGCGCAACAGATAAACAATTAGTATTATTACGTGAAATTTATGATGAGGTCCAAAACAATATGTTTGAGTATTTATCGATAAAAAATATTGAAGGAGCAAGGAATTATATAATAGAAATTAATGATATGCATCAAAGTATTAAAAAAGGAGTATCATCTAAAAAAGCAGATGAATTTATTAAAAGATCATTGGAAAACTATAAACAATTAGAACGAATGGTTGAGATAGATGGTGAAAAACGGGATACATCTATTTATTATAATTGGTTAGAAGAAAAAGAATGAATTAGGTTTTATAAAGCCTAATTCATTCTTTTTCTTGCTATATATATGATATAATAGCGGTGGTGATTAGTCGGAGGTTGGTGGTTGGTTGGTGAATAAGAAGGAGGGAGAAGTTATGAAAGATTGGTTGTCAGTGTCTCAGTTGAGTAAGGTTTCACAAATACCAGAAACAACGGTACGAAGATATTTAAATAATTTAGAAGAATACTTTCGCTCAGAACAAATCGGTAGAGGAAAGAAGTATCACCCTGAATCATTAGAACTCCTGCAACGAATTGCCATGCTCTATAGTGAGGATCGTGAAACAGTTGAAATAAAAAGAATATTAGCAGATGAATACTCTTTTGTAGTGGATGACGAAAAAGAAAGAGAGTCCACCATTGAACCACCAGCTTATGATATCTCTGGTAAGTTAGATGAATTTCAAAAAAAACAAGCTGATTTCAATAAGCAATTACTGCAAAAACTTCATGAGCAGCAGAAGTACATAAATGAACTAATTAAAAACCAACAAACTGATAATGAACAACAAAAACAGCTTGCCTCTCCAGAAGAAAGAAGAACTGAACGTTTTAATCAAATCATGGCTGAACGTAAAGTTAGAAGGAGATTAGAAGAAGAAGCTCTAGAATCATGGGCTAACGAGCCTTACGAAGCGCGTATGAAAAAAGTTGGTTGGTTTCGTCATGAAGAAGATAGAAGTAAGCGAGATGAGTTTGTTAAGAAGTATATAGATAAACATTTTGAATCTCGTTTAAAAGAGGAATTTGATTTATAAAATATTAGAAGAATTGTTAAAGAAATCATCTAACAAACAAAAAAATTAAACATTAATAGAGGTGCGAAATGAAAGAAATTCAAAATTACCTAAAAACTTTTCAAAAAGAAATGAAGTGGGATATATCTGATAAAAATTATAGAGAAGCTCGGTCATCAATGTTAAATAATTATATGCTATTAACAACAGAAGTTGGCGAAGTTGCAGAAGAATTTAGAGCTGTTTTTAATAATACAAACAAACTTATTAAGGATGAAGGTTATAGTGAAGAAGAAGCATTTATAATTTCAAAAGGATTATATAAGGAGAGTATAGGTAAAGAATTATCTGATTGTATTGCATATATAGTTAAATTTGCAAACTATTTTGATATCGATATAGATAATAGTTTTTATGGAAAAATGAATGAGATTAAATTAAGGATAAATAAAGATCAAAAGTTATAATTAAATTATTATATTAGCTAATCAGTATAAAAAGGCTTATAATAAAAATATAATTTGCGGCATGCCGCAAAAAAAGGAGCGACTTATTATGTATAATTCAGTAGGCTTATTTAGTGGGGTAGGAGGAATTGAATTAGGTTTTCAAAACGCTGGCTTCAATATTATTTGGGCTAATGAAGTCGATGAAAAAGCAAGTGTTACATATAAATCAAATTTTAAACATGATTTAGTAGTTGAAGATATTGAAAAAGTCCCATCGAATGATATTCCTAATCATGATGTTTTATTAGCAGGATTCCCTTGTCAGGCATTCTCTTTAGCAGGTTTTAGACGTGGATTTGCTGATGAGCGTGGAAATGTTTTTTTTCAAATTGCAAGAGTTCTTAGAGATAAAAGACCAGGAGTTATTTTTTTAGAAAATGTTAAAAATTTAGTTAGTCATGATAAAGGAAATACATTCCGCGTGATAAGAGAAACGTTAGAGAATTACGGATACCATATTAAACATAAAGTATTAAATGCTGATGAATATGGGAACATCCCACAAAATAGAGAAAGAATTTATATTGTGGGGTTTCAAGATAAAAAAGCATATGAAAAATTTGCTTTTCCTGAACCAACACCATTAAATATAACAATAAAAGATATAATTAATTATGATAAAAAAGTTGATGATATTTTTTATTATACAAAAGAAAAAAATAAATTCTATACTCAATTGGAAGAAAATATTACGAATCCAGATACATTATATCAATGGAGAAGAGTATACGTCAGAGAAAATAAGTCTGGCGTATGTCCTACTCTAACTGCGAATATGGGAACTGGAGGTCACAATGTACCTTTAGTTTTAACTAAACACGGAATAAGAAAGTTGACTCCTCGTGAGACATTTTTATTTCAAGGTTTCCCTAAAGATTTTAAATTGCCAGATTTAGCAAATAGTCATTTATATAAGCAAGCAGGTAATTCAGTCGTAGTTCCAGTAGTTGAACGTATTGCAAATAATATTAAAATGGCATTAGATGAGACTGTAAACTATAAAAAACAAGATTTAAAAGATACTCAATTATCACTATTTATTTAAAGTTGGATTAAATAATTTATAAAAGTAAATAAAAATAAAAAGTTTAAAGGGAGAAGATATTGCCTCTCTCTTCTCCCCCCTTTAAATTAAAGTTTTTCTATTTTACTAGTTTGTAAATAAACTTTGGCATATGGTTGAACGTCTTCTTTTTGTAAGAAACGTGAAATAACTGAGAACCTTGGTCTTCTATTTTCATCTTGTTGATCTTTGAATGTTTGATTTGCATTCATAGGTATATGATCTAATTCTTCAATTGAAATATCATACAGATGCATAATATCATTTTCACGATCTAATCGTACAAAATGTAAGATATCAAATTCACTTTTAGGCCCAAAAGATGTTAAATCAACATTAAAATTACTAGTAGCTTTAATTTGGACTTGATATCCATCTTCAGTGAATGCGTCTTCAGACCCAGCACCTAAACTATGAAGATATCCATTTACATAACAAACAATACGTTCAGTTATTGCTTCATGCAAATTAACTCCTCTTGAAAAAAATGATTTAATACTTGTATCAAGTTCTTTCCATAAAAAATAAAGACGTATTGCTTCGTCAAATTCTTCTTCTGTAACTTTTTCTACTATTTGCTTTTGTGTCGTCATTTTGAGAGAGAGAGGCACATGTATTATACTAGTATGAAATTTAAAATCCATATTATAACATTATTTTTGAATTATTGTTTAAAATTTATTATTTTTTTTATATCAATAGTATCTTCTAAATCACTTACACGACTAGCCATTGCTAATTCTAATTCAACTTTTAACTCTTCTTCATTTAATTCTAACTCTTTTCTAAAATAATTTATTAATTGATTTTTTATTTTATATTGTAAACTTTCTTCTAATTGAGATACAAAAATACTTCTCATAGATTCTATCCTCCTCTATATCAAATAATATTATTTCTTTGATACTATCATGTTTATCAATTGAATATTGTGTTAATATCTTTTTAAATAAAGACTTTCAATAAAAAAAGTTATATCTTATATATTTAAACATAGAGTTTCGTCTATAAATAAAAAAGCAGCAGACATTATATGAGCTAATGCGTCTGCTACTTTATTTATAAATATCGCGTCGAAGACCGATTTCTAAAATGAAAATAGTTATAGTTTCATCATAAACATGGGAAATTAATCGATATTCTCCTATTCTATAACGCCACTCACCCGAACGATTTTCTGTTAAACTTTTATCATGTAGTCTAGGGCTGAGTTATGTTTTCTAGATTTTTTGATCCACGCCGTAATGAGGCTTGCTTGATTCTTATCCATGTTTTAAAATATATATCCATACCTACAAAATTACTTATTTTATACATTTTAGTAGTAACTTTAAAGATTGAGGAATCTAATTTTATTTGCACCTAATTTTAGAGAATTTATGAGTGCATTTTTTGAATAATCATACTCTATTATTAAAGTCTAACTATGTTTTAAACTATATCTTATCTTCGCTTAAATCTCCTAAATTATCAATCATGGGAATAAGAACAGGTGACACTTTTTTAGCAAATGATTCAGCTTGTCTTTCTAGTTCTATTTTATTATCATCTAAATCAACTGATTCTGTTGTATCTAATATCATACTCAAACCAATTAAAACCATACCATACATGTATTTTCTGCGAATTAATGGTGTTAACTCTGGCTTTTTAGCTTTAATTTCAGTATTTAAATGAATATTATCAGCATTAATAAAGAAATCGTATCCACTCTCCCCATTATTATCAATTTGTAAAGCAGATTTTTCATCAAAGTGAAACTTTTCCCAATCTTCTCTATAAACTTCCTTTATATTAGGTAGAGAAAGATAAGATTTATCTTCTCTTTTCCCATCTTTACGATTATTTTTGCCTTTTGATCTTGTTCCGTTTCCTCCACCAGACTTATCTTTATACTCATCAGCGATAAGTGTAAATGTTTCTTTAAAAGGTTCGTATCTACTTTCATCAGTTACAGTTAAAGTATAATGATACACATCATTAATTTTACTTTGATCTGGTAAATGTAAATTCAACGTTGCAATACCGTTATACAAATTCAAACTATAATTTTCAACTAACTCACCATTTAATTCTAACCTCTCTTTCCCTGGTAAATTATCTCTATTAAAATAATCATTGGTCGCATCTGTTTCAAAAGTAATCTGTGCTTTGACATTTATAGGTATTTTTTTCTGAAAATGATCTTTTTTGGTTTTAATAGAAAAAAATGTAGGAAATTCAAATCCAGTATAAACATCTTTTTCACCACTTGATTCTGTCTTAAAAGGATTAGATAATCTTTGCCCAGCAATAAATAATTTTGATAACGAAGGAGATCCTTGAATAACGTTTTCCAAAACATCAATTAAAGGTTTATCCGCAGCTAGTTGATTTTCTAACTTTTCTCTTCTTCTCTTTTCACGAAGCTCTCTTAATGCTGGATGATGTTTTACAAGCTCAGCTAACTCTTTTTCTATATTTTTTCTTAAATTATTATCTCTCAATCTATCTCGGCTATTCATAAATAAATCTTCACGCAATCTAGAGTTCATTTTAGTACAATCTACTATAATTAAAATAGAGTCTGAAATAGCTCCCATACCTACATTACGTCTTGAAAAGAAATCTTTTGATATATTTCCATGATTCTGTCCATTTATAGTAAAAATGATGCCTTCTCTTTTTTTATATTTTTCTTCTTTTCCATCTTTAAAAGCATAAATTTGTATAGGGAGATTCTGACTTTTTATATTCAGTTTAGATGATAAAGGGAATTCTTCTTCAATATTATTTCTTTTATCTTCTTGTAAGCGAACATCTAATCCAGATAAAGTCGTTTCTAAAGACTTACCTTTATAATCTCTTCGTTCATAAAGTCTTATAGGTATAGCAGCATTGGTCATTAATATAGATAATCTATTGTATAAATCAAATAATATATTTGTTGTAAGCCCAGGAATTTTATACTCAAATAACTTGATAAAAGTTCCAAATTTAATATCCTTCCCATAGGAACTATCTTCTGTAGGATGAATAGGTAAAGTTTCACTATTAAAACTTAATATTTCATTATTAGGAGCTAAATATCGATAAACTGAACTTTTTTCTTTATTAGTTGGGGGTTCTCTTCTTACAATAGTTACCCCCCACCTAGAATTAATCAATGAAGAGTCTTGAATAACTTGAGGATCTCTTTTTGAAATAACCAATTGCAGGTTTTCTTCTCCACAAAATTGTAATACACCAGAACCGCCCATATTAAATTTACCTTGAACAAAAGGTATTTTCATTTTATTGGATTCAGCTAATGAAAGTATTGTTTTAGGTAACATGTCTGGTGTTTGTCCTTCACCTTGATCAATAATAGTATAGTTAGGTTTTGATTTTTTACCAGTTGCTATCAAACTAATTTTTTCTGCTAATTCTGTACGTTCTTTGGCCGATAAATTTGCTATTTTTCCTTCAGGTATTTTATAAAATTGATATAAAGCTTTATTAATGCTATTAGGGGCCATATCTGATGTTGGATAAATCCCATTTACCATGCACTCTCTCATCAACACAGCATCTATAGAATTAATCAATTTTTCAACTAATGCTGCGTCTGGAGAACTTTGTTGATTACCAATAATAGAAAAATTGTTTTCATTATCACCATAACTTCTCCAATGTTTACTATCCCATAAATCATTTTCTTTCAAATATTTAATCACTTCATTTTCTGACTCACATTTTGCTAGACACAATGCTAATTCTTTTGGTTGAACTTTTAAAGTAGTATCCATAACTTCTCCCTTTCTTAAAAATCTGTATTTATAATTTAAATTTTTCATTTTTCTTTTGTTGTGTTTCAAATTTTAACTTTGTATTTTTTAATTCTTGTTCTATCGCATCAAATATTTTTTTAACTTGCTCATCTGAATAATCATAGTTATTTTTATTAGAACAATTCCCTAACAATTCAAGTGTTTTTATAATCTTATTTGTACGCTGTTCCGCGATTCTTTTAAATCGATCTTTTTTTTCATTAGTATAATTATCAATCATACTTAATTATCTCCTTTTATACTTTTGTAATATTCAGTTTATTTAAATAATATTATATAATAAAATCATTATAATTACTATATTTTTATAATATAGTTTTCATTTTCTTTTTATACTCTAAGAAATTATTTTTAATTTATTAATATATTATGTAAGAAATATTTACCTAGAGTAATGTATATAAATTTTT
>Ga0209487_1003009_pt1 | contig 13453 bp, 8 predicted proteins | sample Poulit2012_FD_187524 | JGI IMG/M metagenome (GOLD analysis project Ga0209487, IMG submission 187524) | Agricultural soil microbial communities from Georgia to study Nitrogen management - Poultry litter 2012 (SPAdes) (version 2) | ecosystem: Environmental > Terrestrial > Soil > Agricultural land... | reverse complement strand
TGGCAATATACAGTATACTTTTGGGTTTTAGTTATTGTTTTATTTTTAATTGGTTCGGTAATGCATATTAAATTCAGAAGACATTTTATAGATTACTTATAAAGGTTAGTGAATTACTAATGAAAAAGTCTATTGTTGTAACTAACGTGACTAAAAAATATAAATTATACAGTAATAAAAAAGAACGCTTAATTGACTTTATTACACCAAAAAATTATGGTGAGGATTTTTACGCTTTAAGAGATGTATCCTTTGAAGCGAATAAAGGAGACATAATTGGTTTTGTAGGAATAAATGGCTCTGGAAAATCCACCTTATCCAATATTATTGCAGGTATCGTTCCCGAAACTTCGGGTAAGGTTCAAGTAAATGGTGAAACATCTTTAATTGCTGTTTCGGCTGGGCTCAAAGGGGACTTAACAGGTCGGGAAAACATTGAACTTAAATGCTTAATGTTAGGATTTAATAGGCAGCAAATAAAGGAAATGGAGCCGGACATCATTGCCTTTTCTGAGTTAGGTTCCTTTATTGATCAACCTGTTAAATCATACTCAAGTGGGATGAGATCCCGACTTGGTTTTGCAATTTCTGTAACTGTTGATCCAGATATATTAATTATCGATGAGGCATTATCTGTTGGTGACAAAGCTTTTTCTGAAAAGAGTTTAAATAAGATGAAAGAATTTAAAGAAAAAGGAAAAACGATGATATTCGTCAGTCATTCCATTGGACAAATGAAGAAGTTTTGTGAAAAGATTTTATGGCTAGAATTTGGAAGAGTTAAGCAATATGGAAGTGTAAATGACGTTTTACCTAAATACGAAAAGTTCTTACAGGATTGGAAAAGGATGTCTGCAGAAGAAAAAGAAATATATATGAATTTATCATTGGAAGATAATAAAAAAGGACTTAAGAATATTTTAAATATTGATGAAAATAATAATGATAAAGAAGATGAATTGTTTATAGAAAAACCTATTAGTAGGATATGTAAATTGAAGTCCAATACGAAAGTATTTATTTATACTGATCTTGGAAGCGATGAAAAATATGTTTCTACAAAAGAATTTTTAAATTGCTCTTATTATAGTAAAAAACAAGTGACTTATAATAATAATAAATATTATTTATTAAGTAGTAAGCCAAGCGCTTTGAACGGTACTATTGGATGGGTAAATGCATCTGAAGTCTCTAGCCGTTTGCATATATTTATTGATAAGGATCCAAAATCATTTATATTAAAAGGTCAAGGACGCGCCTATAGTCTTCCCTGGGGAGGAAGGAAAAACTTCGTTTTTTCTAATTTAGAAAAATTTAAGGGATCTGAATTTGAAGTAACAAGAACAGATAAAGTTGGTAAACACTTATGGTATTATGGAGAATTAGAGGGCCAAGGCATGTGGATACATTCAAGTCATGTAGAAAGAATGTAAGGTTTACTAATATTAATAATAAATCAAATCATATTTTATGTTTTTCAAAAAATTATAGTAATATAAGATTATATGAAATATAAGGTGCCCGACCTTCATATTTAAGAAATTGTAGTAGTTGACCGGGACGATATAACTGAACAAACATTTCACAAAAATCATCAATATATTTTTGGTCATTATTATGATTTGTCATTGGACACATTTATTAATGTTGATTTTAACGACTTAACTAAGATGTGACCATAAACCTATACTAGTATTAACCATTTATTGGAAGTGAATTGATGTATACTTGTATGAGGCCAGGGCCTTCTAAAAAAGATAAAACGGAGATTTTAATATGAATATAATCAATAAGGACTATTTATTAGACAATACGTCAAAAGAAGCAATAATAGGCAGAGTTAAAATTAGACAAATGTATTTGAATGGTAATGTTTTAGAGATAGTAACAAATGATAATAACCTACCTTTAAAATTTGATGTTTATTTAGTTAATGTTAAACAAAAGGATTATCAAAAAATTGATTTTATATTTAAAGATTCCTTAATTAAAATAAATTTAAACTCTCTATTTATTCAAAATCAGAATCAAATTGGTATTTGGAACATTTGTATCGGAAGTGATTATGTAGATTATTTTTTGTACGAATGTATTGCTTTGGAAAATGAATTAGAAAATCCAAAGGTTATTAAAGATTTGCAAACAATACAAGTAAACGAAGAAATAATTAACACAGGTATTTATATATCTGATGAGGGCTTACTTAATTACGTTTGTATGCCTACATTATACTATAGGAAGGTTACAAGGAATTATAAAAAAATAAATATCACTATTAATAATTTATATATTTCTAAAAATAGTATGTGTTTAACAATTAATAGTATTAATGATAATCTACAAATAAAAAATGAAACAATGAGCTTATTTTTAATTTCACGGAAAACTAAAGAAAGAGTTAATCTTGATATAGAGCTGAAAAATAATGAAATACACTGTAATTTTAAAGAGACTTTTTTTAATAATCTCTCGAATAGTAAATGGGATGTGTATCTTGAATATTTAACAAATGAAGATTTTATTAACGGTAGGATAAAATTATGCGAAAATAGTTTTCTGAATCGTTGGATAAAATATATTGAATTAAATAGTAAAGAATCATTATTATTTTATAAAACGATAAACGGGAATTTATCCCTATCTAAAGGTAATAGGGAAGAAGTATTTTGTCAAAAAAATCAAATTCAAACAGAATTTAAAAATCTAAAAAAGGCAAGAAATCAGAAGTATATTTTTGAAATTTTGGTAAGAAGTTCTCAACCAATAGAATTTAAAAAAGTATCTCTGATTTATAGATCAATTGAAAATAAGAGAATTATTGATATTAGAAATTTTGAACTATTAACAATAGGTAATAATATATATGTAATCAAAGGCGAGATTAAAGTAACTTGGATGAATTTTTATTCTTTATACTGGGATTTTATGATAAGTGTAATCGATAGTACAAAAAACGAAAGTTATATTAAAATTAATAAAGTTTCAAATGCTTTAAAGACTGATATAGATAGGGATTATTTCAAATATGCTATTTATAATAAAAATAAGATTATTTATCCTTATGTTACTTTGAATGAAAGCATAGCTTTTATCATGAGGAATAAAGAATCATATGAAAATATAGGAAATAGATTAAAAATATCGACTGCATATTACATATATAAACTATTTAAAAGGGTTTATTTTGATAAAAAAAATATTTGGATAGGCTTTGAGAAGTTTTCTAAAACTGCTCAAGATAATGGCTACGCGTTTTTTTCATATGTAAATAAAAATAATTTACATGATGATTTTTATTATATTATTGATAAAAAGTCACCAGACTATGAAAGAATTAAAGGTGAAAGTAAAAACATTATTTCATTTATGACATTTAAATATATGCTTTTGCTTTTTGGATCGAAATTACTAATTTCATCAGAAGCTAAAAGGCATGCTTATAATATTCGAATTAGGTCAGATCGATTAGCACATTCAATAAATGATAAAAAGAGTGTTTTTTTACAACATGGAGTAACTGCATTTAAAAAATCCAATGTATTTAAAAAAGCTAAAGGTAGAGGAAATTTTAATTTGGTGGTTGCTACCTCGGATCTGGAGAAACAAATAATAACAAATAACTGGAATTATACAGATGATGAAGTTGTGGTAACAGGTTTCTCAAGGTGGGATTTACTAGAGGATAGATCTAAAAATTTATCGAAAAGAAAGATTTTTGTTATGCCCACTTGGAGAACTTGGATTGAAGGATTATCAAAGGAAGATTTTGTTAAAACAGATTATTATTCAAAATATTTTTCCTTATTGACTTCAAAAAGGCTAAAGGAAATATTATCAGAAAATAATCTCCAAATGTACTTTTTTCTACATCCGAAATTTAAGGAGTATATAGGTGAATTTAGGGTTAATAATGAAAATATAAAAATTTGCGATTTTTCAGATGTAAAGGTTAATATGGAACTTATGGAATCTTCTTTATTAATAAGTGATTATTCTTCTGTTACCTGGGATATGTTTTATATGAAAAAGCCTGTTGTTTTTTTCCAATTTGATTATGAAAAATATGAGAAATATGAAGGAAGTCATTTAAACATGGAAAAAGAATTATTTGGTGACAGGGTCATGAATATAAATGAGTTATGCAAAGTAATTAATGAGTATATTAATAATGATTTTTCACTAAAACCACGATATAAAGAACTTTATAATAAATATTTTAAATATAAGGATAGACAAAACTCACAAAGAATTTACAATGAAATAAATAAACGATTTTAAAAAAGGTGAAAATATGTTTTATATTGAGCTATTAGAGTATAATGATGAGACAAAAATAATCATTCCCAATCAATTATTAGAGTTGATTTGTAGTATTCAAATTAATAATAAGAAGGTTCAATTTAAAAAAAGTAAAGTTTGTGATAATAAAAACGCATTAACAATTAATGGGCTTAGTGAATTCCCTACTAACTCTTTCTTTTCTATGGAATTTTTAAATAAATATGATAAAAAAATTGAAGTATGTATATTGGAATCTGGTAATTTCCCAGTAAAGTTTGGTAGTATCTACGGGATAGTATCCAGTCTAAATAATAATATTTTGATTAAATTTGTGAAACTAAATGAATTATTTTTTATGCTTGGTAATTATACTATGAAACAGAGGTTAAATCTCCACGCTGTGGATAGTGGTTTTAATGTAATTGAAATTGATAAATTTGATAAAAATAAATTAAAACATTTATTAATTGTTGTCAGAGATGTGCAAAATAATAAACTTACATATAGATTTTATCCACTATTATTTGTAGATGGTAAGGCAATATTACCAAAAGAATTAGATGTAAATACTAGTATCACTTTAATAAACAATTCAACCATTTTTGAATATAGATTAAAAAAAATTAATAATAGAAGCGTAAAATACAAAAACCTTGAGCACGATAAAATAAGATTAAATCAATTTACAAAATTTAATGTAAGTCAAAACAAGATTTATGAGCTTCCATTTAATAACTTTATAAAAGATGTTCCTACGATAAATATAAATCGAATTTTTGTGGAGAATCAAAACTTATTTATTAAGATTTTTACTGGACAAAAAAAATATATTAATCATAATTTCCCTACTTTTATTTTGAAGAAAAGAAGAACAAATAAAATAATTTTACTTGGTGGAGAGTTTAAAAGTGAGGATACCATATCATTTGATTTTTTACCATTTTTAAATGAAACAGACAATAAAAGAGAACGATGGGATATATATTTATTAGGTAAAATGAATAATTCTACATTTCATCTAGGTTTTCAGAAAGAATATGAAGACCATGTTAGCAGATACTTTAAGATATTTAATTATGCAGGTGAAAAAAAGTCAACTTACCATTGCTATAGTAGATTATATTTAACTAAAAATGATACCCTTGCTTTAGTCAAGAATATTGAATCTAATCTTATTAAAAATCAATACTTAATTGAATCTAAAATCACAAATTTTTCAATGAAAAGAAGTATTGTTAATTTGCAAGTTTATTTTAATAGTCCTTATATGCATAAGCTTGAAATAAAAAGTTTATGTTTGGTATATCGTAATAAAGACTCATTTAGAAAGAAATCCTTTGTCGTCAATAAAACTAATGTTGTTAATGAAAACACCTACTATTTAGAATGCAAGATTAATTTACTGAAGGTAGATTTCACCCCATATTACTGGGATATCTATATAGGACTTAAAATAAAAGGTGATGAATACTTTGTAAAAATAATGAAAAATGACAGGGAAGTATCTGGAAAAATAAATAAATCGATTACGAAGTACCAATATAATATATCTAATAATTATATTGTATACCCCTATATAACTTTAAATAACTCTTTAGCATTTGCTTATAGAAGACAAGAATATTATGAAAAGAGATATTATTATATTAAGGAATATATTGCATATATTTTTGCAGGTTTATTTAGAAAACATTTATGGGAAAAGGAAATTTGGATAGGTTATGAAAAACTTGCAATGTCTGCGCATGATAATGGTTATTACTTCTTTGATTATGTTTACAAAAACTCTAAACACAATAACTTTTACTATGTTATTACCAAAGATTCCCCTGAAATTATTAATCTTATGGATAAAAGAGATAAAGTATTATATTTTATGTCGTTTAAATATTTTGTATATATGTTTTCAGCCAGACTTTTAATATCTTCTGATACCAAATGGAATAGCTACAATCTTAAAATGAAAAAAACTAAGCTTGGAAAAATATTAACAAATAAACCTTTGGTATATTTACAGCATGGTGTTAATGGATTGAAAGCAGTCCCGGACTTTTATAAAAAAAGAGGAGTGTTCGATTTAGTAATTTCTCCATCAGAATATGAGAAGGAGATAATTGTAAATAGGTGGGGATATGATGAATCGGAAGTTGCTATAACCGGTTTAGCGCGTTGGGATGTTTTAAAGGATAAAACTGATGAAATTCCATACAAGCAAATATTTATAATGCCGACTTGGAGAACTTGGATGGATGGTATTGATAAAGACGAATTTTTAAAAAGTGAATTCTACAAAAATTATATTACGCTTTTAAATTCAACGAAGCTACATAAAATGCTCGAAGAAAATAATGTGAAAATCAAATTTTTTTTACATCCTAAATTTAAAGATTATATCAATTTATTCAATTTTAAATCATCAAATATTGAGAAGTTTGATTTTTTAGAGGTTCCTTTAGATGAAATGATAATGAGAAGTTCATTGATGATCTCAGATTATTCAAGTGTAATTTGGGAAATGTTTTATTTAAAAAAACCGTGTTTATTTTTTCACTTTGACAAGGAAAAGTATTTAGAATACGAAGGAAGTTATTTAGATTTTGATAATGAGTTATTTGGGGATGTAGCATTCGATAGTGATAATCTGATGAAACATATTAGCTACTATATTAAAAATGAATTTCAAGAAAAAGAAATTTATGCAAAAATGAGATGGAAATATTTTAGTTATATGGATCAAAATAATTCTAAGAGAATTTATGAGGCAGTACAAAACAGTAAAGAATCCTTGTATAAAAAAAGTAAATATGAAGGTTGGAGGATTTCCAATTTACTGCCACATCCAATAAGAAAACGATTATTGAAAATAAAGCAATCTATATTTTCCGGTAATTGAATATTGCATTTGATTTGTACCAATCCTGCGGTCGTTTTTACCAGTGATTGCGGAGAAATTTACCATTCTTTGAGGGGAAATTTACCATTTGTGATAAAACCTCCTGTATACTAAATGAGCATGCCAATGATTTATCGGTGTGACTCTATGTATATAGGAGGTTTTTAGTATGGTATCCATATCGGAAGATTTTGGAGTTGCATGCGGAAAATGTATCATTGCGGGGTATCGCTATGATTACACAACATTCTCGTCAGAAGATTACAGAAATAGTAGAACTAGAGATAAAGAAGGGGGGGAAAATACCGCTAGAGGTGGAAATGACGGATTCTAGGTTAGAGGATTTCCTTTATCCAGACAAAAAGGAAGAGGCGAGTAGAAGATATTTGATGGATTTTAAATATATCCATCAAGAATTAGCTAAACCAAATATAACTTTGACGCTATTACATGAAGAATATGTAAAAGAAGCACAGAATGCACGGAAAATCCCTTATACTTATCGGACATTCGCTGAACATTATCCTGATTATGCCATGAAGTATAAAGTAACCATGCGTATTCGTAGAAAACTAGGTGAAATTTTAGAAGTGGATTGGGATGGAAAAACACTATCAGTTATAGACTCAGTTACTGGTGAAAAAGAACAGTGTACATCTTAATCGCAACACTACGATGTTCCCAATTATTTTATGTAGAAGGTTCTAATCGATTGGACCTTTCTTCGTGGGTTCGGTTGCACGAGCAAACTTTCGAATATCTTTGCGGGACACCTCTAATTATCGTTCCTGATAATTAAAAACAGAGGTCACTAAGCATACATTTTCCTATTAATTCATGCGGAACAGAATAAACATACTATTAATGGTATATGGTTATCAGAACGGACTTTTGTTTTTCGCCATTCAGATAGTTTGTATGGTGTATTTGGAAGAGGTGAAAGGGAAAATTTCTCGTTTTCTAAGAACGCCATCCAACTTGGCTCTATTCGATTTTGAAATGGCCGATGATTTAACGTTTCCTACTCCCTGCAGATTTCTTGATTTAGTTTTTCTAATGAAAAGCACATCGGATTTCTTAATAACTGTATAATTCTGGCCGGAATGATATTAACAGAGCCTTCGACGCTCGCATTATCTCGTAATGAACGCACATAAAGACATAACGATAATCTTGATAATGCGTTGTCATCTCTAAATATGTCAAAAAACAACACTAAGGCATGGATGAGACTGAAAGGTCCTGTTCATGCCTTTATCACGTTGCTGGTAAACTGATCCGCAAAGCTTGGTATGTTTGCACGCAAAGTGCGGTACAAAAATCTGGAACCTTGGTAAGAATCGTTCGCAATACTATTATTGGAAATTATACCACTATATTTAACAAAGATTGCTTTAGTTCCCAATATATTCCATTAAATAGAGGTGGTCATTATCTTTCACCAACGTCATATATTATAGAACTAAAAGTATATCCTTGTAAATTAAAGGGATACGATCTTTAACTTACTTTAAATTTCATATGTTCGATTAAGCTTTCGTTTTATGGGTTTCATAATTCATTTTATTTCTTAGTGGAGCGACGAAAAGGTTTTGTTATTTTCCATGAAAGGGAATTCTCTATTTTATTTATTTTAGCTTCTAATTTATTTGTGTTTTTTTTATTGCTGTCTTTCAAATTAATAATGGTTTTATTTAAGTTTTCAATTTTATTTGTAAGTTTTTTATTGTCTTTCTTTAAGTTTTCAATTTTATTTGTAAGTTTTTTATTGTCTTTCTTTAATTTTGCAATATCTTTATTTCTATTTTTGAGTTGTTTATTAAAGGTATTATTTGTTTTTTCAGACTTTGATAACATAATCGAAAATCCTTTTTCTAATCTATTCATAACCTCATTATAATCACAGCCAGTTATTGGATTAACAAATTGTTTAAGATGAATAGATTCTAACTTTTCTTCTAATGGTTGTTGTGCATTTTCTGAATTTTTATCATAAAGATGTTCAACACCATTTTTATCCAGAAAGTCAATAAAATTATCATAGTTTTTCTTGTGTTTTTTTTCAACAGAACGAAAATCAACTTTTTCTACAAGATCTTCTAAATGTGTGTTTTTATTTATATCTTGTATTGAGACAAAGGGTAAATTATGATACTCAACTAACTCTCTCATTCGTGCATCTATTGGTATTGTAATACTAGGGGTACCAGAAAGCGTTGGTGCAATATTCCCGTGTACCCTTGTCCCAATACTTAAATCAATGGATTTCATAAAATTAATCCAAGTTGGAGCATTTAGGAAGTACTTAACTTTTCCATTTTTGTACAGATAACTTTCAGGATTGTTTGGATAATTATTTAATTTAGTATTTACTGAACGTCCAGGTAAAGGAAATCCAGAGTAACATAACACCAGCTCATCAATATCTTGCGGAATAAAATTTAGGTTATTGTACATATGTGGAAGTTTATTTAGGAACTTTAGAATTTCTTTGTCAGCTTTTGGTGTCATATTAACACATATAGAGGAAGTGTTATTTAAATTTAATTCTTTAATTTTAATATTATTTCCAAAAGTATACATTGATGGACAACCAATCACTTGATGGTCTCTGCCTTCTTTAAAGCCTAAATATGAAAGATAGTCCGAGGTAATTTGGCCTCTCAATCCGAGTATAGATGATTTTTTTAAAACTGCTTTTACAAAATTTTTAACATCCTCGTCGAATGGGCGGCTTTGACGAATATTAGGTTCATATGGGAACTGCATACCTAACCCTACTACGTAAACTGGAATTTTTAATCTCTCAATAAGTGCTGTATACTTTTTTAAAGAGGGTATAAAACCCTTTCTGATTCCATTTGCCAAAGGCAAAATATAAGCGTCATAATTTTCATTTATGAAATCTGCATCATCAGGATTTTTTCTATAGTAATCTGAGATCAGTTCAATATCTTTAGTTGTCATATTTCTAAAAACACTATAAGCATAAATAAGGTTACCGCTGTTATTGCCTATTGTGTTTTTGCGAATGATTTCATCTACACTAAAAGTATCCAATGGAGACATTCCAGACCTAACTAATATTTTTTTCATTTTAAATTTTCTCCTTCAAATATAAGTTTTATTTTCGACTAAATCTACAACCGAAACCTAACTATATGTAAGAAACTACTAAATATCATTACATATCATAAGTAAGGTTTCGATAGGAGAAATCAATACTTTTTGATGATATGTTGTACTATAATAATCCATAGTATTCACTCCTATTTAAAACAATATATTATATATATTACAGACTTTGTATTATTTTGTATGCAATAAATATATGCAAAGGATATAATGTAAAAGAACATTAGTATTATAAATTTAAATACAAAATAATCAACTTCACTAATTATATCTTATTTAGAATCAACATAAAAGAAATTTAAAAGGGTTGAACGAGATGTCGAACAATAAAAAAAATGTTAACATTATGGATATTCCATTTATAAATAGTACAAAAGAGAGGTTTTTAAATCATCAAATTAGACCCCACCTCGAAAAACAAAAAAAATGTTTCATTGTTACTGCTAATCCAGAAATTGTAATGGAAACAAGAAAGAATAAGGCTTACAAAGAAATTGTTCAAACTGCCGATTTTGTCGTTCCAGATGGAGTTGGAATTATCCTTGCAGCAAAATATAAAAAGCAAGCCTTACAAGAGCGGATTGCTGGATTCGATTTAATGAAAGATATGCTTAAAATGGCTGATGACACAGCAGCAAAGTGTTTCTTCTTGGGTTCTTCTGAGGAAACAAATAAGGAAGCGGTCGAGAATATTACAAACTCTTATCCACAATTAAAGGTTGTTGGACGTCATCATGGTTATTTTGGCTTGGATGATGCCTCTATATCAAGTTTAGTTGAGGAAGCAAAGCCAGACTTTATATTTGTTGCTTTAGGATATCCGAAGCAGGAAATGTGGATTAACAATAATATTCATAAATTTAAAAAGGGCATTTTTATGGGCGTTGGTGGTAGCTTAGATGTTTTGGCTGGACAAGTCAAAAGGGCTCCAAAGTTTTGGATAAGGCTGAATCTTGAATGGTTTTATAGAATGATTAGACAGCCATCACGCTGGAAAAGAATTTTGCCAGTTTTTAAATTTATGTGGCTTATTTATACAAGAAGAGATTAATGAAGTAAATACCAAAATTTCGCACGCCAAGTTTGTTATTTTTTCTTAGTCGTATCTAATAGTTTTCTTGATGGACTAATTATTTGTTTGCCAATATTCAATTAGTATAAATCTTACTACTGCATAATTTTTGTAAGTAATAGTCACTCTTGGATAAATTGCATTTATGTATTCAATTAAATAATTAAAGAATATTCTCTAAATGGTGACTCTAAGAAATAATCGTGCATTGAAATCAAATATTTATTTTTAATTAATGTAGAATAGGTCTTTTGTAATCATAGGAATAGTAAATTAATTGAAAAAATAGTGAATTAGGTGATAAAAGCATGAAAAAAATACCAGTTATTTTAATAACTTTGTTTCTAGTAATTTCGATGGCGTTAATGATAAATTTAAACAAAATAGAAAGTGAAGAAGCTTTTTTAAATGAGGATTATTTTTTAATAATAGGTCATAGGGGTGCAAGTGGATATGCACCAGAACATACAATTGAATCTTATAAACTAGCAGATGAAATGGGAGCAGATTATATAGAAATAGACTTACAAATGACAAAAGATGGCGTTTTAATAGCTATGCATGATGATACAGTAGATAGAACGACAGATGGAACAGGAATGGTAAATGAGATGACATTAGAAGAAATTAAAGAACTAGATGCTGGTTCATGGTTTAATGAAAAAAATCCCGACATCTATAACGAAGCATTTGTAGGGCTAACAGTTCCTACATTGAAGGAGATAATTGAGGAATTCGGGGATAGTGTGAACTACTATATAGAAACAAAAGCACCTCACCAAAATCCAGGGATGGAGAAGTCTTTGCTTTCTCTACTTAATGAGTATGCTTTATTGGAAAATCCATTATCTGGGGAAGTTATAATTCAATCATTTAGTGAAGAAAGCCTAAAAATTATTCATAATTCAGACAGTTCAATACCTTTAATTCAGTTACAGGGAAAAAATGATATAAAAAAAATGACGAAGCAAAAATTTAAGGAAATAAACAAGTACGCAATTGGAATTGGTCCTTCCTTTAAATACATTGATAAACAATATATTGACAATGCGAAAAATGAGGGATTAGTTGTACATCCTTACACAATTGATGATCCTTTAAATATAGAAGAGATTGCAACTTGGGGAGCAACAGGTGTGTTTACAAATGACATTAAGGCAGCAGAAGTAATTGCACAATAAAAAAATGAATCCATCTTACGCTCATAAGGGCGTATTTTTTTATGTCCAAAAATGGGGAAGGCTTAAAGGAATTAATTGAAAAAAGTATGATCAATATGCCAATCTGAAAAAAACAAGATTAAAGATTAAGGTATTTGAAAAATTATAAACCTAAGAAACTTCTTGTTGAAATTTAAGAACCCTTAAGTCTGTTTTTCATAATGGCTGGGCATAATAAAGATATATTGCTTAGGAAAATGATATGAACTAATTATTTTTGTGATTTTGTAGGAGCTTTAATCTAATGTCAAAAAAAGTATTAATCATTACTCAAAACTTTTATCCAGTTATCGGAAGTGCTGGTAATCGAATGAAGAACATTTTTCAATTATTGAATGAACATAATATAGAAACAACGGTTTTAACGACTGAGCCAGCTTATCCGAATAAAGTTTTGTATAAAAATGAAAAGTTCTGGGATGATGCAACTTTAAATGGTGAAACTAAGAAGATAATTCGGATTCCAATTAATAAGAAAAAATATTCTAATCGGATTATTGGCCGGCTCCTATTTTACTTAGAAATTATGATTCGTTTTGCAATGTCTTTGTGGTCGTTAAGAAAAAATAAATTTGACATTATCTATGTTAGTACGCCACCGATTTTTATTGTTGGGTCAGCTTTTTTTGGTAAAATCGTGAACAAATCAAAATTGATTTTAGAAGTTAGGGATTTATGGCCGGACAGCTTGATAGGTGTCAATACATTTAACAATAAAGCTATAGTAAATATTTTTCGTATTTTGGAAAAATCAATGTATAAACAGGCTGATTTTATCGTAATAAATAGTATGGGCTTTAAAAATCATATTAAGCGACACTTAAAAGGGAAAAATACCCCGCTCATCTATTT
>Ga0209487_1003008_pt1 | contig 13454 bp, 10 predicted proteins | sample Poulit2012_FD_187524 | JGI IMG/M metagenome (GOLD analysis project Ga0209487, IMG submission 187524) | Agricultural soil microbial communities from Georgia to study Nitrogen management - Poultry litter 2012 (SPAdes) (version 2) | ecosystem: Environmental > Terrestrial > Soil > Agricultural land... | reverse complement strand
CGTGGGGCTTGGTCAACGGCGGAGTGTTTAGCTCCATTGCGGAATCCGTGGGCTCCTTGGCCGGAGTCGTCATGGCTGGGGAAATAGTTGTGGGAGTCAACAACAACACCGACTTCATCAAATCGGTCACCCAGGGCATCATCGAGGCGCGCGCAACACCGATTCAGGCCGGGCGCCGCAGCCAGATTTGGAATATTGAGCTGCACCACGAAGGCAAACTCGTTGCCCTCTCCAAGCTGCGCACGATGACGCTTGGGTGAAATTCGTTTCGAATTTCCCCAACGAGCTTCCGTTGTAGGAAAATTGCTTTAAAATTTCCTACAACCAGTTGTTTTTGCGGAACCACCAGAAAATAACGGCGACGGTGACCACCATGAAAGCAATGGAGGCGTAGTAGCCATATTCGGCATGTAGCTCGGGCATGTTATCGAAGTTCATGCCGTAAATACCGGCGATAAGCGTCGGCACTGCCGCCATACCGACGACCGCAGAAATGGTGCGCATGTCGGTATTTTGCTGCATGGAAACCTTGGCGACGGAGACATCGAGTAGCGAAGATAGCCGCTCATCAAAGCTTTGGATATGGTCTTTGACCACAGACTGGTGATCGTTGACATCGCGCAGGTAGGAGCGGATTTGCTTGTCGATGAGATCCTTGTGGTTTTCCACTAACGACTTCAAAGCCGCAGATAGCGGCTCAATGGCATGCTTCATCTCCAAGATCTCACGCTTGTAGAGGTAGATGCGGTTGACATCGAATTTGGCGCCCGGTTCAAAGACTTCTTCTTCGATGTCATCGACTTCGATAGCAAGAAGTGCAGAAATCTCCGAGTAACGGTCAACGAGCATGTCCAAGATCTTCCACACCATGGCAACGGGACCAATTTCCACCAATGACTGATCATCGGCAACCGTGTATGCCAAGTTGGGCAGCTTTGCCTTGTGACAGACGGTAATCAGGAAGTTTTTGCCCATGATCATTTGCACCTCACCGGTGGAGATGACGTCACGGCGGTCTTTGACCTCATCAGAGTCGCGGTAGTTTACCGAGCGTGCGACAACAAAGAGTTGATCGTCATAGCGTTCCAGCTTAGGCCGCTGGTGAGCGACGACGGCATCTTCCACGATCAGCTCATGAATGCCGAACTGCTCTGCAATGCTGGTCATTTGGTGCTCTACTGGCTCCACCAATCCCACCCATACGAAGCCGCGCTTGTATTCGGCGACCGTGTCTAAAGCAGAATGTGGCGTGAATTCACCCGGAAGGGCTTCGCCGTCAACAAAGACACGGCAGTGCTCGATGGCGCGTTCTACGGGAACTTTTACTTTCGAAGGTGAGGGAGGCTCCACCTTCGGCTTGCGTGGCCTAAAGGGCGACGGTACAGCGGGCATATCAGCCTCCTTGTCCCAGGATTGAAAGTTTTCTAAACAAAGCGCGAGCTTAGCGCCTTGTTCATAATGACGCTTAGGAATCATACCCCCAAGTTGAACGCCTATACTGATTGTTATGGCTACTTGGAAAGAAATCACGGACGCAGATCCATCGCACTCGCATAACTACGCTCGTCGCTGGAAGGTGCTTGAGGCAGAGGGTAAAGATATTTACGGTGAAGCGCGAACCGCCGATGCCATGTTGGAGCGCGGTTCCAAGGTACTGGACGCCGGCTGCGGCACGGGCCGAATCGGGGGCTATTTAGCACGCCAAGGCCATGACGTGCTCGGCATGGACATAGACCCAATCTTGATTGATTATGCGCGTGAAGAGCATCCTGACGTGCGTTGGGAAGTTGGAGACCTCTCCCACGATGAAATCCCTGACAACGGCTTTGACTTCGCAATCTCCGCGGGAAATGTCATGGGCTTTTTGGCACCTGAGGGCCGCGAAGGCGCCCTGCGCAATATCTTTAATGCGCTAGAGCCCGGTGGGCGCTTCCTCGTCGGCTTTGGCGAAGGCCGCGGTTGGACCTTCGAGGAATTTTTCAACCTGGTAGAAAAGGTTGGCTTCCGCATCGACTTCAAGTTCTCTTCCTGGGACTTGAATACCTATAGCGCCAATTCCACCTTCCTCGTCGCGGTCTTATCGCGCCCAGGCAGCTCCTTGCTCGGCTAAATAGCTTTCGTGCATGCCGCGCCTTCAACCCGCGGCAAAAAGCAAAGTGCTCGTCTTCCTCCTCATAGTGTGAGGGAAGACGAGCACTTTTGCTATAACGCTAGAAATCTAGCCGGAAGGGTTTACTTCACTTCCTGCTTCGAAGCATTATCAATGATGTTGCGGGCATATGCCTGCTGCTTGGTGATTTCGATGTTGCTGCGGGAACGGGTGAAGAAGTTCTGTGCCCAGTTAACAACAGCGACAAGTCGGTTGCGGAAGCCCTGCAGGTACATCAGGTGCAGACCCAACCATGCCAACCAGCCGACGAAGCCGGTGATTTCGGTCTTGCCCATCTTCACGATGGCATAGCCACGGGAGATGATCGCCATGGTGCCCTTGTCGAAGTAGTCAAAAGCTTCGGTTTCATTGGAGGTGGACTCTTCGTCAACCTTGGCAGCAATCAGCTTCGCAGCGTGAGCGCCACCCTGCATAGCAACCTGCGCCAGACCAGGCAGACGGTTCAGACCCATGAGGTCACCAATAGCGTAGACATTGGAGTACTCGCCCACGGTGAGGTCTTCGTTGGTGGAGACGCGACCCGCGCGGTCAACCTCGACACCAGCCTGCTCGCCAACCAAGCGAGCCAGTGGGGAAGCAGCAACACCCGCGGACCAGATCTTGATAGCACCGGTCAGAGTGTGCTCCGAGTCGTCCTTCATGTTCTTGTAGGTGACGGACTCTTCATTGACATCGGTAACCATCGCGTTGAGACGTACATCTACGCCCAGCTTCTCCAAAGCACGCTGGGACTTGCGTCCCAAACGCTTACCGAATGGTGGCAGCACCTGTGGTGCGCCATCCAGCAGGTAGATCTTCGCGGAAGAAGTAGAGAAGTTGGAGTAGACATCCGTCAAGGTGCGGTTTGCCAACTCAGCGATCTGACCGGTCAGCTCCACACCGGTTGGGCCAGCACCGACGATGATGAAGGTCAAAAGGCGCTCACGCTCCTTAGGGTCATCGGTAAGCTCGGCCTTTTCGAACGCCGAAATGATGCGGGAGCGCAGTTCCAAAGCGTCGTCCAAAGACTTCATGCCAGGCGCGAACTCAGCGAAGTGGTCATTGCCGAAGTAAGACTGACCGGAGCCGGAAGCCAGGATCAAAGAGTCGTACTCGAAGACGCGGGTGAACTCGTCATTGACTGCAGTCACGGTCTGGGACTTGATATCAATGTCGGTTACTTCAGCGTTAACGAAGTTCGCGTTGTCCTGGTTGCGCAAGAGCTGACGAGTGGAAGGAGCAATTTCGCCAGCAGAAATCATGCCGGTGGCTACCTGGTACAGCATTGGCTGGAACAAGTGGTGGTTCTTCTTGTCGATCAAGGTGATATCAACGTTCTCACCCTTGAGCTTTTGTGCAGCAGCGAGGCCGCCCATGCCCGCACCGACGATTACAACGTGGTGACGGCCACCGTTTGGACGAAATGGAGCATCAGTCATTATGAAGGAGCACCCTTCCTGGTAGGTGTAATAAGTAATTTTTCGACGTAAATAGTCTAGATCCGAAAAGGCTGAAAGACTAGTTATTAATCACTGTGGCTTAACTTCTGTGCGGCATGCCTGATAAAAGAAGTGATTTTAAGTAACTATTATCGGACGTTGAGATAAACGTTAGCTCTTTGATGAGCATTCCGCTGGGGATCTCCCTTGTATTATTTCAGGGGGATCTGAGGATGAGAAAGGCAGAAATGGCCCTAGACCAACACTTGTCCAGCATTGACGCTGAACAATGGCCTGGAATAGCTACATATCCAAGTGGAATTTTAACTAAAGTAAGGGCCCGGAAGGCAGAAGCAGAATTCGCAAAAGCCTGCTCACAGGCAGGTCTTTCCTTGGTCGAAGATCCTGACTTAGTGGTCCACCATGACGCTCTATTTGCGCGCATCGCCCACAGTGGTTGGTTGGGAGTCGCTGAGTCTTATATGGCTGGGGAGTGGTCTACACCGGATTCTGCGACTTTGGTAAAAGTTCTCACACGGCTGCTGAAAGTAGACTACAGCCCCGCTACGAAAGCCGTTGAGATCTCAGAATCTTTCGGTGGGGAACTCCCCGGCGACTTGGTCAGCCTGTACTCCGGCGACGGCTTGAGTCATCACGGCGGACTCTTTACATCCGGTGTGCACACCACGGTGCGGCAGTCCTGGCCGTCTTATACCCGCGGTCCAGGGACGAAAAAGCCCCACTTCGTTGATGTCACCACGATGCATGAGCCCGATGACACCGTAGACCGGGAGGACCTTGGCGATGCACAACGGCGTTGGGCTCAAAAACTCTGCGACCTGACGAAAACAGGCGTGGGTTCCCACATGCTGGTTTATCCTGCCTCAGGTTCCCAGGTTGGCGTACAGGCCGCCACACGACGTGCCACGGTTGATATCGCCTCGGCTGACGATGCCCACTTAAAGTACCTGCACGAGCAATTGGTCTTAGAAGGCGTGGAAGATTCCGTTGCTTGCATAGCGCTTGCCAAGGGTATTCCTAATCGCACCGAGCTGCGTAGTCGTTATGAGGCGATCGTGAGCATCGAAAAGCTTGAAGCTTTAAGCCCCAAGCAACGGCAAGTCTTTATCGAAGCCCTCGGAAGGTTATTGGTCGGCACTGGACGTGCAGTCTTGCAATCTTTGGTTTCCACAGAGCACATGACCAAAGCCGCGCGCTCCGCGTTGCAACCTTTGCGCGCTTATATCTGGCCAGGCATGGAGCTGCCGAGCATCGACGATGTCCATAAACTAGTTGAGCGTCATTCCGGGCTGCGAATCGTGGAACAAATCCACCTAGGCGCTCACTACCAAGCATCCTTGCAGCATGAACGTTCCTTTTTCGACGGCCGACTACGTGAAGCTGCCGCTGCTGGCTTCGATCAGGTATTCCGCCGCTTATGGACATATCAATTCGCACTGCGCGAAGCGCTGCTGGCTTTAGAGATGGTAGATTCCGTGGCGTTTGCCGCAATGCATCGCCACCGCGGTGGAAAGCGCTAACTTCTGAGACCATTGTTGCTGGTGAGAGCAACTTTTAGCCCCCTCCAATTGGGGGTGATGAGCGATTTCGTTACCACCTTTTTTGAAAGGAGGGCTAGTGTTGTGTCTTGCTTAAAAACAAGCATTCTTTTCTAAAGGGTCTATTAACTGCTAATGGGCCCTTTCGTGGTCTTGAATGCCTTTCATAATCTATACCTAAAATGCAGTATCTACTTAAGGAGACTGTTTAAGTGTCTGTACAGCGTGCTTCGCAGAGCTTGGGTGGCGCAAACGCGGTAGCCCTCGTGGATGCAAGGGATGCACTCGATGTCGAGAACTTCGAACCAACCGGTGATATCGAAGAAACTGACAACGGCCGTCAGATCGTTATTTCGCGTGAGCTGCCGCAAGCTCCGAAGGTCGTGTGGGGCTACTTGGCTGATGCTGCACGCATCTCCCGGTGGTTTGGGCATTGCCACACCATGGACATCCCTTCACGCATGACCATGGTCTCTGAAGAAATCCAGTCCACCTATGACGTCAACATCGCAGAATCCATGCCTCCGCATTTTCTGCACTTGGAAGTCAACGACCACCAGGGGCACGATCTCAACCTGCGTTTCTACCTAGCGGAAGAAAATGGTCAGACCTACCTGGAGTTCCACCACAGCGTGGAGGGCGTCGAGGACCAGGTTGGCCTGATCGCTCCGAAGTGGGAATTGATTCTGGACCGCCTCGAAATCGCTCTTGATGGCGGCGATATCAACGATGTGTGCCTGGCTAATTACTCCTGCCAAATCGCTCACTACAGCGACGCTGGAGCAGCCCACCACTAATCGAGGGTATAAGTACATAAATACATAAGTGTATTGGCACCGACCCTGGTGCCGATAGAAAAATTCCCACCCAGACTTTAGAAACATGGTCTGGGTGGGAATTTCTATTTTTTACAAGGGGAGTAGTCCTTGGAGAAGGGCTACAGCTTAAACCTCGTTAAGATCTTGCTTCGACAATTCCTTCATGCATAGCACTGCAATCAAGGAGATTGCGGAGATGATCGCCAAGTAGATACCGACTGCGTGAACGCCGACTTCAGCGACCAGCCAGGTGGCAATAAACGGTGCAATCGCAGCGCCCAAGATAGAAGAGACGTTGTAGGAAATACCAGAGCCCGTGTAGCGCACGTTAGTGGGGAAGAGCTCAGGCAAGACAGCGGACATTGGGCCAAAGATAAGACCCATCAAGAACATGCCGATGGTCAAGAAGACTAGTACGGATGCTTCTGTCGCCGCATCAATGGCCAAGAATTGGGTGAAGGTAAAGCCAAAGACGATGATTAAAGCCGAGACAATTGCCAAAATCGGCTTGCGGCCGTACTTATCTGCGAGGATGGAAGAAACTGGAATACCTGCGATAAACGCAAAGATGGAGACCAGCTGCAGCTGCAGGAAGTCGGTGTATGGGATGCCCAGGCCAAGGCCCTTAGAAGGATCGCCAATACCGAAGGAAAGAATCCACGTGGTGACTAAGTAGAACAAGGTGTAGCAGCCCACCATGACGAAGGTGCCAATTACCATTGGCTTGCCAGCAACCTTGAATACCTCAGTGACAGGTGCTTTAACCTTCTTGCCCTGGTCGACGGCATTTTGGAAGACCGGGGTTTCCTCCAGCTTCAAGCGCACGTACAAACCGATAAGCACCATGACTGCGGAAGCCAAGAATGGAATGCGCCAGCCCCATTCCATGAAAGGGCCACTGGTGTCGCCGCGGGTGTAACCCAGCGCGGAAACCAGAATCAAAAACAGGCCATTAGCAAGGAAGAAGCCGAATGGCGCACCGAACTGTGGCCACATGGCTGCCGATGCACGCTTGCCATCCTCAGCGGTTTCAGACGCCAGCAGGGCAGCACCTGACCATTCGCCGCCCAGACCGAGGCCCTGGCAAAAGCGCATCAGTGCCAGAAGCCCTGGTGCGATAATTCCCGCAGTGGCATAAGTTGGCAGCAGGCCAATGATGAAGGTAGCAATACCCATGGTCAGCAATGCGCCCACCAAGGTTGCCTTGCGGCCGATGCGGTCGCCGAAGTGGCCAAAGATGATTGAGCCCAGGGGGCGTGCCACGAAGGCCAAGCCAAAGGTAGCAAAAGACTGCAGCAGCGCTACTGTTGGATCCTCAGTAGCGGGGAAGAAGAGTAATGGGAAGACCGCTACAGCCGCTGTGGCGTAGATGTAGAAGTCATAAAACTCGATCGTCGTACCGATGGTCGAGGCAAAGGCCACGCGACGACGGTCCTTGCTGGTCAGCTTAGGTGCGGTTGCGCCATCCGGTGGCGTATTGCCGTCTTGGAAAACAGAAGTAGTCATTTGCGGCGCTTTCTAATTGAAAGGTTCATTGGGTGAGATAGAGATATAGGCAGTGTTCATCTATCACCCGGCGTTTTAGATAATGTCTCACCATGTGGCCAACTTTGTTCCAACTAGTGAGAATTTTAGATTAGTCCTTTTGCGTGAATAAATCAAAGATTGAAATGCCGTAAAGGCAATTTAAGAGCGTCAGTTGCTAGTTGTGTCGGCCGATATGGCTACGGAGCGCCCAGACGGATTGCCAGAGCTTGCCGATGCATGGCCAACATCAGCAAAGGGGTGTGCCGACGTACGGCCAAGCAGTTATGGGAAGAGGGGTGCGGATCTAAAATGACATAATGTACATTATCGGACAAAAGTGGAAGTTATTATTATCTTGTCTGGATGTCCATATAGCGTGCGCTTGTCCTTGCCCGCAGTCTGCGCCGCCTTGTGGGTGCCTACCGGTTACTGGTGTCGCTTACTGCTTGCTACTTGCAGTTGCCGCGCGGTTCGGTTCTGCAAAGCCTCCGCGCGAAGCTTGCTGCAGTTCTTGCGGAGGCTCATGACCGTCTACATGTTGGCCCGCGCTCTGTGGCTTGAGGGCTTCAATATTTGTCTGAAGGGCCTTTTAGGCTCGGCTATGTCACGATCGGTGTTTGGGCCCCCTTTTGCCCCATATACTAAATAGCCCCTAATAACGTCACAGTGACGGTATTAGGGGCATTTAGAGGGTTTAGCTGATTGCTGAAGTTAGTTATCGATCTTCTTCATAGTCAGGCGAATATCTACGGTGCCTTCTTCATCGATCTTTGCTGCAATCATGTCTGGCGTGATCACGTTGAAGTCCAGGCGGTTAATTGGAATATTGCCGCCGAGCAAGATGGTCTCGCCGTCGCGTGCGACCTGGAAGGTTTCCGTCACGGACTTGGTTTCACCCTTGATGGTGAGATCTCCGGTGAGTTCAACATCGGCGAGGCTGCCGTCTTCAGGTACTGCGCTGATGTCGACGGGCTCGGCGAGCTCAAAGGTGGATTCTGGGAACTCGGAAGTCTCAAACAGTTTAGTCTTCATGTTCTCATCACGAACCTTCTTATCTGTAGTGAGACCATCCATGGTGACGGCAATCAGTGCTGATTCAATGGTCTGGTCAGAAATTTCTGCCTGGCCGGTAACATCAGTGGTTGAGCCGGAAGTAACGGTTTGTTCAGCTGGCAAAATCTCCGCAAAGGTAAAGCCGACTGAGGTGGAATTATTGGGATTACCTGCAACAACTTCCCAGTTGCCGTCGACTTCAGTGGACGCAGGCTTGGTTTTTTCCGCGTTGATCGGCTCGGTGGTTACTCCGGGGCCGGTAAAGATTGAGTAGAACATCGGGACCAGGGCTACAAGCGTGAGACCAACGATGATCACAATAAAAATTGGAACCATGATCTTGCGGTTGTAGAAAATCTTTTTCAACATTAGGTTTCTATCTCAACTCTTCCACTCGGCGGGCAATGCCTACCAATTCTTCAACCAATTGCCGTATCTCAGATGCCGGCGCTTTATCTTCCACGGCGGTGGCTATATCTTCGGCAGAACAACGAAGCTCAAACAGCCCATCATGCAACTTCACCGCGCGCTCAGGCGATAGTATCAAGGCTTTGTCGTTGTCTGAAAAATTCCGAAGGGCCACGCGCTTTTCATAAGCTCGTTGCTTACATGCAGAACTGCAATACTTCTTTGGCCTGCCTCTACCCTGGTTTATGATGGTTTTCCCACACCTCAGGCACGCAGCTTGCTCGCGTTTGTCACCGGAAGTATGTATCACTGTTTCCACCTTAGTACATGATTGCGAAATCTCGTAGGTCGCTGAGTGCTATTGCGCACCTAAATCTTAAGTCTTAAGGGTGCCGGGAACAATTCGTGACCTTAGTTCGTTATACTTATAGCTCTGTTTAATGAGAAGGTCGTGTGGGTATGTTGCCCGCACTCTCCTATCCCTAGATGTAAAGGATGATGTCGCAATGGCAGATCGCGTACTCCGTGGCAGCCGAATGGGCGCAGTTAGCTACGAAACCGACCGCGACCACGATCTCGCACCCCGCCAGATGGTCAAGTACCGCACGGCAGCGGGCGAGATCTATGAGGTTCCTTTCGCACACGACGCAGAAGTACCCGAAGAGTGGCTGTGCAAGAACGGCTCATGGGGAACCTTGGTAGAAGGCGAAGGCGTGGAATCCAAGCCCGTTAAGCCTCCACGTACTCACTGGGACATGCTGCGTGAACGTCGCTCTATCGAGGAGCTTGATGAGTTGCTGGAGCAGCGCATCGACGCTTTGCGCAAGCGTCGCCGTTCGGCTGCTCGCATGCTGAAGGAACAGCAGGAAGAACAAGCTAAGAACGCTTAGTTTTGGTTTTATGCGCTAGTAATCTGGCAAGAAAAACGATTGGTGGCACCTTCCCGACAAGGAAAGGTGCCACCAATTTTTATGCCTTCTTAGTTTAGCCGCTCGCCATCACCAGAAGAGAAGACGTGAAGACCACCCGCAGCGATAGCAGCATGGACCGTCTCACCGGTTTGGATATGCGTATTGGCATTAACCCGCATGACGATATCCGTGGCGTTTTGTGCCGCCACGGGCGCCGCAGCCGACAGGTTTCCATCACTGCCGGAAAGATGGCCGTAAAGGTAGGTGTCGCTGCCGAGTTCTTCCGTAAAGGCCACGGTAAAGGCAACTACCCCATGACTATCAGCGGGTAGCTGCTGAGCGTCGGAAACCAGCTCTAGGCCTTCGGGGCGAAAGCCCACCACTACCGTGGACTCGCCAGATTCTGCTAATACCGCGCGGGCATTATCTGGCAGCTTGACGTACGCTGCGCCATTGCTGGCCATGCCTTGGGCATCGACGTTAAAAGTCGACAGGTTCATCGCGGGTGAGCCGATGAAAGAGGCCACGAAGGTGTTCTTGGGGGCATCGTAAAGCTCGCGCGGGGTGCCAACCTGCTGCAATTTACCCTCTTGCAAGACCGCGATGCGATCTCCCATTGTCAAGGCCTCGGTCTGGTCGTGCGTGACATATACCGTGGTCACGCCTAGCTTCCGCTGCAGCGCCGCAATCTGCGTGCGGGTTTGCACACGCAGCTTGGCGTCTAAGTTAGACAAAGGCTCATCCATCAAAAACACCTGCGGGTTACGCACAATCGCACGGCCCATGGCCACACGCTGGCGCTGACCCCCCGACAGTGCCTTTGGCTTGCGGTCTAAAAACTCCGTCAAACCGAGAGCTTCAGCAGCCTCGCTGACACGCTTTTTGATCTCATCCTTGGACTTGCCCGCCATCTTGAGCGCAAAGCCCATGTTGTCACGCACCGACATGTGCGGGTACAGCGCGTAGTTTTGAAACACCATGGCGATGTCACGCTCACGTGGCTCCTGATTGGTGACATCCTTGCCCCCAATAGAAATGGAGCCACCAGTAACCTGCTCCAAACCAGCGAGCATGCGCAAGGTAGTGGATTTACCGCAGCCAGAGGGCCCGACTAGAACTAAGAACTCGCCATCAGCGATTTCCAAGTTGAATTTGTCGACAGAAGGCTTCTCCGCACCTGGGTAGGTGCAGGTGGCGTTTTCAAAAACTACGTGAGCCATGACATTCCTTTTTAGGGTTAATTAAGGTTGCTAAAAGCCTAGCGCTTAATGTTGGAGCGCACGTCGTTGACCGTAAATTTAGCGATCTTCCACATCTCCCCTGCCATGTCACCGACAAAGGACGCTGCTTCTCCGAGCTTGGCTGGAATGGAGGTCACCCCGCTATCATCGACCAAGCGCTTGACTACAGGAGTGATATCTTCAACGGCATCTTTGGCCTGTTCGCTGCGGTGCTCAAGACCCCATTTGGTTACTTCAACCAGGGAGTCTTTAACAAAGGAGCCATCCAGCTTGGATTCGCCATATTCACGCTCAGTGAAGGTAATTGGCACCTCGCGGACATCGAAGCCATCCTTGACAGCGCGGAAAGCCAAGTCCACCTGGAAGATATAGCCGGCATCAGAAAGCTCATCGAAGTCAATGGATTCCAAAAGCTCGCGACGGAAGGCACGGTAGCCCGCGGTCATATCGGAAAGACCCGCGCCCAGCGCTACGGAAATATAGATATTGCCCAGGCGCGAGAGGTACTCACGCGAAGCTGGCCAGTTGACGGTTTCACCACCAGGAACATAGCGGGAGCCAATAACCAAGTCAGCGCCATCGGCGATCTGCTCCAGCAACAAATGCAGCTGTTCCGGCGCATGGGAGCCGTCGGCATCCATTTCGCACAGAACCTGGTAGTCGCGCTCTAAGCCCCACTTAAAGCCCGCGATATATGCGCCCAGGAGGCCATCTTTGCTCTCGCGGTGAATGACGTGCACGTGGTCATCTTTGCCAGCGTATTCATCAGCTAATTCGCCGGTGCCATCAGGTGAAGAGTCATCCACGATCAAGATGTGTACCTCTGGCGTGGCTTCACGCACGCGCTTGGTAATGAGCGGGAGGTTTTCAATTTCATTGAACGTGGGAATGATCACCAAGGTGGTGTCAGACTTTACGGTCTGGGGAGAAGTCACGGGCGTTGGTACTCCTTAATCAGCAATAAAATGGGTGCGGCCAAACAAACCTTAACCACTATAGTTTAGTAGCTGTAGTTGCTTTTGCCGACTTAGCATCACGAAGCCGATTTTTGGGCTGACGCTTTATCCACCAAGCATACCCTGCTCCCGCCACCCCGAAGACGGTAAGGACAAGCTGAATCCACCAGCCATAGCGCATCGCAAACGTCAAAGAATCGCGCAGCGGGAGTTCTTCCACCAAGTATCCAGGCTCAAAGATCTCTGTGTGCTGCGATACCGTGCCGTCTGGCTGCACAATCGCTGAAACACCGGAGGTAGCAGGCACCACCATCGCTCTATCAGCCTCAATTGCGCGCATGCGGCTCATGGCAAGCTGCTGATAAGTCATATCGGAAAAGCCAAAGGTGGCATTGTTCGTCGGACTGGTAAGGATCTGCGCACCGTTGTCGATGGAGTTTCTAAAAGCATTATCGAAGCTGACCTCATAACAAGTAGCCACGCCGACCACGACACCGTCCATATTCACAACGCCTGGACCATCGCCGGGCTTAAAATCCCCGGCAAGCTCCACATAATCACTGACGTGGATCAGCAGATCACGCAAAGGCATGGTCTCACCAAAAGGCTGCAGGTACTTCTTGTGGTGATAGTCTCCAGGCGCATAATCAGTTTCGAATACTTGCATGGTGTTGCGTTCCCCGACCTCATCTACGGTCAAGGTGCCCACCAAGATCGGAACGCCGACGGAATCGACGGCCTCATTAATCAACGCGCGCGCCTGGCGGTCACGGAAGGGATTGACATCCGAAGAATTCTCCGGCCACAGCACAATATCGACGTCTTCGCCAGAGTCTGCAAGTTCCTGGGTGACGTTGACGTGGTTATCCAACACGGCCCTGCGCTGCGCATTGAACTCCAAGCCTAAGCGTGGAACATTGCCCTGGATCGCCGCTACTTTGATCGTATCCGTGGTGTGTTCAGGCTGGTTAACGCCCAGCTGCGCCAGAAAGCTCAGCCCGAACGGAACTAAAGCACAAACTATCGCCACACCACGCATCCCCCATCCGCTGAAAGCTTGCTTGTCGATGCCCCCGCGTACATCGATAAGCACTGCCGCGATTGCGGTACCAACGGTCGCAGCAGCAACGGTCACAAGTGCTGGTCCGCCCCAGGCTGCCAGAAAAGCCAAGGGGCCATCTACCTGCCCCCAGCCCAGCCGCACCCAGGAAAATCCGCCGAAAGGTGCCGAAGATCGCAGTAATTCAACCGCGAGATAAAAACTGGGAAAGATTAAGAACCCCCAGCGCAAGCGCGCGATAAAGACGCCGAAGATTCCCAGCAGCAACGCATACAGACTCAAAAAGACTGAGAGCGCAATATACGGCATGGCCCCTACTAGTTCCCCGATCCA
>Ga0209487_1003006_pt1 | contig 13461 bp, 10 predicted proteins | sample Poulit2012_FD_187524 | JGI IMG/M metagenome (GOLD analysis project Ga0209487, IMG submission 187524) | Agricultural soil microbial communities from Georgia to study Nitrogen management - Poultry litter 2012 (SPAdes) (version 2) | ecosystem: Environmental > Terrestrial > Soil > Agricultural land... | reverse complement strand
CTTCATTCGGCATGAGTTGTACAAGTTTTTCTAATGCATTAGATGCTCCCATGACAGATCGCATCTCAATCCAATGTCCCAAAAGCATAATATCTACTAATGTTGCTAATTCCCAAAATAAATTATGTCCTTCCCAACCAAAGACGACAAGGGAGCTATATACGTACGCAATAGCTATGGCTAGTCCGATAAGTGTCATCATTCCTGGATTTCTATCTTTTAACTCATGAATCCCACCAATAATAAATGGCCAGCCACCATAGAAAAATACGAACGTGGCAAAGACAAATAAAATATATTGGTCATTTGCAAATCGCCAGTCCACCCCGATAAATTGTTGAATCATTGGTGATAATGCAAGTATTGGAATGGTAACGATTAAAGATATAAAAAAACGCTTTTTAAAATCTTCTACCATGTCACCGTGGTCATGACCGTGTGCTCCGTGGTCGCCATGGTCATGACCATTACTTCCGTGATCAGCGTGACTATGTACATGCTGGTTGTCTTGATGGTTATGATGCTCGTGTTCGTTGTGCCTTTTCTTCTCATCCTGATGTTTTTCCATTAATATCACTCCTTCTATATGTATTTTATACAATAAACCCTTTCTTATTTCACCATAACATGCTATACCCCCCTACAGTATTTTATAAACCTTATTATTTAAAATAAATGTAGAACTACCGTGATTAAGATAGTTCTATAATTTATATAAACTAAAGGGGGATTAGTTTATACATAATTAAATTGGGTTATCCATCGGAATCTTTTCATTAACAGTATGTGACAATCTTTATACGTGCACTTCTTTCCTATTTGACGGCATAACTGCAAATGGTCTAGTAAGTTTCTCCACCATCACTCTGTGGGAAGAATGCATTACCTATGCATAAAACTAAAGTAGATATTATTGCATAGATACCATCTTCTTTTCATTTCCACCCCTTCATTTTCCATATTAAATTGAAAGTATCAAGAATTTATCAAGAAAATGTTACAAATCATACATACGGTTTAAATTATTGCAAATCTTCAAACATTATGCACTTTTTGTCGAGTTTCATATTTTTTGTTTATAAAAATTAATGTTGGGAAATTTATATATCATAAGACGAAATTTAATAAGGAGGATTTAACCATGGCACATGAACAACATCAAGAACTGCTGCAAATTTTACATGAATGTATGACGGCATGTAACCACTGTTATGATGCATGTTTGCAGGAAGCCGACATACAAATGATGGCTAATTGCATACGATTAGACAGAGAATGCGCAGATGTTTGTGGCTATCTGGAACAGGCCATCACAAGAGGTACACCGTTTATATCTGAATTAGCATCAGTTTGTGCAACTATTTGTGAGGCATGTGGAAACGAATGTGAAAAACACACCTATGATCATTGTAGGCAATGTGCAGCAGTATGCTTTAAATGTGCAGAAGCCTGCGGAAAGATCGCTTAACCTTTGTTTTAACTCAAAGTTGCTCAGTATGACAGATATATTGGGCAATTTTATATTATCATAATACATGATCCAAAAGGAAAGGATTTTGGTAATGAAACTTGAAAGGGCCATTGTAGTATTTATTGCAATAATTTCCTTACTAGCGTTAACTGCTTGTTCAGGAGGTAATGGGGAACAGAATATGTACAATAATAGCACAAATGTGGAAACGGAACCTAATAAGACTGAAACAGAGAGTGAATCTGAATCTCATGAGGGCATGAACCATTCGGGTTCAGGCGAAGTTCCCGCAGGATTAAAGTCTGCAGAAAATCCAACTTATGAGGTTGGTAGTAAAGTAATCATAAGGGCAGATCATATGAAGGGGATGAAAGGGGCGGAAGCAACGATTGTGGGTGCCTTTTCTACAAATGCCTATGCAGTTTCTTATACCCCTACAACTGGTGGCGTAAAGGTAAATAATCACAAATGGGTTATCCAGGAGGAAGTGGGAAACGCAGATAGTGAACTTCTTGAACCTGGAACAGAAATTACTTTGGAGGCCGATCATATGAAAGGCATGAAGGGAGCCAAGGCAACAATCGACTCCGGCGAAAAAACAATTGTATATATGGTTGATTACACTCCTACAACTGGAGGGGAGGAAGTGACAAACCATAAATGGGTAACAGAAAATGAACTGTCACCACTAGATAAAAATAACCAAGTACATTAAGGAAGACCTTTCATTATAGCTTACGTGGAAGTTTTATGCTTCTATGGATAAAAAAGCAGCCATAGTATATATAACAGTTTCAGTTTTGGAAGCATAATGTTAATATTAATAACACATCAATAACATCATAAAGTCCAGACTCTAGTTTGGGCTTTTAACTGTTAAAGGATTATTTAAAGAAATAAACATTTCATTAACTCGATTAATTAGTCCGTTTACCACAATATTTTACAGTCATTGCAATTCCTGCGATTATTTCAAGAATGGCCAATCCAAATACGTATAATCCAATTGAAGGAAGTGATAAAATCCCCAAGGCTATATGGAAAAGTGCAGCAATATATAATCCCATCGTTTTTTAAAAATATACACTAAATATTGCATAAAATAATACAGTGGCTATGAGTCCCACAGTAATCCAAGAAACCCAAAATGACATTGAGATCCCCTACCTTCCAGTGTTTTTTATTGATTGTTATAACATTGCTCCCTTGAAACATTTAATGTCCTTTACAAGATCCTTAATTGTAAATATTAACCACATCAATAAGAACTATTAGACTTGGCATCCGATCAATTTTTGGCTGTGTTCTTCCACAATATTAAAAAGTCCAATTTTTCAATTTAATCACAAGAAAATTGGACTTTTTCCTATACATTACGATTTTAAATTTAAGCTTACTCCACCTTGACCTGAGACATCATGCCGTTGTCTTCATGTTCAAGAATATGGCAATGAAGCATATACACGCCTTTGCTCTTAAACTGCACGGCTACTTTCACTGTCTCATCAGGTTCTAGTGAGAAACTGTCCTTCCATCCTTGCTCATTTTCCAGTGGCTCTTCTCCATTTCTAGAGAGTATTTTAAACTGGGTCCCATGAATGTGGATTGGATGGATCATTCCACCCATATCATCCGGTTTATTGTAAAATTCCCACACTTCAGTGACACCTTGTTCTTGTGTGAAATCAATTCGATCTTTATCAAATTTCTTTCCATTTATCGTTACTTTGTCCATCATCCCAAAAAATTCCACATTCTTTGTAACTGGCAAGTTCATCTCTTCTTCTGTTATTGTAAAATCATTCATCTTTTCAGGAATGTTGCTGTCTTCTCCACCTTGTTCAGAAACTTGAAGAGGTAAAAGTATCGATCCATCCTCATCATTTATTAATGCTAAATCGTCATCTATATCAAGCTTTGAAAAGTCAATAATGATTTCAGCCCGTTCTGATGGTGTCAGTGTAATTTCTTTCAATGTTACTGGTTCATTCAAGAATCCTCCATCTGTCGCAATCTGCTCAAAGGAATCTCCTGTATTCAATTTAAAAGTAAAATTCCTTGCATTAGACCCATTTAATAGGCGAAAACGAACCTTTTCTTTCTTGACGGACAACATCGGATTCAATGTCCCATTAATCAATAATGTTTCACCGATTGTTCCATCTTCATTCATTGCAGCATCATAATTCAATTGATGCTTATCATCAAAAGTTTTATCTTGAAAAACCAATGGAATATCGTTCTGTCCATACTCATTTGGCAAATCAAGACTTTTCGAATTCTCATCCTCAATATATATTAACCCTGCAAGTCCATTGTAAACCTGTTCTGAAGTTGAGCCTTCCGGATGGGGATGAAACCATAATGTTGAAGCTTCTTGTGTCACTTTAAATTCAACTATATCTTCTTCCCCTGGTTTTATCGTTGCATGTGGTCCCCCATCTGCATCCCCAGGTACCTCTAGTCCATGCCAATGAAAAGTTGTGTCCTCTTCCAATTCATTTATCAATTTGATTTTAACCGTATCACCTTTCTCAAGATGAAGCACTGGTCCTAAAAATGCCCCATTGTATCCAAGCGTTTTTGTTTGAATACCATCAAATATTTCAGTCTCTCCTTTTTGAGCACGAACAGTGTATGCAATTTCTTCATCTTTTGCACTTTCATCTTCAAGCACAGGAGGTATCTTCAATTCATTTTCCCCTGTGGAGTCATTTAAACTTACTACTTCATCATGACTCATATGGCCATCCATTCCCTCCATGGAATCAGACCCTTCTTTGTGCATATCCATATTTTCATGGGATTCTTCCCCTGTATTAGCACCATCGTTTGGAGTGGTTTCTTTATCGTCACTACACGCTGCCAAAATCAATGCAGTAATTAAAGCAAGTAACCCAAGTGTCATTTTTGTTTTCAAATTTCTGCCTCCTACCTTAGACTTAGTGTTCAAATTTATATCTCAAACGTACCCCTACCTAGTATATTTGCCAATGATTAATTTTCATTATTTCTTTTATGCTTTGGCCAAATAACCCCCCATTATTTAATAATATGGCTGAGAAAATATGGGAAGTAAATGTAACTTGAAGAATTAATCAGATTAAAATGAATACCATCGAAATCCTACTTCTCACCAGTAACCACACCTGTATAAGGTATATTTTATTATATAAGGTTCTAGACTAATAACAGGTGAAACTACAATTAAAGTATCTCCGTTAACAAAATGAAGAGGGACAAATCAAATGACGGTTCCTCTTCATTCAAAATAGGAAAAACGAATATTATTCTACCTTAATCTGTCCCATCATGCCATTATCTTCATGTTCTAAAATATGACAGTGGTACATAAAGACTCCTTTTTCTTCAAACTTTACTGCAATTTTTGCCTTATCACCTGGATTTAAAGCAATTGTATCTTTATATCCTTGTAAATTTTCAGGGGGATCTTCCCCATTAATAGAAATCACTATGAATTGTGTACCATGGATGTGAAATGGATGAATCATACCACCCATCATGTCGGGTTTATTATAAACTTCCCATACTTCCGTTTCTCCTACTTTTTGTGTGAAATCAATTCGATTTATATCGAATTTTTTACCATTAATCGTAACGTGATGCATCATTCCGAATAACACAATTTCTTTACTCACTTCTTTTTGCATTTCTTCCTCAGTAGTTGTAAAAGGATTTTGGGGTTTTTGTATTTCCACTTGAACCTTGCTTTCTTCATCAGTTACTTTAAATGGTAACAGAACCGTTCCGTCTTCCATGATTAGTTTCACATCTTCATTTTCTTTAACTTTAGAAAAGTCAATAATAATTTCTGCTCTCTCTGCCGGTGTTAATTGTAATTCCGTTAATTTGACTGGTTCATTTAACAACCCGCCATCTGAGGCAATTTGCTCAAGCGGTAGATTGTTACTTAGTTTAAATGTATAGTTTCTTGCATTTGATCCATTTAGTAATCTTAATCGAACCTTTTCCTTATTTACAGTCAAACGCGGATTTAATGTGCCATTGATAAGTAGGGTATTACCAATGGTACCATCTGGAAATTGCGCAAATCGATAATCCAACTGTTTTTGATCATTGAAAGTGCGATCTTGAATAATTAATGGAAAATCACTTTCACCATATACATAAGGATTTTCCATATCGTCCTCAATATACATCAATCCGGCAAGCCCTTCATAAACCTGTTTTGCTGTTTTTTCCAATGGATGTGGATGAAACCACAGTGTTGATGCCTCTTGCTGGACTTTAAACGTAATATTTTTTTCTTCTCCCGGTTTGATTACATCATGTGGCCCGCCATCTGCCTTACCGCCAATTATAAGACCATGCCAATGAAAGGTCGTTTCCTCATCTAAACTATTTTTTAATTTTATATGTGCAGTTTGGTTTTTTTTAAGTTTAACAACCGGTCCTAAAAATGATGAATTGTAACCTAATGTATCTGTTTCAGTACCTTCAAAAATTTCCGTTTTCCCTTTTTGCGCTTCAATAGTATAATAAACATCATTTCCTTCTTCTTTATCACTTTTTAATACAGGTGGTATGTTCAGTTCATTTTCACCTGTTGAATCTGCTATATTCGTATTACCCCGCCCATGCATAATCATCATAGATTTACCGGGGCGTTCATCGGAAGTGCCCATCATATGGAGTGGGTTCATGTTATTCAAGTTTGTGCTACATGCTCCCAATATCAAAACAAAGACTAAACTTAGTGGTAATAAAATAATTTTCCTCATTGTTTACATTCCCTTATGCTTAAACTGTCATTTATTATAATAAATAAATACTGTGCAAAAACTGTGTAGAAATGGTTACAAATTGGAAAACACCCACTTATATCCAACACCCCAAACTGTTTTGAAGTAATCATCAATTGGAAATCCCGATTGCCGAACCTTATCTCTCATATTCCTTACATGGGAATCAATTGTCCTACCTTCCGTTTCCGAATCAAATCCCCAAATCAATTCAATTAATTGTTCCCTTGCAAATACTTGATTCGGGTTTTTCATAAAATGACCGATCATGATAAATTCCTTTGGCGTTAACTTAATAGGGGCATTTTTATATGTCAGTTCAAACCGTTCTTTATTCCACAGTAAACCTTTTATTTCAACTTGATTCCTTGGTGTTTTTCGCCGTAATAGGGCTTCCATTCTAGCTAATAATTCATCTTCATTAAATGGCTTTGTTATATAATCATCTGCCCCTAACCGCAACCCTTTTATAACATCATCACGTTGGTCACGTGCAGTTAACATAATAATTGGAACATCAGAAAAACGTCTAATCTCCCGACAAAGTTCCCACCCATCCATCTCGGGCATCATTATATCAAGCAAAACAATATCAAATGTTTCGTCCTCTATATATGACAATGCTTCATTAGCTCCTTGTGCTTTTTGACAAACATATTTATGTGGACGTAAATATAATGCAATCAAATCTAACATTCGCTTCTCGTCATCAATGATAAGAACTTTATTCATTCCAATCCTCCCTTGCCAGCTTAATAATAACATTTGTTCCCCTCCCTTGTTGACTCCTAATTTCAATACTTCCACCATGGGATTCAACAATTTCTTTCGTAATGGCTAATCCTAACCCTGCTCCACCACTTTGTCTCGAACGTGATTTTTCCACTCGGTATAATCGGTCAAATATATGTGGCAGGTCTTGCTCTGGGATTCCTTCCCCCTCATCAAGAGTTGTAATAATGACATACTGGTCATTCTGTTTCACTTCGATTAATATATTTGACCCTTCACCAGAATGTTTTTTCGCATTATCTAAAATATTTACTATTACTTGTTGAAATCGTTCCGGGTCGATAAATGCTATTATTTTATCAGGGCAATTAACATGGATTATTATTTCCTTCTCCGTCAATGCTGGTCGGATACGTTCAATTATATTTTGTAGAAATTCACATAACTTCACATGTTCACGTCTAATCAGGAAGTTGTTTTGATCAATTTTAGCTAGTTGAAATAGATTCTTAATTAATACCGTTAATTGCTCTGTCTCCACTCGAATTATATCAACATATTCTTTTGCTTCTTCTTCAGACGTATCTGAGCGATTAATAATATCGGCATATCCTTTGATATATGTTAATGGTGTTCGTAATTCATGTGATATACTTGCTAAAAACTCATTTCTGGCCATCTTCAATTCTTTTAAGTCCTTTGATAACTTTGTAATAGAATTGGCTAATTCACCTAATTCATCTTTCCGTTCTGTATGAAGCTCAACATTGTGATTACCTTTACTTAATTGTTCTGTCGCTTCTTTCATTTTTATTAAAGGATGAGCGATAAACCTAGATAAAATAAATATTGTAACAATTGTTAATACAACAGTAACGAGGCTAGCAATTAAAAATTGGTTACTAAGTTGATCAACAGTTCTTATTACATAGCTGGTCTTTGCAAACATAAACACATGCCCCTTATGTTCGCCGTTTATTGTAATCGGACTATCTGTCGCAATATATTTCCCTTCGTCCCACTGATCGTCAACGATTTTACCTTCTGTAGGTATTTCATCGTTATTGGTATGGTTTACCACTTCCATCATGTCCTTTTCAACTGGGTCAGAAGAAATGATAATATCTCCATACTCATCTGTAATAACGACAATAAATTCAGATGCTGATTCCATAATTCCAACATGTTCCAATGTTGGTTGATCAAAATGATCTTCTAAAACATCACGATGTGTATTCCCACGGGCTAATAGACTATTCATAACCTCATCGATACGGTCATTTGCTAGGTTTGCATATAAAATAAAAAACAAAAATGTTTCGATGATTAGAATAAACACAAAGAATAGTAATCCAATTTTAAATGATAATTTATTAAACATAGCACACCTCTATAACCAATAAGTAAGTGTGTCCAATATACCAATAATCAAAAGTAACACACCAGCAATCTTTTGGGTGATAGCCCCTATTTTTCTACTTCTTTTTAATATTGCACCACTTGCACCAAAATACCAAATTAAAAATATAACAATCAGTAGTGGAAGGGATGTGCCAATTCCAAACACTGCTGGAAGCACTACTCCATACGAAGTAACCAACACAATCGGCATCAATGTTAATAGGAATAACACGAACATCGTCGGACAAAAGGCTAACGTAAAGCTTACACCCATCAAAAAACTACCCATATAACTATCTTTAAATACCTTTGTTGGTAAATTGAAAATACGCCATGTTTTCTTCCATTGAAATAGTCCAATCATAAATAATCCAATGACGATGAGTAATGGACCTATCATCTTTCGCAAAAGGGGCATGATTTGTGACAGCGAGCTATATGCCTCTTTTCCTAAAAACCAAATTACAATACCAAGAGCTGAGAATACAACGATCTTCCCTAATACAAAAAACAATACATGCAACCAAGGAACCTTGTCTACCAATGATTTATTACCATAAATCGTTATCGCACTGACATTACTTGTCAGCTGGCATGGTGCAACAGCCCCCACTACCCCGAGAAAAAAGGCAAATAAAAATGGCAAATGTTCTAAACCATTTGCGATATCCATAATTGGACCGATTAATGTACTACTAATTTGGTTAAAAAGATCATACAACATAAAATTTCAACTCACTAAATATAAATTTACTACTCAACATTGTTCTCCATTACTATTTGATCCCATGTGTTTGAGTAATCACTTGAAACATAGGATTGTCCCTTAATTGTATAAATAGCAAGTTGTTCACTATTCTTTGGGTTCAGTGCAATGAATATTGGTCCATCTTCGATTAACTCTGGTAAATTCAATAACTCTTTTTCATCATTATCAATACTATACTTTTCAAGTTTTGGCTCCTTCCTATAACTAGCAAAATATAAATTATTCTCATTAAAAAACACAGCAGTACCAACCGCTTTTTCTTCTGACATCAGGTGAAAACTCTCTCCTTTATTATTGGATAAATACACTCCGGTATTTGTAGCAGCCGCAATATATTCAGAATTAGAAGGGTGAATACCAAAGGAAAGAATGTCACCGTCTAATCCTGATGCAGTTACCTCTGTCCACGATTCCCCACTATCTTCACTAAGATAAATACCAATCCCGAGCTTAGAATTTTTCTGTTCGTTAAGTAAAATAATATCATGACTGTTAAAACCGACTGCCATTACGTGAAAATCGCTTTCACCTTCAAAATCAATCTTTTCTAGCGTTTTACCACCATCAAAGCTCCGTTGTAAACCAATAGGGTTTGGTAGCTTAGAGTCTATCCCAGGATGACCTGATGAATAAAACCCTTTATCAACGGCAGCAAACCCCATATAATCATTTAAGTTATTTGACGTTTCAAACCATTTACCATCACGGTAAATTTTCAAACCAGTATGTGAAGCGAAATATAATCCATCATCATTTCCAGCATAACCCATCCCGTGTATGTGATCCATATCCCCTTTAAAAGGAACCTCAAATGCATCATCATTATTACTACAACCTGATACAATTAATCCTAATATAGTGATCAAAGATACTATCATTTTCTTTTTCATAGTGCACTAGTCCTCCATATATAATAAAAACATAAATGAAATAGTTGATTAAAGATATTCATCTTTCAAGCATAAATTATTTGTTAAGTGAGGGTATTAGTTTCCGCATAATATTATAAGCCCTTTCCAACATTTTGAGACTAAAATCAACCCCTGTTACATGCACATTCGATGGGTAATAGGGTGGGATTTCTATCATATCTTTTATTAATTATTTCTGTGTGCTTGTTCAATAGACCACTACTTTCCATCCTGCTTTATTATTGATTTTAGTCGCTCATACTCTGTTTCATCAATTTCACCTTTTGCTAATCGTTCTTGAATGATATTTAATGAAGTGTTCTTATTACCGCCATTAATGAAATTTGTTATCAAAAAAATCCCAAAGCTAATTAAGCCTACCCAAAAAATAATCATCAAAATCATTGACCAAAATGATCCATATCCATGCATCATATGCATTTATAACACCTTCTCATATTATAGATTTGCTTTTATTATAGCTTCTATTCATCAAGAAAGTTTGCATTTTATAGAATTACACAAAGTATTTCCCCTAAAATAACAGGATGGAATAAAATATACACTTCGTTAAATAACTGACGATACTAGAATACCGATTACTGTACGCAGTATTCAGTAATCGGTACTTCCTTAATGAAATGTAATTTTTACTATTATGCATAGGAATGTAACCCAGCTATAACTAAATTTACAACAATTAGGTTAAACATAATGATGGCAAATCCGATAACTGCTAACCATGATGATTTTTCGCCATGCCAACCACGTGATAACCTTAAATGTAAAAATGCTGCATAGAAAAACCATGTAATTAGTGCCCAAACCTCCTTTGGATCCCATCCCCAAAAACGATCCCAAGCAATTTGTGCCCAGATGGAAGCAAATATTAATCCTCCTAAAGTAAAAAGAGGAAATCCAATTGCGACTGCGCGATAAGTTATTTCGTCAACAAGATTAGGATTAATATTTTTCAATAACGGTTGTATCGCTGCTCCTATTCTTCTTCTGAAAATCAATCGAATTAATCCGTAGAGTACCAGACCAGTTACAAATGACCAAATAAGAGTATTGAATTTTTTAGCAGCATTCTTTCCTTGTAACCAACCTGGAGCCTCAAACAATGTACCATTTGCACCTTCTGTAATTAATTCCCCATCTCGAGGTCCCACAATGGGAGGCAAATTATATTCTACTGTTAATATTCTATCACCAGATGGATACTCAAAAGTTGCACTATAGTCTGATATATTAAATGTAATTGTCGAAAGAATAAATCCTACACAAGCAATTAATGAAAACAAGACAAGCTCTAACCATATATTCTTTTTGCTTCGTTTCTTCTGATCCACTTGTTTAATCAAGTATATAAGACCAGCAACAAAACTGATTCCTAAAATTCCTTGGGATAAGGAAACAGTCGTTACATGGATATAGAGCCAAGGACTTTGTAATGATGGTACTAAAGGTGATAAATCTGTTGGGAACATACTTGCATAAGCGATAATAATTAGCGCAATTGGTAATGCAAATAATCCAAGAATATTTAATCGATAAATAAAGTAAATAATAATAAACGCTAGAACGATACTCAAACCTAAAAATGTCATAAATTCAAACATATTTCCAACAGGAGCATGTCCACCCGCTAGCCATCGCGTTATAAAATATACCAATTGTGCAATTAGCCCAATTATTGTTAAAGAAATTGCAATGGTTCCTGTTCTTCCTTTGTTCTTCCTTTGTTTTTTCTTATCTTTTATTGTTACACCAAACATAATGGTGGCAATAGAATAAAACGCAAATGCCGTGTACAACATTGTACTACTTAAAGTTGCTAAGTTATCCATTATTAACCTCCTTATTTGTAGTGCTTCTCTCCTCTTGCTGATCGACAACCATTTGTATATTCATATCCGAAATTGCCTTTTCAATATCCTTTTTAATACCAAACCAATTTTTATTCGTATGTGCTGCTAACAAAATACCTTGATCCTTAGGATGTATCCAAATTCTTCGATGCTGCCAATACATTCCTTGAACAACACCAATCATGAACACTAAAGCCCCTAATCCGAAGAAAGGCAATGTATAATCCTGACGTAATGTCATCCCACTAACAAAATGTGTTTCAAAGTCGATAATGCCTATTTTGTACTTGTTCTTCCCAGTAGCATCAATATTTTTACCAATTCCAATAAAACTAATTTCAGGACTTTCATTATTTGGTGGGTAAACAAAGATTACAAACGCTGGATTTCTCGGGAATTTAGTCTCTGAACGTGGTTCACCGTCATCAAGAACATAATCTGGATAGTACTTATCAACAACAACACGAAAACCACTTTCAAACTCATAATCTGTTTCTGGTGATGTCAAATCAATCGTAAACGTTTCTAATGCTGCTTGATCTGAGTCATTTGTTTCATGTATTTTAAAGGACATACTTGAAAACTCATTTTGTTGGTATCCTGACTGATATAAAGTATAACCGTCGAATTTAAGTGGATTATTCATAAACACTTTGTCTTCCAAAACTTTTTCAAGTTTCGGCTCTGCACCAGGGAGGTCTGCATCAACATTTTTATAAATGATTACATTCGTTTGATAATTTTTGTGTACTTCCCCACCCCTACTTGCTATAAGTTCTAATGCATCTTTAAATTGCTCATCTTCTTCATCATACTTCTCTAATATAAACTCTTTATTTTTAATAAAGTACTTATTATCAGTTCCCGGAATAACTACTTGTTGTCCCTCTCTAACCCATACATAATCATCTAAAAATAGCCATGGAGTCATCCGTAGTAATGCCGCAATTAAAATAATGATTAAACCAATATGGTTCACATACGGCCCCCAACGAGAAAACCTTCCTTTTTCGGCCAATATATGTCCGTCCTCACTTTTTACCTTATATCGCAACTTCTTCAAGTTATTAAGCACTTGTTGTTTTTCTTGATTTGAAACATTTGGTGACTCGCTATAGAGTCTTTGTCTATTGATAAATGTTTCATGTCGTTTTGGTTTTTGCATCTTTAAAGCTCGATGTAATGGCACAACCCTATCAATACTACAAACAACTAATGATATACCAATTAAAGCAATTAATATCATATACCACCAAGAACTGTATAAATCATAAAAACCAAGTTGATAATATATCTTTCCAAGAATTCCAAAATGGGCTTCATAATAAATTGCTGGGTCACGTGAAACTGCATCTATTGGTATATACATTGCTTGGGGAAAGATTGTTCCTAACGCGGAAGCAAATAATGCAATGATAATAAGCCAAACTCCAACTTTAACGGATGAAAAGAAACTCCATATTTTATCTATGATTGATCTGTTATACGTTAAAGATCTTCTAGCACTGCCATCATAACGCAT
>Ga0209487_1003005_pt1 | contig 13461 bp, 9 predicted proteins | sample Poulit2012_FD_187524 | JGI IMG/M metagenome (GOLD analysis project Ga0209487, IMG submission 187524) | Agricultural soil microbial communities from Georgia to study Nitrogen management - Poultry litter 2012 (SPAdes) (version 2) | ecosystem: Environmental > Terrestrial > Soil > Agricultural land... | reverse complement strand
TGCGGTCGTCCCCGGGCACCAGGAAGGTGTCACCGGCACGCGGCACGGAGGTGAGGCCGAGCACCTGCACCGGACGTGCCGGGCCGGCCTCCTCGACCGGCTCGCCGTGCTCGTCGAACATGGCGCGCACGCGGCCGTGGGCGGTACCCGCGACGATCGCGTCACCCACCCGCAGCGTGCCGGACTGGACCAGGACGGTTGCGACGGCGCCGCGGCCCTTGTCGAGGTTCGCCTCGATGGCCACGCCGCGCGCGTCCTTGTCCGGGTTGGCCGTGAGCTCCAGGGCGGCGTCGGCGGTAAGCAGGACCGCCTCGAGCAGCTCGTCGATGCCCTTGCCCTGCAGGGCGGAGATCTCGACGAACATGGTGTCGCCGCCGTACTCCTCGGCCACCAGGTTGTACTCGGTGAGCTGCTGGCGGATCTTGTCCGGGTTGGCGCCCTCCTTGTCCACCTTGTTGACGGCGACGACGATCGGCACCCCGGCGGACTGCGCGTGGTTGAGCGCCTCCACCGTCTGGGGCATCACGCCGTCGTCGGCCGCGACCACGAGGATCGCGATGTCGGTGACGTCGGCACCACGGGCACGCATGGCGGTGAACGCCTCGTGACCGGGGGTGTCGATGAAGGTGAGCGCGCGCTCCTCGCCCTCGTGCTCGGTGTGCACCTGGTAGGCACCGATGTGCTGGGTGATTCCTCCGGCCTCGCCGGCGACCACGTCGGTGCGCCGGATCGCGTCCAGCGTCTTGGTCTTTCCGTGGTCGACGTGACCCATGACGGTGACCACCGGCGGACGCGGGAGGAGGTCCTCGTCGGTCTCGGCGGCCTCCTCGGCCTCCAGGTCGATGTCGAAGCCCTCGAGCAGCTCGCGGTCCTCGTCCTCGGGCGAGACGATCTTGATGACGTAGCCGAGCTCGGCGCCGAGCGCCTGGAAGGTGTCCTCGTCCAGCGACTGGGTCGCGGTCGCCATCTCACCGAGGTGGAAGAGCACCGTGACCAGCGCGGCGGGGTTGGCATCGATCCGGTCGGCGAAGTCCGCCAGGCTCGCGCCGGCACGGATCCGCACCTCGGTGCTGCCGTCCCCGCGGGGGACCTGGACGCCACCGGGAGCCGGTGCGCCCTGCTGCTCGAACTCCTGACGCTTGGCGCGCCGGGACTTGCGTCCGCGCACCGGGCGCCCTCCGGGACGGCCGAACGCACCCTGGGTGCCGCCACGACCACCGCGGCCGCCACGGCCGCCGAAACCGCCGGGGCGACCACCGCCGGGAGGACCCCCGGGACCGCCGCCGGGGCCACCACGGCCTCCGCCGCGGCCACGGGCGGGCGCGCCGGGCGCCCCGACCGAGCTACGGCCGGGCATCATCCCGGGAGTGGGACGCGCGCCACCGGGGCGCGGGCCCCGCTCGGCGGTGCCGGCACCGGGGCCGGGCCGCGGTCCACCGGGACGCGGGCCGCCGGGTCGCGCACCGGGCCGGGGCATGCCCTGGCTGGTGGCGAAGGGGTTGTTCCCCGGACGCGGGCCGCCGGGGCGAGGTCCACCGGGGCGCGGGCCGCCCGAACGCGGCATGCCCTGGCTGGGTGCGAAGGGGTTGTTCCCCGGACGCGGCCCACCGGGCTTGGGCCCGGGGGTGGGCGCCGGCTTCGGCGCGGGCGGCGCCGGGGTCGGCGGCGTTGCCTGCGCGGCAGGCTGCTGCTCCGGCGCCTTGGGGGCGGGGGCTGGGGCCTGCTCCGCCGCCTCCGGCGCGGGCTTGGGCTGCTGCGGGGCCGGAGTCGGCGCAGGTGCCTCCTCGGCCTTCGGCTTGGGCGTGGGTGCCTTCTTGGCCGGGGCCTTGGGCTTGCTGGCCTTCTTCTCCTCGGCCGGCTGCTGGGCGGGGATCGCCTCACGCAGCTTGCGGACCACGGGGGCTTCAACGGTCGAGGAGGCCGACTTCACGAACTCACCGAGCTCGTTGAGTTTGGCCAGAACCGTCTTGCTCTCGACGCCGAGCTCCTTGGCGAGCTCGTGGACGCGAAGCTTTGCCACATTTCTCCTGTCTCGGCCCGTCCCGAGGCAGGGAAAGGCCGTTCTAGTGCTGGGTGCTCATCGCTGGGTACTCATCGGGTGCCCATCGGCTTCCAACCCGCTTTCTTCGTTGATGACTCTGACCGGCTCGGTTCCGAGTCGGTGGTGAACCAGGCCGTCACGGCGTCGAGCTCCACCGGCCCCGCTGCTCGCAGGGCCCGGGGGATCGCCCGCCGTCGCACGGCGAGGTCCAGGCAAACCTGGCGCGGATGCAACCAGGCTCCCCGGCCCGGAGCGGCCTTCCTGCTGTCGACCACCGCACGGGGCGAGTGGCGCTGCAGGACAATCCGCACCAGGTCGGACCGGTGGGCCGTGGTCCGGCACCCCACACATGTGCGCACCTGTCCCTCGTTGCGAGGGGAAGGAGGAGGCACTGTCATGAGATTCCGGGCCGTGGCCCGTCGGCGAGTCTACCCCCACCGACCGATCGATGACACCGGGCATGGCGCACTGCACCCCGGTGTGTTGACTCACACCGCTTCAGGCATCGCCCTGTTCGGTGTCGGAGTGGATGTCGATCCGCCAGCCGGTGAGCCGCGCGGCGAGCCGGGCGTTCTGCCCCTCCTTGCCGATGGCGAGGGAGAGCTGGAAGTCGGGCACCACGACCCGGGCGGAGCGTTCCTCCTCGTCGACGACCTCCACGCTGCTCACGCGGGCTGGGGACAGCGCGTTGGCCACGAACTGGGCCGGGTCCTCGCTGTAGTCGACGATGTCGATCTTCTCACCGCTGAGCTCGCTCATCACCGCACGCACCCGCTGGCCCATCGGGCCGATGCAGGCGCCCTTGGCGTTGAGCCCCGGCACCGAGGTGGCGACGGCGATCTTGGTCCGGTGGCCGGCCTCGCGGGCCAGCGCCTTGATCTCCACGGTGCCGTCGGCGACCTCCGGCACCTCCAGGGCGAAGAGCTCGCGCACGAGGTTGGGGTGGGTGCGCGACAGCGTGACCGAGGGGCCCTTCATGCCGCGGGTGACCTCGAGGACATAGGCGCGCAGCCGGTCCCCGTGGCGGTAGGTCTCGGTGGGCACCTGCTCGTGGGCAGGCAGCACCGCCTCGAGGTCACCGATGTCCACGAGCACGGTGCGCGGGTCGCGGCCCTGCTGGATGACACCGGCGATGAGAGTGCCGGCCCGGTCCCGCAGGGTGCCCATCACCTGGTCGTCCTCGGCGTCCCGCAGCCGCTGGACGATGACGCTGCGTGCCGTGGCGGTGGCGATGCGGCCGAACCCGCTGGGGGTGTCGTCGTACTCGCCGACCACGGTGCCGTCCTCGTCGAGCTCGGCGGCCAGCACGGTCACTCGTCCGGTACGGCGGTCCACCTCGACCCGGGCCCGCTCGGCGGCCTCGGGGGTGCGCTGGTAGGCCAGCAGGAGTGCCTCCTCGATCGCGCTCACGAGCACGTCGAGACTGATCTCACGCTCGCGCTCGATGAGGCGCAGCGCTGTCATGTCGATGTCCATGTGTCCTCCTCAGCCCTGCCCGGCGTCGTCGCCCTGACGACTCAGCTCGGGTTCCACCGTGCCCGACGTGATGTCCGCGAGCGGGACTTCTCGGCGGGTGCCCTGGACGTCGAGCACGACGTCCGCCTCGCTGACCTCCGCGACTCGGCCGCGTAGCCGGCCACCGGTCGTCTCCAGGCGCACCAGGCGCCCGGTCGCGCGCCGGAAGTGACGGGCGGTGGTGAGCGGCCGGCTGACGCCCGGGGTAGAGACCTCCAGCGTGTAGGCACCTCGGACGGGGTCGTTCTCGTCGAGGGCGGCGGAGATCTTGCGGGAGACCTCGGCCAGCGCGTCGGAGCCCACTCCCCCGGGACCGTCGGGCAGGTCGACGACCACCCGGACCACGCTCCGGCGTCCGGCGGCGGAGACGCCGACCTCCTCGAGGAAGAGCCCGGCGTCGGCGACGACGGGGTCGAGGACGTCGCGCAGCGCGGCGTCCGAGGGGCGCCTCATGGTCATCTCCTCAGGTCGGGACGGAACTCCCACACCTTACCCGGGACGGCCGGGCACCAGACCTTCAGGACAGGCCGGGCAGTGCCGGGAGGGTGACGTCCCAGGACCGGGCCTGACCGGCGGCGTAGGTGGCCGCGGCCAGCACCGCTGCCGGGTCGCCGGGGTCGCCGTCCAGCACCGTGAGGTAGGCGCCGACGACGTCGAGCTCGGCCAGGCCGGCCAGGTCGCGGTCCGAGGTGGTCCCGCTGATGTCGTAGGCGACCTGACGGGTGTCCTCCTCCGGCTGGACCGCGTCGCCGACCGCGGCGAGCTGGCCGGCTCGTTCGGACGCGGCGTCCCGTTGCGCGCCGCTGCTGCGGGCCGCGACCACCTCGAAGGCGTACCGTGCGCCGTCCACCAGTCGCGAGGTGTCCGCATCGATGCTGCCGGGTGCCGGGGCTGGCAGCGGCGCGGCGGGCAGCTGGGATGCCTCGCCGCCCAGGGCACCGGCGAGGTCGGCGGCCAGGTAGTTGGCGGAGATCGCGATCGATCCCAGCAGCACGGCCACCCCGCCGTCCTCGAGTCCCACCTGTTCCAGCGACGCCGACTGGGCGTCCGACGCGGTCGACTCGAGCAGGCCGAGAACGTCCTGCGCGGTCGCGGTGGGCGTCGGGGTCGGCGCCGCGGGGTCTGCTCCGGGATAGGTGGTGGCCTCGGGGCCGGAGCCGGGCCAGGGCTCCCACACCCCGCCCAGTGCGTGGTGGTGGGCGCTGGCCGCCTGCTCGACGGCGAGCAGCGCGTCGCGGACGGCGTCGTCCTCGGTGGTGTCGCGGGCTGCCTGTGCCGCGGCGTAGAGGTCGGCGGCGCTACGGGCGGCCTGCTGGCGGACCTGCTCCTGCGGGTCCGGCGAGGGCGCGGTCGGTGGGGCGCTGTCCAGCCGCACCCCGCAGCCGGCCAGGACCAGCGCGAGCAGTGCGGCGGTCACCCAGACCCGCGCCCGGCGGGGACGCGGCGGAACCGGGCCGCGCGCCGTCACCCAGACCCGCGCCCGGCGGGGACGCGGCGGAACCGGGCCGTGCGCCGTCACCCACACCCGCGCCCGGCGAGGACGCGACGGAACCGGGCCGTGCGCCGTCACCCACACCCGCGCCCGGCGAGGACGCGACGGAACCGGGCCGTGCGGTATCGGCATCTCAGGCGACGAGCCCGGCGCGCACGGCGGCGGCCACGGTCTCGACCGCATCGGCCACGGCCACCTCGCGGCGCTCCCCCGTTGCCCGCACCCGCAGCTCCACCGTGCCCTGGGCCAGGCCGCGGCCGACGACGAGCACGAGCGGCATGCCGAGCAGCTCGGAGTCGGCGAACTTCACCCCAGCGGACAGTCTGGGACGGTCGTCGAGCAGCACCTCGACGCCTCGGGCGGACAGCTCGCTGCCGATCCGCTCGGCCTCGGTGAGCACCTCGGGGTCCTTGCCGGTGGCCAGCACGTGCACGTGGTACGGCGCCAGGTTCATCGGCCAGGACAGGCCCTGCTCGTCGCAGGTGTTCTCGGCGACGGCCGCCACGGCCCGGGAGATGCCGATGCCGTAGGAGCCCATCGTCACGGTCACCGTCTTGCCGTTCTCGTCGAGCACCTGCAGGTCCAGGGCCTCGGCGTACTTGCGGCCCAGCGCGAACACGTGGCCCATCTCGATGCCGCGGGCCAGCTCCAGCGGACCCGAACCGTCCGGCGCCGGGTCACCCTCGCGGACCTCGGCGGCCTCGATGGTGCCGTCGGCGGTGAAGTCACGCCCGGCAACCAGGCCGTAGACGTGCTTGCCCACCTCGTTGGCGCCGGTGACCCACGCGGTGCCGGGGACCACCCGCGGGTCGAGCAGGTAGCGCAGCGCGGTGCGCTCCTCGCCGTCTCCGGCCGGCGTGTTCGGGCCGATGACGGCGGGGCCCAGGTAACCCTTGACGATCTCCGGGTGGGCGGCGAGCTGCTCGTCGGTGGCAGCCGCGACGAGGGTCGGCTCCAGGGCACCCTCGAGGCGCGCGAGGTCGATCTCCCGGTCACCGGGCAGCCCGATGACGACGAGCTCCTCGGTGCCGTCGGGGTGGGTGAGCGCGAGAACCACGTTCTTCAGCGTGTCCGCCGCGGTCCACGGCCGGTCCGGACGCGGGTAGAGCGCGTTGGACTGGCTGACCAGCGTCTCGATCGTCTCGGAGTCGGGGGTGTCGCGGACCTCGGCGGGGGGCAGCCCGGTGGCGTCGACCGGCTCGGGCACCAGCGACCGGGCGGCCTCGACGTTGGCCGCGTAGCCACCGGGCGAGCGCACAAAGGTGTCCTCACCCGAGGGCGTCGGGAAGAGGAACTCCTCCGAGCGCGAGCCACCCATCGCCCCGCTCGTGGCGGCGACGATGACGTACTCCAAGCCCAGGCGGGTGAAGACCCGCTCGTAGGCGTCGCGCTGGGTCTGGTAGGAGCGCTCCAGGCCGGCGTCGTCGATGTCGAAGGAGTAGGCGTCCTTCATGATGAACTCGCGCCCGCGCAGCAGCCCGGCCCGCGGGCGGGCCTCGTCGCGGTACTTGGTCTGGATCTGGTAGAGCGTGAGCGGCAGGTCCTTGTAGGAGGAGTACAGGTCCTTGACCAGGAGGGTGAACATCTCCTCGTGCGTGGGCGCCAGCAGGAAGTCGTTCCCGCGGCGGTCCTTGAGCCGGAACAGATTGGGCCCGTACTCGGTCCAGCGGCCGGTGGCCTCGTAGGGTTCGCGCGGCAGCAGCGCCGGAAAGTGGACCTCCTGGGCGCCGGCGGCGGCCATCTCCTCGCGCACCACCTGCTCGACCTTGCCGAGCACCCGCAGACCCAGCGGCAGCCACGAGTAGATGCCGGGGGCGGCCCGCCGGATGTAGCCGGCGCGCACGAGCAGCCGGTGGCTCGCCAGCTCGGCATCCGCCGGGTCCTCACGCAGGGTCCGCAGGAACAGGGTCGACATCCGCATCAGCACGCGGGCCAGCGTATCGCGCCGCGCGGGCGCCGGAGCCCGCCAGGTCCAGCCCGGCAGCCGAGCGTCCGGTAGGGCGGGCGCCCGAGCGGGCTGTGCCCGAGTGGGCGAGCACCCGAGGGCGGCGCGTGGACGGCGCCCGATTGCGGCCGGCGACCTGTCGCGCTGTGACACACTCCCGCTGCGAAAGGGATTTCACTGAGCCGACACGCCGCGCGACACGCCGTGCGGTGCGACCTATGTGGCACACCACAGAGCTGAGCGCCGCCAGGCGGGACTCAGAACAGCACGGTGGCGAAGGTGCCGACCTGCTCGAACCCGGTGCGGCGGTAGGTGGCCAGGGCGGCGGTGTTGTAGCTGTTGACGTACAGCGACACGGTCGGGGCGATGCGCCGGCGGACGTCCTCGACCACGGCAGCCATCGCAGCGGCGGCCAGGCCCTGCCCGCGGTGCTCGGGGTGCACCCACACGCCCTGGATCTGCGCCACGCCGAGCGCGCAGGCCCCGACCTCGGCCTTGAAGATCACCCGTCGCCCCTCGGGGGCGTCCTCGATCCACACGTAGGAGCGGCCGGTGGCGACCAGCTCGTGCACCCGGGCGGCGTAGGCACCGCCGGACGCCAGCGGTGAGTAGCCGACCTCCTCGGTGAACATCGCCACGCAGGCGGGGACGACGACGTCGAGCTCCTCCAGCCGGCTGAGCCGTACGCGCGGGTCCGGGTCGATGGCCGGCGCGGTGCTGATCGCCATCGAGGGCTGGTCCTCGCGCACCTCCCGCGGGCGCATCCAGCCCGACCCGAGGCGCTCCCACAGGCCCAGCACCTGCTCGGCGGGCCCGACGATGGAGGACGCCCGGCGGGCGCGGCTGCGGATGTCGCTGCTGACCGTGTCGAGCAGGTCGGGGGTGTCGACGGCGACGGGCACCAGGTTGGCGCCCGACCAGTACAGGGCACGCAGGGTGCCGTCCCGAAACAGCCCGAGCACCTCGGCGCCGGGCATCCGGCGCCGGCCGAGCTGCTCGACCTGGATGGCGGCGAGGACGTTGGCGACCGGGTCGGTGGCGCACAGCTCGAGGGCAGCCTCGCTGTCCTCCCCGCGCAGGGGCCGCACCCGGTCAGCCGCCGGGTGGAGCCACCGACCGAGCACGTCGCGCCGCTCAGCCGGCCGAGACGACCGGGGTGCCGCTGTCGGGCTCCAGGCCCATCTCCTCGGCGATCCGGTTGGCCTCGGCGATGAGGGTCTCGACGATCTGGTCCTCCGGCACGGTCTTGATGACCTCACCCTTGACGAAGATCTGGCCCTTGCCGTTGCCCGAGGCGACCCCGAGGTCCGCCTCGCGGGCCTCCCCCGGACCGTTGACGACGCAGCCCATGACGGCCACCCGCAGCGGGACGGTCATGCCCTCCAGGCCGGCGGTGACGTCGTCGGCCAGCTTGTACACGTCCACCTGGGCGCGGCCGCACGAGGGGCAGGAGACGATCTCCAGCTTGCGCGGGCGCAGGTTGAGCGACTCGAGGATCTGGTTGCCGACCTTGATCTCCTCGACCGGCGGCGCCGAGAGCGAGACCCGGATGGTGTCCCCGATCCCCTCCGAGAGCAGGGCTCCGAAGGCGGTCGCGGACTTGATGGTGCCCTGGAACGCGGGCCCGGCCTCGGTGACCCCGAGGTGCAGGGGCCAGTCGCCGCGCTCGGAGAGCATCCGGTAGGCCTCGACCATGACGACGGGGTCGTGGTGCTTGACGGAGATCTTGAAGTCGTGGAAGCCGTGCTCCTCGAACAACGAGGCCTCCCACACGGCCGATTCCACGAGGGCCTCGGCGGTGGCCTTGCCGTGCTTCTTCAGCAGCCGCGGGTCCAGTGAGCCGGCGTTGACCCCGATCCGCAGGGAGACTCCGGCGTCCGAGGCGGCCGCCGCGATCTCCTTGACCTTGTCGTCGAACTTGCGGATGTTGCCCGGGTTGACGCGCACCGCGCCGCAGCCGGCCTCGATGGCGGCGAAGACGTACTTGGGCTGGAAGTGGATGTCGGCGATCACCGGGATCTGGGACTTCATCGCGATGATCTTCAGCGCTTCGGCGTCCTTGTCCGTGGGGCAGGCCACCCGCACGATGTCGCAGCCCGAGGCGGTGAGCTCGGCGATCTGCTGGAGGGTCGCGTTGATGTCGTGGGTCTTGGTGGTGGTCATCGACTGGACCGTGATCGGCGCGTCGCCGCCCACCTCGACGTCACCGACGCGAATCTTGCGCGTCTGCCTCCGCGGCGCCAGCACGGGCGGCGCTTCCTTGACGGTCGGGATGCCCAGGGAGATCGGATTACTCACCCGGCCAGTATCCCCCAACGCTGCGCCCATGTGCACGATCAGCCGCTGAGGGTGACCGGTCGCACGATGTCGGCGTAGGCGAGCAGCAGGCTCATCCCCACCATCGCCACGAGGACGACGTAGGTGAGCGGCAGCAGGCGTGCCACGTCCACCGGGCCCGGGTCGCCGCGGCCCCGCCACCTGGCCACCCGCCGGCGCAGCCCCTCCCACAGCGCCCCGGCGATGTGTCCGCCGTCCAGCGGCAGCAGCGGGATGAGGTTGAAGACGAACAGGGCCAGGTTGAGCGAGGCGAGCAGGCCGAGCATGTCCGCCGTGCGCTCGACCGTGCCGTACTGCTCGGCCTCGATCGAGGCGATCTCCCCCGCCCACCGGCCGACCCCCACGAGCCCGACGACGCTGCCGTCGCGCTCCTCGGTGCCGAATGCGGCCCGGGAGATGTCCACCAGGCGCTGCGGCAGGGTGAGGACGACCTCTCCGGTGGCCACCACAGCCTCGGCCACCCGGCCCGGTACCGCTGTCACCGGCTGTCGCACGAGGGCGGCGGTCGGCCCGATCCCGACGAACGGCTGGGCGCGGGTCACCGGTTCGCCGTCCGCGCCGGTCACGACCTCGCCGTCGGCGACGACGGGCCGCTCGGTCATCGCGGGGGTCACCGTGAGCTGCTCACGGCTGCCGTCCCGCTCGATGACGACGGCAGCCGGGCCCGCTCCGCCGTCGGCGATCGCGGCGCGCACCTCGTCCCAGGATTCCACCGGAGTCCCACCCCAGCTGAGCACGGTGTCGCCGGGACGCAGGCCGGCCACGGCGCCCGGTCCCGCAGGGTCATCGGCGGCGCACTCGGTGGCAGCCGGGTCGGCGGGCAGGCACTCCTGGACGTTGCTGAGCGTGGTCGTGTAGGCGGGGGTGCCGAAGCCCACGAGGATGACGGCGAGCAAGACGACCGCGATGAGCAGGTTCATCACCGGCCCACCGAGCATGACGACGAGCTTCTTGGGCACGCTCAGCGCGTAGAACGTGCGGTGCTCCTCCCCCGGGCGCACCTCTGCGAGCGCGTACTCGCGGGCCTCCTCCACGAGCGTGGCCCGTCCGTCACGACGGCGGCGGGCCGGGGTGCCCGCGCGGGCGGGCGGGTACATCCCCACCATCCGCACGAAGCCGCCCAGGGGCACCGCCTTGATGCCGTAGTCGGTCTCCCCGCGACGCCGGGACCACAGGGTCGGCCCGAAGCCGACGAAGTACTCGCTGACCTTCACACCGAAGCGCTTGGCCGGCACCAGGTGGCCGATCTCGTGCAGCGCGATCGACACGATGAGGCCCACGACCAGCACGAGGACGCCGATGAGGAAGCTCATCGGGCACCGACCAGCTCGCCGGCGCGCTGCCGCGCCCACGTTTCGGCGTCGTGGATCGTCGGCAGGTCGAGGTCGGCCGCCGCGACGCCGTCGTGCTCGTCCAGCACCTGCTCGAGGATGTCGGTGATGCCGAGGAAGTCGAGCCGACCGGCGAGGAAGGCGGCCACGCACTCCTCGTTCGCGGCGTTGAGCACCGCCGGGTGGGTGGCCGAGGCGGCAGCTGCCGCGCGCGCCAGGCGGACGCCGGCGAAGGTGTCCTCGTCCAGCGGCTCGAAGGTCCAGCTGGTGGCCGCGTCCCACCGGCACGGGGCGACCGCCTGCTCGGGACGGTGCGGCCACGACAGCGCCAGCGCGATCGGCAGCCGCATGTCCGGCGGGGATGCCTGGGCGATGGTCGACCCGTCCCGGAACTCCACCATCGAGTGGATCACCGACTGCGGGTGGACCACCACGGTGATGTCGTCGACCGGGACGTCGAACAGCAGGTGCGCCTCGATGAGTTCCAGGCCCTTGTTCACCAGGGTGGCGGAGTTGATGGTGACCACCGGGCCCATCTCCCAGGTGGGGTGGGCCAGCGCCTCCTCGGCGGTGACCTCGGTCAGCTCGGTGCGGCGCCGGCCGCGGAACGGACCGCCCGATGCGGTGAGGATGAGCCGGGACACCTCCTCGTGCGTCCCGGAACGCAGCGCCTGGGCCATCGCGGAGTGCTCGGAGTCCACCGGCACGATCTGCTCGGGGTAGCGACGGGCCGCACGCACCAGCGCACCGCCGACGACGAGGGACTCCTTGTTGGCCAGCGCCAGCCGGGAGCCGGCCGCCAGCGCCGCCAGGGTGGGCTGCAGCCCGACCGAGCCGGTGATCCCGTTGAGCACCACGTCGCTGCCGACACCGGCGAGCTCGGTGACCGCAGCCGGCCCGGTGCGCACCTCGACGTCCGGGACCCGCCGGCGCTGCTCATCGGCAGTCGCGGCGAGCGCCGCGCGCACCTCGTCGGCGCTCCCGCGGGACACCGCAACCAGGGGCACCCCGTGGTCCAGCACCTGACGGGCCAGCAGCGCCAGGTCGCCGCCACCGGCAGCCAGCGCAGTCACCTCGTAGCCACCGCGCTGCACCACGTCCAGCGCCTGGGTGCCGATGGAGCCGGTGGAACCGAGGACGGTGAGCGTGGTCATTCGACGGCCAGGAGCACCTCGACGACCCGGTCGAGGTAGGCGTCGACGACTCCCTCGGCATAGGCCTGCGCGCGGCGCGCAGTGGGGAAGGTGACCGACCGGACCTCGGCGGCGGTGAGGTCGCCGTCGGCATCGAAGTAGGCGATCACGCGGTCCATGAGGTCGTCCACCGCGTCGCGGTCGTACCCGCTGCCGCGCTCCGGCGGGGCGAAGCGCTGCCCGGCCGGGCGCACCAGGCGCGGGTAGAGGGTGGTGGCCAGCTCGGCGATCCGGTCCATCCACGCCTGCTGCCCGTGGGCGGCGATGAAGGCGTCGCGGCGACGCTGCACGAGCGCGGCCTCGAGCCGGTCCAGCGCGGCATCGACCGCTCCGGTTGCGTAGCCGGAGCGCACCAGGTCGAAGGCGACCTCGCGCACGTCGGAGGCGTGCAGCCCGTCCCCCTCGGCACCGCCCTCGTAGGCGCGCCGCGCGCGGGCGAAGAACTCCTCGACCTGCTCGCGGTGGTAACCGGTGCTCATCCGACCGGCCACGGGGAACAGGGTGGTCATGTCGCGGTCTCCTTAGGGGCGGCGGTGGCGAGGGCCTCGGCAGCGAGCTGGCCGCACGCGCCGTCGATGTCGCTGCCCCGAGTATCGCGCACCGTGGTGGGAATGCCCGCCGCTCGCAGCGTCTGCACGAACACGTCCTCCACCTGCGGCTCCGAGGCGGTCCACTTCGAGCCGGGGGTGGGGTTGAGCGGGATCGGGTTCACGTGCACCCAGCCGCGGCCGCGGGCACGCAGCTCGTCGGCGAGCAGCTGGGCACGCCACTGGTGGTCGTTCATGTCGCGGATGAGGGCGTACTCGATGCTCACCCGGCGGCCGGTGGCATCGAAGTAGCGACGTGCGGCATCCAGCGCCTCCCCCACCTTCCAGCGGGAGTTGATCGGGATGAGCTCGTCGCGCAGCCCGTCGTCCGGCGCGTGCAGCGACAGCGCGAGGGTGACCGGGATGTTCTCCGCGGCCAGCTTGTCGATCGCCGGCACCAGGCCGACGGTGGAGACGGTGACGTTACGCGCGGACAGCCCGAAGCCGGCCGGGCTCGGGTCGACCATCCGGCGCACGGCGCCGACCACCTGCTTGTAGTTGGCCAGCGGCTCACCCATCCCCATGAAGACGACGTTGGTCAGCCGGGTGGGCCCACCGGCGAGGCGCCCGTCGCGGCAGTCGGCGGCCGCGACCCGCACCTGCTCGACGATCTCGGCGGTGGACAGGTTGCGGGTGAGGCCCTGCTGGCCGGTCGCGCAGAACGGGCAGGCCATGCCGCAGCCGGCCTGGGACGAGACGCACAGCGTCGCGCGCGAGGAGTAGCGCATGAGCACCGACTCCACCTTGGCGGCGTCGAACAGGCTCCACAGGCTCTTGCGGGTGGCCCCGCCGTCGGCCTCGAGGGTGTGCACCTCGGTGAGCAGCTCGGGCAGCAGCTCCTCGACCAGGTCGGCGCGGCCGCTGGCCGGCAGGTCGCTCATCTGCGAGTCGTCGCGGGTGAGGTGGGTGAAGTAGTGGCGGGAGAGCTGGTCGGCCCGGAACCCGGGCAGCGACTTCTCGCGCAGCGCCTCGGCCCGCTCGGCGCGGTCGAGGTCGGCGAGGTGGCGCGGCGGCTTGCCG
>Ga0209487_1003004_pt1 | contig 13461 bp, 16 predicted proteins | sample Poulit2012_FD_187524 | JGI IMG/M metagenome (GOLD analysis project Ga0209487, IMG submission 187524) | Agricultural soil microbial communities from Georgia to study Nitrogen management - Poultry litter 2012 (SPAdes) (version 2) | ecosystem: Environmental > Terrestrial > Soil > Agricultural land... | reverse complement strand
ACAGGAAAGAGATAAGGCAATAGTTGAAGAAAAATTAGTGGAAAAAGAGGAGCTCTTATCTGAATTAAAGGCAATGGAAACATTGATTTTAGAGCAGAAGGAAACAGTGGAATCTGGTAAAAAAGAGTTACAACAAAAAGAAGCCGAATTGAAAGATAAGAAATCAAAACTACAATCTAAAGATGGTAACTTAGCTGCATTAGAAGAGGAAATCAGGGCAGAAATTGCATCTTCCGTTGCCGCGCCTGCGGTTGTAAGCGGTAGTAACGATAATGGTAATAAAGGCAGTGATACCCCCTCAAATAAAGCGTCTAAATCCCAAGTATCAGGTGGTGGCGCCCTGGGCTGGCCTACAAGTGGCGGATATATTTCCAGTCAGATGGGAATGCGGTGGGGTAGTATGCACAAAGGAATAGATATAGCACGTACAGATCGTAGCACAAGCCCGCCAATTTTTGCCGCAGAAGGTGGAACGGTAGTATCAGCTGGAACAATGAATGGATATGGAAATACCGTTGTGATTAGTCATGGTAATGGTATACAAACATTATATGCCCATATGGCCTCCCTTAATGTTAGTTCTGGACAAACTGTCTCAAAGGGAACACAAATTGGTATAATGGGGAATACAGGAGACTCCCAAGGCATTCATTTGCATTTCGAAGTGCATGTAAATAGCTCAATTCAAAATCCAATAAATTATTTAAAATAAAATTAAATGTGGTAGAACGCATCGTTACTTTGATAACGGTGCGTTTTTGTTTCGTCCAGCATGGGGAACTCTAATGGATGAAAGTGAAGTGGTTTCAGTTAATTCTACTGGTGAACTAAATTTTATAAAAGGAACTATGGTTGTATTTTTATGAGGTATGGTTAAATGAGGGAGTGTGGTGGGGTAATGAAGCTCCGCATAGTTCACAAATTAAGTTAGGAGAAGATATATATTGAAATGGGCAGAGCATAGAGAAAACAATATTCCTATAAAATATCCAAATGAACTTAGAGTATTATCTATCGATGGTGGAGGAATTAAAGGCATCATTCCAATAATATATCTAAAAAGAATTGAAAAACAATTAGGCGCTTCAATTCATAATTTCTTTGATATGATTTGTGGTACCTCCACAGGAGGAATTATAGCCTTAGGGCTTGCGGCTGGAATCTCCGCAACAGAAATTTCAGAAATATATAAGAAAAAAGTAGGTGAAATTCCCCCCCAAAAGTTATTCAGAAACAATGTGTTTTCTTCCAAATACTCAAATAAAAGTTTGTTAAAACTACTAAAATCTACATATGCAGATAAAAAAATTGCAGATGCAAATACTATGTTATGCATTCCAGCTATTGAGCACCATAAGGCTAAACCAAAGGTTTATAAAAACGCCCCATCACAAAGAATATCACTTTGATGGGGATAGATTTATGTGGGAAGTTGCTTTAGCTGCCTCTTCGGCTCCATTATATTTTCCGGCAGCAGAAATAGGAGATGCTGAATGTAAAATAGATTGGGGTCTGTGGGCAAACAACCCCTTACTTGTAGCCATAGCGGAGGCAAAAAAACTTGGTTTTGGCTTAGAGGAAACTAAAATTTTTTCGTTAGGAACCGGAGATTCTATATATCAAGTAAACAATAAAGTGGCTAAAAAGAGTGGTATGAAAGACTAGAAAACCGATATAGTTGATCTTACTTTTCAAGTTCAATCAAAGGCTACAACATATACAAGTCGTTACTTATTAGGTGGAAACCTATGTCGAATTTCTCCTACACTTGGAAGGAAAAAAGTGAATTTAGATACATTTAAAAAATGATATCGAATATACGGTCAATGAGGCAAATCAGCTTTACGAACAAACATTTATTAATAAAGAGGTACAAAAAAGTTTTTTTAGTTAAATAATACTGTACTCATTGATATTATATTTAATTAAGGAAGTGGTTATTTATTTGAATGGGAGGGTTTATTAAAGAATAAACTCGAATTTCAAATACGAGCCGAAGATAAATATTCCATTTTTGCTTGCTATTACAACCTGTGGATAAGTTCAGGTAACATACAAGTAGCATACAAAAACACCTGTAAGTGTTGATTCTACTGCATCCCACAGTTCTCAAAGCGTTAATAGAAATGATGTCGTATCAAGGGTTTGCATGTGCTTTTGATGCAAATTTTGATACAATGCTAAAAACACCTTTAAAGCACTGGCAGAAATGTCGGTGCTTTTTGTGTTTTCTTATAATGGATCTAGTAAGTTTAATGCATCTTCTTCTTGTTCGTGTTTCTTTTCAGGCATTAATTCAAGATAATAATTTTGGGTTGTTTGAATATTCACATGACCTAAACGTTTGGATACATAAACGAGATCAATCTCTTGTCCGAATAGGAATGATACATGAGAATCGCGCAGGCCATGAAAAGTAGTCTTAGGAATATCTTTTAACAATTCGGTTAGGCGTTCAGACTGTTTAAAACCATCAAAAGAAAAAACATAGCCATTTTCTTTTACAGGAATCTTCTTTACAAGATCATGTACTCGCTTATTAATGGAAATATCTCGTTTAGCATTGTCCATCTTTAAAGAAGTGTCTTTAGACGTTGGGCTAATTGAATGTCTTACGTGAATGCCGTATTCATATAAGCTTTAAGGTCGAATTGCTAATACTGAGTAGGTCTCGATTAGATTGGTTGGTTTCTTTAAGTCACTCTCTTTATCTTCATCCTTACATATTTCAAAAATTAATATGCGATTATCTGTGCAATTAGTAGAGGTATTCACTTTATAGTGTTGATGTGCTTCATTTTGGATAAGGGAGATTCTGTCATTGATACTCTTGGCTGTTGATTGAAATTATGATAAAGCGCAATTCCCATAATTAAAACCCCAATTGTAGCACATATAACGACAATTTTATTGGCAGAGAAAACATCACATAATAAACATCTTCAAACAATTGCAGAATGGGCAGGAAGATTTAAACAAGTAGCAAGACAAAAACAGAAATCGATTTACCATAATTCGATTGAGCGAAGTGGTATAGTTTAGGAAAGGATATTGAGAAGTTACTTCCATCGGAGTTATCTCTATACAAAAATGAAAGTACAAAACTTGACTTTGTAAGGCGCTTTGTAGAAGGGCAGACAATGCAATATGATACAAAGGGAAAGGAGTCTTTGGGCAAAGGTCCAATCATACTTTGTCTTGATCAATCAGGGAGTATGCATAAATTAGATTATCAATCAAAAGGCTTTGCACTAGCCTTAATGAGTATTGCGAAAAGGCAAAAACGTGATTTTTGTTACATCCCTTTTTCCATAAAAACACAAGTATATAGATTTGTAAAAGGTAACATTAGTTCCTCTGAAATGATTCAATTAAGTGAAAACTTTCTAGGTGGCGGGACAAACTTCGGGCTGCCGCTAAACAAATCACTGGAGATAATAAATGAAAGTCGTTTTAAACAAAGTGATATTGTGTTCGTGACCGATGGTGAAGACGGATTAAACGAGGCATTTTTAAACAAATTCACCCAGGTTAAAAAGGAAAAGGAGTTTTCTGTTTTGTCTTTGGTAATGGGAGAGAGAATAGCAACTCTTGAAAGATTCTCAGATAGAGTAATACAAATAGATGATTTAAATGATGAAGGCAGTTATACTGCTTTTGAAATTTTATGATAGAACAAGCCCCTCTATTTTACTAGGGGCTTTTTTGCTGTAAATAATTTAGTTAACGAGTGATTTCTATTATGGTATACTGGAATCACAATAGATCGGCTTCGCATGAGGGGTATTGGTAGCACTGTTGATCTTCCGTTGTCTTCGTTGGGAGATTTCCCGGGAGGGAGGTGTTAGCCTATGGACATTGTTAGTGCTTTAACGCTCATGATATCTTTCGGGATGTTAGTAGCGTTTATCGTTTCTGATAAAAACCATAAAAAATAATCCCTCATGCACTTTAGCAGGTAAGTGAAGGATTATTTTTCCCAGCTACCTACCCCTCTTGTCGGGGTTCGGTTTATTGGTGACCATCCATGTTTCCAGCATGGGTGGTCCTTTATTATCTTATGACTTTCTACTAGTAGTATACCTCAATTTGATGATAAAATAAACATTTTTAATCGGGTCTTTGACTTTTCATCTACAATAGCATAACTGGATGGGTTACACTTAATTAGACAGATTCGTAAAGGTCATATAAACTTGATTCAACATATGTCGGAGGAGAATCAACTATGACTAAAAGAAAAGAAGAACATTTACTAAGAAATTTAAGGAACAAATTGTTCAACTTTATGCATCTGGAAAGTCTAGAAGTGAAATTATCAAAGAATACGAGCTGACGACATCCGCCTATGATAAATGGGTTCGCCAACATAAAGCTACTAGATCATTTGAAGAAAAAGACAACAGAACACCTGAACAAGAAGAGTTGCTTAAACTTCGAAAAGAAAACCAAAGACTTGCAATGGAAAATGATATTTGCACCTAAAGGTATAAAAGTATCTACGCATTAAAATGCCTGAAACTCTAAAAAGCAAGCCGCGCTGATAATGGGACGAAAGTAGATGTGATTCGAAATAACGCTCACAAATACCGGTATCAGCAATGTGCGAAGTCCTACAAATTCCTAGAAGTACGTACTATTACGAAGCAAAAGAACGCGATAACCTGGAAGAAGAACTCACGAAATTAATCGTTGGAATATTCAATTGAGCGATTATAAACATCAATGCCACCCCTGGGACAAATACTAAAAAATCAAACAATAGAAAACAGTGTGAAAGTACATCGTTTTTTACCTACTACTCATCTACAACATTAAATTTAGGATAAGGCACATCTTTTAATTTATCTTCGTAATGTTCCTGAAATAGTTCTTCTTCCTCGTCCACATATCCTTCATGATACACTTCATCAATATCTTCATGATTAAAAAAGTATGCTTGCTTATCTGTTAGACCAGTTGGATAAACACAAGCTGAGTAATCAAAATAACCAATAACACCATCTTTATTATATAGAGGCGCTCATTTAAAATCATTAATTTAACTTGTCCTTCATTAAGTCGGACAACATTACCGATAGGTAATATTTTCATTATCTAGCCCTCCATTATTTAGGTCGTATTGTCAAAAGTTTTTTAGTTAAAACTTACGTTGTCGTTGATTTAAAGCCTTTTAATACCAAAAAACTTGCCATCCCCTAGTTTTAGGATGAAATTGAGGTTACCAAGCACTCAAAAACCCTAAAAAGGATGTGGTAAGTTGTACTCTCAACTTACAACTTATTTACTCCAGCATTATTTCACACAACAAGATATCCACTTTGATGAACACTAGGTTATCGGCCATACAAACGATGATCCTTTGTCGGAAGAACATCGTCCCTTAAAATAAATAATTGAAAGACTTAATCGCACTTTTAAGGGCAATTACAGGGAAACGACAGGGTTTGTTCTCAAGCTGGTTCTGTGTCTTACGTTACACTTTTTACAGCGTATTTTAACTTCTTAAGGCCTCATGCCTAGCTTTTTGTTTAGCTGAATCTGACAAACAAGTTATCGGCGAAGCGAACTCTTGACAAACCGAACTTAACAATGGTTTACAATAGCAAAAGTCAAGGGCTATTTGGCATGCCTACTTTTTGTTCCCTTCGCCCTTGACACCACTTTTAAAACCATTGATTTGTTTGTCAAGAGCGATAACGGTCGTTTTTATGCCATTATAATTCAAGAATCTGATATCGCAGCATTTTTTCATAGAACTTTTGACGTTACCTATTTAGGTGAACATTTATTTTATTTTTGTATAACAAGTATCTAGTTTTTGAAAAATGGGTGATACCGCCTCCCACTAGGACACTTGCACCAATACCTCCAAAAAACCACCACTTTGATTGAAGAATATATAGAAAAACGAAGCAAGATAAAGCGAATAACAACAACGTAGTCATCACAGTTATTTGTATCAAATAAAGTTTATTCCCTTTTTCGAGATAATAGTTCCAATCATCATTAGATAATGTAATTCTTCTAAGGTTTTTATTAAGTCCAAATACAAAATAAGTTCCAACCACTATACTTAATAAGATGGTCATCAAACAAATTCCAATAAAAAAAAGATGATCATCATATGGAATGAGTTCATTTGGAAAGAGGTTCATCGTTGGATAACCAATTAAAAATAATAACAAGAACGTAGAAGGTCGAATATTTTTAGCTTCCGCTTTATAGATGCCTTTTGTTTTTTTGTCATAAAATAAAGTATAACTATTTTCGTTAATAAAAGAATTTTCTTTGTCTTTATTTGTATCATGATAACCGTAAAAAGAAATGAGATTCACACCCATATTATCTTTCAATTGTTTCATCCCCTCTTCACTTATCCTTCATCTTTGTCTAGTTTAACATGCAATTTATTTTTAAACAGAAGGTATCTATTCTTGGTGACACAAGGAATCTACTGATCTAACGAAATTCTTGAACCAATCCCCCTAACAAACACCATGTGGATTAATAAATATATAACAAAACAGCTGAAAGATAATAATAGCTAGCATTTAACTACCAGTTAATTTACCAAAAAATTCTGTTACAGCATTACCTATGCTATCTTTTACATTTTTGCCGATGTCTGCAACGCCATCGACTGCATCTTTTCCCCACTTATTATAAGCTTTATCAAATAATTTAGCTCCAACCGTATCTCGTTTATTTCTTCTCTATTTTCGCCGACTTTTCCACCCTTATATCGGTCAAAACCGTTTAATAATAATATAATTATATGCATCTTCATCAAGTGAAGTCAATGCTTCACGGGAATGTAGATATTCTACCCATAACGTGAAACGAAACTAGTTCCTAAATATTATATCCGCATCATAGATATAATAGGCTCCAGCTACATGCAATAGCTTATACCTTTTATTTTTAAATACATGCTCTAAACCTAGTTCCCTAACCTATACAATTGTTTATGCTCCTTATTCACTATCCTTACGTATGTAACTTTCACAAACCCCGTTGGAATGATATGCATGTTAACTAATAAAAACAAGCCGGCTACTATTGCGAAAATAATTTTCTATACAGTTGCTCAGTTTATTATAATAACAGCCCATACATATATATGTATGGGCTTATCATATTTAGCATGCAATCAGATTATTAAATCAATTACTCATCTACAACATTAAACTTAGGATATGGAACTTCCTTTATTTTTCCTTCGTATTCTTCTTGAAATAACTTTTCTTCCTTATCCACATATCCTTCATGATATACTTCATCTATGTCTTCATGGTTAAAGAAATACGCTTGTTGATCCGTTACACCAGTAGGATACACACATGCAGAATAATCGAAATAACCAATCAAACCATCATTATTATGTAATGGCGCTCTATTTAAAATCATTAATTTAACTTGTCCTTCATTAAGTCGGACAACGCTACCGATAGGTAATATATTCATTCCTTGTCCCCCATTCCTTAGGTTTACATCTGATTTGTCTTTATAAACAAGCATTTTTAATTATAAATACTATCTTATATCAATTACTTCCAAACAATCACCATGATCAAACTATGTTAAAACTAATAGAAATTCATAACTGTGACTTCAAAAGTATATATTATTTTATTATATATCTCCATCATTCAGTTGTATCTCTATCTTATTTTTATGTATTAAATACCTTGTTTTTGATAAAAAAGGTAATAAACTTCCCGCAACGAGGCTACTTAAAATGGCACCAACAAGCCACCATTTTGCTTCATACATATACAGAAAAATAAAGCATGCTATCGAAAGGATGAACATTAATAATACAAGCAAAACTTGTCTGGGATAAAAATGTCTTCCTCTCGCTTGGTAGCTCTCCCACTCTCTTTGATTCAAGCTGGCTTTCTTTATATTTTTTATTCCTTTTTTGCTCATGATATTCCCGCCAATGAGACAGATACCAAACAGGAGAATAGACATCACAGTATATGTTATTAGACTATTTAATGGAATATACTCTACTGATAATACTCTAGTGAAAATTAGAAATACAAAAAACAGCGGTAAAAAAAATGATGCTTTCATTTGTTTTTCTTCGAATGTATATATCTGATTTGTCTCAGCATCAATGGCGATGGTGAAACTATCAGGAGTCCCAATGTTTTCTGAACAAAGAGGGACCATTTTCGGCTCCGAGTTATCGCTCATTCACTTATCCTCCCTTTAGAAACTAAAAGCAGATTTCAGATTTCCAAAAAATCTTGTAACTGCATCTCCTACATCATTAACTATATCTCTTCCCCACTTATCATAGGCCCAATCAAATCCATATGCAAGTGCGGTTCCAACAGCGAGTCCAGCAATTACTGCAGCACCGGCAGGTAACGTGGCACCCACCAAAGCGCCTACCCCTGCAACTATCGCAGGTCCTGCAAGTCTACCCACAACTCCCGTTCCTATATGTCCTATCAATTTCAAAACCGCATGCTCCGTATCTTCTCCACCTATAAAAACTTGACTGGTTGCATCCCTTTCTCACTATAGTGGGAGAGGCGTTTTGTGTTTGTTTAAACCATTTACATTTGTCTATGTTATAATAAACAGTAATAAAACGCTTGAATCATTCGATAAATATGATGTAATAATGAAATATAGCGAAAGAGGTGAAGTACTTGTTAAGCAATATTCAAAAGAAGAAGGAGCAGTTAGATGCTGCACGTCCTTTACCAAAACATACATTACGAACATTACAAGAAAAATTATTTCTAGAGTGGACATATAACTCGAATGCAATTGAAGGGAATACATTAACGTTAAATGAAACAAAGGTTGTTTTAGAAGGGGTAACGGTAGGTGGAAAAACGTTACGAGAACATTTAGAAGTAATTAATCATCGAGATGCAATTCGTTATGTTGAAGAAATTATTACTAATCAAGAACCTCTTTCAGAATGGCAAATAAAAAATCTTCATAGACTAGTATTAAAAGGAATTGACGACACATACGCAGGTGTGTATAGAGAAGAGCAAGTTTTTATTTCAGGAGCAAAACATGTACCACCGGTAGCGCTTTTGATTCAAGATAAAATGGAAGATATGGTGGATTGGTATCAAAATGAAGGATCAAATCTTAACGCGATTGAACGAGGAGCAGTGTTACACGCTGTATTTGTAGGTATTCATCCGTTTATTGATGGAAACGGAAGAACGGCAAGGATTTTACTGAACTTAGAATTAATGAAAGATGGGTACCCTCCTGTTGTTATTAAAGTGGAAAATCGGTTAGCATATTATGAAGCATTGGATAAAGCGCATACGACAAATGATTATTGTGATTCTATTTCATTAGTTGAAGCGGAAGTGGAAGGTTCACTAGACCTCTATTTACAAGCAATAAAGTGAAATTTCAATCAGTGGGAGTTTGTCAGCTTTCACTGATTGTTACTTGAACCAATCGGGCAACTATGGGCTGTTTAACCCCCCCCACTTATTATTCTTCGTTCATCCCCAAATACTTGAAGTGAGGTATTACAACCAGTTATACTGCGATAAAATAAGATGAACAAAAGCAAGAGTGTAAATCATATAGCTGATTTATACTCTTTTTTTCTGTCATTAATTCCAGATAATAATTTTTCGTTGTTTGTATATCACATGACCTAATCTTTTAGATACATAAGCTAAATCTATTTCCTGCGAGAATAAAAACGGGGCGTGTGTATCTCTTAAACCGTGAAAAGTTGTTTTTGGAATCCCGACTTTTTAATAGTTTTTGCAATTGTTGTGATTGATTAAATCCACTCAATATAAAAATATATCCATTTTCTTTAACAGGAATCCTCTTTATTAATTGATAAACTTCTTTGTTAATTGACACATTCCGTCTAGCATTTTCAGTTTTTAATGAAGTATCATCAGAAGTAGGGCTTATAGATTCTCTAACTTTTATCTATTCAAATCCTTCATCGGTATCCTTTTTAAATATGTACTCTGGTCTAATCCCTAACAATTTTGCTGTCATCACTTTTTAAAGTCAATCATGTTTAAAGCGAACTAAATTTGACATCATTGCAGAGTATAATCCTTCTCGGTAATTAAAAGTTTTAAGGTGACATATGGGCGTGGTAATGTCCATCCATTACCATCAATTAAAATAAAATCTTTACCTATTTCTGTTTCACCAGAAGGAAGCTCTTCCCAATCATTTCCTAAGGTAATACGACAGCTATTTTTTGCTAATTGCCCTAAAGCAATTCTTAACCCAACTTGATTACGTATGACAGTAGATATCGCTTCAACATTAGGTTTTTGTGTGCTTAGAATAACGAAAACTCCAGCTTGTCTTCTTTTTAAAGTTAATTGTTTTAAATAGGAATCAATTTTCTTTCCGATTTTTTTATCCTCCTCCATAACAGCAGCGACTTCATCGAATACGATAACAATAGGATTTAATCCGAAGTATTTGTAGTTTTCACCTAAGCTATCATTCTTAGGATTGTACATTTCTTCATAGTGTTTATTCATGTGTTTGTTTCTCTTTCTCTTAACAGCTTAGCGATTTTGGCTGGAGTACTAGCAATTTTGATTATCATTTGGCATACTTGAAACAAGACCTGATAAGTCACTGCGTTTCGGATTCAATATCAAAATATCAGCATTTCTTTTTGCAAACTCAAAAATGAGTTAGTAAATCATGTACGTTTTTCCACCTCCGGTTGCGCCGGAAATTAAAGCGTGTGGAACTTTTGAAAAATCCCAAAGCTTGTTTGAATCTAAAGCAATTTTTGTAGGTGTTTCATCGTTAATAGTTTTTTTGCTAATCTCTAATCGTTTTGGTTTATCCAAATCAAAAATAAAAGTAATATGACTAGCGGTAATACTTTTCATATCTGTTAAATTTAAATCTAAAGCGGATTCTTCTCTAATGAAATAGAAGGGTGTTGTTCTTCGATCTTTACTTGAATCTTGTCAATCTTGTCATAATTATGATCGACAAGAACAATAGAATACCTATAACCTTTAATTTCATCTGTTCGTTAACCATCAACATATTTGGTGTATGCTTCAGGTGGCTCAGATGTGCCCTATTAGTAGCATTAGTTCGTGGGAGAGAGGAGCAAACGTACCTAGTTCTCAAAATTTGCAATTGCTTTCAGAAAAAACAGGAGTAAAGAGTAACTGGATACTGTATGGGGATATTGCAGATTATCTCCAAGATATATTTGATTACCATCAATTAAATGAAGTTATTAGTGAAGAAAAGTTTTTGAGCTAGAAAAAGTATTAAAAGAAATGAACTACAAGCCGGTTGATTTTAAATTATTATTAGATACTGCTGTTTTAGTTATTCATAACTTTGCAGAACTGATTAATTATGAAGAGAATGAAACATTATTGTCTACTCATATGTTAAGTAATGAATTCCCCATACTGCAAAATTAAATACGGAACTAAATGAAGAAGCGTTAGTTATCATTTTCCTTGCGATTACAAATTTCCAAATGTCATTATCGAATCGTTGTCATAGAGGATATGAAGATACCATTGGCCGTATTATTAGGGAGCAACTTGAAATAATATTTTATAACATGTTGTCAACACAAAATAAAATAGAAGAGGTTGAAGCACTAAAAATTACTGCCGTTATATTAAGCTGGGGAATGTACGGGGCTTCAGTAGAATGAAAAAGAAGTAAAAAGAATATCACACCAGAAGATTATATCAAATTAGCTATTCCGTTTATAACTTCTGGAAGTAATTATAGGGATGATAAAGGAAATGACTAAAAAACAACCATACTTGTCGAATATAGTAGCAATCAACCAAAACCATGCTAAAGGATAATATCGCACTACAAGTTGCACAGTAATAGAAAGTGAAAGAGGGATCGTTTGTATGAAATCAATTATAGACTATATTGTCGCACTAACAAATCTATATGGTATTGTTCACAAGAGAAAAGTACTAGATATTTATAATGAGCAAAATGAGGAGGCAATTTATGTCGAACAGATAAATATGGTAATGGATGAACATCAGGAGCAGCTCATTAGTCATCATACATATATTTATGATGACTATTTTGTGCATGAGGCTATTTTTGTATTTGATGAATTTAATCAAGAAATACAAAAAAAGCAAGGAAAACCCTATTATATTCCACCTAAAAATGAACTATTAAAATATACAGATCAATTTTATATTGAAAAAAACAAGCAATATAAAGCATTATTACGTTACATGACAAAACATATATTTAGTGGTAAGCGAGTCCGAGCAAATGAACTTTGTGAAGAAACGTATTCAATGCTACAAAGTGAATATTCAATCCAACAAATTCTATCAGAATATAACCAGATAGGCATTGTGTTTGATGATGAACAACAGGTGAAAGAAGTGGTTCATCTAGTGATAGAGCTTTCCAATAATACAAGGTTATGGAGTAATAATGGTTATACACCAGATGAACTATCCGAATTTAAACAGCCCCTTTTAGGAAAAACACCAAATACAAATGACCGAATCAATAGTAGTGGAGCGAACTTGACAGCCGTTCCTAGTAGAGAAAATAAGAAGATTGGTAGAAATGAGCCTTGCCTTTGTGGAAGTGGTAAAAAGTATAAAAAATGCTGTATGGAATAGTTGACGGTTCGTTAAATTGACGGAAGTTCCAGATATTTTAATGAATGATGCTTTTACATTTACCTTTTAAGGTTGATTTGAAATATAAATAAATATACTGCAATAATGAATGAATATAGATGATTAAATTCTTCTGTAATTTGTTGCTGTTTTTAAAATTAATAATTAATTTATATAGTATTGACATCGTGGTTGAATTACTATAGGGTATAAAAGGTGCGGAATGATATGTTGATTATCAATGTATCATTTCGCTCTTTATTTTGTTTTGCTGTAAATTTTATTAGTCTTTTAGGATAAAGTAATAATATCTGAAATAGATGAGGGTAAGTTAGGAGGAACCGCGCAACATACTACAGACAGCACATCATATATTACAATATTGGAGGAAAAGTAAGTATGGAAAGTTCGAAAGGAAAGAAAGTGTCGCTAGATTTACCATCATTTTTTATAAGTGGTGGTGCGCTGTTATTATTTGTACTTGTTGCACTTATTAATGCGGACTTTGTTGCAGATAGCGTTGATTATTTATTTGGTTTATCAGCTACTTATTTTGGGTTGATGTATCAAGTTGTATTATTAGGGACATTTTTTATTGCATTAATATTAGCTTTATCAAAATATGGAAATATTCGTTTGGGAAATATGGATAAACCAGAAATAAGTACATTTAAATGGATTTCTATTATTATGTGTACGTTGTTAGCAGGTGGTGGTGTGTTTTGGGCAGCTGCTGAACCATTAAGTCATTTTCTAACGGTGCCTCCACATTTTTCTGGTATTGCAGATGGCTCCATAGAAGCGATCGTACCCGCTTTAGCAA
>Ga0209487_1003003_pt1 | contig 13462 bp, 11 predicted proteins | sample Poulit2012_FD_187524 | JGI IMG/M metagenome (GOLD analysis project Ga0209487, IMG submission 187524) | Agricultural soil microbial communities from Georgia to study Nitrogen management - Poultry litter 2012 (SPAdes) (version 2) | ecosystem: Environmental > Terrestrial > Soil > Agricultural land... | reverse complement strand
CAGTCGGAACGGCACGAGCACTACCTCAGGGCCCTGGATTACCTGGAGCTCAGGGAGCTGACCTTCCACTGCTGGCTCAGCCGCAAGGACCTGCGCGAACTCGCCTCCGCGCCCCACACGCCGCCCGCCGCTTACGGCACTGCGGAACGCCAGCTCAACGAACAGCTGCAGGCAGCCCGGGAGGCAAGCGGCAAGCAGCCCGGGATACGCCTGAAGGCCGCGGAAGCCGCTGCTGGCCGGACCTACTCCTTTACCGACGTTATCCAGGGCGTACGCCGGCTCGATCCGGTGACCAGCAGCGGTGACATCATCCTGAAACGCGCCGACGGCATGTGGGCGTACCAGCTCGCAGTGGTGGTCGATGACATCCTGATGGGCATCCGCGAGGTCGTGCGCGGCGCGGACCTGCTGCCGAGCACCGGCGCCCAGCTGCTGCTGTACGACATCCTCGAACAGCCTCCGCCGACCTATCTGCATGTCGGACTGCTGCTGGATGAGAGCGGCGAGCGGCTGTCGAAACGCAACGGACCGCTGAGCCTCGCTGAACTCCGCGAGGGCGGCACCGACCCGGCGCGGCTGACCGGACTGCTCGCCTTCAGCCTGGGCCTGCTGAAGCGGCCGGAGCCGCTCACGCCTGTCGACCTGGTCGAGCGGCTGCCGGATGACTGGCCTGCGGGCACGAACCGCAGCGACTTCCGGCTCGAGAGCCGGCTGCTCGCCTGGCTGCAGCAGTGAGCGGGATTGCCAAAAACGCTGCGTTCACATAAAGTTGGTCATGCCCGGCGTCTGCCCACAGGCTGAGAACGGACCGAAAGCGCGCGTGTTGCCGCGCGTGCGGACCCCGCGCAGCTTCAAGCACCGGCACCAGCGCTGGTGGCGAAGCTGAGCAGACGGCCCTCCGGCTGATCCGGAGTGGCCAGGCCCGAGCGTGCCTTAAAGTGGCACGGCCAGAGGGCAACACCAGACCAGTTCAGAACCCGAGCCAAAGAACGCACTTCAGCGGAGGTAGCGATGTATCCACAGCCCGACGAGCGTGGACGTTACGGCCCTTACGGCGGCCGTTACGTACCCGAAACCCTGATGCCCGCCCTTGATGAACTGCAGGAGACGTACTCCCGGCTCCGCACTGACACCTCGTTCCAGGAGGAGTACAGGGCGTGGCTGCGTGATTACGTGGGCCGGCCCAGCCTGCTCACGCCCGCCCTCAACCTGAGCCGGGAAGCGGGCGGCGCCCGCATCTGGCTCAAACGGGAAGACCTGAACCACACCGGGGCCCACAAGATCAACAACGCGATCGGCCAGGCACTCATCGCCCGGCGGCTCGGCAAGCAGCGCATCATCGCCGAGACCGGTGCCGGCCAGCATGGGGTGGCTGCAGCGACCGCCTCTGCCCTGTTCGGCCTGGAATGCATCGTGTACATGGGCGAGGAAGACGTGAGGCGCCAGGAGCTGAACGTGTTCCGCATGCAGCTGCTCGGCGCCCGGGTGGTTCCGGTCACCAGCGGAACCAGGACGCTCAAGGACGCGACGAACGAAGCGATCCGTGACTGGGTGACGAACGTGCGTGACTCTTACTACCTGATCGGTTCGGTCGTGGGTCCGCATCCGTACCCCCAGATCGTCCGCGACCTGCAGAGCGTCATCGGTGAGGAGACGAGGGAGCAGCTCAGCACCCTTGGCATCGCGCGACCGGAGGCGATCTTCGCCTGCGTGGGTGGCGGCTCCAACGCCATGGGCATGTTCGCTCCGTTCGCCTACCTTGAGCCGGAGAAGCGGCCCCGGCTCATCGGGGTGGAGGCAGCCGGCCGCGGCCTTGACAGCGGATCGCACTCCGCCAGCATCAGCAACGGCAAGACCGGGGTGCTGCACGGCGCCCTCATGCATCTGCTCTCGGACGACGACGGGCAGATCCTGCCGGCCCACAGCATCTCGGCTGGCCTCGATTACCCCGGGGTCGGCCCGGAGCACTCGTACCTGCATGATTCCGGCCGGGTCGAGTACCAGAGCGCGACCGACAGTGAAGCGCTGGCTGCCTTCCAGCAGCTGACCCGGACAGAAGGTATCATCCCGGCGCTGGAGAGCTCTCACGCCGTTGCCGCAGCGCTGCGGCTCGCTCCCAAGCTGCCCGCTGACGCCAACCTGGTCGTCTGCCTCTCCGGCCGCGGTGATAAGGACGTGGCGGAAGTGCAGCGACTGCTGCGGCAGAAGGAGGACGCATGACAGGCATCGCACGGATCACCGCCGCCTTCGACCAGGCAGCCGCCGACAACCGCGCGGCCCTCATGCCTTTCCTGACCGGCGGCTACCCGGACCGGGAGACGTTCCTGCGTGATGCCCGGGTGCTGCTTGAGCACGCCGACCTGCTGGAAGTCGGTCTGCCCTACTCAGATCCCCTCGGTGACGGACCGACCATCCAGGCTGCCGGGCAGGCCGCGCTGACGGCCGGAGCGACGACGGCTGGTGTTCTGGAGCTCATAAGGGAACTGAGTGACGCCGGCAAGCCGATCCTGGTCATGACGTACTACAACCCGATCTTCTGCCATCCGGGCGGTGAGCGGGGTTTCCTGGAAGCGCTGCATGCCAGCGGCGCGGCCGGGGTGATCCTGCCTGACCTGCCCCCGGAGGAAGCTGGCGGCCTGCGGGAGATCGCCTCTGAACTGGGGCTGGCGACTGTGTTCCTGATCGCCCCGACAACAACCCCGGAGCGGCTTGAGCTCGTCACTGCCGCCTGCAGCGGGTTCGTCTACTGCGTGTCGGTGACCGGTGTGACCGGGGCCCGCAGCAGCGTCCCGGCTGAACTGCCGGACATGCTGGCAGCTGCGCGTAAGGTGACGGACCTGCCGCTGGCGGTCGGCTTCGGCGTCTCAGATCGGGCGACGGCGAACAGGGTGGCTGCTGCAGCAGACGGAGTCGTTGTCGGTTCGGCGCTCATCAACGCCCAGGAGCGCGGTGAGCCACTGGATCAGCTGGCTGTCGAGCTGATGGAAGGCTGCCGGCGTCAGCCGGGGGTCAGTCGCCGCTGACTACGACGTCAGTGCCGAGCTGCGCGAACAGCTGCTCGGACATGAGCAGGTCCGCTTCCGGTGGTGGTTCGGTCCCAACGACCCGCACCATCACCGGAGCGCTGCTCCCTTCCAGCGCAGGCGACAGCAGCAGGAGTTCCCCGAGGCTGCGGCCGCGGGCGACCACCTCGAACGGGGTCAGCTCGCTGGTAGGCGCACCGGTGACCACACCGTCGCCACTCAGCACCTCCATCTCGACCAGACCGACGCCGCTGGCGGTCAGTCCGATCGCGTCAGCAGCGGCGCGTGACAGGTCGATGATGCGGTCCCCGCGGAACGGACCGCGGTCGTTTATCCGCACCGTGACGCTCTGACCGGTAGCAACGTGAGTGACCCGCACCCGCGTGTTGAAAGGCAGTGTACGGTGTGCGGCAGTGAGTTCAGCCGGGTTGAATATCTCGCCGTTGGCAGTATGCCGGCCTGCGAAGCCGGGGCCGTACCAGGAAGCGTTGCCGGTGATGTGACGAGCGGTGCCGACAGCAGCTTCAGTGGCGGTCTCCGCCGGAGCCTGAGCCCGGGCGCCGACCGCTGCACTCACCGCTGGAAGCACCGTCGGGACGAGCTTCGCACCGGGGGCACAGCCTGAGATGAGCAGGAGGACTGCCGCGGGGGCTGCGAACTTGCGGAACATCTGAAGAGTATACGCTTAACCTTTGTTGAGAAAGGTTAACTTTCCGGCTGCAGGGCGCTGCAGCGTTCCGCTCACGCCCAGGTCCGGCGCGCGAGTTCCTTCTGGCACAGCACGAACGCTTCGTAATGGTCGATCTCAGCGGTGCCGTCAGCGATCGCTTCCTCGCACTTGCCGATGATGCGGCTCAGCTCCTCGTTGCTGAGGTACTGCACCCGCTCGTTCGTTTCGTTTGACTGCACTGTCATCATCGTTCGGTCCCGTTCCGCACGTGAATTTCCCCACTGCTGCCCAAGCTGACTAGAATGTAGCAATGCGGTTCTTACAGAACTCTCACAGCTCCGCGAGCCCGCGCCCATGACCGACAGCCACACTCATCTCGACCGGCTGGAAGACCCGGCGGCCGGTGTCGATCCGGAACTGAAAGCGATCGTGACGGTCGGCACCGACCCGGACCGGAATGAGCTGGCGCTCGGACTGGCAGCCAGCCACCCGAACGTCTGGGCCGCGGTCGGCATCCATCCCGCCGAAGCCACCCTCGCGTCTGAAGCGTCCGTCCGCCAGCGGCTTGAACAGCAGGCCCGGGCCCCGAAAGTCGTCGCCATCGGCGAAACCGGTTTCGACACCCACTGGGATGACACCCAGCTCGAGCCGCAGCGGGCTGCGTTCGACTTCCAGGCCAGTCTCGCCCACGAACTTGACCTGCCGCTGATACTGCACGTCCGTGACCGTCAGGGCACCCGCTCCGCGAGTGAAGCGGCCTGCAGCGCGCTTGAAGAAGCAGGCTGGGGCAAAGGCATCCTCCACTGCTTCAACGGCGATGAGGAGTTGCTGCGGACCGGCCTGAGCCTCGGCTGGTACGTGTCTTTCGCCGGCAACCTCACCTACCGGAGCGCTGCCGTCATCCAGGCCGCAGCGACAGAAGTGCCGGCTGACCGGCTGCTCGTGGAGACCGACGCACCGTTCCTTACCCCGGAACCGCACCGGGGCAAGCGCAACCGGCCGGCTTTCGTCCGCCACACCGCCGCGTTCCTGGCGCAGCTGCGCGGGCTGCCCCTGGACGAGCTCGAGCCCGTGCTTGACGCCAACACCTTCAGCGTGTTCGGTCTGGCACCGTGAACGGCGCGCCAGCGGGTACAGTTGACTGATGGCTTTCAGGGACGCTGCCTACCACATAACCCGCGACACCGCTGACCTGTACGTCGAAGCGGTCGGCCCGGAAGACGGCCAGCCGGTCTACTACCTTCACGGTGGGCCCGGATACAACAGTTTCTCGTTCCGCGACCTGCTGGGCGACAGCCTCGAGGAACAGCTGCTGCTGTACGCCGACCAGCGGGGCGGCGGCCGGTCTTACGCCGAAGCTCCGTTCAGCTTCGAGCTGCTGGCGGATGACGTGCGCTCCGTACTCAAGGCACTGGACATCAGCAGCGCCAGCCTGCTCGGCCACGGTTTCGGAGCCGCCATCGCGGTCGAGGTGGCGGCAACCTGGCCTGAGCTGGTCGACCGGCTCATCCTGGTGAACCCATGGTTCTCGATGCCGCTGCTCGCCCGCACCGTCCAGCGCACCGCCGCGGTGCTCAGCGGCCACGAAGCCCTGGCCCTGCCCGCAGAGAACGAACTGCAGGAAGGTGAGGCCGGTGACCCGGCGGACCTGACCGACCAGGCGTTCAGCTGGATCGCAGCGAAGCGGGTCTTCGATGAACTGCAGTTCCCGAACCCATCCGCCCGGCTGCAGCTTGAGCACAGTGACTCCGCCGCACTCTCAGGCCCGACCGAACCGGTCGAGCTGATCGACCCGTGGCACGTGGACGTGCTGGACCGCCTCGAGCTGGTCCGGGCCCCAATGGTACTGATCGCCGGTCAGCACGATCGCAGCTGCATGCCCGATCAGATCGAAGCGGGACTGAGCAGGCTGCCGCAGGCACTGTTCAGCATGACGCACGGTGGTCACTACCCGTGGCTGGACGATCCGGAGAACTTCCTGTCTCTGTTCAGTCAGGCGCTGACACTCGACGGCCAGGCTACGTGATACTTCGCATGGAACGACGTTTTACCCGGTGCTAGACTCAGCCGATGCTTAAACCCGACCTGCGCGTAGGGAGCGTAACCGAGCTGACTCCGGAACTGCTGCGCCAGCACGGCATCAAGGCCGTGATGGTCGACCTCGACGATACCGTGGTGCCGTCGAAGGGCGTCAGTATGGAACTGGTCGTGAAGGACTGGTTCCGAACGCTCAGCGAGGCCGGCTTCAGCCTGCTGATCCTTTCCAACGGACAGCGTGACCGGGTCGCCCACTGGGCCGGCCAGCTCGGCATACCCGGCCTGTCACTGGTGGGCAAGCCGTTCCGCTGGGCGTTCCGCCGAGGGCTCAGGCTGCTCGGCAGCGAACCGGGCAGCACCGCGATGGTCGGTGACCAGCTGTTCACCGACGTGCTGGGCGCGAACCTCATGGGCGTGTTCTCCATCCTGGTCAGACCCTTAAGCCCCGGCAAGCTCCCCCACACGCGCATGCTGCGCAGACTGGAACGACGCATCCTAAGGAGTGGTAATGGCGAACCTGTCGATCGGTGACAAACGGCTCGGCGCCGTGCTGCTGGAACGCGGTTACGTCACCGACGAATCCCTGCAGCGGGCCATCGCCAGGCACAGCGAGACCGGCGGCCGCCTCTCGGACCTGCTGGTCGGCCTGGGAGTGATCTCAGAACAGCGGATAGCCCGGGCGATCGAGGAGTCCATCGGCATCCCGCTGGTGGTGCTGCCCCGGGTTGATGTGATGCCCGAAGCGATAGAGAAGCTGCCGGCCCGCATCGCCTTCGAACTGAGCTGCGTGCCGTTCTCACTGGAAGGCAACCAGCTGCGGGTCGCTTTCGAGGACCCGCTCGACGCCATGTCGATCGAAGAGGTCGAAGACGTGACCGGCTGCTTCGTGGAGCCGTACAAGGGCCTGCAGAAGGAGATCCAGTGGGCGCTGGCCACCTACTACCCTGAACTGGAACTCGAAGCACCCCGCGATCTCGAACTTGACATCAGCCAGCGGCTTGGCAACCTCGCCCTGGAACTCGGTTTCGCCACCGAGGAGCAGGTAGCGAAAGCTGCAGCAGAGCAGCAGCGTACCGGTGGACTGCTCGGCCGCATCCTGGTCGATCAGGAAGTGCTGAACGAGGACCAGCTCACCCAGCTGCTCGCCCATCAGAGCGACCTGCCCTACGTCGACGACATCCAGGACGAGCCGTTCGATGAGAAGCTCGCCAGCCTGCTGCTCAGGCTCGATGCGGTGCAGTTCCAGGCGGTGCCTCTGAGTGACGACGGCGATACGGTCACCATCGCAGTGTCCGATCCCCGGCGCATCCCTGACCTCGAGGCGATCATCCCGCGGCCCGTCCGGTTCGTAGCTGCCAGCGAAAGCCAGGTTCGTCAGCGCATCGAAGTCATGTACGCATCCGAACGCGGCCGTCTGGGCGAGACGCTGATGATGGACCGCAAGCTGCGGCGTGAACAGCTGCGCCGGGCACTTGAGGAGCAGCAGAAGCTCGGAAACGTCCGGCCACTCGGCGAGATCCTCGTCGACATGGGTTACGTCACCCAGACCGACGTGGACGAGGCGCTCAACAAGCAGCGGTCAGGCGGTGGCCGCCTCGAGGACACCCTCGTCCAGGCCGGCAAGATCAGTCCTGACATGCTGGCACGCAGCCTGGCGATGCAGCTCGGTCATGAGTACATCGAGGAAGGCAACGTCCGGATCGATCCGTACGCGGTGTCGCTCGTGCCTGAGGCGACCGCCCGCCGTTACCAGGCGATGCCGATCCGGCTCGAGGACAACAGCCTGGTCGTGGCGATGAAAGACCCCCGGCACGTGTTCGCGCTGGATGACATCCACCTGATCACCGGCAAGGAAGTCATCCCGGCTGTCGCATCCGAAGCGACGCTGCTTCATCTGATCAACCGCTTCTACCGCGGGGATGACGACATGGATGAACTGGCCCGGGCGGTGCTCGAGGAGGTCGGCACCAGCCAGCAGGAGCAGGAGGACACCAGCGCGATCGATGACAACGCCCTGGTGAAGGTCGTCAACTCGATCATCCGGGAGGCGGTCATCAATGACATCTCGGACATCCATGTCGAACCGCGGCCCGATCACCTGCAGGTCCGGGTGCGCAAGGACGGCACCCTGCGTGAGTACATGCGCATGGACCGCAAGACTGCCAGTGCGCTGGTCGCCCGCATCAAGATCATGGGCAACCTCGACATCGCCGAACGCCGGCTGCCGCAGGACGGCCGGGTCCGCTTCAAGGACCGCACCATGGAAGTCGACCTGCGCCTGTCGACACTGCCGACCGTGTACGGCGAGAAGGCAGTCATGCGCATCCTGAAGAAGGCCTCGAGCATCCCCGAGATCGAGGACCTGGGCTTCGCCGAACACAACTACCAGAAGTTCGTGGATGTGATCCAGAAGCCCTACGGCATGTTCCTGATCACCGGACCTACCGGCTCAGGTAAATCGTTCACCACCTTCTCGATCCTGAAGCGGCTGGCTGTTCCGGAAGTGAACGTCACCACCATCGAAGACCCGGTGGAGTACGAGATCCCCGGCATCAGCCAGACGCAGGTGAACGTCCGCGCCGGTCTGGACTTCGCGCGGGCACTCCGCTCGTTCCTGCGCCAGGACCCTGACATCATCATGGTCGGTGAGATCCGGGACATGGAAACGGCCAAGATCTCCATCGAGGCAGCACTCACCGGTCACCTGCTCATCGCGACCCTGCACACCAACGACGCCTCCGGAGCGATGACCCGGCTGGTCGAGATGGGTGTAGAGCCCTTCAACGTCTCGGCCTCCCTGATCGGGGTGCTGGCGCAGCGGCTGGTACGGCGGGTGTGCCGGCACTGCCGCGTGGAGTACACCCCCGATCCGGATGTACTTCGCCGCATCGGCATGTCCGAAGATGAGATCCAGGGTCGCAAGCTTTACCGTGGTGTGGGCTGCGAGAAGTGCAGCGGAAGCGGTTACAACGGCCGCTACGCGATCCACGAGCTGCTGATCGTGGATGATGAGCTCGCCAACGCCATCGTCCGGGACGCTTCGGCTCTGGAGCTGAAGGAGCTGGCGGTAGCGGCGGGGATGCGCACCTTGCGCGAGGACGGCATCCAGAAAGCGTTCGACGGCATCACGACCCTCGAGGAAGTGCTGGCCCGCACGGCCGAGTGACCCCTGTATCCGGGGCCTGTCCGTTAAGGAGAAGTCATGGCTGATAACCTGAAACAGACCCATATCCAGGCCGACATAGTCGAGCTGCTCAAACTGGCGATAGAGCGGGGTGCGTCCGACCTGCTGCTCACCGCCGGCCTGCCACCGATGCTGCGCATCAATGGCGAGTGGCGGCCCACGGAGTACGACACGCTGCGGCCGAACCTTACCCGTCGGCTGGTGTACTCGATGATGGATGAGAAGAAGCAGCGCAACTTCGAGGAGCGGCTGGACCTGGATTTCAGTTTCAGCCTGTCAGGCCACGGCCGCTTCCGGGTGAACGCGTTCATGCAGCGCGGCTCGGTAGGAGGAGTGCTGCGGCTCATCAGCGAGGAGATCGCCTCGTTCGCCAGCCTCGGGCTGCCCAGCTTCCTGGCCGATATCGCCCGCCTGCCGCGTGGCCTCGTACTGGTGACCGGCCCGACCGGATCGGGTAAATCCACGACCCTGGCGACCATGCTGGACGTCATCAACCGCGAGAGTCACAAGCATATCGTCACGATCGAGGACCCGATCGAGTTCTTCCACCCGCATCGCAGCTCGATCGTGAACCAGCGCGAGATCGGCGAAGACACCAGGTCGTTCCCCGCGGCGCTGCGCAGTGTGCTCCGCCAGGCACCGGATGTGATCCTGGTCGGTGAGATGCGTGACCACGAGACGATCGGAGCAGCGGTGACCGCTGCGGAGACGGGTCACCTGGTCATGGGCACCCTGCACACCAACTCCGCGCCGGAAGCGGTCGACCGGATCATCGACGTCTTCCCCGAGGTGCAGCAGGCGCAGGTGCGCGTGCAGCTGGCCAACAACCTGCAGGCGATCCTCACCCAGCAGCTCGTTCCGCGGGCGGACGGCGAGGGACGGGTGCTGGCCTACGAGTTCCTGCTGGCCACCCCGGCGGTCCGGAACCTGATCCGCGAGGGCAAGACCCACATGATCCTGACGCAGATGCAGATGGGCGGCAGCATGGGCATGATCACCATGGACGCCTGCCTGGCTGAACTGCACCTCAGGCGGGTGATAAGTTACGAGACAGGCTTCTCCCGGGCGGTGGATTCCAAGGAGTACCAGCGGCTCGTGGAGACGGGCGGGATCGGCAACGATCCGCAGGCCGTCCCGGGCTCTGCCGGGGTCAGCAGCCTGCCGCAGCCGATGGAACGGGGTTCCAGCCCGCGGCAGGGTGGCATCACGCCCGGCCGGAGTGGACGCGGTACGTGAACGGCGCTATACTTCGCAGCATGCTCTTGATCCGCCGTCGCCTCAGGTACATCCAGGAACTGCACCGCGTGTTCCTAGCGGGCAGTCAGGGGAGCAGCCCGGTTCTTTGAAGAGTCCGGCGCAGCAGACAGCCGTCATCGCTCCCCCACCAGCTTCCGAAGCGTGGTGGGGGATTTTTCGTAACACTTCTAAGGTTTCCGGCTTAACTCCGGGAAAGGAACAGCACAGCAGATGAGTACAAAGCAGAACCTCTTCACCAAAGTCTGGAACGAGCACCGGGTCAGGGAGCTGGAATCCGGGCTGAGCCAGCTGTACATCGGCACCCACCTCATCCATGAGGTGACCAGCCCGCAGGCGTTCGGCATGCTGCGCGACCTGGGCCTCAAGGTCCGCCGGCCTGACCGGACGTTCGCGACCGTCGACCACATAGTGCCGACCCACACGCGCCTGGAACCGTACCAGGATCCGCTGGCGCAGGAGATGATCGAGGAACTGCGCCGCAACTGCAAGGAGTGGGGCATCGAGTTCTTCGATGTCGGCAGCTCACAGCAGGGCATCGTCCACATGGTCGGACCCGAGCAGGGCATAACCCAGCCGGGTACCACCATCGCCTGCGGCGATTCGCACACCAGCACGCACGGGGCGTTCGGCGCGATCGCCTTCGGGATCGGCACCAGCCAGGTGCGTGACGTGCTCGCGACCCAGACGATGGCCATCAAACCGATGAAGGTGCGCCGCATCGAAGTGAACGGTGAACTGCGGCCCGGCGTGTACGCCAAGGACGTGATCCTGCACATCATCAAGGAACTCGGCGTCAACGGCGGTCTCGGTTACGCCTACGAGTACGCCGGTGACGTGTTCGACCGCTTCACCATGGAAGAACGCATGACCGTCTGCAACATGTCGATCGAGGGCGGTGCCCGCTGCGGTTACGTGAACCCCGACGAGACGACCTTCGAGTACCTGCAGGGCCGGCCTTACGCACCGAAAGGTGCCGACTGGGACGCTGCCGTGGAACGCTGGCGGTCTTACGCTTCCGACCCGGGCTGCCATTACGATGACGTGGTCATCATCGATGCGGCTGACATCGAGCCGACCGTCACCTGGGGGATCAACCCCGGCCAGGCGATCGCGGTCAGCGAGAACGTGCCTACGGTCGAGGACAGCCCCGAGGATGAACGCGAGAACGTGGCGCTGGCGCTTGAGCACATGAAGCTGCAGCCCGGCGCGCCCATCAAGGGAACCCGGGTCGACGTCGCTTTCCTCGGGTCCTGCACCAACGGCCGGCTGTCGGACTTCATCGAGGCTGCGAAGTACCTGGAGGGCAGGCGGGTGCATCCGTCAGTGAAGGCGATCGCGGTGCCCGGCTCGACGCTCGTCAAGGAAGAATGTGAGAAGCGCGGCATCGACAAGGTATTCATCAGCGCCGGTTTCGAATGGCGCGCTGCCGGCTGCAGCATGTGCCTGGCGATGAACCCTGACAAGCTGGTCGGTGACCAGCTGTGTGCCAGCAGCTCCAACCGCAACTTCATCGGCCGGCAGGGCTCCATCACCGGCCGTACGGTGCTGATGAGCCCCGTCATGGTGGCAGCAGCCGCGGTGACCGGCGTGGTGAGTGACGCCCGTGAGGTGTTCGGCAGCAGTGAAAGCGTGGTGGCCTGAGATGGCACTTGAACAGATCCGCGTGGTGAGCGGCACAGCCGTGTACGTGCCGGGCGATGACATCGATACGGACCGGATCATCCCGGCCCGCTACCTCCGGGCCGTCACGTTCGACGGGCTGGGCGAGCACCTGTTCCGCGACGTGCGCTACGACGAAGCCGGCAACCTGCATGGCCGGCATCCGATCGATGATCCCCGTCACGCGGGCGCGACCATCATGATCGCAGACAGCAACTTCGGCTGTGGCTCCAGCCGGGAGCATGCGCCTCAGGCGATATTCCGGGCCGGCTTCCGGGCAGTGATCGCGGAGAGTTTCGCGGAGATCTTCTTCGGCAACTCCACCACGCTGGGCATGCCCTGCGTCAGCCTGAGCTCCGCTGACATCGCCAGGCTCACCGCAGTGGTGAACGCTGACCCCTCTGCCGAAGTGACCATCGATCTCGACGAGCTGCGCGTACGCGCCGGTGACCTTGAGTTCGAGGCCAGTCTGGATGAGAGCGCCCGCAGCGCCCTGGTCCGCGGCCGCTGGGATCCGATCGCTGAACTGCTCGAAGCGGATTCGGCTACCGCTGCTCTCGAGGAACAGCTTCCTTACCTGTGAACCGCCGGCAGGGACCTGACCGGCAGAAAGGCCTGTTTGATGAGTGAGACACACCGCCTGGCCGTACTGGCCGGCGACTTCATCGGTCCGGAAGTTACGGGCGCTGCCCTCGAGGTATTGCGTGCCGCCGCGGCCCGTCACGGCTTCAGCTTCGAGGAGGAGCACCTGCCCTTCGGCGGCAACGCTCTTGACAGCCACGGATCGCCACTGCCCGACGAGACCCTGAGCGGTGTCGACCGGGCTGACGCCGTGCTGCTGGGAGCGGCCGGAGGTCCGGTAGGCGACCACCCCTGGAACCGCCAGCCGCGGGAGAAACGGGTCGAAAGCGGGATACTCGGCTTGCGCAAGCATCTGGGCGTGTACGCCAACCTGCGGCCGGTGACCGTGTTCCCGGGTCTGGAGCGCCTCTCCCCCCTCCGTGAGGAAGTAGCCAGCGGCACCGACCTGCTCATCCTGCGGGAACTGACGGGCGGCATCTACTTCGGCCGACCCAGTGAGGTGACTCCCGAGCGCGGCCTGTCGACCATGGTGTACGAACGCTTCGAGGTCGAACGCATCGCCCGGATGGCGTTCGAGACGGCCCGCGGGCGGGACGGCCGGGTGACCAGCGTCGACAAGGCGAACGTGCTGGACGTCTCCCAGTTCTGGCGCGACGTCGTCGTCGGCATCCACGAGAGTGAGTTCCCGGATGTCAGCCTCGACCACCTCTACATCGATAACGCAGCGATGCAGGTGGTGCGGGACCCGCGGGCGTTCGATGTCATCGTGACCGCCAACCTGTTCGGCGACATCCTCTCGGACCTGGCCGCAGTCATACCCGGTTCGCTGGGGCTGTTGCCATCCGCCAGTCTGGGAGGCAGCAAAGGCCTGTACGAGCCCGTGCACGGCAGCGCGCCCGACATCGCCGGCACGGACTCAGCGAACCCGGTGGCCGCCATCCTGAGCGCCGCGATGCTGCTGCGGCATTCCTGGCAGCAGCCGCAGGCCGCAACCGCCGTCGAGGCAGCCGTGCAGGCTGCGCTCGCCGCCAACCCGACACGTGACCTCGG
>Ga0209487_1003002_pt1 | contig 13465 bp, 10 predicted proteins | sample Poulit2012_FD_187524 | JGI IMG/M metagenome (GOLD analysis project Ga0209487, IMG submission 187524) | Agricultural soil microbial communities from Georgia to study Nitrogen management - Poultry litter 2012 (SPAdes) (version 2) | ecosystem: Environmental > Terrestrial > Soil > Agricultural land... | reverse complement strand
TCCAGCCCGTCACCAAACACCTCCACAAACTTACCGACCACGCCGGTATCCCTTAATAATTTGGTGATGGAGAGCACCATATCTGTGGCCGTACACGCTTCAGGGATTTTACCTGTCAGTTTCAGGCCGACCACTTCGGGATAGGCGATGAAATTGGGTTGCCCCAGCAAGGCAGCTTCAGCTTCGATCCCCCCTACACCCCAGCCGACCACGCCGATTCCGTTGACCATCGGCGTGTGAGAGTCTGTTCCCACCAGCGTATCAGGAAAAAGCCAGCCATCCCGGGCAGTCACTCCGCTTGCAAGGTATTCCAGGTTCACCTGATGACAAATCCCCATACCCGGTGGAACCACAGTAAAGTTTTTAAGTCCATTTTGTGCCCACTTCAACAGCTCGTAACGCTCTCGGTTTCTACTGTACTCCATCTCCACATTCTTTTCATAGGAGTAGTCTGTTCCGTAATAGTCGACTTGAACCGAATGGTCGATAATCAGGTCCACCGGAATGGCTGGATTGATCTTTTGTCCGTCACCGCCCTGCCTTACATATTCCGACCGGAGCGCGGCGATATCCACCACGGTGGGGACCCCGGTAAAATCCTGCATCAAGATGCGCGAAGGTTTAAAAGGAATATCCATTTCTGCCGGCTCCGGAGACCAGTGGAGCAGGGCATTGATATGTTCATCCGTAATACTGAATCCGTCATAATTCCTGATCACATTCTCCAGAAGGATCCGGATTGTGAACGGAAGATGGTCCACAGATCCCCCCGGTAAGTTTTTCAGGGAACTGTAGTTATAAGTGGTTCCGTTAATGTTTATTTGCGAGGGAGATGCTGGCTTCTTCGTTTCCATGGAGATGTTCTGATTAATTGTGGAGTTCTGATCTTTGATTTTTTTAACAGCTGTTATATCAGTCTGTATTGATTAAAATAGAACCGCTTTTTCACGCGCCGAAAGCCGAAAACTACATGTTGTCACCTATTCAGCCTCGGCCAGCGGAGCCTGCTTCAGGTAAAGTCTACCGAATCGCAGATGTTTCACAGGCTTGGCATTCTGGTATTTCTATACAATTCCAATCCGGCATCGTACGGATCGAATTCTCCAGTTCAGGGTTGCTGTCGGAGAAATTTCATGCCGGCGTTTCTCACCTTTATATATAAATAAAATAAGTAACGCGCTTGTTGATACAAAATGCATTTTGTATCCATTTAATGGCCCTTCGTTTATTATCTGTTCATCATAAGCGTTTACCCTGCCTGCAATTTCGGTTTTGCTGAATTTATTTGAGTACACTTTCTATTACAGAGAGCTTCTGAAATGGATCACTACTGGCAGATCCTTGGAATGAAACCCTGTCATTCATCACTCTCCTGAAAAAAATCATCCGGACAGGAAGAGAACCATATCAAAATAATGAAAATAAATTTTTAATCATTAATCCTGTATTATCATATAGATAGTGAGGCATTACATAGAACCAATATGCGTTAACAGAGCGTATAGGCAGTTTTAATTCCCCGGAAATAGGAACTCTCTTTAAATAAAACGTTGTCCCGCCTATCCCTGTTTTATATATTAGGAACTTGAAAAACAGTGAAATCTGTACCCCTGCAGTTTGGATCATACCTGGCGAAGTCTGTCTGTCTATACGGGTTACTCGCCTGAATAACGAGAACCATGACAACCACATCACCTGAAGAAAACAGACTCATGAATTTTCTAACACTTGCTACAAAGATCACCTTTGTCATTTTGTCTGTCACATTGATTCTGGCTTTTTTCAGAATTATGAAGGGACCCAGCCTTCCCGACAGAGTGATTGCCATTGATATCCTGGCATACGTTGTCATTGGTTTTATTGCCACCTTCTGTGTAGCTGTGGATCAATCCATCTACTTTGATATTGCACTGGTCCTCGCACTCATTGCTTTTTTGAGCACTATCGCTTTTGCCCGTTACATTTCAAACCGACATCAGGAGAGCGAATAATGGTTCTTGAAATCATCAGTGGGATATTTCTGATCACGGGATCTACATTTATGCTGATCGCATCCATAGGAATTCTTCGCTTTCCCGATTTTCTCATGAGGATGCACGCCTCGACAAAGGCAGGCTCTCTGGGTGCAAGCACATTGGTTATCGGTGCCGCTTTGATGTTTCCAACAACAGAAGTGTTTACCAGAGCAATTACAACGATAATTTTTATTCTATTGACTGCCCCCGTTGCTGCACACGTCATCGGGAGAGCGGCATACCACATCGGGGTTGAAATCTGGGAGGGAACGCTGGTGGATGAGTTGCGGGAAGACATGGAGAAAGGCAAGGTTCATGATGAGAAACTGTTGCAAAAGGATGAACTGAAGCAGAGTGAGGGGGAGAGCCCGACGGATAAAAATCAGAATCAAAAGGAGGGGGAGCCGTCTTGATACTGAAATATAAATGCACTTCAAGCCCGGCTATTGGCCGAAATCGCAAGCCGTACCTGATTAAATGTAAAAACCTGCTATGAGTTTTATGCTGATCTCCATACTATCCGTCATCCTCCTCGCTCTGTTTGCGCCCTTATTGCATTCCCGGATGAAGGACAGGACTGGTTATCTCCTGGCACTGCTGCCATTCGGAATTTTTGTCTACTTTCTGACCCTTTACCCCACCATAACCGGCGGAGAGATTGTTCGGTCTTCCCTTCCCTGGCTGAGCAGCCTGGGTATTAACCTCTCATTTTTGCTGGACGGCCTCAGCTACCTCTTTGTATTGCTGATTACCGGTATGGGTACCTTCATCGTGCTCTATGCCAGCGGTTACATGAAAGGACACAGTTATCTCGGTCGATTTTATCTGGCCCTACTGCTGTTTATGGCCTCCATGCTGGGAGTGGTGCTATCTGATAATCTCATTACGCTGTTTGTATTTTGGGAGCTTACCAGCTTTACATCTTTCATGCTGATTGGCTTCAACCACGAGAGCACTGAATCGAGAAAATCAGCCCTTCAGGCACTCCTTGTTACATTTGGCGGAGGCCTTGCACTGCTTGCGGGAGTAGTTTTGATGGGAATCGCAGGCGGCACAATGGAAATTTCAGAGATCCTCTCCAGCGGAGATCTCATCCGGAATCATGGGCTCTATCTGCCAATTTTAATCCTTTTTCTGCTGGGAGCCTTCACAAAATCTGCCCAGTTTCCCTTCCATTTCTGGCTGCCCAACGCAATGGAAGCCCCGACTCCCGTCAGTGCCTATCTTCACTCAGCAACGATGGTTAAGGCAGGTATCTATCTGCTGGCCCGCATCAGCCCGGCATTGGGCGGAACCGACATTTGGATCTATGTGGTAACGATTATCGGTGCATTCACTATGGTCAGCGGCGCCTGGATGGCCCTGCGTTATACGGATTTGAAACAGGTTTTGGCCTACTCAACCCTCATGGCTCTCGGGACCCTCACGATGCTTCTGGGAATGGGATACTCTCTAGCGTTTGAGGCTGTCGTACTCTTTATTCTGGTTCATAGCCTCTACAAGGGCGCACTCTTTATGGTAGCCGGAACGCTGGATCATGAAACGGGAACCCGGGATTATCGACGACTCGGGGGCCTCGGTAATTATATGCCCATTACTGCTGTCGGCGCCGTACTCGCAGCCCTTTCGATGTCAGGAGTGGTTCCTTTTGTCGGCTTTATTGCCAAGGAGCTGGTCTATGAGGCGGCCCTAAATCTGGAAAAGGCCTCTTCGATCATGATCTTCCTCGCCGTTTTGGCAAATATCGCCGGGGTAGCAGCGGCGGGAATTGCTGCGATCCGGCCTTTTTTCGGGACTGTTAAGGAGCCAACCCGGGAAGTAAAAGAGACAAATTGGACCCTGTGGATCGGGCCACTTCTTCTGGGTGCGACGAGTCTGATCCTGGGCCTGTTTCCGGCCATTGTTGATGAAACCCTGATCTCCTCATCTGTGAGTGCCATTAGCGGGGAAACCGTTCTTTTCGAGCTTTCAATCTGGCACGGTTTCAATATGGCTCTGCTGCTAAGCATTCTCACTCTTGCCGTCGGAGTTCTGGTCTACCTCTACCTGGATACCCTCAGGGAGAGTAAGGCACTACAGGGATTCACTCATCTGTTTGGCCGATTACCTGAGAAAATGTATGACTCTCTCTTTCGGTTGGTGGATAGAGTCTCCATCCTGCAAACAAGCCTCTTGCAGAGTGGATATCTTCGCTACTATCTGGGTATCATTATCACTGTTCTGGTGATTTTGGTCGGCGTGACACACATGAACAAAGGGATATTCTACTGGCCCGGAAATCTCTCCGAAGTGCTGTTTTATGAATGGGTCCTGCTTGGACTCATCCTTGTTGCCACCTACACGGCACTCTTTGCCAAAACCGGTATGGGCGCCATCGCCTCTCTTGCAATGAGCGGATTCAGTATCACCCTGCTGTTCGTGTTGAACAGTGCACCGGATCTGGCGCTGACCCAGCTCCTGGTAGAAACACTGACAGTGATCTTGTTTGCGCTGGCCCTGATGTTTTTGCCACGCTTGAAACATGAGCCTGTCACTAAGGGAATTTACCGCGATGTTCTCATTTCCGTGAGTGCGGGGGTGCTGCTTACCATGCTGATTCTGGGAGTGCTTTCCTTTGATTTGGATCCATACATCAGTGAGTTTTACGCTGAGAACAGCTACCTGCTTGCCAATGGAAGGAATATTGTGAATGTGATACTGGTCGATTTCAGAGCATTCGATACCATGGGTGAAATTACCGTCCTGAGTGTTGCAGGCCTGGGCATCTACGCGCTGCTGAAACTTAATAAACGTCCTGATACGGAAGAGGAAACACCATGAGCCTCATATTAAGAACGATTACCGGACTCTTTTTTGCATTGATGCTTCTGCTCTCTGTCTTCATTTTTTTGAGAGGGCATAATGAACCGGGAGGGGGGTTCATCGGCGGTTTGATTGCCGCCAGCGCTTTTATCCTTTATGTGATCGCATTCAGTCCTGAAGCGGGGCGTCTTATTTTGAGAGTGGACCCCAATATGATCATTGGAACGGGCCTGCTATCTGCCTTTGCAGGGGGGATTATACCGGTCTTTACGGGCCAGCCCTTTCTTACAGGAATGTGGGTAAATCCGGTAATTTTTGGAACCGAAGTTCACCTGGGCACTCCGCTTCTGTTTGACCTGGGAGTCTATCTGGTTGTAATCGGAGTTATTTTAACAATCATCTATTCACTGGAGGAAGAGGCCTGATGGAAACATTGTTAGCTATTGTATCCGGCGCTATTTTTGCCGCAAGTATTTTCCTGATACTCAGAAAGAACCTGATCCGTGTTACCATTGGCATTGTTTTAATTACCAATGCTACCAACCTGACTATCTTTACAGTGGGCCGGCTCACATCAGCAAATCCACCTTTTATCAAAGAGGGGGCTACCACAGCCGCTCCGGGAATTGCAAATTCTCTTCCTCAGGCGCTCATCCTGACATGTATTGTCATCGGCTTTGGACTCCTCTCATTTGCTCTGATTCTGATCTACCGCCACTACAAGGCAACCCTTACGGTGGTTACAGACGAAATGGCGATTGCTGAACCCCTTTTTTCAGATCGGTACACTCTATTATCTGAACAGAATCGGGGGGAAGGAACCCCTTCACCAGAGAACGAAGAGGGAGAGAGTTCATGACAAACCTTCTTGTTTACCCCATCGTTATTCCCCTCGTCACAGCCGCTCTGGCCATTGTAACTCAAAACAAGGGACGGGCACAGCGTATCATCGGGCTGATCGGTGTAACCGTTCAGCTGGTGGTTGCCGCCATCCTGTTTTGGCAGATTACCCGGAACGGATTCCTTGTACTCAATATGGGGGGGTGGGAGGCGCCCTTCGGAATCGTTCTGGTAGCCGACTATCTCAGTGCGATTATGATCATGATATCGGCACTGCTGGGCTCCATTGTGGCTCTTTATTCTATGGCAGACATTGATGAACAGAGGAATAAATTCGGATTCTATCCTTTTTTACATCTCCTTCTGATGGGGGTGAACGGGACGTTCCTCACAGGAGATATTTTCAATCTCTACGTCTGGTTTGAGGTGATGTTGGTCTCCTCTTTTGTACTCCTGGCTCTTGGCAATGAAAAGGCACAGCTGGAAGGGGCTGTCAAGTATATGGTGATCAACATTGTCTCATCTGCCTTCCTGCTGATCGGAATTACCCTTATCTACGGGATGACCGGTACGCTCAATATGGCCGATCTTGCAGTCAGGATCCCGGAGTTGGAGTCCAGTGGAATGGCAACCACAGTCTCTATGCTTTTTTTAGTAGCTTTTAGCATTAAAGCGGCGCTGTTTCCTCTCTTCTTCTGGTTGCCCTCTTCCTACCATACACCTCCGGTCGCTGTATCGGCGATCTTTATTGGGCTGCTCACAAAAGTCGGAGTTTATGTTCTCCTTCGCTTTTTCACACTGATCTTCCTGGAAGACCTTCCCTATACGACTCATCTTCTCCTTTGGGGATCCGGTTTGACCATGCTGGCTGGGGTAATGGGTGCAATCGTACAGACGGATCTTAGAAGAGCATTCTCCTTTCTGCATATCAGCCAAATCGGATACATGGTGATGGGGCTTGCGATCTATACCCCCCTGGCGATCATGGGATCGATCTTCTATATCATGCATCATATTGCGGTAAAGACCAACCTCTTTCTACTGAGTGGCATCATGCACAGGCTCACTGGTTCCTTCGATATCCGAAAGATGGGTGGATTGTACCGGCGCACTCCCTGGTTAGCCGTGTTGTTTATCATCCCGGCTTTCTCCCTGGCAGGATTTCCCCCCCTTTCGGGTTTCTGGGCCAAATTGCATCTGGTCTATGCCGGCCTGGATTCGCACTCTTATATGATTGTGGCGGTCGCGCTTATCGTCAGCCTGCTTACCCTCTACTGCATCGGTAAAATTTGGGCATCTGCTTTCTGGTCTCCCGCTGCCGACAAAGAGAATCAACCCACCGATGAGCTTGTATACCCAATTTCGGCCCGAGACTGGATCTTTCTCGCAACACCCGTCGTTATACTGACAACACTGACGCTGACAATCGGGCTCTATGCAGAACCATTCTACCAGCTTTCACTAGCGGCTGCCAATCAACTCCTTGATCCATCCCAATACATCCATGCTGTTTTAGGACCCTAAATCGTCTCGCTATGAATAAATTTCTTATCAATATTATCGTTGCCATCGTCTGGGGCGGACTGACAGGTGAATTTACCCTTGGCAATCTCGTCATTGGGTTTATAATTGGCTACCTCATCCTGCTTCTAAGTATCCCCCTTACCGGAAGTTCCGATTATGCTGTCAACTTCTGGCGGGCCCTCGGGTTAGCCGTCTATTTTGTGATCGAACTGGTCTCATCCAGCTTGCGGGTATCCAAAGAAATTTTACGCCCGAAACTCGATTTAAAAGCCGGAGTTATAGGAATCCCACTGGAGGCGGCCGAAACCGATCTGGAAATTACACTTCTTGCGAATATTATTACAGTAACCCCAGGAACGCTGAGCCTCGATATTTCTGACGACCGCAGAACCCTCTACGTTCACTCCATGTATATAACATCCGACAAAGAGGCATTGCGGTCACAGATCAAGAATGGATATGAAAAGCAGATTCTTCTGCTGATAAAACATATATTATAAAGTTACCTGTTGTGTGGACTCCGCAGTGCCACCTTCTGGAATAGTTATGGTAGGCTGATTGTTATGTTGCAGTACGATCCCGGCCATGAATACCTCCGGTGGAGATCCGCCGCGTGATGCACTCAGCTAACAATTTTACGGATATCAGAGTCATTCGAAGGGGTCCCCGCTGGCAGAAAGAAAGTGCAAGACCCTGCCGCTTCAATACAGAACTCCGGGCGGATCGAAGAAAAATGACAGGGGAGTATCGCCGGGAGGCAGATATAAAGTGGTTGAAACCGTATAAGTTTCAAAACGTAAAATCAAGGTCTTAGACGAAATCCGATTTTAATGAGCAGAACATGAATCATAAGAAAGCCCCATCTCTCTCCGTCAAATCTCTTTGGGCTACACTGAAAGATATTTTTGCGCTAAGCAAACCGTACCGCACCCGTTTCTATGTGGCCACAGCTACCGTTCTGGTCGGATCCGCGATCTGGCTGATGGTTCCCCTGGGGCTTCGGGAGCTGCTGGATGCGGTCTTTGAATCGGGAAACCGGGAACTTTTGCATCTGCTTTCCCTTGGATTGTTCGGGCTTTTCATCGCTCAGGCGCTTTTTAATTTCTTCGGTAATTACCATCTGGAGTGGGTTGGGGAGCGGGCTGTAACAGACCTCCGTAAAAAAGTATATGAACATCTTCACCGGCTCGGATTTCGTTTCTATGCAGATCGCAGGCTGGGTGAAATCACCTCGCGGCTGACCAACGATGTCGGTTCCATCCGAACGGCGCTCACCGACTCCCTTCCGCAGCTTTTCACAATCTCGTTCTCCCTGATAGGTTCGGTTGCTCTGATGGTGGTCCTCAACTGGAGGCTGAGTCTGGTTATCTTTCTGACTGTCCCGGTGATCACCCTTGCCACGCGTTACTTCGGCCAGAAAATCCGGAGCCTCTCCAGAAGCATTCAGGATGATCTGGCAGACTCGACAGCTGTGGCAGAGGATGCACTCGGTGCCATTCGGCTTGTGCAGGCCTTCGTAAGGGAAAAATATGAGGTGGAGCGCTACAGCCAGGCTGTCGAAAACTTGTTTGTAACAGCCCGCAGAAAGATTGTACTCACCCAGCTCTTCTGGTCCGGGGTGGGGATCCTCTTTATGAGCACACTGGTCATCATCTTCTGGTACGGCGGCCTGGAGGTTTTGGCAGGCCGCCTGACAGCCGGTGACCTGGTTGCTTTTATCATCTATGCACTCAACATATCACGCTCCATCAGCCAGACCTCCCGGCTCTATACGGCTGTAAACACTGCTGCAGGTGCTTCGGAGAGAATTTTCGAACTGATGGATGAGGTTCCCGAAATTACAGATCTGCCGGACGCAAAGAGTATTCAGGCTCTTGAAGGCCATGTGGAAGCGGATAATATCTGGTTCAGCTACGACTCGGGCCAACCGGTTCTTAAAGGCATCTCCTTCCGTGCGAAAGCAGGGGAGACCATCGCTCTGGTGGGCCCGAGCGGCGCCGGGAAGACCACCCTTTTGAATCTCCTTCCCCGGTTTTATGAGCCGGAACAGGGAACCATCCGGATGGATCATACCGATATCAAAGAGTTCAAAGTAAAATCATTGAGAGAGCAGATCTCCATCGTCCCTCAGGAGGTACACCTGTTTGGCACCTCCATCAAAGAGAATATCCGTTACGGACAGCTGGATGCGACCGACGAAGAGGTCATTCAGGCCGCAAAAGATGCAAACGCTCACGAATTCATCATGCAGATCCCTGAAGGGTATGACGCTCTTATCGGCGAAAAAGGTGTAAAACTGAGCGGGGGACAGCGCCAAAGGCTGGCAATTGCCCGTGCAATTTTGAAGGATCCGGCCATCTTACTGCTTGATGAGGCTACCTCCTCTCTCGACTCCGAATCGGAAGTACAGGTTCAGGAAGCCCTCTACAGATTGATGGAGAGACGAACCACATTCGTCATTGCACACCGGCTCTCAACCGTTCAGCACGCCGACCGCATATTGGTGATCGACGGCGGAAAGATCGTGGAAAATGGAACCCACAATGAACTGCTGGAGCAGAATGGATTGTACAGTCATCTCTATGCACTGCAGTTCAGAGACCTGGATGAATCGAAGACCCTCGCCTGACAGGCGTTTCGCCTTCCCCTCTTTGCTGTGCAGGCTATCCGGGGTCGGGAGTTTTCGAGTTTCAGTTGCCGGGATCTCCCGGTTGAATGGAAGGCAGGAGCCCGAAGGGGATTCTATTTCACAGCTCATCAAATGGCGATCCCAGACATTTTCCAACAGTCATGCCATCTCAAAGAGATGATTTTTTTCGGGGATTTGGTGACTATTCCTTATTATAAATGATAAGTCTGCCGCCTGAAGAGATGGAGGGTTTCAGCTATCGAATAGAAGTGATGAACGGCCAGGCACCTTCCAGGTAGACCGGACCCCTCTTTTCTGACACAAAACATCGAACCCTGAATTAGAATACGGTCTCATTCATGCCAGAACAAATAGGAACCGAAGGTTTTGCCGTTTCCCCGACTCTGCTGAATCTACTGATCGCAACCGCGATCCTGATTGCTGGTGTGGCTATATTGAGGTCGGTCACGGCCCGTTTTATCCGGCGGACCGTTGTCTCTCCTGAGCTTCGAATGAAATGGCTCGTTCAGTCGCGCAACGGCCTTCTGCTTCTTCTGATTCTGGGGCTGGTTCTGATCTGGGGCGAAGAATTGCGAACCCTCGCCCTCTCTCTTGTGGCAATCGCTGTGGCTTTTGTGGTAGCAACCAAAGAGCTGATACTCTGCGTAACCGGGTCAATTCTCAAGTCCGGCGCCCGCTCATTTAACCTGGGGGACCGGATTCAGGTCAAAGATTTTCGGGGAGATGTGATCGATCAGTCACTTCTTGCCACCACCATCCTGGAGGTGGGGCCCGGAAAGTCCACCCACCAGTATACAGGAAGGATGGCGGTCATCCCCAATGCACTTTTTGTATCGGAGCCGGTGATTAACGAGAGCTTCACAAATGACTATGTGCTGCACACATTCACTATCCCGTTTAAAAGGGAAGATAACTGGCAAGAGGCACGCGAAGCACTTCTGGAATCTGCCAGGAGGCACTGCCAGCACTATCTGGCAGAAGCCCGCAGATATTTAAACAGAATTAGTGAGAACCGGGGGCTCAAACATCCATCCGTAGATCCCCGTGTTACCCTTCAGCTGCCTGCTGCCGGCGAAATTCAACTGCTGGTCCGGATACCCACAAAATCTGCTCAAAGAAGTTACATAGAACAGAACATACTGCTGGATGTTTTCAGCAAGAACGACTTTTCAGCAATAGAAAACGAGACCGATGAATCCGCCCGTAATGAGCGGGTTCAGGAGTCGGAAAAAAAAGATAAAGAATGATTCGAGCATCCTCTCCAAGTCCGTATTCCCTCTACAAACTATTGATCATACTCTTGCTCATTTCTGTCGGTGCAGCGTGTAGTGATTCATCTTCGTCCCTCGGACCGGAAGATGAGGACCCCACCGAAACAGATCCGGGTAATGTTGATTTCTCCACCTTCATTACGATAGGCAATTCACTCACCGCTGGTATGATGGATGCCGCGCTCTACGACGAAAGCCAGTACTACTCTTTGGGGGCTGTATTGGCACGTCAGCTTCAGCCCGATGCTTTCAATCAGCCCGATATCCGGTCAGAAAATGGATATAACACCCTTTTCTCTACAGACGATCAGATTTTTGGACGCCTCAAGCTGGATCCCTCCGCCACCCCTGAAGTACCGTCTCCCACCTTGAACGGGGATCCGATCACCGACTATACCGGGGATCGTTCCGCACTGCATAATTTTGGTGTCAACGGAATCCAGGTCGGGGACCTTCTGGATCCTGATCTGGGGGTAGCCGGTTCAGAAACGTTTAACAGGTATTACGAGCGGTTTGCATCGGAACCGGGAGTTTCTACGATTTTAGGGGATGCGATAAACGCCGATCCTACCTTCTTCATGCTTTGGATTGGGAGCAATGACATCCTTCGCTATATCACATCTGGAGGAACCAATCCGGATCATCTGACAGATCCGGCTGACTTTCAGCGTGATTATCGTCAGGTGATCGAAAGCCTGATGAATCAGACCAGTGCAAAGGGCCTTGTCGCCACGATTCCTCAGATTTTGGAAGTCCCTCTGCTGACCACGATTCCCTATAATGTGGTGGAGCTGGACCCCATTACGGCAGGATTTCTCAACGTGGCACTCGAGGAGTACAACGAGGTACTAGATCTTCTGGTGGAACATCTCGATTGGGATCCGAACGACATCCAACGCAGAAAAGTAGAGTACAGTGCGGGTAATAACCCGGTTTTTATGACAGATCCCGGCCTGGCAAGCTTGGCTGAACCGTTTGATCAGCTTCTTGCCGCGGGATTGATCACCGGAGAAGAGAGAGAAACTCTGCGCTATTATGAGCAGGCCAGGCCGATGGTAACCGACCCGGTTACAGGGCCGGAGCGGGTGATGCTCACAGCTTTCCTGGTACTGGGTTCGCCCGGTCAGAGTAACCCTTCTGCACCCCTGGGGGTTGCCGAGCCGCTTCCTCCCCAATACACAATCTCCATTCAGGAGTTGAAAATGCTGGAAGAGAGACGGCTTGAGCTCAATCAGATCATCCGACGTGAGATAGAGTCGGAAAATAGTGACAGTATCAGGATTGCTCTCTACGATACAGATTCAGTAAACAGTGTCTTTACAGATCTTTTCGGAATTCGTTCCGGACAGAAAGGGACGTTGGTTCAAGGGGAGTATCTGGAGGCTGATTTTGGCATAAACGGTGTCTTTTCGACGGACGGGGTTCACCCCAATGCAAGGGGCAACGGGCTGATTGTCAATGACTTTATTGACACCATAGAGTTCACTTTTGAATCTGTGATTCCCAGGGTGGATGTTCTGAAGCTCCCGGGTGTGGCCCTGTGTGAGGGGGATTGCCTGAGCAATCAGGAGAAAAAGGTTTCTCTTATTCTGAGTGAACGAATTGAGTCGACCCTGAACATGAAGAAAGAGGCTATTTTAGAAAATTAAACAGCGCAGACTCCCTCCTCATCGCCCTCTTCTACATCAGATTCGTCCGTACGAAGAGGGCCCACATCCTGCAGATTAATCTGACAGATAATACTCAATCGTAGAGACCACCCTAACGTTTTTGATATGGGGGTTGTTATTATCCCGTGAACTGATGGTGAACTGCCCCTGGGAGGCCCGTTTTATTTTGCCCAGTTCACTATCGGAATCCTCGGCAAACTTCTCTGCCACGATACGTGCTTCCCGTGTCGCCTGTTCGATCATATCCGGTTTGATCTCATTCAGGCGGTTAAAAATATATTCAGGCCTGATCTGATACTCATCCCCGGTAATAGATACGCCCTGCTTCCCGAGCTCACCCAGTTGATTCATCATCTTTCGCACCTCTTCCACCTTCTCCGAATAGACGGTCACCGTTTGGGTTGCAATATACCGGTACTGATAGGTGTCCGAACTTCCATACAGCAGGGCAGACCGATCCGTTAGCAGAGGGGAAGAGAAGGTAATTTCATCTCTGGTGAGGCCCAGATTCAGTAGAAATTGTTCAACCTGCTCTGCGCTGTTGTCAAGAGCTGTAAACGTACCATCCAGGGAGTTCCCGGTTTCAGAAAACTGAATCGGCCAGATAACAATATCTGCCAAATGCTCCTGCTCGGCCAATCCTTTGACCGTGACGACACGTTCAAACTGTTTGAATGAGATCGCTGCACTTCG
>Ga0209487_1003001_pt1 | contig 13467 bp, 9 predicted proteins | sample Poulit2012_FD_187524 | JGI IMG/M metagenome (GOLD analysis project Ga0209487, IMG submission 187524) | Agricultural soil microbial communities from Georgia to study Nitrogen management - Poultry litter 2012 (SPAdes) (version 2) | ecosystem: Environmental > Terrestrial > Soil > Agricultural land... | reverse complement strand
ATTTAGTTTTATTAGATTTAATGCTTCCAGGTATGACAGGGGAGGAAATACTAGCGGAAATAACGTCAAAAGGTTCTGTTCCTGTCATCATTATTTCGGCCAAAAGCGAACAACAGACAAAGGTTAAAGGTTTACGCTCTGGTGCAGATGATTTTATTGCAAAGCCGTTTGATGTTGAAGAAGTATCTGCACGGATTGATTCTCTATTAAGAAGATATAAACGAGCCAATGTCGCTCCAAAGGGAAATCAGTTAGTTCATAAAGATGTTCACCTAGATCTAGAAGCGAAAAAAGTTACTGTAAATGGTATTAAACTTGCATTGACCGCTCGTGAATATAAAATATTAGTCCTTCTCATGACATCCCCTAACAAAGTCTTCTCAAAGTTGAATCTATTTGAAAGTATATGGAATGAACCTTTTTACGGGGATGACAATACAGTAAATGTTCATATGAGTAACTTACGAAATAAACTTACGAAAGCAAATCCAACTGAAGAATATATAGAAACTATTTGGGGAATGGGCTATCGTCTTAAATCTTAAGGTTTTCTTAAGGATTGAGTTAAGATTTTCTTATGATTTACACCTCATACTAAATGTAGATTGAATAAGGAGGTTAACCAGATGAATGAATATATTTTAAAAACCAATCAGCTTTCAAAAAAATATAGAAGTAATTTCGCCATTGAGAATATCAATGTCACCATTAAAAAAGGTGATATATACGGTCTGATTGGTCAAAATGGCGCTGGTAAATCAACGATGCTACGTTTAGTAACTGGACTAGCCTTTCCATCAAGCGGAGCAATTGAATTATTTGGCGACGATAATCCGAAACAGCTAACAGAATCACAAAAAAGGATGGGGGCAATTATCGAAAGCCCGGCACTTTTTACAAATATGAACGCTTATGAAAATTTAGAAGTTCAGCGATTACAAAAAGGTATCCCTGGTAAGGACTGTATCAAAAACACACTAGAACTTGTAGGTCTCAAAGATGCAGGAAAGAAAAAAGTGAAAGATTTCTCCTTGGGAATGAAGCAAAGACTTGGACTTGGGCTTGCGTTATTAAGTGATCCGGAATTCTTAATTCTTGATGAGCCAACCAATGGATTGGACCCAATGGGAATTGTTGAATTAAGGGAATTAATAAAGAAACTAAACCGCGAAAAAGGACTTACTGTTTTAATATCTAGCCACATTTTAAGTGAACTCCATCAGCTTGCTACTCATTTCGGTATTATTCATAAAGGGAAGTTATTAGAGGAACTTTCATCAAAAGAATTGGATGAAAAATGCAAACAACATTTGCGAATCAAAGTGGATGATTCTTCTAAAGGAGCAACTGTGCTGGAGAGATACCTATCCACTACTAATTTTGAAGTCATGCAAGATGGTACAATTAAACTTTACAATTATCTTGACGATGTTCGTATAGTGTCACGTGCCTTAACCGATTATGGTCTTATCATAGAACATCTCTCCCAAAATGGTGATAGCCTTGAGAGTTATTTTTCAAAGCTAATCGGAGGTGTAGACCATGATTAATCTTATGAAAACAGAAATGTATAAATTGATACGGAATAAGACATTTTGGGTATTAATTGTAAGCTTTACGGGGTTAAGTGTATTGTTACATTGTCTTATTTTAACGGACTGGTGGTTCATGTCAGGGACTGAATTTGATGAAGCCGGTCTAAGTGAACTCAATGCCTTATCTCCATTTAAAACGTTATTATTTTTTAATTTAATTGTTAGTACGTTGGCTGGGTATTATATCTCAACAGAATTTTCTCAAAGCAATGTAATCAAAAATCAGATGATGAGCGGTAATAAGAGAACGACTATCCTTATGTCAAAATATCTTACTTTTTCATTTGGATCTTGGATTGTAGTGATAATGATTCCACTCGCAACAGCTCTCATAGTGGTGCATTTATTAGGATTTGGTGATATATTTACTCTTGCTACTATAATATACCTAGGAAGGGCATACAGTTTATTTATCTTACACTTTTTAAGTTTTACCGCGATTGTATTATTAATTGCCATTGTGACGGAGGATAGTGGCAAGACCATCATTTTTACACTTTTGCTTTCAATAATGATGTTTGTAATCGAAAAATTTTCGACTTTGCCATTTATCAATAAGATGTATGAGCATACATTCTTTTATCAATTAAATGAAGCATTCAAGGTTAGTATAACAAGTGGAGAGATGATAAAATCGATTCTCATTGGAATCGTATCATTAGGTATCGTCATGTTGTGTGGAATTTTTATTATTAATCGTAAAGAAATTAAATAAATTCAAATGAGCGGGTGTGGAAAATGTTGTATTCAACCATAACAATAATCATGTTATTTTTAGTGACAGTATTTTTAATCGCTCGTTTATTTGCTTTAAAAAAAGAAGTGAAAAAGATTAGCAAACAGCTGCAAATGTATAATAATCGATATACAAATAAAAAAATAAATATCACTCTTTTGGATAAATATATCGAAAACTTAGGACTGGAAATCAATAAACTTATGGATCTGTACGTGACTGAAAATCGAAAAAGAGTTCATTTCGAACATGAGCAACAACAAGCAATTGCCAATATGTCTCATGATTTAAGAACACCATTAACTTCTATCATAGGATATCTTCAGCTCGCTGAAGATGAAGACGTTTCAGATGATGAAAAGAAAGAATGGCTATTGATTGCAAAAAATCGAGCCAAAAGACTGGAGATACTGTTAAAGGATTTCTTTGAGTTGAGTGTCATTGAATCCGCGGATCATCATTTGAAATCTGAACGAATTAATATAAAGAATGTAGCAATTGACGTATTAATGAGTTTCTATGACCGGTTTAATGAGAAAAACATGAAGCCCGTTGTTCATATGCCAGAATATGATGTTATCATAATCTCAGATAATTCAGCTGTAACAAGAGTCATTGAAAATTTAGTGTCCAATGCAATTACCCACTCAGAGGGTAATATTGTTATTAGCCTTGAAGAAAAAGATGCTATAGCAAGACTCGTTATTAAGAATGAGGCTCAAACATTAACTGAACAAGATGTTAATCAAATGTTTGATCGATTTTATATGGCTGATCAATCTCGATTAGGCAATAATACAGGCCTAGGTTTGTCGATTGCGAAGAGTTTTATGGAAAAAATGAATGGAAAGATTACAGGACAACTAAATGACGAGCAACTCTCTATTATTTGTGAATGGAAAGTAGGTGAGAAATATAGAAATTGAAACAGAATATAGGATATGCAAGGAAATCTACAAAAAAGTAACCGACCATTGAACGCCTAAATGCATTCTGGTTGGTTACTTTTGTGAGCTGATCCTCGTGATGGGATTTAAACTTTTTATTCACTTTTAGATTTATCAATAAAGAAACTGAGTACAATACCTATAGCTGAAATAAATGTCAAAACGATAAAGGCAACATTAACACCGTGTATCGATGGATTATCGATGTTGGGATTAGATTGCGATGCTGTCGTAGTGATGGTCATTACGGTAACAAGGACGGCTGTACCAATGGAAGCTGCAACTTGACGTAGTGTATTTGTCATAGCAACGCCATGCGGAATTAAACTCTCTTTAAGTTGATTCAATCCAGCAGTTGTTGCGGGCATCATGACCATAGAAATGCCGAACATGCGGATAGCATATAAAATCATAACCGTTAGCATAGAAGTGCCTATCCCTAAATTGGTAAAAGCTAATGTACTCACTGTTATAATAATAAATCCAATGATAGATAACCATTTCGCTCCGTATCGGTCAAATATTTTTCCAGTAATGGGTGACATCATTCCATTGATCAATGCTCCGGGCAAAATGGCGATACCCGATTCCATCGCAGAAAATCCGCGCATGTTTTGCATATATAAAGGCACTAAAGTTTCCGTGCCAATTAACCCCAAAAATGCAATCATAGGAAGAATAACAGATAACGTGAAAATAGGATTTTTGAATACTCGAAACTCAAGCATTGGGACCTTCAAACGAAGCTGCCTTAGTATAAATAAAGTGAGGGCTAGTACACCAACAACAAGTGAAATAATCGTAATCATACTTCCCCAACCATTATTTCCTGCACTCGTAAAGCCATACAGCAAGCCACCAAAACCAAAGGAAGATAGAATGATAGACAAGATATCTAGTTTTGGATAAGTCAAAGTCGTCACATTTCTCATCACTTTAAGTCCGATTAAAACCTCTAAAATTCCAATTGGCAATATAATATAAAATACCGCTCTCCAAGAAAAAGTGGTAATAATCCAACCAGAAATCGTCGGACCAATAGCAGGGGCAAACGAAATAACCAGTCCAACAAGGCCCATAGCCATACCGCGTTTTCTAACAGGGAACATTAGTAAAAACACTGATTGCATTAAAGGCATCATGATTCCTGCTCCAATCGATTGGATGATGCGCCCAATGATCAATGTATTGAAATCAATCGCAATGGCAGAAAACAATGTACCTAGTGTAAACACACTCATAGCGGTGGTAAATAACTGTCTGGTCGTATACCTTTCAATTAAAAATGCAGTAATAGGGATCATAATTCCATTAACAAGCATAAAAATAGTCGTTAGCCATTGTCCAGTATTCGCGCTAACTCCCATTTCCTTCATAATCGGTGGAATGGCAGTTATCATTAATGTTTGATTTAATATGGATATGAAACCACCAGACAAAAGTAATATAATAATTGGTTTTCTATTAAACGTATTTTCCATAAAGTAATCCTCTCTATAATTAATAAATTCATACTAGCTAATGTACATAAAATGTTGCTCGTGAATCAATGAATATGCCTAATCTTTTTCCCTGAATAACTTTCATTATAGGTTAATAGTGGCATGAGTTGTGAAGAAATCCACTCTATTCAACCATGGTCGTAATATTGTATAAATTCCTGTTTAAAGGTAGAAGATAAAGATATCTATTTTTAGGGAGGATGTCAATATGGAAAAGAACGAAAATAATAAGGCTCAAAATAAACAAGATAGACATCGTAAGACATTGACTACACGCCAAGGCAGGCCGGTTACAGATAATCAAAACATTCGGACAATTGGTAACCGGGGGCCAGCTACTTTAGAAAATTATCATTTCATTGAAAAAATATCTCATTTTGATCGAGAAGAGGTTCCAGAGCGAATTGCACATGCTCGAGGAACGGGTGCATTTGGTTATTTTGAAACATATGGGAAAGTTGGAAATGAACCGGTTGAGAAGTATACACGAGCTAAAGTTTTCTCAGGTGCCGGAAAGAAGACGCCGTTAATGGTACGTTTCTCTACAGTCGCTGGTGCCAAAGATTCTCCTGAGACAGAGCGAGATCCACGCGGCTTTGCGGTGAAAATGTATACAGAAGATGGAAATTGGGATCTTGTAGGAAATAACTTGAAGATTTTCTTCATTCGAGATGCAATGAAATTCCCTGATATGATTCATGCGTTTAAACCTGACCCATCTTCAAACGTTCCCCATCCACAGCGAATGTTTGACTTTGTTTCTCGCACGCCTGAAGCGACTCATATGATCACTTTCTTATTCTCCCCTTGGGGAATTCCGGCTACATATCGCCATATGCAAGGTTCCGGAGTAAACACGTATAAGTGGGTGAACGACAAAGGTGAATCTGTATTGGTCAAATATCACTGGGAACCTAAGGAAGGTATTCGTAATTTAACACAGGAAGAAGCGAGTAAAATTCAGGCAAAAAATGTCGGTCACGCGACACAAGATTTATACGAAGCAATAGATCGTGGTGATTATCCTGAGTGGGAACTGTTTGTTCAGATTATGGAAGATGATTATCACTCTGAACTTGATTTTGATCCGCTTGACGATACGAAACTGTGGCCTGAAGATAAATTCCCGTGGCTGCCAGTAGGTCGTTTAGTGCTAGACCAGAATCCAGTTGATTTCCACTCGGAGATAGAACAGGCTGCTTTTGGTACGGGAGTGCTTGTTGATGGGATGGACTTTTCAGATGATAAAATGCTGCAAGGCCGTACATTCTCCTATTCTGACACACAGCGTTATCGTGTTGGCTCGAATTATTTGCAGCTCCCTGTTAACGCACCTCAAACTGAAGTGCGGACAAACCAGCGTCGAGGGCAAATGGATTTCCGCGACCCGGAGCAGTTCGAGGAAGATAAACATATTAATTATGAGCCTTCTATGCTCGGTGGGTATAAAGAAGCGGATGAGCAGCTACCGCCACATCGTCCTACTTTTAACGCAGCTGCCATGAGTGCGCCTATTGATCGTCCGAATAATTATGGGCAGGCTGGTCATACGTACCGCAGCTTCGAAGATTGGGAACGTGAAGAATTGATTAAGAATTTATCCGAAGCACTTGCTGTATGTGATGATAAAATTCAAAATGCGATGATTGAGCATTTCACACAAGCGGATGAAGATTACGGACGTCGTGTGAAGAAAGGTATCGAGGCGAAAATGAAAGAACTTGAAGGTATGGAAACGGGGAACAACATTCCAGGTCGAGAGTCGGGTCAATCAAAATATGGGCAAAGTTCGGTAGCTGCGAATGAAGCAACAATAGATGCTGTGGAAAAGAGTCGTGAGTCCGACCCGTATTGAGTTAGGAAAAAATATAAAGGCTGTCTTGTTGTCGGTGAAAGCTGGCAGACGAGACGGCCTTTTTTAAGGGTGGGAGGGTTGACCTATTAGTGGTTGCCCTTTTTTGACAAAAAGCGATATGATCAACTGCTAAATCAATTTACTGATAAAAAATTACAACTTAATACAAAACTTTTAAATGCTTGGGCAAGACAAATATAAAGAGTGTCATCAGACAGATCCCTCTTTTAAATGGTAATATAAGACTTAGCTGATTAGGGATAATAATATATAGACAATGCATTTAAAGATGGGTGACGATTATGTATGAAGATAAGAGAGTTTTAGTCATTGAAGATGATCAAGAAATTAATAAGTTATTGAATATGATCTTAACAAAATCAGGTATGGTGGCTGTGCCGGCTTATTCTGGTACGGAAGGTTTATTGCAATTAGAAAATAGTACATATGATTTAATTTTACTGGACTTGATGTTACCTGGGATGAGTGGGGAAGAGTTCATAAGTAAAATTAGGGAAAAGAGTATGATTCCAATTATTGTCATTTCAGCTAAAGTTGATATAGAGAATAAAATTGAAGTGTTAAAAATGGGGGCAGATGATTACATAACAAAGCCATTTAACCAACAAGAAGTTTTAGCTAGAGTAGAAGTTCAGTTACGCAAATCAGGTGTTCGATCATCACAAACGGTTGAGAAAGTATGGCGTGGTCTAAAAATAAATCCAGAAAGCCAAACGGTGTCTTTAGAAAACAAGGAACTGCAGTTGACCAAGGCAGAATTTGATATTCTGTCATTGTTTATCAGTCATCCAGAACGCGCTTTTTCCAAGAGGAAAATATACGAGGAAATTTGGACAGGGCCTTATTTGGGTGATGATAATACAATTAGTGTGCATGTCTCCAATTTACGTAAAAAAATCGCCAAAGCCACAAATGAAGAGTATATAAAAACTATTTGGGGAGTAGGGTTCATGCTCGTTTAATTTCTTTATGAATTCTTTATGTTTTGCTTAAAACAAATTAAAGACTCCTAAACTATACTACATATATTAAGACACTTGAGTTAAGGGAGTTGATAAGATGAATACGATGATCCAAACCTATCAGTTAACTAAAACATTTAAAGAAGATGAAGTGATTAAACCTCTTGATTTTACATTAAGAAAAGGAGAAATTTGTGCGTTAATTGGTAAAAATGGTGCTGGCAAATCAACCTTTTTTAAAGTTCTAGCCGGACAATTATTTCCAACATCAGGGCATATTCACCTATTTGGCAAATCTGGTGAAGGGGCGGTCCAAGCCAGAAAGAGAATGGGATTTATGATAGAAACACCAGAATTTTTCCCGGATTTCACTGCAACTCAAAACTTGGAATACTTTCGAATTCAGCGAGGTGTGGTTGAAAAGAAACGCATTTATGAGGTGTTGCAAATTGTTGGTTTAGCTAATCAAAAGAGGAAGCGTTTCAAGGATTATTCGATGGGTATGAAACAAAGATTAGGCATCGCCCTTTGCCTCTTAGGAAGTCCAGACTGTCTCGTATTGGATGAGCCGATTAATGGATTGGATGCAGAAGGGATTAGAGAAGTACGTACATTATTATTGAAATTAAACCAGGAAAAACAAATTACAATTCTCGTCTCCAGCCATATTTTAACGGAACTACAATTGCTGGCAAAACGTTTTGTGTTTATCAAAAACGGTGTCATTGTCGATGATGTAAGTAAGGAATCCCTGGATGACAAGAGTAGAAAACAAATTCAACTAAAAGTCGATGACCCCGCAAAAACGGCGCGACTATTAGAACAAACATATGAGGATATTGATTATAAGGTCTTGCCAGACGATACGGTGACCATACAAAACTATATAGAAGCGAGTGGTGAAATTAATCGACTTTTAATTGACAATGGTGTATTAGTTATGGAATTTCGGATAGAATCATTGAATTTGGAAGAGTATTTCTTGGGGTTAGTGGGTGACGACCGATGATGAATTATATGAAAAGCGAGAGATATCGTTTAATGCGTAAAAAGAGCCTTCATATCACCACAGTGATCTGCTTAGTGTTAATTACCGCAGCAGCGGCTGTCTTGTATTTTTCTGGGCAGTACGAATCAAGTTTCCCTTACGCAACAAGTTCATTTTTCTATTCAAATGTCATTGGCAACACCGCACTCATTCTCATTGTTGCTCTTCTATTTAATTTAGCCCTTACAGGTAAGGATATGTCATTAATCAAACAATCCGTCTCTTTTGGCATCTCCAGAAACACTATTTTTTGGTCAAAACTTATCCTGACTTTGAGTTACTTTTTGGTGGTATGTGTGATCGGTTTACTATTAATGATTGGGTTAGGAGAGAATTTTTTTACTAGTGAAGAACATTCGGTTAGATATTTTCTAATCGCAAGCTTCAATATGTTGCCAATCGTGCTTAGTGGCTTTTTCATGATTCATGCGATGAAGATGCTGAAGGTTAGTGAAGTCTATATCGTTATTATGTTGCTGTTCACTTTTGTGATTTCTGGGGATGTGTTACGAACGCTCCTTAAGCCTGTGTCAGGATTAGATGAACTGTATCATTACGCACCAAGTACACAATTAACCGAAAATCTTATGAAATTTATGGGCCAAACAATTCATTTTGAAATAAGTTATTGGATAACAGGTATCGTTATCTCGGTCATTTGCTTACTCATAGGTGTGAGAAGATTCGCTAAACAAAATATAGATTGATAGAGGGAGGTTGGGCAAAGTGAGTAGCTGGTTAATTATTATTCTATTAATAGGTCTGTTGACGATTAGCGTTGGGCTGCTGCTCGTTTTTCATTGGGAAATTAGAAATATGACCAATCAATTGGAAGAAATTATCGAAGACTTCGGTACAAATGAATTGGTCCGTACTACTACCCATAGTAAAATCTTCAATCGTTTCATTATAAAAATTAACCGGCTTATTCATTTATTCAAGCAAGATCAGCAACAAAAAGAACAGAGAGAAAGAGAATTAAAACAAGAGATTACCAATATCTCGCATGATTTAAGAACCCCTTTGACATCCATTAAGGGGTTTTCGGAGTTGTTAACAGATCCAGCATTATCTGAAGAAGACAGACAAGAATCTTTGTCGATTATTCAAAAGAAAATTGACAACCTCACTATGATGGTAGATTTATTTTATGAGCTTTCCCAAATCAATTCATCCGACAATCAACTGATTATAGAGGAGCAGTTTTTAAATCAAATCATTATCGAAGTCATGTTAATGTTCTATAATGATTTTGAAGAAAGAGGGCTCAAGGTACAGGTGGATGAAGAACAAGTCCCCTCTATTTTAGCTGACAACAAAGCAACAAACCGAATCGTAACCAACATCATTCAAAATGCGTTACGTTATGCCAAAAGCTATGTGACCATTAACTTAATGGATAAAGATGAATATGTGCAATTACGAGTAAAGAATGACGTGGACGAGCTTGATCACTCTAAGCTTCACCGCATTTTTGATAGAACATATAGATTGGACACGAGTCGGTCTGGTGGTCAACTTGGGCTAGGCCTACACATTGTTAGGCAGCTGGTTCACAAACAAGGTGGTAAAGTCGCTTCTGATGTTCATGACAATGAATTTAGTCTTGATGTATTGTTTAGGAAATGGGATTAGAGTTTGAGTGTAAAGGTATTAAAACTTATTCTGTCAGAAAAAAGAAAATAACCACCCTTCAGGGACAGAGGGAGAGGGACAGAGGGACAGGCACGCTGTCCCATTATATTATGATGGATGAAGGCTGTAGAACCGGATGAAGGCGCATAGAAAAAAACGGTGCCAGGTACAGACGCAATTCTGAATCATGTCTATATCTGGCGCTTTTTGAAACTTTTTGTTGTTTTTTTGTTGTATGGTTTTTTGGACTGAGATACATGAATAAAGACCCTGATTAACGCCGTAATCTAGTCGTCAATTGTAAAGATGACTAGAACAAGGGAACGATTGGAAAAATAAAGAAAACGAAAGTAGGCACTCGGAAAAAAGCATCATTTCAACGCCAATAGCAAGAACAGCTCATCTGTATGATAGAAAAATCTTATCAATAGACGAAGACACTCATCAAAGGTATCAATCAAATCACTCTTATAAATGCCTCGTTAAAATTAAATTTGCAAAATACAGACAACTAGAACTTTATGCTCACTATCCTCCGAGGGTAGGGACATTAGGTCTATTTAATTTATGTCAAAATCTCGTAAACTATTAAATAGACATAAGAATATCTAGCAACCCGTAAAGTGGAGGTGGTTATCAGGTTAAAAATGTAAGCGCTGTCGTTTAAAGGGAGTATTAGAGAACAGTACTTGGAATAAAAGTTTTGCAGAATACGTAAAACGAGAAAAAAGGGGAGGATTAAATGCAGATGAAGTTATACCAAAAACATTACAGTATCATGCTTATTTTTGTAATGATTTTAAGCTTACTGACACCGATAGCAGAAACGGTGGCAAGTGCAGAGACAATTGCTGATACCGATACAATTTCGGTGGAAGACGGAATAGCTCTCGATAATGATGGTAGTACACAAAGTGTGCAAGGTTTTATTGTTGGATTTGTTAAAGGGAAAGATAATGTAACAGACAATCCATCAGAGTTCACTGAGGATTATAACTTTGCGATAGCGGACTCTAAGGATGAATCAAATGTTGATAAAATGTTATCCGTTCAAATACCAGCACAATTTAGAGGGGAATTTGGTTTAAATACGAACCCTGATAACTTAGGTGAAGAGGTTATTGTCACTGGTAGCATGGAGGCGTATCATGCTAATAACGGAATTAAGGATGCTACAGAAATGGTTTTTGCGGATGAATCCGAAGAGCCGCCAGTGGACTTAGAATTAAAAACAATCCAAGAAGCACGTGATCAAAACGAAGGTGACGTGAAGACAAAAGGTGTCGTCACAGCTAAGTTGAAAAACACGCTTCACATCCAAGATGAGGGGGCGGGGATTGCTATCTATCCAGTATTATCAGATGTTCAACTTGGTGATGAAATTACTGTGATAGGTAGCTTAAGTAAACATAATGGCCTGTTGCAGATTCAAAACGCTAATGTCGATGAAAAAAATGAAGACGTTGGTGTACCTGATGCATTATCTCTTGACGGCAGCCAATTAAAAGACCATGAATCAGAATTGGCAGTTGTTGAGAACGTCTCATTAACAGGTGTGGAAGATGGCGGCGATTGGGCTAACTTCACAGCTGAAGATGCAGACGGAAACGAATTTGTTGTCCGCGATGAAACGAATTCGCTTGGACTTAACGAAGGCGGAGAATATGACAGTATCACTGGAATTGTTACGCAATTTAATGGTGACTTCCAGATCATTCCAAGATCAGAAACAGATGTTATAGCTGATTCTTCTGTTGTGCAACCTGTCTCAGCTACACCAGGGGAAGGAAAAGTTCCTGAAGGTAAAGAAGTTACCCTTCAAACATCCACAGAAGATGCTGATATTTATTATACAACAGATGGTAGCGAACCCGATCAGGACAGCACATTATATGAGTCGGCGATTACAATTGACCAAGACATGACAATCAAAGCTATCGCCTATAAAGAAGGTTTAGAAACTAGTAAAGTATCGAAATTCAACTATACGGTTTATGACCCTGAAGAAGGAATCATGATTCATGATATTCAAGGTGAGAGTCATACTTCTCCAATGGAAGGCGACCTTGTCGATAACGTTGAAGGGGTTGTCACCTATAAGTACGATATTCGTGGCAGTAACTACTTCCACATGCAAACACCGGAAGAAAAGTACGATGGCAATCCCAACACGTCAGAAGGAATTGTTGTTTACACAGGTAAAGAGGAAGATGTTTCAGTCGGTGATTTAGTTGAAGTATCTGGTAAAGTCAGTGAATATTATATCGATGGGTATGACGATAAAGAGCAGACAGATTTACCTGTAACACAGATTAATGCACGTGATGACCAAGGGGGTATCATTGATGTCACAGAAGTAGACGTTGAACTACCTGAACCTGTAAAAATTACGTCAGAAAGCATTCCTGATGAAATCAGCAGTGAGGATTTCGAAGTATTTGAACCGGAAAACTATGCTATTGATTTCTGGGAAAGCATTGCAGGCATGCGTGTTGAAGTTGCACCTTCAAGAGCAATCGGCCCGCAATTACATGGTGACCTTGTTGTTGTGACAGATGAGTTTGAAGTAGAAAATCCGACTACTAACGGTGGTGTTCAGTTGACCAGTGATGCACCGCTCGCACAGGCAATTCATTTTAAGGTTCAGCCAAATGGACCGGCAAGAGACCTTGAAGTGGCAACCGGTGATGAGTTTACCGAAGCCTTAACAGGTGTCGTGAATTATGGGTTTGGAAATTACAAAGTCTATGCTGATCTTGAGGATGTCGAAGAAGCTCATGAAGCGACTGGGGCAGACAGAGAAGATGGAAAAACGACTATCGTAAAAGATGAAGAAAAATTAAGTGTCGCAACGTATAACGTTGAAAACTTTTCAGCTAACAGGAGTGAAACACCTGATTCTAAAGCACAAAATATCGCTAATGCGTTTGTTGAAGAAATGAATAGCCCAGATATTATTGGTGTCGTTGAGGTAATGGCGAATGATGGTTCAGATTCCAAGTCACCTGAAGCTGATCAGAGTTATGAACGTTTAATTGCTGAGATTGAGAAAAAAGGTGGTCCAACATACGACTATGCCAATATTGATCCAGAGTATAATGCAGATGGTGGAAAACCGACAGGAAATATCCGTGTTGGATTCCTATACAACCCTGAGCGCGTATCG